>Ga0214473_10011452_pt1 | contig 10412 bp, 1 predicted proteins | sample RVTome_7_FD_203509 | JGI IMG/M metagenome (GOLD analysis project Ga0214473, IMG submission 203509) | Soil microbial communities from uranium-contaminated site in the Upper Colorado River Basin, Wyoming, United States - RVT98D197 | ecosystem: Environmental > Terrestrial > Soil > Contaminated >... | reverse complement strand
CGGCGTGCCCTGCATTAGGTTATCTGTAACCAGGTCGAGGTACTTTCGGTAGTTGAAGAAATTGCTCTCAAAGTCATACGGAAACACATCCTCTCCGACATCGAGCTGCCAGCTCGATGCGGGTGCAAGCATGGTCTTTTCCGCCATCTGCAGGGCCTCTGATACGTCTTGCGGCTGACCACTGTGCAGGGCCGCACGGATCAGGTTGAAGCGCAGCACCAGGGATTGAGGAAAGCGGGCGATGCCGGCTTTATAAAGGCTCAGGATCTCGGACACCCCTCGCCCCTTTGCAGAAGGACCGTTATTCCCGTTGGCTGTGACATACTCCAGCATCAACTCCCGGGCCATATCGATGAATAGGGTTGGGCTTTTCTCCTCGACCAACCGGTCTTGCCACCGGGAAAGATTCTGCTCCCGCATCTTCTTGAGCACGGCGGCGCCACCAGGCAGCCACCCCTTCCACAAAATCATTCGCTTCTGGTCCAGTTTCCCCACAGGTTGGTGTTGGCGTTGACCCCGCGGTCTGGCCGCAAGGAAGATGAGAAAGCGGAGGTATTGCGAGGCCACTCGGGACAAGGCAAATTCACGGCGAATGATGGCCGCACCCTGGCGGGCGCGCTGTTCGAACTCAGGCCAGTTGGAGATAATCCTCCGGATGACTTGGGCAATGTCCTTCTCCTCAAAGTCATAAGTAAACACGCCGTGCTCTTCGCCCACATAGAGCGTTAACACCGATCCCTTCTGCACCACAACTGAACATCCCAGACTCAGCGCCTCGAGAGCCCGGGTGGGCATGGCCCCGGGATGTCGAAGATGGGTGAAAGACACTTTGGACTGGCCCAACGTGAATCGGTACATCTCAGGAACCGCAAACCCTTGAATCACCAACTGGGTCACATCGGGCATCCGCAGGGTTTGATGAAGGAGCCGGGCCTTCTCGTGCCAATAAGGGTGGGTGACCGAGCCTGATAGAAACAGATCGATCTCCCGCCGGCCGGTCGGAAGGGGCGGAAGGACATCCGCAACGCCAAAGGACTTGGGAAAGGTGGATACAGGCGCACGCGTCAGGCGGCGAACATCCTGCCACTCCGTTGGATCAGTGACGATAAGCTCATCAAATATCTGAAGCCATGGATACACAGTTTGAATGTGCAGATCGTAATCTCCGGTTTGTCCGAAGACAGGGCAAGGGAGCTGCTGAAGGTTGGGAGGGATGAGATGCCATTCCACCATTTGACAGATATAAAAGTCCGGGGGATGGTGAGAGTCGTAATAGCTCTTTATATCCGCGTAGGGTTTGTTCTGCAAATCCCCTGGATGGAAGCTGATATTCTGGACCCTGAATCTGTCGTCTTTTGCAGCCCCAGATAGCAGGTCCCACGGGGCCGACCGGTTCCAGGGCAATTGGGCCAGGACCTGGATCTTGGGTTTACGTATCAAGCCAAGAAGGTTCTGTGCATGGGGTGTAGGGACCTTTTCGAGAAGGCTCGCCGCGGTCTTTTCATCGCCCTCTATCCAACTGGCCGCAGCCGAATAAAAGCGGGCCTCCGGATGATCGAACCGGCTCAGTCCTTCGATCGCCTCCCGGGTCTTGCCGATCAACCCCATGGCAGCATAGGTGCGCCATTCATCTCGGCCTCCCGCTTGAACGGCTCCGGCATAATTGCCTGATGCAAAAAGGCTTGACGCTGGAGAAAAGGGTTTGGGCTGGACCCGTATTGAGGCGGCGGAAGCCCGGACAGCCTCTTCTTTCGCCGGAATCAAGGGGTAAAGGGAAATAATCTGCTCTCTCTTATATCCCGCTTGGACGAGGGCCTCTGTGATTCGATCTTCGCCCTCGTGTTGGGTCACAAAAAGATACTCTGGCTTCAACCGTGGGATCTCCGAGGCCGGAAGGACGCTGGCAAGATACTCCCTGCGGGGCAGCGCATCCCCTCGCAGGTCGAAGAGCCCGGTCAGTCGACCGGGATTGAGATTCCACAGGTCCAGTTGCAACAGCCATCTCGAATTGTTGTTGTAACCGACGTATCCGTAAGTGGCGTCTTCCTCAGAGATCCGTTGTGCGAATGCGGGAAGCGCTCGACTTTGCATGAGAGAGGCGGGAAGGTTAAACGGATCGACCCAGACAATCCGCCTGCAGTTGCGGCACAAAAACCGCGTCCCCAACGGAATGGGGCCGGCCGGAATGTGGGCAGGGATATCCTCGCCGCAAAAAGGGCACTGCAGCCCGAGTGAAAAGGGGTTGCCGTTACTTGCCTTGACCAGCCTGGCCGTCCCCTTCCTGAAGAGACCGGTCATCAGCCGCCGGTATTCCGAAACGACCATCGGCCAGAAGAGGGCGTCAGGAATCTGCGAGAGATTGGCCTTCGGCTCATCGCAGACATCAATCCGGCCGTCGAGCCTTGACAGATACTCCTCTTCGTCTTTGATCAACCCCCGCTCCCGAGCCTGTGTGTAGAGGGCTGTTCCTGGAATAGCGGTCGCAATGCTGGCGCTGCTGGGGACGTGATTGTGTTCAAGCATGAGATCAACGGTGCGGCGGATCTCCTCAACCGTTTCATCTAAGTAACCAAACATGATCGCTCCACCCGGATAGATCCCTGCCTTCCTCGTCTCCTCCATGGCCGCAATGTTCTGTTGAACGGTCGCTCTCTTATTCATCAGCTTGAGAATCCGGTCGCTTCCGCTCTCGATCCCGTAGGTGATATGATCGCAGCCTGCCTGTTTCATGGCATGGGCGATTTCTTCGTCGATCATGTCCACCCTGAGATTGCAGATCCAGCGCATGCCGAGGTCTCGCTCCTTCAACTGGCGGCAAAAGTCAAGAACTTGCTTCTTTTTGAAAAAGAAGGTTTCCGACATCATGTAGAGGACATTGATCCTGTACCTGTTGTGCAGGTCCTCTATCTCCCCCAATACCTGTTTCGCAGGCCGGGCGCGGACCTTCCTCCCGAAAGGGCTCCCGCAAAAGTCACAACTGAATGGACAACCCCTTCCGATCAGAATGGAGAACTGCCGCTGGGGCGTATCGCCGGGTAAATCGACGTAAAACCCAAGGGGGTTCCACCGGGTGTACCTTTCAACGTCGAAATGCTCCCAGGCAGGTCTGAGGTCTTGCTTCGAAAGATCGAAGGGCGTCCGTGGCTTCGTTTTCTTGACCTCTCCGTCTTCGGACACAAACGCGATGCCGTCTATGCAACCATACTCTTCCGGTCCGGGACTCGTCCCCTCGCGCTTCTGTTTCAGATAGAGGTCGAGGAGTTCGGCAAAGGTCTCTTCCCCCTCTCCCACCACGGCCAGATCCGAAGGGATGGTCTTGAAGATATGGCGAAGGTCCGTCGAGGTAATCGGCCCGCCTAATACCCGCCAGGCGCCCGGGCTGTGTTGCAGGGACGAGTTGAAAACTGTGCTGAAATAACTGGAAAGGGTAATCATTCCTCCTGTTGCAAAGACATCGTAATCCGAACGCGCGATCACCTGCTGCAAGGGTCCCAGCTCATACTCGTCGCCGTTCACGATCTGAAGCTCTATGTCGGACCGCCCCTTCAAGTAATCGGCTAAGTAGGCGATGTTATAGGGCGGCAGCCCAAAACGGTAAGTCTCATAGGATGGGGCTAAGAGAAGGACCCGCAGTTTTGTGTCGCTCTGGCCAATAACACGGGAAGATCCCTCATCATCCACGCAATGTTCACGCAGCCAGGTCTGCAGCGGATGGTAAAGGGCCCGGGGGAGTGCCGACCTTGAAGAGACAATTTGTTGGGCCAGCGCGCGCAAGCCATATTCGCTGACACACAGATCCGGGTGCTCGCGGGAAACCAGGCTTTCAAGAGCTTTCCAATCTTTCGATAAAATGGCCTGAAAAATTCTCGCGCACCCCTCCGGCGGCAGCACAGGGCAGCGCTTTGAAATCTGATCAGCGACAGGCAGTTGGACATCGCCAAAACTCCGGCCCTTTGCAAGATGGCCGTACAGGCCATGCCATCGCTGAAAAAATACCTCCTGGTCGCGCTCAAAGAAGTGGGTCTTCCGATAGGTTTCAACCTCATCCGCCGCATTGGCAAATTCGATCCAGGCAGTGGGACAGGTGGCGACCTTGCCGCCATGATGCCAGACCCTCATCGAGAGGTCCGGATCGCCATAATAGGAGTGAAAGCAAGTATCGTAGAAACCGCCGAGGCGCTCAATCCATTCCCGCCTGATGAAGGGGAAGCAGGAATAGAGTTTCCCATAGACTCCAGGCTCAGTACGTTCTCCCTTCACGTCAAAGGCGCGGAAGTTTCCAAGGAAGAGCTCTCCTGCGTGGAGCCTCATAAAGGCTAACATGTTGCTGGCCCACTGGGGTGTCACATAAGTGTCATCCGCCAATGCAACCACGTACTCGCCCTCGGCCTTCCGATAACCCTGCAGGTAAGCGAAGCAGGAGCCTTCCGGCTTTTCTTCACGGACATGCTTCACCCGGGGCCTGTTGACTTCGAAAGGAGAAACGACCACGATCTGGTAGTCCACATCCCTCGTACACTGCTCAATCCGGTCAATCGAGCGGTGTAACTGGCGTTCCCGGAGAGAGGGGATGATAATACTCAGGGTCGGCCGCGTTGGGTTTGACTGCCCAGCGTCCGCCTGACCCATGGGAAGGATCGGTTCTGAATCTAAAACCAGCGGCTCAGTCCCTACCTCGCTTCTCACTGCTGCCTGTTCTGCTTCTGAGTGATCTACAAACCGATCAATGATGAAAAATTGCCGTATCAGACCTTCTCTGCCTTTCCAGCGGACAGGGCAGATTCCGCACTCCTTAACCAGGGGAGGACCGTCGGAATGGCGGACCGTTTCCCGGAGATCGCGATAGGTTTGGCTGTTCCAGATGTCAATAAATGGCGCGGCAAGAAGATTTCCGAAGCCCCTGCCGCTTCTTCTAAACAGGGTGTCTCCCCCGCAGCACGGGTAAACTTCTCCATCAAAGCTCACTACCAGTGATTCAAAAGGCTGGGTGCATAAGGTTTTGGGGAGCCTCTCTGAAAAGAGCGGTTCACTCTTAAAGGGGATCCCCAGTTTCCTGGCCATCGCTTTCGATTCAGTGACGATCCGATCGGAAAGGGCCTGGTGGTAGAAAAGGGATTCTTCTTCAGAAACCCAGCGAAGGCCTTCTTCCTTACAACAGGCCATGGCCTGTCGCACAGCCTGCGGCCAGAACTGCATGTAGGAGCATTGACAATCCATGACCTGGAGCCTGGCGCTGAGCTCCACAAACCCGGGCAGTTCCTCAATGTTTCGCCGGCAGCCTGCAAAAGTAAGCCGGAGATTGTTCTTGCCGAGTTCCCGATGGACCTCCTGGTAATCCTCAAGATTGGCCGCCACTCGGTCAAACGCATCGACCTGCATGGCGCTTTTGTAAGATTCTCTCGTGGCTGCATTGAGGGAAATGCTCATCAGTCCGATATGACATTGCGCCAGCCGGGCGGACAGATCACGGGGTAACTGTATCCCGTTCGAATTCACGCCCACCATGACTCCGGGATACTCCGTGTTCATGAATTCGATGATCTCGCAGAGTTCTCTGTTCAGCAGAGGTTCGCCGCCGCCGGTCAAGATGACCGTCTTGACCTTGGTGAAATCAACGTTTCGCGCAATCTGTTGAAATTTGGCGAGGGAAATAATGTGACCGGTTTTATGAGAGATGTAGTCATCATCACAGAAGAGACATCTGGCATTGCAGCGGTCGATCATATGCATAAAGACAACATTGGGGTGCGGTGAGGCCGACACCGTATCGACTTCCGGGCGCTTGATCAGAGGCCGAACCGTTTGCTGAGCCGGTTCTGTCTTCCCCAGTTCGGACACCATGCAGCGGAGGACCTTGAGGACCCCCTCATGATGAGGAGTGGTTTTGGCGAGGGATTGGAGCCTCGCAATGGCCTCCGCCAGCCGGTTCTGCGCGCGGTATATCTCTATAAGATTAAGTTGTGTTTCGATGTTGTCCGGAGCAAGGCGAAGCTCTTCTATAAACGCCTCTTCCGCCCCGGCAAAATCTCCTGTTTGATACAGGACGACTCCGAGGTCATTATGAAATTCCAACTGTTCTGGGGCCAGACGGATGGCCCGCCGCAGGGCTGAGAGGGCTTTGTCAGAATGGCCTCGGGCCAGAAGCGCAATGCCCAGCCCGTGGTGCGCCTGTGGCGTATCCGGAAATTCTTCAAGGATACGGGAAAACTCCAGGACTGCAGCTTCCATTCGATTATGCTTGAGCGCTCCTTGGGCTGTTTCGAGCAACCGCTGTGGCAGTCGGGGACTCGGGCTGACACTTGGTTGGGAGATCAGATCCTCGATCTTTCGCTCGACCAGGATATTCAGATGGATATTTCTGGCCTGCCGCTCGACCATGGTCTGATAGAAACTGCTCTTAATGAAATTGAAATTGGTCAACCGATCCGTGTTCCAGCGTGAGGCTTTTTGGGTGTCGATATTTTCATGAAGCGTCCGGTGAATGACGGGCTGGCTGAGGAAAAGGGTCCGGTTGAGGCCATATCGATGATACAGATACCACTCCAGGCAAAGGGTCCAGGCGTCTGTGAAGGAGACATGGCCCAACCCGCCGCAAATCTCGAGAAGCCTCCTGCTCCAAAACGGTCCTTCATCAATGATCTCGATCGAATCCAGATGATCGAGGCTGAAGTCCATGTAAAAGGGCTCTGTTCCGTAGCTCGCCCGGTAATAGGGAGGATGAGGCCTCTGGTGAATCATGTAGATCTGATCAGCGAACCGGTCGGTCTGCTTCAAAATGATGTCATCCCAGTTCCTGACCGTGATGACGAAATCATCCGCAAAGGCGCCCATAAGCTCGCTCTTCGGGTCTGCAATAGACATCAGCCGCGTATAGCCGATATGAATGTCCGTGTAGCCGCGGCCTCTTGGCTCGATCAGGTACTTGATCCTGAAAGGGTAATTTTTCAGGGCAGGGAGGACCTCGGAAACCCTCTTATCGTCATCATCAAACTTGACCAGGACTTCGAAGTTCCGGCGGTTTGAACTCATCTCCTCCAGGCCTTTTAGCAGTTTGGGCAGCCCCCAGTTCTCATTTCCTTGGACACGGGAGCAGATGAGAAGGCTGATCTTTGGATGGGGGTGGTCGGTCTTTGCAGGCAGGGGCCTTTCCTGAACGCTGATTTCATTCTGACTCGCACTGAGAATTTCAGAAATGCGAAGATTGAAACGCTTGTGGCATTTCACACAGTATAAGCGCAGTACTTCCGGAAGGTCCGGCGCCGTCAGTCTTAAAGGGCATGAATAATCAACGGATTCTCCACAGTGCGGGCAGACCGCTTTAACCTGATACAGCCTTCTGCGCAATGACGAAGGCATCTCTAAGTCTGTGAACTCCTCCGTTTTTTCGGATAACAAAATCGATGCCTCTTTCAGCTCTAAGGCCGGGATGGCCTTTTCAATCTTACCGATGAGATCAAAAAACGCCTCATCAGGCATTTTCGTCATGTTAATCTTATGCACCCCGAAAGGACTGATCGTATTGTAGTAGTGTTGTTTGTCCTGGATGATTCCATGATCCATGCAGTATTGGAATATCTCACTGCCGGGATAGGGCATGATGTGGGAGAGGAATACGATGGAGTCCTTGCACCATTGATTAAAGAAAGCGAGGGTCTCCTGAGCCGTTTCCGGGGTTTCGGCAATATCTCCGAAGATAAAATTTCCCTGAACGCCTATCCCCGCTTCATCCGTCATCTTGATCGCCCGCTCGATCTGTTCAGCGGTAATCCCTTTCTTCATGCTTTTAAGCACTTTCGGGCTGGCGCTTTCGAGTCCATATCCGATAAAGGCGCAGCCTGCCTTTTTCATTTCAGCAAGCAGGTCTTTCTCCACATGGGTGACACGCAGGTCGCACGTCCAATCAAAATCCATGTTTCGGTCATTTTTTAGTTTTGTTACTTTTTCGCAGAACTCCAGGATTCTTTCCTTGCGCGCGGAGAATAGCTCGTCGTAAATAAATAGAATGTTAAAGTGATATTGATCGTAAAAATGAACGATTTCGTCTATGGCGTTATCGATGGAACGCTCCCGGTACTTGGGCCCGACAGTATGGACGCAGAAGGTGCACCGATACGGACAGGACCGTCCGAGCGTCATCGGCATAATCCTCGGACGAAGCCGGCTGTGGGAATAGAAAGCGTCTGTCTGATTGAAACTTTCGAGGAAAGCCTCATAATCGAAAGGGCTGTAATCCGGCCAGGCCAGGTCTTCGAGCCTCGTGTTGCTATGTTCAATCTCTGTATGAACAGGCTGACCTTTGTCCCAATAGGAGATATTTGTGATCCGGCTGAGATCCCCTTCTTTCTCGAGGCAATCCGTCAATGCCACAATGGTTTTCTCACCCTCTCCGGTCACGGCATAATCGGGCCGGAGGTTCTTGAAGATATAGTCCTGGTCGTAAGTGATGATTCCACCGCCTGCCACAATGGGAATATGCGGCGCAATCTGTTTTATTGAAGAGATGGCGTCTCGAATGAAAGGATAATCCCCGGATAAGCCTCCCACGCCGATGAGCTGGGGTTGATGCTTCTCAATGGCCTTTCGTAAGGAGTGAGCCAGTTTCAATGGGGCGGAGCCATTGCACCATTGATGATTGATATTGATGCCGAATATTTCATGACCCGCCTTTTTCAAGGCCCCCGCAATATGAGGAAAGCCCTGTCCGAAAATGTCTACTCGGGGTATGGGATCGGGGTAATTGTTTTTCGGCGGAACCAAGAGAATTCTCATGACTATGCTGCCCTCCTCATCAATGGCTGAGAGGCCATCTCCCGGACATGCTGCGCGGTCGCTGCTCCGAATTTCCGTTCCACTAAGTCCAAGTATCCGGAGTCCTTAAAGTAGGTCTGGAAAGCATGATCCCTGAAGCGGAGAACCTCGGCGCCTGATAGGTATCGCGTTGAAAGCGGCAGCGAATCCTTTGCGTATTGGGAATAACCGGTCCAGCTTTCCGGGAGGGGCCATCGCTCCTTTACGGCGGTCTCATAGAGCTGGGAGCCGGGATAGGCCATGGCGCAATTAAAATTGACAAACTCGCAGTTCGAGTCCAGGGCGAGGCTGAGCGTCGCCTGCATGCTCTCCAAATCATCCTCGGGAAGGCCGAAGATATAGTTCGCGATGACATGAATCCCGGCGGCCCTGACCTTTTCAAGCGTCTTGTGCAAATCGTCTTCCTTGTATCCTTTGCGGACATCGCTTCGCACACGCTCGTTTGCCGTCTCAATGCCGAAGGCCAGCCAGTTAAACCCCGCCTTTTTCAGCTTATCCAGCATTTCATCTTTAACGGAATCCACCCGGGCATAGGCCCAGATGTTCAGGTCATATTTTCTTTCTATGATCAGGTTGCAGATTTCTGCGACATGATTCGGGTTCAGGACGAATATTTCGTCGGCCACCTTGATATTTCTAACACCATAGCGATGGACCAGATGATCGATCTGGGAGATGACGGTTTGGGGACTCCATCGGCGGTAGCTATTGATTCCCTTCTTGTAGCCCAACGCCCTTTCTCCTCTCCTGAAAGGCGCTTGAATACAGCAGAATGAGCAGCGGTAGGGGCATCCCAGCGTGGTGTAGAGAGCCGCATAGGGTTGGCGTTTGAGATCTCCAAAACAATGCCAGTTGTGAGCCCGGTATTTTTCCATGGGCAGCAAGTCCCAGGCAATGCCGGGCATCTCGGTGTCCAGGTCTTTGACGAGGGGCGCCGAAGGAGACGACCGGATGATCTTCCCATCCCAATACCAGAGGTCTCGAACCTGGCTGTAATCAGGATGATCTTCCTCCCCTGCTTGAAGGAGATCGAGAAGGGTATAGGGGCCTTCGCCTCCACAGACAAAATCGGCTGTCTCCTCCCTGAGCGTCCGTTCCGGCAGGGCAGCCACATGCCCCCCCACGAGAAGGATCTTAAGTTGTGGATCCTGCTCTTTCACGGCCTTGCAGACAGCTCTTGCAGTGGGCATAACCTGAGTCGAGGCGGAAGGGTTGTGCCCATAAACAACTACAGCGGTCAGTCTGGGATTCATCGAAGCGATACGGGCTCCGGTCTCTTCGGGGCCCAGTCCCTCGGCATTCGCATCAAGAACAGCTACTGAAAACCCTTTGTTGCGAACAAAATCGGCCATTAGCCCTGCCCAGACCGGGGGCTCAACCGCGCTCAACACCGGACCAAGGGATTGGTAGATCTCCCTCTGGGTCCCCGGATTGACGAGTACCAAATCCAATCGATCTCTTTTTCCCATGATTTTTTCCCTTCTTTTCACCAGACTTTAGATCCCGTAAAATCACTCTGTCGGACACCCTTCCCGGCAAGGGCGGGGCTGGAGAAGTCTTAGAGCGGAAACCTTATACCGGATCATTCAGATGGCCCCAAAGTA
>Ga0214473_10011451_pt1 | contig 10412 bp, 5 predicted proteins | sample RVTome_7_FD_203509 | JGI IMG/M metagenome (GOLD analysis project Ga0214473, IMG submission 203509) | Soil microbial communities from uranium-contaminated site in the Upper Colorado River Basin, Wyoming, United States - RVT98D197 | ecosystem: Environmental > Terrestrial > Soil > Contaminated >... | reverse complement strand
CGACCTTCCCGGAAGGACGCAGTCGTCGATCGCACTGCGCCAGTCGGCCAAGATCGTCGTTCCCAAACCGCGAGAACACTCTTGCCGGGCGTAACGGCGCTGGTTGGGGGAGGCTCGGCAAACGCCAGATTCTAATGTGGGAAGGACCAAGATTACAACGGCCCAGAGCTACCTGCCATACCTCGATCTCACATCACTTGGATGAATGGTCGTATCGGCAGACGACGATGTCGCCGCCGTTCAGAGTTCCGTGAAACCGGCGGATGACTTCGAAGTCATGCTCGAGGCGTTTGGCGATCTCGGGATATTCCGCCTCCAGGTGGAGTGGCAATGTATACAGCAGCCAGGTCCGCTCGGCGGAAGCACGGATGGCGTCTAGCTCCGCACCGTTTTCAGCGCTCAGGAAGTCGGCGCCAATCCAACGCTCGAAAGGAAGTGTCGTCAAACCCACCGTGACCACCGCGTCGTTGGGCCTCCGCTGAGCCGCAACATAGTCGAAAGCGCCGTGGAAGTCCTGCTTCGGACCATATGCGGTCGGCACAGTGGTAGCAGACGCCAGTACGAGCAGCAGCGAGAGGGCAACGCCTGCCCGGTTAGCACGCCACGAAGACCACTTCAGGACTCGCCCGCCTAACACTGCCAGCTCGAAGGCGCCGGTTATCATGATGAGCACGCAGAATCCGAACGCGAAGAAGTAAAAACGCGGCCATAAGTAGTGATCCATGGTCAGCATGACCAGAGTTCCGAGAACTGGCGGAACCAGCACGACGATAACGAGGGAAGGAGCTCTGCGCCACGTAGAGACGAGACCGAGTGCGAATGGGAGAAGGGCGAAGATCGCGATCACGACGCCGGACAACCCAACCCTCATCTCGCGAGCGAACTCGAGCAGCGTCCACAGCGGGTTCTTCCATACCGCGACCGCGCCTTCCTCGCCGGTGAGCCCACCAAACAGTTGTCCGAGGACGGGACCGTAGAGCAGCAGGGTAAGCAGACCCGCCAGGCCGAAACCGTAGACTAGCCCGCGAAACCACCACCTTGCACTGGTGGCTGAACCAGCGTCCGGTCGTTCCACTTGCGGGCCCTCCTGCGTAACGGGTGCGAGCCCAAAGGCCAGGAACTGACCCGCCACCACGAACAGCATCGTCAAGTGGGTATACACGCCCATAGCGATGCACATCGCAAAGCCAGCCCAATCAAGCGCCCTTCCTGCCCGCAGCGCGCGAAGAAAAAACCACGTTGATAGCAGCGACCAGAACAGCAATCCAGTGTACCCACGCGCGTTCTGGCTGAACCAAACGTGGTGGTAGGAGAAAGTCAAGAAAGCGGCGGCAAGAAGGGGCTCAGCCCTCACCCTCACCGCCTCGCATCCGTCCGCGGGTTCGTGGATCGACACGTCGCGGCCTAGCAACCAGAGCGCGCCTATCCCGGCAACACCGAAGACCACCGCGGGAAGCCGAAGGGCCCAGGGTGTGGATCCGAAGACCGTCAGCGAGAGACGGGAGAGCAGGCTGAACAGGATATGCTGGTTCTGTGAGTCGTACGTCGTGACGATCTGCAGGAACGGCATCTCGCCGTAGCTCAGCCAGGTCAAGATCTCGTCGTACCAGAGACCGTCACCGAGCTCGATCAAGCGTATGACGGTAGCAACGACGAGCAGGGCTACTATCGAAACCCACTGCCGCCGAACTAGACGCCTACTCGATGACATGTCTCCCGCAAGCCTTTGCACTCGGACCATCCGTCAGGTTCCGTCTATTGGGTCATGCGGTGGATCGATCCTCGAGACCACGAACTTGAACTTGCCGGGTGTCTCCTGGATGATTTCGCCGACGTCTACGAGCTCGAAGCGGAGGCGTCCGTCGACCTTCTTCACCAGGCGGTCTATCAAGGAACCGCGGGCCTCCGCGTCGAAAAGGTTGCTCGAAACCACCTCCACGGAAACATGATCGGACGCGTCCTGCGTCAGCCGCGCCTTGATCAAGCCCGGACAGCCATAGAACGCGAAAGAGAATCCCGAGTAACGCCTGCCGTCGGGAGAGAAGACGCAATCGTCTATTCGTCCGAGGATTCCCTTGATCGTCGGGAGGGTCCGGCCACACTGGCAGACCTCCCCGGAGCCGTTCAGCGCTCGGTCCCGTGTGTCGTATCTCAGCAGAGGCTGAGCGTAGTTGTGCAAGCCGGTAACGATAAGGCGCCCTTCCTCACCAGGTGGAACGGGACGGCCCTCGTCATCCAGGATCTCGCAAATGCCGTACTCCGGAAAAACATGATACCCACCGTTTCGGCACTGACAGATAAACACGTTGTGCTCCATGAGACCGTAGCTGTCGAGCACCGGTACCCTCCAAATGTCTTCAATAGCTCTCCGCTGGAAGGGATATAGGGTCTCGGATGCCGTAGTCACCACTAGTGGTCGCCAACCATGAAGCCCTGTCTCGGCGATGAGAGCGGCAAGGTGATGGATTGCCTGCGGGTGGCCACGGACCAACCGGGGACGATATCGCTCGAGGACGTCGAAGTAGGTACGGACGTTTCCCCGATCGATTCGGTCCGAGCTGAACTCCAGACCGTTCACCTTCCAGTTGCGAATGTAGAGGATTCCGTTTTCCTGGACCGCATGCTTCGCTTCCTCGCCGAAGTAACGGCTGCGCAGGTCGAGGAACGGCTGTCCGACTCTAAAGCCACCCCAGCGCCACAGGCGCTGGATGGAACAGAATTCCATGACGTTGGATCCGCGGTCCCAGTAAATGGTCAGTGGCGTGCCGGTCGTACCGGACGTCTGCACCGCTTTCGGGCGGAAGCGCTCCATACGGCGTGCCTGAAAGAGCTCGGGTGAGTCCCGCAGAGCATCTTTGTCGAGGATCGGCAGGGCCTCCAGTTGCTCGCGAGCGTTGACCGGCGTCACGCCAGCGGGATCTATTCCGGTCTCCTTGAAAAGTCGCTCGTAGTAGGGCACGTCCGTCGCGCAGTGCCGCAGTATCGCGGCGAGACGCTCTCTCTGATAGTGATCGAACTGCTCGCGACCCCAGTGCTCCGATCCGAGAAGCAACCACCAAGTCCGGAGCAGACTAGCCGGATAGAAGAAGTCTCCGAACTTGAACTCGATCATAACGGCGCTCTTGCTTCCCCAAGCGCAAGGTCGGAGTGCGCGGAGAAAGAGTGCGCGGACTTCGGGTTACAGCCGTTACGGTTCACGCGGAGATTTCAGGGAAAGGCAGGACAGTCTCGGAGTCCGCGGTCGTCTTTTGCCCGGTGAGGTGCTCGGCCCAGGCCGGGTGGGGCTGAAACGCAAGGTGGGTATGAGGGTCGAGATCTCCGTCCCACTCGGGGCGATTGCTGCGTACTCTCGGAGACGACGTGCCAGCGACGAGGGGGTATGCGTCGATTTTCGACGCACGTTCGAGATCTCGGAAGGAACGGGGATCGAAGCCCATGAGACGCGTGCCCACGCTGTCGACGCTCACCGGGTCAAAGCCGGCCAACAACACGCCAACCGGCCGCGGGCGAGGCGCGAGCGGCCCATCACGGTCACCGGCCACGATTCCGTCAATCACGCTGAAGTAGCGCCTAACGGGACGAGTCGCGAGGCGGCCGTCGAGTTGTCCGTACAGAAGGATCTTGTTCATATCCACGCCGGTGCGCCAGCAAGTGTCGTTCCCCCACCAGTTGCCGGTGCGTACCAGGTCTCCTTGCACCGTTCGGTAGAAGACGTCGACCGGATCGAGTCGCTCCCCGGCACGACGCTCGGCGCGGCCACGCACCAGCGGTAGCCAGGCTCTCATGAAGACGTTGGCAAGCCGCTCGCCATGGAGTCGACCCAGCACTAAATCGACCGCGTGACGGACGAGCCACCGGCGACCTCGCACGGACAGGTTCGCCGTGTCGGGGAACTCGTCGCCCCCGTGGGATGGAGCTCCGATACGATAGTGCGGTATGTAGTTCTTGTCTGTATTGATACCAATCATGTTCTTCATGTTGAGCGTGACGCCGGTCTTTTTGTGAGTCTTCAACTTGGGTACGCTGATGACGAGATCCGCTTCTAGAGCGCGCTTAGAGATACGATAGCGGTGTTTTTGGCCGCCTTTGACGAGAGCATGGTGGGAAGCGGTGACCCGACGATCGTAGTCTGAGCCGAACGTATAGCGCAGCGTCCGGCCGAGCTCGGTCAACTCGCTATCGGTGCCGAGATCGAACTCGACGCCCTCGCAATCCCAGCAGTTTCGCTCACGTCGCCGAACCACCACCCCTCGATCGGTCTCAGCCACTAGCGAGCGAAGATCAGCGATCGTCAAGGGCACACCTCGGTGCCGCAATGCCTGTTCCAGCTCCCCGAGCTGGCATACGCGCGTCAACGTCGAGTAGTCAGTGTCAAAGAGTGGAGCATCCATCAGCCAAACGCGACCTTCGGGCCCAACTGCCCGGTACGCATAGTCAATCAGAGGTCGCACTACCGACGTATGCGTGATCAAACTGAACACCGTCTCTCCGCGCAGGTGGTAGTGGCGTACCCAGTTGGGCTTGATCAGAACCGTCCCTCCAGCCCCAACGAGGTCGCGAAACGGATTCCACTCCGGAGTTCCGAAACGATCGGCATCCAGCCCGGCCAGACGGAGCGTCTCGCGCACTGCACCGTAGACCCCGTTGGCCGGGCTTACCGCCTCCGGTCCGAAAGGGTACTCGGGAAACTTCTCCGCGGGATTAAACGGGGCCGTCTCGGGATAGCGGAGATCCGCGTCGCGGTAGGCAACCACGACACCGGGTTCGCACAGCAATGATCGAGCCCTTCCCTTCAGGAGAGCACGTCCGATGAAAGACGGCGCTCGACAAAAGTCTCTCACGCGCCGGCAACGGTTTTCAAGAAATCGGCGTGAAAAAAGGTGACACCCGTGGGTCCGTCAAGGTCCGTAACGTGGGAATTTCCCGACGAACGGTGGGTGTCAGGCACCCTGTCGCGTATCACAGTTGCACCTCACCTGTGCGTGCTAGTCTCCATCGCGATGCGGAGCGGCCGTCGGCATGGCTTGCGGCCGAAAGGAGCCGAACGAGGAGGGCCTCGGCTTCCCGCGCGATCAACAAGCGGGTCAACGAGTTAGGAAGGGTAGAGCGCCCTTGGCTTGGGTCAAAGAGATTTCTGGGGACGCCGTTACGTCGGTTTTATCCTTTTGGCCTTGCACAAATAGGATCCCGCTCTTAGACTTGCACAAACGCACAGATGGAGGTGCGGTATATGAACGCGCGTAGCTTCCGCCACGCCGTGATGATGCTCCCGGAACTACTTGCCCTCTCGCTGGTGTGCCATGCAGCCAACGGGACTGTTGAAGTGGCGTACGCCACCTACCTGGGCGGTTCAGGGGAAGACGTCACGGCGGGGGACCAGGTGACCGACGCCGCTGGGAACCTCTATATTGCGGCCAGAACAACGGTGGCCGATTTCCCCGTAACGCCAGGCGCATTCGACACTACCCACAACGGCGGCCCCGATGGCGTCGTTGCGAAGCTGGACCCACAGGGAAACATCGTGTGGGCCACGTTCCTAGGAACGCCGGGGCGGGACGATTTGTACGGGATCAGGCTAGACGCTCAGGGGAATGTAGTGGTGGCGGGCACTTTTTACGGACCCGGAGCGCCGACCACGGCCGGGGCGTTGCAGCGCACCTTCGCCGGAGGCGACGGTGACGGTTTCGTCGCCAAGCTCAAGCCTGATGGTTCGGGACTCGTTTGGGCCACGTACGTCGGCACCCCGGCTGGCGAGGTGCTACGTGGAATGGTCCTGGACGCGTCCGGCAACCCGCTGCTCGCGACGGGCGCGCACCCGGGCAACCCGTGGCCGGGCGCCTGGACCGCGGGTGCCTTCCAGAGCGCACCGCAGGGAGGCATAGATACGACGATCATCAAGCTGAAGAACGACGGTTCGAACGTCCTTTGGTCAACTTACATCGGCGGTTCGGCGGATGAAGATGATCACTCCAACGTGGCCGTGGACGCTTCGGATCGTGTCTACGTCCTGACCACCACCCAGTCCGCAAACATGCCGACCAGCGTGGGCGCCTACGACCAGACCTACAATGGAGGGCAGGACGTCTACGTGATCGGGCTCACGTCTGACGGGAAGAGCATGCGCTTCGCGACGTATCTCGGCACCTCGCAGAATGATGGCGCGGGAGGCAAGCGCGGTATCGCGATCGCTCCGGACGGAAGTATCGTACTCGGCATCTGGACAGAGTCTTCCACCTTTCCCACGACCCCGGGTGCCTTTCGAACCCAGCCGGTCCAGTTCACCCCCTGGGGCGTAACCGATGCTACGGTCAAACTCTCCCCGTCCGGCGATCTCCTGGCCAGCACCTACATCGGCAGCGCGGAGGGCGTAGGGGTGGACGGCGCGGGCAACATCTACACGGGCGGAACCACCTCGCTCCCGAGTTTTCCTGTAACGGCCGATGCCTACCAGCCGACCCACCGGGGCAACGGCGACGGATACATCTGCAAATTCTCTCCCGACCTCGCCCAGCTTCTCTACGGCACGTACATCGGCGGTTCCGGTGTTGACGGCGTGCGGATGACGTGGGCGGAGCCTGGCGGAACCTTTTATGCCTTCGGGACGACGGATTCGGCGGACTTTCCGGTCTTGAACGCCGTGCAACCCAGCTACGCGGGGGGATCGGACATCTTCATCGTCAAGATTACGCCGACCGGAACGTCTTCGCTGGCCCCACCGAAGAATCTGAGAATCGTCCCCTAGAGGTTCGACAGATCGATCATTCGGGCGATCAACGCATTTGTTCGACGTCCGTCTTGCGCGCGAGACTTCTCCCCCTGCGCCATCGAGCTTCGGCGTTCCGAGGTGCTCGAGCTATTGTCGCTGCAAACGGTTGGACGTCCTCCATATCTGTGAGTGGACAGATTGCACCGACTGGTCAGTGGAGGGCTGTCTTGGGCATCGTTGCCGCCGTCGAAGCTCCGGCGTTCGTCAGGCGGGTCAGCTCAGTGGCGACAATGGTTCCGAAGGGGCTTCGCTTTCCGACGTGTAGCTTTCGCCAAACATACCAATCAGCAAGAAAGGGTAGTACCACTCTACGTACGTCGCCGTCGCGTGGCTTTTCCAGAGCTGCACCGCAATCGCGACGGACGCAGTGAGGAAGGCGAGCTGGGTTATGTTACGGCCGCGCGCCAGCCAGAACGCCGCGGCCAGGTAGGCGGCAAACACAAGGAACGCAGGCTTGAAGAGGTACCATCCTGGAACAAAGGACTCCTGCCAGAATGCGGCGAACCGAGGGTGGGTTCCCCAGAAGCTGAACTGACTGGCGCCGTACGCGTGCTTCCCCTCTTGGTGCCCGATGGTGCTCTGAACAATGGCGTGAATCGAGCTCTCGTTCTCGGGTTGATGTGTCATCAGCAGCACCGTGACTCCGATGAGGAGGCATACCGCCGCGAATCCGACAGCAAACTGTTTCCAAGAGTCTTTCCGCCAGTAGTAGTAACCCAACCATGCGGGGAACAGAAATGCCGGGTAGAACAACACTCCTGTGGCGACTCCCAGCAGACCTCCGGCCAAGAGCGGTCGTCCCAGAAAGGCGAAGGCGAGCAGCGTTGCCGCCGCCGGGGCAATGTGAGAGATGAAGGTCATCCCAGTGATCGAGAGTTCCAGACCGCCCAGCCCCTGAACGTATGGGCTCGCGACGTATAGACAAGCCAAGCCCCATCCCAGCTGCGAGTTTCTGAGGCGCCGCCCAATAGCTACGATAGCCGCCACCGCCACCGCGTGAAAAACGAGAATGAGAATCTTGGTGGCTATGATCGGCGGTCCCTCGTAGGCTGATTTTCCCCCCGTCACCAGCCAATTCCGGAAGGCGCTCGTCTCGATCTCGTCTTCGCCTATGAAGGGTGCGACCGCTAGCTGGATTGGCAGATGAGCCACGTACAAAACCGGTCCGTAGGTCGCCGCGGAGCCATCGCGAAGGGTCGGGTCCGCATAGGGAAACTTCCCTGTCTCCAGCATTTGGGCTGCACCAAGGTTGGTATAGTAGCCGCAGTCATCCGGAAAGCGGCCCATGGCCAAGAGGCTGTTACATAGGAAGAAAAGAACGGTTGCCATCATCAGTGCGTTGGCTGGCAAATTGGGGAATCTGCGCGGCTCCGTTTTCCCCGTCGATCCGATCAAGGCGCGAACAAGGAGCAAGCCGGTCCAAAGAAAAATCGCAAGGTAGACTTGCGAAAACAGCGCCAGCTGCGAAGGGTCCTCGATGAAACCATCTCCGCCCAAGCGGATGATGTCCACCAAGAGGAACGACATTCCAAGCAGCAACAGGACGTCGAGGTTTTGTCGAGACAAGGGCCTGCGGAAGTCGAAGGAGACGAGAGTCGCCACCAGAACGCCAAGCCAAATGATCCCACCTTGATTCGGTTGGAGACGCCCCAGGTACCTTCTAGCTGCCTTCCCAAAGAGCGACTCCTCGGGTGCAGACGCAGGAGACGACGGCTCGTGGGTTTCCAGAGCAGCCTGCCTTTCACTCACCACCGGGGGCGCCGATGCCCCTTCAACTTGACCCGACACGGTCCGCGCGGACGTCAACCCGCCCAAAACGAGGATTGCGTAGGTGAAAACCAGGTGTCTTCGGCTGTTCCGCATGCCTTTATCAACCTCGTTGGATTAAATGCCACGAGTGCTGGAAGAACCTCGGGCGAAAATGCAGCCCGCAGGGTGTTGTCGATGGCCCACCTGGGAGCCGTCGACTCACCTGCGCCGGTATTCTAATCGATCTCGATCTCCGCTCGCGAAGGACTTCCCACTTCCCACACGCCTCGGCGTCAAGGGGTGTACGGCTTGAGTGTGAGTGCGCGGATCAGTCACCCCCTTCGTCGGTGAGCGAGTCGTTCCCAGAAATCCTCGAAGCGAGGGGGATCAATCAAGAACTCCATGAGAGAATGGCGCCTACGAGGTTTCGAAGCATTCTCGAGCAGTTGGTTCTAGACGCGGTCCGCCCCCTTGTTGCCTCTCTCGATGACCTATAGAATGGCGCGCGCGCCGCGATCGAACGGGGATTCGCCGAAAGTCTCTGTCGATCCTCCCTGTGGTCCTGATCTTGACTGCGGTATGGATACTGTAGCGGTAGACCCGCTGAGCTGAATCGAATCGGCGCCTGGCGAGCGTTTCTGGGTGCTATTTCGCCGGTGTCCTGTTAGGGGGGTTGAATCCGATGCCTGCCGCTCCAGGGGTGAATCAAGAGCGTCGGACCATACGTCTTCGTGTTGCGCTGATAGTTCTCGGCGCGGTCTTACTCGTGGCAACGCTCGCTGTCTCGAACAGTGCGCTGGAACGTTCTCTGAGGGGCGACGCTACCGGGGCGCTAAGCTGGGGACCTTCGTTGTTTCGAGGGCTTATCGCGTTTCATGCGCTTCTGCTCCTCCTTCTCGGCATCCGGGGCCTACGGCGGGCCGAGGACAACGGGGCCGTGCCTGCATATCGTGAGCCACACCAAACGCGTCGCTTCCCCTGGGTCATAATCGCCACCCTTAGCCTTGTGGCGCTGGTATTGCGGCTGTGGAAGCTCGAATCCGACTTGTGGATTGACGAGATCCTAACCCTGGTGGATTTCGTTCGACCTCCCCTCGGCGAGATTGTTACGAGCTTCGCGTCACAAAACCAGCACATGCTCTACTCCATGTTGGCGCATGTGTCGATTGATGTTTTTGGCGAAAGCGCTTGGGCGTTGCGGTTGCCTTCGGTGGTTTTTGGGGTTGGGAGCTTGTGGGCGTTGTTCTTGTTGGGTCGCAGGGTGGTCGGCACTCGGGAAGCGCTTCTGGCGTGCGCGTTGATGACGGTCTCCTATCATCACCTATGGTTCTCACAAAATGCCCGTGGCTATATGGGGCTCCTTTTCTTCTCTACGCTGAGCACGTGGTTTTGGCTCGAGGCTCTCGCTCGAGCCGGGCGCTGGTGGGTCTACTACGCGCTGAGCATCACCTTGGGGATGTGGACGCACTTGACGATGGCCTTTGTCGTCACCGCCCATCTCCTTGTCTACCTGACTTTGTTCGTGTTTACAAGATGGGATGGAGGCCTGGTTAGAGCGCGAGTATCCAACGCCTCCACTCGTTGGCATGCTGTTCTCGCCTGGCTCCTGTCCGTGACATCGACGCTCCAGCTATATGCCTTGGCGTTTCCCCAGTTCTTGCGGGAAGCGTTCGGCGAAGTATCCCTCGAGTCGGAGTGGACCAACCCTTTGTGGGTCCTTTCAGAAAGCCTCCGTAGCCTGCAAGTAGGCTTTTCCGGAATCGCGGTGGTATTAGCCGGGATGATGCTCGTCGGTAGCGGGTGGTGGAGCATCCTCCGCCGCGACTTTGCGGCGGCTGCATCCATGACGGCGCCGGCGATAATCTGTGGCGTCTCGATGCTCGCCCTGGGCCACAAT
>Ga0214473_10011450_pt1 | contig 10413 bp, 5 predicted proteins | sample RVTome_7_FD_203509 | JGI IMG/M metagenome (GOLD analysis project Ga0214473, IMG submission 203509) | Soil microbial communities from uranium-contaminated site in the Upper Colorado River Basin, Wyoming, United States - RVT98D197 | ecosystem: Environmental > Terrestrial > Soil > Contaminated >... | reverse complement strand
GCTTCCAGGCCCCCGAGCAACGTGTAAATCGTCGTGATGGCAAAGAGCACGAGCGCGCACAAGCGGATATTGGCCTCGGGTTCTAGTCCCGTCTGGACGTACTCGGCGGCGAATTTACCGACCCCTTCGAACGCGTAGCCGATGAGACCAACCAGCGTGATCACGGCCATCAAAGCGTAGGCGTACCGCGCCGCTCGACCATCGGCCCGATCGCCAAATCGCGTGATCATCCATTCGGCGCCGGTCATGACGCGCGAGCGGCGAACCCACTTCCCCATGAACGACATGAAAAAGGCCGCCATCATGAATCCCCACATCCAGTGGTTCCAGACGGATTTCATGCCGAACAGGTAGACCAAGGCGACCATCCACATGGTGCCGCTGATGTCGTACGTGGACACCGACCCGCACATCGCCAGCGCCAGCCAGTGAATCCGGTTTCCTGCCAGAAAATAGCTGTCGATGCTCCGCGCCGCGCGGCGCTGCTGCCAGACGCCAATGCCGATCATGACCACGAAATACACGACGATAATTACGGCATCGAGCGTAGACACTTCAGTGAACCTCTTTCTGAAATAAGCCCGCCGATCGCGCGAGCAGCCCTTGTCCGGCTGTCACTTGGCCGAGCGACGCAGCGTCGCTCTCACAAAGCGGGGGTAATAGACTTTTGGGTTGTCGAAAATTTGTGCGAGTTGAAAAGTGTTCGAGCAATAGGTCATTGCCAGTCCATCGGCTACTTGCTCGGGATGGGCTTTCGCGGCATACAACATCAGGCTGGGGGCGTCCGACCGAATTTCTTCCGGTCGATAGATGGTCTCAAGCGTCGACCAAGGCCCCGTCAAGGACTCGGCGGTGCGAATGCCGATCGGCGTAAGCGGAAATCCCTCGAATTGAAACTGGAGGTAGCAGTTGAGGTCGCGGGAGAAGTGAACCGTGAATTCCGTTTGCCCCGGCTTCAAGAGAGGCGTCGGCAACTTAGCGAGCTTCTGCTGCTCAACCCACCCGTGCTCTGCACCCGCCCACCACTGGGGCCGCGCGAGATCGCCTGCCGCCGCGTCCGCCAGACGCCAGCGAACGAGGAACACGTCGTGCGATTTGGCACTCACGCTGAACGCGATTACGTGCTCGCCGTCGCGCAGGAGGCTCGCCGACCCCACCAGGACGCCAAAATCATTTTGGGGAACCGTGAGCTTGCGTACCTGCCAGTGGTCGGGATCGGCTTCGAGATTGTCAATCAGCACCGCACCCCAGCCATCGGTGTCGAAGCTTAGTTCCCGATCAGCATTGTGAGCCCGCATCAGGAACGCGAGCAGCTTGCCGTCAAGAATCACTCCGCCACCCGGCCAGAAGAAATCGTCGCCTTCGTCGGGAATGAAGGAAGTTGGTTTGCCGGCGATTTCCCGCCAATAGGTTTTGAAGTCGGCACGCATCGGGTCGTAGCCAGTCTGAATGCCGACGCTGTTGCGGACTATGGTCGTCCCCCTCCGCTGACCAGCGACGGATGGAGCCACGAAGCTATCCCCAAAGAACCAGGCGACGCGCCCGCCCCCAAGGTCGATCGAATAGGCATCATCCCCACCAAGCCAACGCGGGTCGCGATGAAACATTGCATCGGCCTCGGGCCAGGCTTCGGCTCGCGCCCGCAAGCCATTCCGCGAGGTCTTAATCCCCAAGACCGCGTCGACGTATTTCCCGACGCACTCGGCCCACATCTGGCCATGCAGTTGGAGGCCCTTGGCGCTAAAGTGGATGCCCTTGCCTCCCAAATCGCGGCAATCACCCGTCAACGTGTCGGTGTCGGGCCCCGGCAGAGCCAAGCCGTCCTTCCACAGCCGCGATTGAGCACGACGCACTGACTCGAAGCGAGGTTGCTCTGGGTTGTGGTACGAAGCCTGCGCGACGAACCAGGGCACGTACCAGCCGGCTTGAGCCCGCGACGACTGAATTACATTCTTCAATTTGGCGTGGTATTCGTCAGATGGCATTTCGACGTCGCTCTCGCCCTGGTGCCACAGCAGCGCGCGGAACCCAAATGGCCCAAATTGTTGAACGCGCATCATCATCCATGGGAACAAGTCGCCGCCCGGTTGCCACTGGCTGACGCTTGTGCCGCCGAAGCCGGTCGCCGCAACGCCGATCGGAACGCCGTAGCGCTCGTACATGGCGTCGCCAAAGGCGGGCCAAAAACTGCCGCCTTGCGTTTTGTCGGCGACCCCCGGCTGCGGGTCATCGGCCAGTTGCCAATATTCGCCGCTGAACGAGGACACCATTCCCGACTTCTGCTGTGTGCGAGTCTCGCCGAAGTTGGTAGAGTTTGACTGCCCCGCTCCGACAAACACCTCGCCGACTCCAAACGGTTCAACTTTCTCTTCGGCCAGAACTTTGCCGTCGCGGAGCGCTTCGACGTCCAGCGTGTACCAGCCGCCGGCGGAAATGGGCAGCTCGACCGCGAAGCTCCGCGTCGCTTGGATGATTGGCAACGATTGCCACTCGCCGGTAAGCGGGCCGTCCATCGAGTTGCCCGTGACGCGCACTTTGATTTCGTCGGCGTCAGTCGTCGTGTGACCGCTGACGACGATCGTTCCCTTGTGCGCGCTCGACCGTTGGAAGACCTGATAACGGTGCGGCGAAAAGAGCCTCAGCTTCGGCTCGGGCACCATCGGCACGAGCGATTGAATTGACGCTCGTTCTGCGGAGGAGACGCGTCCGACCGAGAGCGTGATTTGCTTTTCTTCTTTGGGCCTTAGCGAGACCTGGCAAACTTGATGCGGCCCTTCCCAAGGCCCCCACAATTTGTCGCAGCCGTGTATTTGCAGCTTCGCGTCGCCGGCCACGAAAGCCACTTCGCTCCAATCGTGATTCACAGGCACCGCGAACGCCACGTCGCTTCCGTCGAGCACTGCGTCCACATCCTTGGCAAAGACGAGAAAGAACACCATCGGCTCAGCCGACTTGTTCGTCAGTTGCCAGACCATCTCGGTCTCGCCAAATTCGTAGCGGATCGACGCCGCGTCACTGCTGGCGACCACGACGTTATCCGCAGCTCGTTCCAACTTCGTCAGCTTCAGCGGCCCGCCCTGGAAGAAATAGCTGCCGCGCGAGATGGACACGCCGGGCGCCAGGAATTCTCGCCCGTCGATGCGAAGATTCGTCAAACAACCGTCCGCTTCGACTCGCGCGTCGTAGCCCGCCGCGCTCACCGCCAGCGGACTGCCCTCCGCGAAGATCGCCACTTTCGCGACGGCGGCAAGCGACGTGGCCTGCCACAGCAAGGCAATCGCGAGGTAGAGAATCGGCAGGCGCAACATTTCGGTCGTCCCCAACTGCAGCGAGTGATGCTGCTGGCCATCCGAACAGAGTTCGTTGGCAGCGAATAGACTGCTCACTTGAGCCGACGTTTATTCTAATAGAATCGGAGTACGCTGCTAGCTCGAAGACGTGAGAAATGTCTCCAATACCAGTTGTCGCGCGCGATTGTTGACGACGGCCCAAAGGCAGCAGCAACTTCGATTTGGCGAGTCGGCTCAGCTTGTCGGAACTCTCTCACGACGAGTAGCAAGTGAGCGCGCGTCAGCATAAGTGCACTGATTCCTGGGCATCGGCGCGAATTGGACAAGTGTCGCCGACTGACTCGACTTCACAACAATCGCGCGCCGCCGTCGCTCGCAAAGAGTCCGATTGCAATTGCTACATCATTTACCGGCGTCGGCCAGCTCGTTTCGTCGCTCCACACGCGTCAAATTTCATTGACCTGTCGCGTCGAATTGGCAACAATAAGGGCAGCTCCATAGCTGGACTTCTTCGCGGGGTCGAACTCATGGAGCAGCTCATCCGCACTTTCTGAATTCTGAATCGTCTTGTCGCAAAAATGTCGGAGGCGGAATTCTTGAACAGGCTGCGTCGCACATCGTCGCATGGATTTACGCTCGTCGAGCTGCTGGTGGTGATCGCGATCATTGGCATTCTCGTCGCGCTATTGTTGCCCGCGATCCAGGCGGCGCGCGAAACTGCGCGGCGAGCACAGTGCTCGAATCATTTGAAACAAATTGGGCTCGGGTTTCTCAACCACGAATCAACGAATAAGTTCTTGCCCTGTGCGGGGTGGAACGTTTGGTATCTGGGCGATCCTCTGTTGGGAACGGGCAGGGAGCAGCCCGGCGGTTGGGTCTATCAAGTGTTGCCGTATATCGAGGAACAGGCGATCTACGATATCACCGACGACGGCGACCGTTTGAACGTCACGACGGCCCAAAGAGATCAGTCGATTATCCTGCAAAGAAGCGTGCTTTCCATGTTCAATTGCCCTTCCCGGCGATCAACCCAACCTCGCCCCTATGCACTGTCCGCTGTTTGGGATCCCAAGAATGGCATGCGTTCGGATCAAATCGCGCACTGCGACTACGCAGCTAACAGTGGAGACGGGGAGAAAGGCATGAAGTTTTGGGTCGAGGAGCAGAACAAGTATGTGAATGAAATCCCGTGGCTGATCTTCAATCCCCCTTATGACAACCTGAGTGCACATAAGTGGCCGCCATTCAACGGACAGACCGGGATCAATTATCTCGGCGCCGAAATCAAAACCAAGCATATTCTCGATGGACTTTCGAACACTTACATGGTGGGCGAAAAGTACCTCAATGCGGCCAGTTACGATACCGACGGAACGGATCTCGACTCCGATCCCGGAGACAATATCAACATGTACGCGGGGTTCGACTGGGATGTGAATCGCTGGACATGCACGGCGTGTGAACCTTCTCAGGATCGATTCGGCGAGGAAGCCTTCGGCAGCTTTGGCAGCACTCATCCCGGCGGATTCAACATGGTGTATTGCGACGGATCGGTGCGGGTGATGTCCTATGACATTGATCCAGACGTGCATCGTCGACAGGGGAATCGACTGGACGGTGGTGGGCCGTTGCCCGAACAAACTTCGGACAGTCCATGGGAATAATCCATTACTATTTTGCTGCCGCACTAAGTAGCTGTTCCGTCCATCTTCTGCATCCAGCCAAATAATATCCTTGTCACCCGTCCGTCTTCACTTGGTGTTGGTTCGGCTTGCTTGCCTGCAAGTCGTTGTCCCCTCGGTTATGGTCGGGGTGAGTCTTTGGTTGGCAGGATGCAGCCGCGGTCCGGCCCCAGTGAGGATTCCGCACGTCGACCCGGTGGCAGCGAGTCAGGGTGCTGTCGAGCTCTACGACACTAACGGCGACGGCCAGCTTTCCGAGCAGGAGTTGACAGCCTGCCCGGGTATCCTGAGGAATATCGGCATTTACGATTCCGACGGAAGCAAGTCTGTGACCCAGGAGGAAATTGAGGCACGGCTTCGTGCTTTCTTCCCGCCAAATGTTGGTGTCACGAAATTGAACGTCCACGTGTCTCTGGATGGCAAGTCACTGGCCGGCGCCACAGTCAAATTTGTTCCCGAAAAATACCTGGGAGATGAAGTCAAGCCGGCAGGAGGGATCACCACCGACCGCGGCAACGCTACGATAGACATCCGAGACGAAGACGCGCCTGAGACAGAACACGGTTTGAGCGGTGTCCACTATGGCACCTACCGGGTGGAGATCACGCACCCCACCATCAACGTCCCTGCTAAGTACAATACGGCCACAACTCTTGGCTACGAAACAGAACGGGGCAATCCGTCGACAAGCTTCGAATTGAAATCGCGTTGAGGATGCTTGGCACGCGTCCGTGTTAGAGGCCGTCCTCCGTTCTCCTGCTCATCTCTTCTATCTGATGAATCAGCATTGGCGGCGTTTCTCTGTCGTCCAGGTCGTGCCCTCAGCGGCAAAGTGCTGTAGCCATATCGATTGCTCGAAGCAAAGAACGCCACGTTTTGATTCATCAGACCAGGTGTGTTGTACGCCAAGTAGCCGTTGCTATAGGTGCAGCAGTCTTGGTTACTAGCGCTCAGTTTCACAAGCGGAAAGCCGCGACCCGTTTGCGAATCACGCACTTGGATCGAGAAGTAGCCTTGCGCTTGAGTCACAATTGGCGACGACGCCGACGCGGCCCAGACGACAAGTAGCGCGATCAGCCGGCGTATGACGAAGGTCACGTATTACGAGTTGGAGTTGGAACCGTGCGAACTCGCGTTGATCTTTTTGCCAGAGACGTAGAGAGCGTCGAAGTTCACCGCTCGCATTCGATCGCGGAAACGGTCGCGACTGCCGTCGTGTGATTTCCGACTACATCAAGAATGCAGGAGAATCACGGGGAATTCCAATCGTTTCGTGTTGGGACCGTCAAGCGCGCGCAAACGCTACATCAACTTGATTGATCGAAAACGGCGACGCAGCGCGCAGCGCGACGACCAAGAATCCCGATGGAAATGCTACATCAACTTAGGCGCCGACGGCCCCCCATTGAGGCATTTTGTCGCCATCTATCTGCAAAACTTCTTGACGTTTTGCACGGTGTCGCTTAGGCTGAAAAGTGCTGAACTTTTGAACGGTTGGCTAGTCTTTCAGTAATCCTATTCTTGATCGACGAGCGGTGCTTTCGGCGATTTGGCGTGTGAGTGTAAGCGCAGCGCGGGCCGATTTCTTTCTGGGAGGAGTTCTAATGACGATGAGCGTTGAGCAATTTATTTCTAAGTGCGGAGACAACCGGCTCGGGCTGGACGGAAAGCTGGCGGCCTACTTGGCTGCCGCGGGTGCGGTCGGATCGCTCATGGCGTCTGAGGTTCAAGCCGCGGTCGTCTCTAACAACACCGTTCAGCCGTTTGGCATCAACGAGGATGTCAGTATCGACTTTAACAGCGATGGCCAAATCGATTACCAAATCGATCATGACCGCTTCAATCTGAACGGCACGGATCTCGACTATCTTCAGATCGATAAGAACGACGTTTCCAGCCCTGCTGACCCGTATTCGATCGATATCTTTTCGACGTTTCCACTGGGAGTGCAGGGACCGGGATCCGAGAACGATACGTTCGAATCTGGCTACATCACGACGGGTCCTGGTCTTGGTCTTTATCCGTCGGCCCTGACCTATGGCACACCGATCGGTCCGTCGTCCTATTTCGATTTCTCGGAGACGGATAATTCTAACGGAGGCTATCTTCGCGCAAATCGGTTGATCGACGAAGACATGGGACAGATTGATGCAGCCGCCGGTCTCACGGTCGACCCGTTGCCGGGCTCGCCGAACTTTGTGGGCCTGGGCGGAGCGGTCCGGTACTTGGGCGTGAAGATGGATTTCAACAATATTGACGAAGTTCACTATGGATGGATCGGCATTCAAATCACCAACGAAGCTGATGCCACGGGTAACCTTGTTGGATGGGGATATCAAACGATTCCTGGCCATCCGATTGGGGCCGGAGTACCCGAGCCTAGCTCGATCGTTCTGGGGCTGGTCGGCGGCTCGGCTCTGATCACTTCAACGCTTTGTCGAAGGTGGTTTGGCGGCAAGAAGCGTTGATTGCTCGGGATGCAATCGTATGCCCGTGACTGCCGTTCTTGCATGCGATCCGATTCGCACTTGCGCAGCGATCAAGGGATCAATGCCGAGAAGGGAGCCGTTCCCTTTTGCATCGGCAGACTTACGAAGAAGAGGGCCAATTTGCCCGCGTGCTTTCCGCAGATTCTTTTTTGTACAAGCTGGGAGCAATTGACATGGACGATCGAGTGAGAGCCGCCACCTCCGGCGACTTGCGCTTTGACATCGACGGAAAGCTGGCCGGCTATCTCGCAGCGGCGGCTGCGTTCGGCGCAGTCCTTGCCCGTGATGCCCATGCTGTTGTTGTTGCCCATACGACAGATATACCGATTGGCATTAACGGAGAAGCAAACATTGATTTCAATGGCGACGGCCAGGTCGACTTTCAGATCGACCATGACCGATACAATTTGGGAGGCACTGATCTCGATTATCTGCAGATCGACAAGAATGACGCCAGCAGTGCGGAAGACCCATTGCCGGAAGCCTTCAATTGGACTTTCCCGAAGATTCCGCATCCCGATTACAACGAGAACGGGCAGTACGACGCGGCCGACTATACGAAGTGGCGCAACAATCTCGGAGTGGTATACGATCCGAATGACTCTCTGCAAAGTGCGGCCCACCGAGAAGACGGTAACGGGAACGGTGTGATTGACGAGGGGGACTATGCGCTATGGAAGGATGCCTTCGGAAGCGACCCAAATTATGATCATCAGTACATGATCCCTGCAGGTTGTCCCACGGGCAACGGTTGTTATCCTGCAGCACTGACGACAGGATCGACGGTCGGACCAGGGGTCAGCGGCAGCCAGTGGGATTTCTCTGAATCGACGAACGCCTTTGGCTCGGGACTGGCTTTGCGGGCGAACCGTTTGATCGACGAGGACGCCGGACAGATAGACGATGCCATAGGCGGCGGTTCCACGCCGGCGGGCGACAGCCCTCATTTCACCGGCTTAGCAGGTGCGGAGCGCTTCATCGGCGTGCGTATCGACCTGAATGATGCCGCGCAACCTGGAAACCTTCTTCCGACCGAAAATGGCAGTCCATTTAAATACTGGTATGGTTGGATTGGGGTTCAAATCACCAATGAGGCGGACGCGACCGGAATTATCACCGGTTATGCCTATGAATCGATTGTCGGGGTCGGGATTACGGCCGGCAACACTGGTGCAGGTGCTGGCTCCGGCGCAGCAGTCCCCGAGCCCAGTTCGATCTTCCTGGGGGTGATCGGTGGGATCTTCATGCTCGGTGCGTTCCTCGCGCGCAAACTACTGGGCGGCGACAAGAAGTGATGGCGGGCCCGTTGCTCGGCGCTGCTGAATTCCCATGTTGCAACCGCCGCGGGAGAATGAGCCGGCCGACGCGGAGCAGGGGGGTCGGTTCGCCAAGAGAGTGCTGCTCGTCGGCTGGGACGGTGCGGAGTTTTCTGCGCTTCGACCGCTTCTCAGACGCGGTCTTCTGCCCAATCTAAGTTCACTGCTCGATCACGGTGCGTGTGCCGAACTTTCCGCGCCGCGTCCGGTCTTTTCGCAGGCGGCATGGACGTCGTTGGCCACCGGCAAGCGACCGCATGAGCACGGCATTCTTCACGCCTATCGTCCGACTTCTGACGGCAACCATCTCCGGCCGATCACACATGACGATCGTCGATGTCCTGCGATTTGGAACGTCCTCAACCACGCGGGACTTCACACGCTCGTCGTCGGTTGGCCCGTTACGCATCCTGCCGAACGGTTGTCGGGAGTCTGCGTGTCCGACCGGTTCGCGATGCCCGTGGCTGGCGCGACGCCGACGCCTCAGGACGGGCGAGCAGTTTCGCCTGCTGCGGTTGAGCCAATCCTGCGCGGCCAGCGGGTGGTGCCGGCGCAGATCGAGGAGTTGACCTTGGCTCAATTGCTGCCGCACGAGGCAGCTAGTCTGCCGGAGTACCAACCGTTGGCGGCGATTTGCCGCGCCATTCTTGCCGAAACCGCCACGCTGTTTCGCGCGCTCCGCTGGTGTCTCAACACACGGCCATGGGACTTTGCGGCCTGTGTGTTCCCGGGGATTCGGAGCTGCCATGAATTGGCAAACTGGATGCAAGGTCTCTCGCCAGCCGCTGCCGAATTCCGAGAGCATCTTGTGGCCGGCTGCTATGAGCACCACGACCTATTGCTCGGCCAACTGCTCCATCAAGTTGGTAAGGACACCCATTTGATCGCTGTTTCTCTCGCGGGACACGGCACGGCGACAACGCAGGCAAGCGACGAAGCAACCGCTCTACCGCGGACGGGAACGCCAACTCGCAATCTGGGATTGGCCGTGATTCGCGGGCCCGGCGTCCGCCACGTATCCGTTCCATTACAGCGAAGTATTCTCGATTTGGCGCCGACGATTTGTGCCATGCTCGCCGTTCCGTATGCCTCGGACCTGGGTGGCCGGTGCTGGCTAGATCTGTTCGAAGTCGATCTCAAGCCGAAAGTCGTCGACCTGCGGAAGTCGGATACAACCGTCGAATCGAGCGACGCGATGGATGAATCGAACTCTCTCATCGGCGACGAAACTGCCAGCGGCCGTGTTCAGGATCAATCAGTCGAGCATTTGGTCGAACTAGGCTACGTCGATCCGCATGACCTGGTGGCTCAGGAAGCGTCCGAACATTGTCGGCGAATGACCGAGCTCAATCGAGCGCTCTCCTTGATGGATGCCGGCTTGCTCGCGCAGGCCACCGCCTGTCTCGAACAACTCGCGCACGAGCACCCCGATTGGTTCAACTCTCACGCGGTGTTGGCCGAAGCCTACTATCGCGCCAATCAGTGGCGATCCGCGCGATCAGAAATAGAATGGTTGATGTGTCGGGGGATTGAACAGCCACAGCTCTACTTCCTCTCCGCGGCGATCGAATTTGCCAGCCGACAATATGATTTGGCATTGGAGGAGCTGCGTTGTGCAGGACGCGCCGGAATCGTT
>Ga0214473_10011449_pt1 | contig 10413 bp, 7 predicted proteins | sample RVTome_7_FD_203509 | JGI IMG/M metagenome (GOLD analysis project Ga0214473, IMG submission 203509) | Soil microbial communities from uranium-contaminated site in the Upper Colorado River Basin, Wyoming, United States - RVT98D197 | ecosystem: Environmental > Terrestrial > Soil > Contaminated >... | reverse complement strand
AGCCACGTTCCAGCCGCCGGACAGCTCGTAATAAAGATGATCGATTATCCATCGGTATATCCGGCGGGCTTTCCAGTACATGTTGGTCTCGTCGCCCACCGCCGCCCGGACAGCGTCGAGGATGACCAGGTTTTTCAGATCGAACTTGGCGTCGTCGGCCAGAAATTTATCCTTAAACTGCTGGGGCACGTCTTTTAGAGTCCCCACTTTCTCAGGGTGGATAAAATAGCGGGTTTCATACAGATCGGCGGCGGCGAAATACGAGGCCCGCGCTTTCCGGCCGGCTTCTATATCCTTAAAGTGGAACGCCGCGTAGGGCTGTCCCCATTTGTCGGTCAGATGTTCGGGAGCGACATCGGCGAAAAACCGCGGCTCCTCTACCAACGTCTGATGATCCGAGTCCAGGGGGATGGCCAGATAGATATCGAGCGATTTGAGCGTTCCGGGGCCGTAATTGCGGACCTCGTGGGTGAAATTCATATTCTGGCGCTGTTTTTTATTACTGGAAAATAACTCCTCGTCGTCCACGACAACCTGATAAAGCGAGTCGCTCTGGTAATCGGAGTTGAAAAGCTTGCCGTCGGCAAATGTCAATCCCCAGGCGTACGGCCCGGGCGCGTCGAGGATCATGATCACCTCGCCCGTCGCGGGGTAGATCATGTAGATACGATTGCTGCCCCGATCGGCCGACCAGAGGTACGTACCGTCGAACGCCAGATCGGTAGTGTTCCCCGCGGGAGCTTTGAAAGATTTGATGGTCGTGCCGTCCTCGGAAGATATCTTGTGAATCGTATTGTCATCGGCCAGCCAGAGATGACTGCCGTCCCAGGTCAGACCGGTCGGCGCGTCAACGGGCGACGGTATGGTTTTGACATTCACGCCGGTCTCGGTATCGAATTGCAGGATGACCCTTTCCTCGGCGTCGACAATCCAGAGGTAGCCGCCGTCCCAGGCCAGCCCGTAGGGGCGGTACGACGGCGATTCCATCGCTTTGACCACCTGGCCTGTTGCCGGATCAACGGCGTAGAGCGAATCGGTCTTGAAATCGGCGGTCCAGATATATTGGCCGTCGAAAGCCATCCCCGACGGGCAGGTTGCGGGCGCGGGGAACGATACGGCCACGTCGCCGGGAGCGGCGGATATGGCCGCGGTCATTATGAACAGCATGGATATGATTCTGATAAACATATAGGCCTCCTATTTTGGATTTTCGATTTTGTCCCGCATGAATGGAATTATAGAATCACGATTGTCGGCTGGCAAGGGAATATGCGGCGTGAGCGGATGACTGCCGACCCGGTTTCCGTTTTACAAAAATTCATGACAATTCGCCAGGAAACCGATATATTAGCAAGAGCGTTTTTATTCGAGGAGCCTGGCGAAATAATTGTGGAGAAAAATATGCAATACCTCGAAAACATCTTGCAGGCAATCGGAGATATACCCCTTATCCGGCTCAACAAGCTGGCCCCGCCCAATGGCGCCGGGATCTATGTCAAGCCGGAGTTTCTCAATCCCGGCGGCTCGATTAAGGACCGCATGGCCCTGCATATTATAGAGAAAGCCGAAAGAGAGGGCTTGTTGAAGCCGGGCGGCACAATTGTCGAAAATACATCGGGGAATACCGGGGTCGGAGTGGCCATGGTCGCCGCCATCAAGGGGTATAAAGCAATTTTCACCATGCCGGATAAGATGTCCAATGAGAAAGTCAACCTCCTTAAGGCGTTCGGGGGACGGGTGATCGTCACCCCAACCGACGTTCCGGCCGATTCGCCGAAAAGCTATTACGAGACCGCCAAACGGCTGGCCCGCGAGACGCCCAATTCCTTCTACCTCAATCAGTACCATAACCCCGATAATATCGAGGCCCACTACATGACCACCGGCCCGGAGATCTACAAGCAGACCAACGGCAAAGTCGATTACTTTGTGGCCGGGATCGGCACCGGCGGCACCCTTTCGGGAGCCGGTAAATATCTGAAAGAGATGATTCCCGGTGTGAAGAATATCGCGGTCGATCCGGTAGGCTCCGTTTTCCATGATTATTTCAAGACCGGCAAGATTCCCCAACCCCATGTCTATAAGGTCGAGGGGATCGGCGAGGATATGGTTACCCAGGCGATGGATTTTTCGGTTGTCGATGATATCATCCAGGTCAATGATCACCAGTGTTTCGTTACCGCCAGGGATTTGGTGCGCAAAGAGGGGCTTTTCGCGGGCGGATCATCGGGGGGAGCCGTTTACGCCGCCCTGCAGGTGGCAAAACGGGCCAGGCAGGATGACGTAATAGTGGTGATACTTCCCGATTCCGGCTCCCGCTATCTATCCAAAATCTTCAATGACGGCTGGATGACCGACAACGGCTTCCCCGTTGACGATACGATGAGCGGGAACGTTTCGGAGCTTTTGACGGGCAAGCAGATCAAGCCTGTCGTGATAAGTGTCGACAGCTCCATCATGGAGGCTGTTTCCCTCTTGAAAAAGTATGATATTTCCCAGCTGCCGGTCAAAGAGGACGGCAAGGTTATCGGTATGGTTTACGAGATCGATCTTCTGCGGGCGCTGGCCAGCGGTTCGGAGGGATTGCAAAGTTCCGTCCGGGACGTCGCCGAACGGGAATTCTCGCGTATCGATCCCGGCGCCTCGATAGCGGAATTAGCGCTGATTTTCTCGCGAAGCGGCGGCGCTGTTCTGGTCATGAAAGACGACGACCTGAAAGGAATATTGACAAGGATTGATTTAATATCATATCTGGCGCGGAGTAAAAGTTGAAGAAAAACAGAAAACATCGTTTCGCCACGCGCGCCGTGCACGGGGGGCAGCAGCATGATCCATTGACCGGCGCGGTAATGACCCCCATATATCAGACCTCCACCTACGCCCAGAGCGCGCCGGGCGTGCACAAGGGATACGAGTATTCGCGAACCGCCAATCCCACCAGGAAAGCGCTGGAGGCTTCGCTGGCCTCGCTGGAGGGCGGCGAATTCGGAATCGCTTTCGCCTCCGGCATGGCCGCCATATCGTCCGTAACACAACTGTTCAAATCGGGCGATCATATCGTCTGTTCCGATGACGTTTACGGCGGCACGTTCCGGCTGTTCGATAAGATTTACAAAAATTTCGGCCTTAGATTCAGCTTCGTGGATACGTCCGATATAAAAAATATCAAAACGGCATTGACCGGCAATACAAAAATGATCTGGATTGAATCGCCCACCAATCCGACATTAAAAATCACCGATATCGCCGCGGTCGCCAAAATCGCCGGAAGCAAAAAAATAATGCTCGGGGTGGATAATACTTTCATGTCCCCATATTTCCAGAGTCCGCTCGATCTCGGCGCGGATTTGGCGATGCACTCCACCACCAAGTATATCGCCGGCCATTCCGATATAGTCGGCGGGGCGATTGTTACAAGCGACGCCGATCTGGCCGAGAAACTTCATTTCGTGCAGAACGCCGGCGGCGGGGTGCCCGGCCCCCAGGATTGCTTTTTGACGTTACGCGGAATCAAAACGTTGCATCTGCGGATGGAGCGTCATGAACATAACGCCCGGCGAATTTTTGAATATTTAAGATCGCAAGAATCGGTGAAGAAATTATATTACCCGGGTGATCTGAAACATCCGGGTCACGAGATCCAGAAAAAGCAGGCCCGCGGATTCGGGGCGATGATCTCGTTCGATATCGAGACTCTCGATAATGCCAATAGATTCATGTCAAAACTCGAGATATTCACCATCGCCGAATCGCTGGGGGGCGTGGAATCGCTGATCGAGCATCCCGCCATCATGACTCACGCCTCCGTGCCGCCGGAGACCCGGGCCGAACTGGGCATCACCGACGGTTTCATCCGGCTGTCGATCGGTATCGAGGACGCGGACGATCTGCTGGAGGATTTGGCGCGGGGATTCGCGACCTTGGGATAGAAGATATGGTGTCGCTGCCATTTCGCCTATACCATAACCGACCTGTGCGGTAAAGTCTCCGCACTTGACCGCTTTCAAGACCATCATATTCCATCTTTACTTTTTCCGCAACCGGTTTTATAGCGAGGATGGCCCGGGAATGTCGTGTCAGAAGTTACTTCTGACGTTTTCCTTGGCAGTCGTCAGGTGCGGAGACCTGACGACACAAGAAGATTTAGCTCCACAGTCTAAATTATAAGGTAAATCTTTATCCATTGTTGAATTTGTTGTGGGTCGAAGACACGAACGTCCGCAAGCAACCAATATTCATTGATAATCCGCTATCTTAGCGCATCCTTTCCTGCGACTCTCGCATGTTCTTTTCTATAGCTTCTATTATTCGAGCCTTCGCCTCCTGGTCGGGCAATTGGTCATCAAGCATATTCCTCAGTTCCTCTAAAGCGAACGGTGGATGGGAGTATTCTCGAATAATGTTGTTTTCGACAAGATTTGGAATTCTCTTTAGCCACTTGCTATACTCATACTGTTCATTGTATTCTTGCACTCTCTGGTTGTTAATTCGTATTGCCTCCTCGTACTCGGCCCGCATAGCTAAATCCTGGATAGCAGCAGGATCAATGCCTGACGGAAGGCCTGTCGCAGCCGGAGGGCTGATATTACTGAACAGGATCTCATCAGGGTTCCAGTTCGGGTCAATAGCCTCCAACAATCTCTTCCATGCATGCAGGCGAACGGCGGTATTCTCTTCTCTTTTTTCGACAAGATCCTTCCCGCTTGCAGCATCCGGTCCAATAACAAATGTCGTTACACGGCCTAATAAATCCAACTCTAGTATAAGCGGAATGCTATCCGGCTCTTCAAGAGCAGAAAGCGCATACTTTCTAGCGAGCTCATATTGCCTGTTCTCTTTGAAGGAACCGGAGGTTAAGGGTCTACAGATTGCCAACATCAAGCGGCCGTAGAGTTCCTTGTTGAGCTCTCGCCACTTCTGATCAATTCTATCAGCGAACTCCTCATAGACATTTAAATCTCTCATATCGTTTTGTGATATAGAATCATCCATATCAGCTACAAGTCTGCAGTCCTGTTCATATTCTTGCTTTTCCCACAAGGTCGCTTCACTATCTCCAAAAGAGGCCACATTGAAGCTAAGCAGAATAAGCATAATAATTATGAACCTGGCGGTTGGTCTTCTTATTGACATTGTGTACCATCCTTTTCTTTGTGCGGTCAAGTCTCCGCACTTGACCGCCATTTATAAGGCCAGATGCTCGACCCAGACAATATGTTGTTTTCCGTTTTCATAGAATCCAGCACTAGAATATCTCCAGTCTCTGGGTTCATTAACCAAGCCCGCTTTTACCGGATTATAATGAATATAATTCAATTTTACAGCAAATATTTCCTCTGAAATAATGTGAACATCATCGAAGCGAAGCTGCCATAATTTCTGAGTTTCAAGTTTATTTTCTATAAGGTATTCATAGGCAATCCTCTTTTTTAGATCTCTCATAAATGAACTGATACTGTGGCTTTCCGGAATGGTCAGGAGCAAGTGTAGGTGGTTGGGCATCACGACGTATCCGTGAATCTTAGCATTATCCCTTAAACGATAAGCCTCTATTTTTTCTAATACGATTTCATAATCTTTCGAGCTTTTGAAACGTCGTATTTTATTATAGGTAGAAGTCGTAATGAAGAAAGTGCCGCTTTTTTGCAGAGTTCGATGTCGGAGAGGCATGGATTGTCCTCTACTTTGGTCTTAATCGTCGTCAGGTACGGAGACCTGACGACACCAAGTGTCTCTTTGTGCAACCAAGTCTCCGCACTTGGCCGCGATTAAAGTCCTCATATTCCGTCTATACATTTCCGGCAACCGCTTTAATGAACCGGGCGTTTGATCGACGGCATTATTCGTTCGAGGGACTGGCGCAGGGAGGCGGGAGAATACCCGAGCTCGGTTTTGGCCTTTTCGCAAGAATAGAAGAATTTGTGTCTCGCCAGTCTGGCCAGGCCGCGATGGAATTTGGGACGTTTGTTTCGGATCGAGGCTACGAGCTCCATAATTATCGCAACAGGATACAATGCCCCGACGGGGATTTTCAATTTCGGTTTTTTTATATTTAGAAATTCCCGGGCCAGATCGAACGCTTTTTGCGGATCAATATTCTCGCCGGTCAAAAGATAGCGCTGGCCGGGACGTCCCCTGTCGATGGCCGATATTATTCCTGATACGACATCGCCGGTCTCCACCAGGTTTATCCCGAAATCGAAATAGAACGGTACGCGTTTGGGAATTTTCTTCAGATCCTTATCGGTCAATTCCCTGTCGGGTGGAGAGATCATTATCGATGGATTGACTACGACCACATTCAGTTCCGCGGAATTAGCCCGAAGCGCCATTAACTCGGCTTCCTTTTTGGTATCGATATAGGGAATCCCATACCCGGTCAAATTATACCTGGCCGTTTCATCGATAGGCAGGCCGTCCTCCGACGCTCCGACCGCGATTATCGACGATACGTGGATGAGCCTTTTCACGCCGCTCTTGCGGCAGGCCGATATAACAGCCGCGGTACCGTCGACATTGACTCTTTTCATAAGCTCGTTCGATTTCGGTCTAAGGCTGACGATGGCCGCGCTATGAATGACAATAGCGCAGTCCCGGACGGCGTTGTCGAGCCATGGCGGCGCAAGAAGATCGCCGTATATTGCCTCGGCATTGACCGGACAATATTTCCGGGCTTTTTCTTCGCTGCGGTAATGCGCGCGGACTTTGAAACCGGCCGCAATCAGCCGGGGAATCAAGCGCCGACCGAGTTGGCCGCCGGCCCCGGTGACTAATACCGTCTTTGAGATCGAAATCGACATCGCGCTAAGCTAAGGAAATATGGACTGATGTCAATGATGGATACATTTCCGGGAATGACCGATTTCTTATGGTCGTCTGCCGCTTAAGACGATGGCTGCATTGTCCCTGCGGACGACATCGCTTTGGTTGTGGATAGCGTTACCGCCCAGGTATTCAGGACCAGTTGAAAAAGCCGAACATATTTCATTGCGAACCCCCGTCGAAGACGGGGTGAAGCAATCTATCTTTGACCTGCCCGGCCGGTAAGATCGCATGAGGTACGAGAACCGCAAGATTTCAATCAAGGTCGGCGAACGTTGACCGTGAGAACTTGCCAGTAGTCATCGATGATACCGCGAGGACGTCCCGCCCCGATACTTTATAATCTCCACATTCTACTGAACCGTCACCGAACCGGTCATCCCCGGATGCACCGTGCAATGATAAGAATATGAACCTGCGGCATGAAAAACGTGCCTGTATGTCTGGCCGCGGCTTAAAAGCGCGCTTCCGAGTTCGCTTCCCGTGGTGGAGGTCACCGTGTGTCCGATACTATCGTCGTTACGCCAGGTTACCGTATCCCCCACGGCCACCGTTATATTTGACGGCGAAAAGGCGAAATTGCCGATAATGACCGTGTTCGGAGGCGGGTTATCGGGGGGCGGAGAATTATTTCCCTTGTTGGATCCGTAACCGTTATCACCACATCCCGCCGCTAATGAAAGAATGACGAGCAGGATCGGTAAATAACATGATTGCTTCAGGCTGAAAGTTCTCATGATGTCGCTCCTTTTACAAATGTCCTTTGAGCATAAGAACCCTGCTTATAGTGATTAATGTTCCTTAGGACTATTTTCCATGCGCCCGGTAATATGATGACAGATATCGAATTGTGGACTGTTTTTAAGATGAAAAAATCCCGCCTTGAGAATAAGGCGGGATTCGATTTTTAGCCGGATGATGCTAATTTGAAGAAGACACACACTTTATGCTACGATAAAGGATTTTAGTGCCACCGGTTGCATTTCGCGTTCGCTCTCCCCGGAACCCGGGGGTCATGGCGTTAGCTCAACAACCGGGTGCGTCCTTCATTGGTTAGGTGTAAGTTTCTCAAATTTGCTATCACCCGGCACATCTTAAAATTACCTCAAATCAGACAAAAGGCAAGCTATTTATTGAATTATCGACAACCGCCTATCCCGAATTTAAGCCGATTATCGCAGCGAAATGAATCAGGTGTTTCGGGAATTCCGATTACCCACCGAGACGCGGACCCGATAATATTTTTCTCATACCTCGTGCGTGACGGACGTCCCCGTCCGCCACGGTAACTTGGTGTAGGGGAATCTATGCGTATCGTGCAAAAGCGGGCCCCCGACATTATATTTCCTTTCCCCCCATTTCTCTCGCAAACCGACAGGGCGATTCCATCTCCCTGGCCTTTCCAGATTTTTTTCTCAAAACCGCTTGTGCAATGCGCATTTATTTGCTAATATTATGAAAGCTAAGCTCCGATAATAATACGAGGTTACCCTTGCGGTGCCCAGGCTTGATTCCAGAGGGAGGGAGATGAAGTTTTCCAGGTATTTGCTAGTATCGGCCGGCGCGTTATTTTTAATCTGGGGCGGATGCGCCAAGAAGCCGGCTACGATTAAGGGAAAAATCACCGACGCCGAGGGGAGACCTCTGGCCGGGGCGGCCATATTCACCATACCTCAGCAGATGTCAGTCCTTTCCGATACAAGCGGCCATTTCTTATTCGAGGATGTGCCTCCCGGGGAATACTCTCTCATGGCCAAATTCGACAGCGATTCCACGATTAAAATCATCGGAGAGATAGAACCGGGAGCGACAGTGACGATGGATCTGGTCGTGTTTAAGTCCGAACCTCCACCGCCTCCGCCCCCCCCGCCGCCACCGCCCAAACCGAAAGAGGAACCTAAACCCGAGCCAAAGCCCAAGCCTAAACCGCCCGCGGACGTACCGCTTCTCGATCCGATAGAGAAGACCAAAGGTACGGTCTTGCACCTGGGAACATCGGAGTTTTTCAAAAAATTCGAGGTCGAATCATCCGACGGCCTGGTCTGGTCTTTGAAAGTCGAAAAGGACTCCAAGCTCAAATTCCCCGGAGGACTGCTGCGGGAGGGGTATTTCGCCGGTCCCTATCACAAATACTGGGAAACCGCCGCCCGGAAACTTGAATACGACGGCAAAGTCTGGATATATATCCACGGGCCCGAAAAGGTTATCGGCGATCGCCGCAATATAACCATTAGCGTGCCGCTGGGGCTCCCGGCCGACGCCGAGATTGACTCGGTGGTTATTGAATACGGATTGCCCAAATTTCCCGATAATTACTCGCCCGGAACCGTGCAGCTCCGGCTTCTCGGATATACCGCATCGGATATAACCAACCTGATGGATTGGCATCCGCTCGATCATGACGAGAACGGACTCATTAAGAGAGAGGCGATCATGCCGCGCGGCGCCAACCGCAAGCTGGTGTATATTGTCATCGACGTTGATTCCGACGGCGACGCTTACTGGGACGCTTTGATAGTCAGACCGCTGGTTTATTTCGAAAGGCGGTAATACGCTGACGGATATAGATAAACCTGTGCGTCGGTCCGGACAGCCCGGCGCTTTTTTGTCCGATTGATTTAGCGCCGAAATTTTGAGACGCCCCCGCGGTTCAATAAAACGTACAACTGCAAACCATAATAAATATCATCTTAAGATGTCGCCTGGCTTTGATATAGCGGACTCGATGATATCGGACGGAAAATCGACGATCGTGCGGCGTTAGAGCTTGTCGGTTTCGGCGAAGGGGTCGGTTTTCGTGCCCGTTGTCAATTCCAGGTTTTCGTAAAATGACCTGAACTCGAAAATATCCAAAAGCCTTTTGAGCTTTTCTTCCGTCAAGCGCAGATTACCGTAGCTGGTAAAATCGGTGTAAGCGGCGCCGGGGGGACGGCGGTGATTGTGGTCCAGTTCCCATAACTTGAGATTGATTACGGCCGACTGACCCCGGCGATTCAAACCGGCGATCGCCCGTTGGATAAACCAGGCCGGATAAACTCTCGATTTCTCGCTGAATCGCGCCGAGAGACCGAATTTTTTAATGACCGAAAAAGGCACGATAATGATGGATTTACCGCCGTCTATAGCGGCTGTAGTCGGTTCATTCGGTCGGATGGATTTGGCCCGGATCGAGGGGCCGAAGAAGTAACGATAGCCCGATTCCGCCGCCAGCCGCAAAATTTCCGGATCCAATTTCACGCGGTATTCACCGGCCGCCTTGTAACCGTAGGCGGGTTTTTTTATAATATCCTCGATTATTTCGCGGGATCGCCGAAGCTCATCGACTAATTTCTCCCTTGGCATCGACGTAATATCGCCGTGGGAATATCCGTGGCTGGCCACCTCGTGCCCGCGAGTATCGATTAGAGCCAGCACCTCCGGGAATTTCCGGGCCACCCATCCCAGCACGAAAAAAGTGGCGGTCGCCTTCCGCTCGTCGAGAATATCCAGGAGGTGAATCAGGTTGGGGATTATTCTCGATCTTTGATCCGACAGCTCGAAATCGGGGCTTTCCACGTGGAAACGATCCTCCACCTCGAAGCATAAAATATT
>Ga0214473_10011448_pt1 | contig 10413 bp, 12 predicted proteins | sample RVTome_7_FD_203509 | JGI IMG/M metagenome (GOLD analysis project Ga0214473, IMG submission 203509) | Soil microbial communities from uranium-contaminated site in the Upper Colorado River Basin, Wyoming, United States - RVT98D197 | ecosystem: Environmental > Terrestrial > Soil > Contaminated >... | reverse complement strand
GCCTCTTCGATGACGCGGACGGTCTTCTCCAGCGTTTTCCCCTTGTCGAAGAAATGCGGCGCCACCTGCGCCGCGCCGACGCGAACCCGCTCCTGCATGGCCGCCTCCTCCTCTCGCCTGACAGGGCATTCAGGCTACTCCTGTCAGGATCAGGGGTCAATAGCGCCAGTCGTCGTTAGCGGACGATTCCTTGGCGCCCTTGGCGCACCAATGGCGATGCCGTTGGTACCGGCGGTTCAATCCTCCAAAATGGCTTGCCATCCCCGGGGGAGTTGACTAGACTAACCTTCAAGCCGGCGTAGCTCAGTTGGCAGAGCAGCTGATTCGTAATCAGCAGGTCGAGGGTTCAAGTCCCCCCGCCGGCTCCAGTCAAATCAGGCCGTTTCGACGACCGACTCGCTTTACCTCCCCTCTTGCTTCCATCCTGCTACCACCAGCCATCTCCCGGCACCGCTTCCTGACCCAACCGGCCTCTGCTCCGGCATGGGGTCCATAAAAATATTAATTTCTCAGGAGGCAAGATAGCAATTGGGGAAGCGGCACCGAAAAGGAGGGGATCGCCACACGGTTGGCCGCGAGCCTGCGAGAACTACTGAGACTCGTGTGCCGAGACGATCGGAAGTGGATGTGGTGCGGGCGAATGGGTCAAGAGTCACAAGTGAGGAAAATCTTAATGAATTTATGGACGTCCCCTATCCACAGTCCACTATCCACACCGGAATTCGGTTCTGGAGGCTCCTATGAAGGATCGCTGCACACTATTCCCGAAGAAGCCAACATCAAAAGGACGAGTGGAACAACGAAGAGAACCGTGGTGAGGAGCCCTATTACCCATCCTGACAGCGGTCGTTCTCCGACCCACTCCAGGGAGCTACGGACTGGCTCAATTGTTAGCTGTTCCTCATCGTAGAATTTGTCTGTTTTCCACAGGATAATCCAGACCCAGGAAAAATAGGAAAAAATCAAAGGTGCCACTACATAGATGGCCAAACCAAGACAGCCCCTTGTAGTGGAATTGACCGAAAGGAGAATAGGAAGGGCAAAGAGCAGGTAACCGGTGGGAAGGACTCCCAGGAAGAGCAACGAAAGAACAACACGCCTTCGCCCCGGCTTTGACTGAGGAGGTAAAGCAAAGGGCCGAAACCGATCCGATATTGTAAACACGGCTCCAAACATAACCGCGTAAAGAAGCAGGAATACCTGGCTCGCTATTGACATTAGGCCACTGGATCTTCGTCTGAACCCGGAGATTTGTTGCCTACGTTAACTTACTCCATCTTCCTCTTCGAAAATGTACCGGAGACCTTTCGGACTCCAGCTGCTTGAATTTGCAGGGGCACGGGGAGAATTCCTCGCATTGGCGGCTCCAGCGGGGCTCGTGGGTATCCAGGCGCTGGCCCGGGGCATGGCGACCCGCATGCCCGAGTGCAGGAGGTCCTCCTCCACTGGATTCAGCTTCATCGGGTCCTTCCGCAGCGCCTCGCCCACAAGAATCCGCAACCAGTTCATGGAACTCAGATGGTTCCCTCGCAAATGGCCGTCGGTCCCTCCAGACGGAACCTCAACTTACCCCCCGGTCTCGCACCACCGCATCAACATAGCAGAATGCCGCGCTTGGGCTGTTCTTGGTTCCAGCGACATGAGAATTTGTCCTGCGTGACGTTGAAGGGGACGTATTGCGGAACTCCCTTGAATAGACGTAGTGGCAGGGGATGGTCCGCATATGGGTGATGATAGATCTGCACTCTGGCGTAGACTCGATCGCGGTACCAAACTCTAGAGCAGTAGGCCACAGCACTCAGAGTGGGGTTCCGCGGTCGTCCGTTGTGCCCAAAGGCGAATAGACCACCTGGAGCATGCGACCAGATAGCTGGCCCGGAGGAAAGTTTCCGTGGAATGCGAACCTGCAAGCGCCCAAATAGAGCCCATTCGAGTGAGGTCTCTGTAACCTTAAACCAGTGTCCCTGCCAGAGGAAGAGCACGAATGGGAATCCAAGCCCCGCGACATGTCGATAAGCGTCTACCTTCTTCTGGATTGCCTTTTGGATGCGGTCGGTCGAGGTTATGTTTCCGCCTATGCCCATCACACCCTGAACGATAGGCCCGGGTTCCGGGCGAGGATTCTCGAGAGTGGAAAGTGTGACACTCATCCCCACCTCTGGAAGAGACAGCGTGATTTTCTGCGAGCGCCCGGGCTTGCATTGATCCAACCATGCATGGACCTGTGGAAGTAATGGTTTGAGGCTGACAGTTCGTTTCGGAAGGATCACCTCCCCTACAATAACGGCAAAACGGTGGGAGATCTGGTTGAGGAGGCTTACCGCATTGTTAATCGCCGCCTCCTGCTTCTCATCTTCGGGATCTTGGAAGGCGGTGAGCACTTCCCCAACAAATCTAGGGCCGCCAGGACACCGAACCAAGAAATCTGGCGTCTTGTCAGCCAGCTTCGGCTCGTATCGGCTGGGCCAGCGCCGCTCGGCGAAGATACGGGATGTCATCAGCTCAGAGAGGCCCGCCCAGAAGTCGCGGGGCTCAACGCTCTGTAACCGACCACGGAGTCCACCTTTCGGCCCCTTGAGTTCCCGGTACCAACGCTCAATTCGCTCTATTTCCTCCTCCGGGTCGCTATGCTGACCGCGAAGCAGAAGCGGCAGCGGTCGCTCGTCCCAGGAGGCAGGGACCGGTACAGTCTCCGCGAACTTTCGCGGATACACTAATCGACCATAACGGATGTGGCTCATGGGGTTGCGGGATCAGGACCGAGTAATTCGAGGACCTCAGGAGTTAGCTCCGTGCTGGGAGGGAGACGATCGCTGAGAAATAGGTTAACCCTTTCCGTCAGATCCCTTAGGTAGCCGGGGATCGCTGACGCTAACCGCTGGAGGGTTTGCGTGGAGACTGTTATTGGTTTTCCAAGTCTCCAGCCTCGGAACCGCGCAAGCGTTTCTTCAACCATTCCATCATGCTTGATCGAGTTAGAGAGACAGCGCAATTCATCGACGCGCGCATAGTTCTTAATCTCCTCTAGACTCACCCCGAAATCTCCTGAGAGGAGCCCCCTGAGGCCTTCCCGCCTGTATACCCTCTTGAGTTTCGTGTTCTCCCTTCCATAGACGTATGCGAGAATTCTTCTGGTCATCAGTTCTACAACTCGCAAAAGCCCTATCGCCACCAGCTGCTTCGTAAGAGCGTCCGATTCCTCAGCCAACCACATATCTGTTGAAAGGTCCTGATCTGATTCGGATGCATCTTGCTCTATCTTCCTCGCCAATTCGGCAACTCTCCGAAGTTCTCTAGCCCGACCCCTCTCAGCGATTTTCAATATATTCATCAGGAAATCAATCTGAAACCTGGATTGTGTCTCGTAGTAGACACCGGGTGGTAAGGCACGCGTCCGTCCAAAGGGCTTGAAGCGAAGCTTGGGTCGAGAAACCTTCAATGCAGGAATGTTCACGTAGGCTCTTCCGCTGCTAAGCGTCGTGCTCATTTCAGCGGTTCCGATAGGATCTGTTGGGTTCTCTTGAGAAAGGTAGCGGACACCTTTCAGCATCCAAGAGCACGAGGTTGCGGAGGCACGGGGAGAATTCTTCCTCTCTTGCGTGGGGAGGAGATGGCGAGCGAGAAACGCAAAGTCAGATAGGGCTTCATCGTGTTGGCCTCCGGCGGGTCGCCCCACCAAGATCTACACACAGCTCCCATGGAATCAGGTATTAACCTCCCTAAAGCCACCCGGTAACTTTCTTCATTACGCCTATTGTCTCAGGCGGCGGAGAAACTCCTGTACCAACTCCTCATCTGGGATCCGAGCCTCGATCACCTCTCGTCTCTCGAGACGTATGACAAGCTCCGGATGGCCAGGGTCGGCGTCAGTTTGTGACACACGCGTAACCTCAAGGTTTCCGTAACGAGGAGACTCGGCGGCCTTTGCCTCCACGTCGCGTCTGGCACCTAGGAAGATCCGGTCCCGGAGGAAGGTCACGATCCTGTCCCGGAGGTTACTGGTCTGCCAAGCATCCATGATAACCGGGTGGATGTACTGCCGCAGGATAAAGAGAAGGACGGCTCCAGGCACGAGCACTTCTACAATCCAACTGCCGCGCTGCACTGTTTTAACCTGAGCGGGAACGGGAATCCTTCGCCCAAGTTTGTGTATTCGCTTCAGAGCTTCAAACCTTTCCTGTTCAGGGAAGTCTAGGTCCATGAGAAGATTAGCTGCCTCAATCTCGAAAACGTGCCTAGAGATGGCCTCCGCACATTCGAAGAGCCGAACGAAATCTGTCGCAGTTAGATCCTGTTGGGTGTCGACTACGAAGCGGAGGGTCAGTTCGCGAGAGTCATTCAAGATCGGCCCCCTTGGATTACAGGTGTCATCCAGACAACACGGTCAAAGGTGGCCAGGAAATGGTGCCGGACAGGTTTCGGCCGCCAATCTCTTGATGTTGTGGAGGCACGCGGGCTGCTCCAGAGGGGATCATGGGCACCCAGGCGTCGGGCCCCGGAAATGGCGACCCGCAGGACCGTGCGCAGGCGGTCCTCCCCCACCGGAAAGGGCTTCATCGTGTCACCGCCCGTCGCCTTGCTCCACCTATAGCCACAACCCATTCCTGTAAAATCAGGGAGTCTGCTGCCAAAAAGTACCCGGTACATCGCTTATTCTACTCGGTCACTTTCTTCATCAGTTCCTTCATGCTTGCCTGATACTGCTCCTCGGTAATCAGATTCTTTTCCCGCAGCTCCTTAAGCTTTCGCAGCCGTTCTTCGACAATTTGCCACCTCCCTTCTGCAGATGGAGAGGGCTGGGCGGCAGCAGGAACGGCCGGGCTCGATGGTGGAGTCGCCAGAACAGCGGCTGCGAGGATATGGAAATTCAACGGCCCTGGATCGCTGTATTCTGCCTTCACAAGCTGCTGGAGTTCGGGGGCATACCAAGTAACCAAGCGCTTCCTGGGATAATTGCTTATCGTAACGACATCCGTTACCGCTGGGTCCCACTGGAAAACGAGGCGATATGCCTTGAAGTCTCCTGAGGGCAGATGCAAATCCTCATAGGCCTCCACACCCCACTGATACTTGACTCGCAGCCTTGTCGGGTCCAACGGAACCTGCCAAGTTGTCTCGCCCTGTCCCCAGCTTCCCACTCGGAGGGGCCACTTCATCTCCATTGGAGGATCAAATGATGTTTCATAGGCTCCGGCCTTGGCCCGGACCAGCACGAGGTCCTTGGTTAGATGAACTTCTCGCCCTTTATCGGCGAGAAAAACGTAGAGGTTGTTCCCCAGCCTAGCCAGTCTGTATTCCCCATCGTTACGTATCCACGTCTGGCCGACGGCATACGAAGGTCGTTCGAGAGAGGATGTTAATGGACGAGATGCCGCCGGGCCTTGGCCGCCCAGGGCCTGCGCCGCAGGAGCTAGACTTGGCCTCGCGGGCGTTGGGCTTGCCTGTGCAACCACCGGCCCGTCCCGAGGATCTCTGGGTCTCTGCACAGCCTCCAAGCGTTCCTTAGTATTTGGGTGAGTGTCCAGGAGCCCCCCACCTTTCTCCCCATAGCGATTCAGGAGGGTGCGAAAAACGTAGACCATGGTTCCGGACGGATTGGCGTCCCCCTGCGCTCGGAGGAACTCGACAGCCTTTTCATCCGCCTCAGCCTCCTGTGAGCGTGAGTAGGCGGGTAGAGCGATCATCCCCGCCACTAGGACTGCGCCCGAGGCAATCAGGCCCCCGACCCCAGGGATGAGAGATACTCCGGTCCGGATCACTTGCTCGGCCGCGATCGCGGCTTTCCGCTGATCAGCGTGTCCCAGGACCTCATGGGCAACTTCGTGCGCGGCGATGCCCCGGACCAGCGTGGTATCCCCCGTGTTGGCAAGTCCGGTTGTAAAGCCGAACGTGCAGTCACCAGCAGAGGCGGCATTCCATTCCTCCGTCTCCATGAAGAAGAGCTTGCACGACCCCGGATCCCGACCGACAACCCGTAGCAAGGACACAAGCTCCTGCGCGACAAGCCGGTGCCCAGGAACTTGCATGTCAGGCCGCACCGTTTTTGTTTGGGTCGCGCACCCCGTCCAGATAAGTACCCCTAGGCACACCACAAGGCGGAGGCAAGACTTGCGTCCCATTTCCGTACCCCTCAATTGGTACTCAGCAAGAAAAGGCACCGGACACTTTCAGCCTCCAAGTGCTTGGGTTTCGGAGGCACGGGGAGAATTCTTCGCATTGGCGGCTCCAGCAGGGCTCGGGGGCGTCCAGGCGGGGGCCTGGGGCATGGCGACCCGCAGGACTGGGCGCGGGCGGCTCTCCCCCTCCGGATAGGGCTTCATCGTGTCCTCGCCCAGAGCATCACTCCACAAGAGTCCTGAACCAGCTCCGATGAAATCAGGGACCCAGCTCCCGAAAGCTGTCCGGTACCATTCTTACCCCCGATGACTTCCCTCGCGCCTGACCCCTGCATTAAGGGGCGAGCCGCATGGCCCGGGGTTACCCTTGCGCAAGCGCAGTTAAAGGCGAGACGGCCTTCCGCCACTCGTCATTGGGCGATCGGTCCCCCGACTTCTCAGGGCATGCCCCATTAGTAGCCATCGATCATGATGTCGTAGTTGCAGTACCGTGACGCCCCATATAGATCTGGAAAGAGAGACAGATGGTTGATGTTCATTCGGTTCAGGAAGCGGAGGCACTGGTCCCTATTGTTGTTCGGGATGCGAAAGCGGATGAGAACCGCTTCTTGCCTGTTCTTTGGGAAGTTCTTGCGGATCCACGCGTCTATCGTCATGCCATCGGGGCCGCGGGTGAAAAGCCCGCGTTGACTCACAAGCCTTGGATTTTCATCCGACTTGGGGCGAACGATTTCTGTGATGGCGGGCCGAATTCGGCCCCCGCGGCGCCTGGATCGGCGGGCGATGCCAGCGCTCTTGTCCTCCACGCCTGGGCAGTGAAGGGCGTACACAACTCGATATGCGCTGCCCCCGTCGTTGCGGTCTTCGAATGCAAAGTACAGAGCGACGAACGGAGATTCGCTCCAATCCAGGAGAGGCGTAGCAAGACCATGATGCTGACCGAGCGCCCACCACTCGTTGTCGCCCTCTATCCGAGGAGGGTTGCTGCCCCGCCGTCCCCTAGCAGCAAGAAGAAACCGCTCCAAGTGGTCCTCCCTCATTCGACGGGACCTGATTTGACCCGTCCGCGACAGAAGCCGATCTAACGTGGACTCAAGATGCCAAACCTGCCTCGCTTGTCCACGGAAGATGTAGGATCTGTAGTCCAGAAAGAGCTGATTGATAAAGTCAAAGAAGTAGCGCCACCCTGTGAATGTAATGTTCATCGTGCCGTGGCGGCGGGAACTTTCTGTCCAACGCGGACGCCTGGGCATTTTGTCTCTCCGTCCGGAACCACTTCTCGCCGATGTCTAGCGGGGCGGCGGGTGAGTCGCAGGCCCCCAGGAACGCGCACGTGCCGGAAGGCCACGAGCGTCCAGCCCATACGCTCATTGGTAAGGGCCGTGCAGACGCCACTTACCGCTTCTCGAAACCGATCGTGTGTAGGACTGGGTTCAGGGACTCGAAGCGGTCGACCGCCTTCTTTAAATCAGTTGCACAATTGGCCCAGTACCATGCCTCGATCTTCCACCCGGCAGCATGGGCGTCGTCGACCACCTGCACGAAGTCGGCGTCCCCTGCGATCATTACCACCGTTGCCGGCTTCTTCTCCGTCAATAGCAATCGAACAATGTCCAAGCCCATTCGCATGTCCACGCCCTTCTCTTTATTGAAGATGTTGCGCTTGAAGACCTTCACATCGAAGCCTTTTGAGCGGATGATGTTCCACACTGAATCGTTGAGCGGCGGTTCCGAGCCGTAGAGCCTTGGCACGGCTGCGAGTTCTCGTCCATCAAGGACGTGCTGGAGGAGCTTGCCGTATTCGACTCGGTACCGGTAGTTCGACTTGACCGGTGGCTTGCACTGCCGCCCGGACATCTTCTTGCCTTCGATCCACACGTTAGAATTGTCGACGAAGACGTAGACCTTCTCAGACATTTCGTTTTCCTTCCGCTCAGCTGCGCCACGTAACGGGGTGGCAGATAAGCCGCAGGGGGACGGCGAGTGTACTCGCTGGACCGAGTGCTCGCCTCTCAGTGTAGTGCGTGCTGTCGGGTTCAGCCGCTTCCTAGGACGCCGGCTTCCCCGCCGGCCCTCTCTTGCGACCGCGTAGCTTCTGAACGGCAACAGTATACTTAGCGGCATCCGAACCGATGATCTTCTTGATCCTGAGATCCTCCGCTGCAGCATTGATTGTGTAGGAGAGTATAGCTGCCGCGGCAGCAAACTGCGCGCTTGGATCACGTTCCGGTTGACGCTTCGCGACCAGAACCCCGGTGCGCCTATCGAACACTTCCTTTAGCGAATTCGGGCCACCGTGAACTGCAGAGCTAATCCAAGAGTACATTGCATATAGGAACGGATCCGGCTGCCCGGGAGTATCCGAGGACTTGACCTCTTGAATTCGGCCCTCGACGGAACTCACCGCAGCCCACGACCTCGCCCAGTGCATCTTCCCATTGCGGTCGCGAAGCCGAAACAAGTGGCGAACGGCACGTCGCTGCCGCTCAAGATTGCGCCGCGCCCGCTCGTAGTCCGCCGGCGACATGCTTGCTTGCATGGACGCATGGACCCGGAGAAGTTCCAAGGGTTGATAAGCGACGAAGCGCAACGATCGCGAATGCTTCTGACGGAGGCGTATCCAGGCGTGATTGATCATGATCTCGAGCATGCTGCGAAGCAGCATTCGACCTTCATATGCGGAGGCAGTGCCAAGACGTTCGATGGCGACTGCCAGGCGCCGGTTCCGCACCAAGAATCCGTATGCCAGGAATCTGAGCGGTGTTCGAATCATGCTAGCACTGGCCAAGGCTTCAACGCGCCTCGCAAGCCGAATGCCGCTTCGAAGGACCCTCAACGGCCCCAATCGGAACCTCGGTTCGACCATGGCTAGGCTGTCTAACTCCAAGTAGGCAGAGGTCTAGTATCTCACACGCGATGACCGATGCAGTCCATTTTCTCAGCCCCCTGTCGGGCCGCTAAGTTCACCCGATTTATCGGAGCCGACGTGGCATGTTCCGCACGTGCACCTCGCCATGGCCATGGGAGGAGCCGTCACGCCAATATATAGAAGAAGCCGGGGAAGGCCCCGACTGTATTATCAGAAATGGAACCGCTGGGTGGTGCGGCCCCAGGACTGCGGCGGGGCCGAGGTCGGACAAGGCTTGGTGTGTGGTGGGTGCCGACACGGTACGCCTCGCCTCGGGTCTTTGTCAACACGCTACCCGCCGGTCGTACTCCTTAAGGCCCCTCTTGCTGAAGCCTGCGAGCAGTGTCAATTTGGAGCGTGCTAGTCTTAATCAGCTCGCGGCAATTACCTAGCGAGGCTCTTCCAAGAACAGGTCTTCGGCGAAGCCGGGCGGTTGGGGTGTCAGGAAGGCGAGGCCGTGGCGGATCACCCCGCCCGCCTTCGCTGTCCAGGTAACCCGGCACTCGATCTCCAGGGGGCCATGCCGCCTTTGGAGCACCACGTGCATGACGCTGCCCACCGGAGTCTCCCGGGGGAACTCGGCCAAGATCCCTCCCGAGCCCACGCTTCGCACCATCCCATTGAGAACGCTCTTGGTGACCTGCGGAGCCCGACCGGTGGCCGGGAGCGAGACCGGGAACCGCGCAAAGCGGCGTTGTTCCCCTCGCAGGGTGAGCCCCAGGGCCTGCAACTCCTGGTGCAGTTGCACCTGGTGTCGGCGGCAGATCCCATGGGTGATCTTGGGATCATCCAGCGGTTCTTTCTCCCGGATCAAGGCCGGCTCCCCGGCCTTCACACAGTAGATGCAGAGGACCTTCATAGATTCGCCACCCACCCGCCGATTTCACAAGATCGAACACCGATCCCATTAAGGGTCGGCGGAACGTTCGAGGATGTGGCTTTGGTCTTTTCGGAGAGCACAGGCACCATCTGACCCCCGTACACAATAGTGAACACCTCCGTCACCAATGGGATACACTTGTCCCTGCGCATCCTGGCCCGGAACCTCTCGAAAGCCCTGGCGAGATTAGGATGCGATGCATTGGCCGGCCCCCTCCCCTGCTGCTATTTCTGCAAATCCAGGGCCCAACCCTCGGCGCGGCCGCCCCTCTTTCTTGTGCTCCTGGCTGCTGTATGTTATCCTGCCGAAGAGCCGGTCCCGTGGGACCGGCCTGTCCGTCTGGCCGAGACGAAACGGGACGTTAACGGGAAATTGGACAGGAGGAGGCGCGGTGAGCGGTTGGCGCACGGCGTTTCCCGGAGTCATCGGGCTGGCGATCTTGCTGGTGCTTCTCGGCTCTCCCGCGGCCCAGGAGAAGGGAAAGCCCGGCACACCGGGTCCGGATGGGG
>Ga0214473_10011446_pt1 | contig 10414 bp, 9 predicted proteins | sample RVTome_7_FD_203509 | JGI IMG/M metagenome (GOLD analysis project Ga0214473, IMG submission 203509) | Soil microbial communities from uranium-contaminated site in the Upper Colorado River Basin, Wyoming, United States - RVT98D197 | ecosystem: Environmental > Terrestrial > Soil > Contaminated >... | reverse complement strand
GGCAAAGCTCTTCACAGCGGCCAAATAACAGGCCCGTGTCTTTGGACTGTAATTCTTCAACTCCAAATCCCTCTTCATCTGATCGCGTAATGCTCCCATGATCTGTCTCCTTTCTTCCAAAGTAGATGTTGGAACCCCCACTTTTTAACAGAAAGGATTAAGACCTTGAAACCGACAGATGAATCAATGGATATAGCATGCGCCTCCATACCACGGACCAACGCCAAACCCTATTCAATTGTCAAAGAACCACATGTTTAAACTACCGCGAAGCGGTTTCGTTCAACGACAAAAATCAGCCGGAGCTGTAAGCGATCGGCTGGATTGTTTTGTTAGCAAATATAATTAGGTACTTTATTGCCTATACCTATTCTCTTTTTGCATCACTATATGTTTTTATTTGGACCTTAAGGTATCCTACGTAAACAATAAAAGAAATGATAAATAACAAAACACATACTAAACCCCAACGATAATTACAGAAGCGTATCAATATAAATAAAATTACTATTTCTGATGTTATTAAAGTTGAATGAATCGTAGCACATTTATAATAAAAATAATCTCTTAATTCTCTATTATTTTCTTTAAACGTATTTTTAATAAAGTCTGTCACTGATATTTTATGTATTTTTAAGATTATGTAATCGATTATTTCAAAGATCACTCTATGAATTGAATAGATAGTTATCCCCAATAAAGTGAAATAAAAAACAAATTCTATGGAGCTTAGATTAGCAACGTATTCTTGATAAATATTTTCTTTAAAAAACCTCAAGAGAACAATAAAAATAAATGCAGGTACCAAATATCTCATTACCTTCTCAATATTCTTAAATAATTCTTCCATTTTCATAAGACCTCTGTATTTCCATTTTTCTTTTCTTGATTAACAATCTTCGAAATGGAGTTTCTTGCTAACGCCGAGGTCACCGGGAGCCGGATTTATCGGCGATCCGGTGAAGCGACTTGTTGGCCTGTCCCAGTTTCTTCTTTGCCGGTCTAATCTCATACAACGCTTGATCCTCCATTACGACGCATGTCTGCTCTATGTTGGCCTTTTCAAAGAGCAGCTTTACGCTCGAAAAAAGACCAGAGTTTTCGGCCTTCAAATATCGTGCTGCCATCCGACAATACTCTGGCTCGATTTCAACACCTATACTGTTCCGACCTGTTCTGAGAGCAGCAATCATCGTCGTACCAGATCCGCAAAACGGGTCAAGCACCGTATCACCTGTGAAAGAAAACATGCGAACGAGGCGGGTAGCGAGTTCCAATGGAAACGGGGCGGGATGCTGTTTAGTTGATGCTCCTGGGATATTCCAGATTTGCTGAAACCAGCGGTTGAACTCATCCTTGGATATCATGCTTGCTTTGCGCTGTGACTCAGACGGCTTCCGGTATCCTCCGGGTTTTCGCTGCATGAGGATGAATTCCATATCGTTCTTAATGATGGCGTTGGGTTCATACGGCTTGCCCAAGAACTTGGACCCGTTAGCCACCTCATAGGATGCATTGGCGATTTTATGCCAGATGATCGGATTTAGATTGTCAAAGCCGATCCGCCTGCAGATCACGCAGATGTCCGCGTGGAGGGGAAACACCAGGTGACGTCCAAAATCGCGTCTGGCCACGCAAACATCACCGACCACGCACACCAGCCGGCCTCCGGGGACAAGGACGCGGAGTACATGCCTCCAGACCTTCTCCAGTTCCCCCAAGAAGGTTTCGTAGTCAAGAATATGTCCCATCTGGTCTGGGTTTTCATTGTAGCGTTTGAGATTCCAATAGGGGGGGGACGTGACGACGAGGTGTACCGACTCATCATCCAAAAAGGACAGGTCCCGTGCATCGCCATTGATTAGCCTGTGGACCGTTGAGGACATGGTTTCACACAAACGTTGCCACGTGGGCAACCAGCGTCTTTACAAAGCGCTCCATTGACAGATCATCAGCCGGTGTTCTGTAAGCGCCTTTAAGACCATCAAAGCTGGATGAGTTGATGAAGGCGGATGCCGTATAATGCCTCTCTAACACAAGCTTCCGACAAAACAGTTCATAACGGTGCATGTACGAGGCACCGACAAACTCGGGAAAGACCTTAAAATGTGGTTCCTGCACACCGACGGGTCGATTGGATGCGTCACAGTCCTCAAGCATGAAGAAGTAGCCGAGGAACGGTTGTGGACTATCAAGGTATGCCTTTTCCCGGAAGGCCGTCCAGAGATCAAGGGCACTTCCTATCGCCTCTTCAGTCCGATTGTTGAAATTGTTGCCAAAGGAAGGGCCGACTTGGGATTTGGCTTCGATGGCAGCGACCAGTGTCCGCTCACGGATAACGAGAAAATCCCATTCTTTGGTGGGTCTGAAGAAACCAGGAAGTTCGACGGCCTTCTTTCTGAAAATGCAGTTCCCAGGGATTCCAGCCTGTGTGACAAGCTCTGTGAAAAGGTCAATGAACCCGTCCATCTGTGCACCGCCAGTGACGGCACTACGGAGACCTTGATCGGCTTTGCCACCTTCTTCTTGTTTCTTCCGCTGGGCGACCCTTGTTTGCCAGTAGTGGGCGACTGCTTTGGCGGTGTGATCGGCTATGTGTTTCGTAATTTCGCGATTATTCATACTGAATAAGCCTACCAGATTCCTATATTTTATTCCACAGGCCAACAGATATTAGACAGAATTATTATATTACGATATGATAATTCTGCATAGCATGGAATGCCTGATTCCTCCTTAACTTCTTAAAATAAATAGGATTGCCCGGGTAAAAATCATGGATATCAACAATTCCAGAGAGCATCATCGTTTTTGGGAAGCTTATCGGGGGTGAGCGGAGGAGAAGAGGGTTCGACCGGATCGTTCGCCCTTCTATGTCAGGTGGGCGAAGAACTTTGACAATTTTCTTAAAGGCAAACCTTTGAAAGACAGGTCTATCAACGAAATGACGTAGGCATCCAGGAGCATTTAGTCCCAATCTTTTTGGCATGGCAGAACAGTATCAAAAAAGGATGGGTTTGTCAAAATATTAAGACATACCCTAATCCGTAACCAAAATAGGTAGCGGATGTGGCTGAACGCCAGGATGCTGGAGGAGGGTAAGCGGATACTGAGTGGGGGGTGCGGAGTAACGGACATCCCTACCGCGACCTTTTCACTGACCCCATATCATACATATCACGTACTGGTTACCTATCAGAAAAGAACCAGCCGACCCAAAGTACCTAAAGTTTTGTAGTTTGACCGCCGTCCTGGATGAACACCTGTCCTGTGATGTAACTGGAGGCATTGGAAGCAAGAAGAATCGTAAGTCCCTTGAGCTCGGACGCATCCGCCAGCCGAGCCATCGGTACGTTGGCGGCGCAGAATTCCTGTATTGCCTTATCCATCTGCCTTGATAGCTCAGGGTCTTTCGGGTGTCCCAGATTGCTCCCATGCATTCCCGGGGCTATAGCGTTCACGCGGATATTGTCTTTTACGTATTGCATTGCAGCATACTGCGTAAGGCTGATAATTCCCGCCTTGGACACACCGTAGGGTACGGGGACAAAGCTTGCTTCGGGACGAATTCCTGCATTGGATGCGATGTTTACTATCGAACCACCTTTGTTTTTGAGCATAAACGGCAACACCGCTTTCATGCACAGGAACTGGCTTCGCAAGTTGGTACCGATCACTTCATCCCATTCCTCAAGGCGCATTTCGTGAATTTTGCTATTGATGCCCGCGATACCTGCATTGTTGACGAGGATATCTATTCTCCCGAGTTGCCGGACGGTTTCTTCTGTCATGCGTTGAACCTCACCCGGATCGGATACATCCGCGACGATGGCGATAGCCCGGTGTTTGTATTGAGCAATGAGTTGAACGGTTTCTGCCAACATGCTTTGATCACGGCCGATGCAGGAGACATCTGCACCATATTCCGCCAGTACTTCCGCAAATACTCTTCCCAACCCCCGGCTTGCGCCCGTAACCAGAGCTACCTTCCCCGATATGTCGAATATCCCTTTTTCAGACATTGTTCTCTCCCTTCTTTGGAGTTTCCGGTGCCGTGCCAACCGATCACGATGAGCTGGTAACCGTATGATCAATCTATCAAGGATTGCAGGTTTCGGAGGGTGGCTTCGGCTTCTTTCATGATGCGATGAATCAGTTCTTCCACGGTGGGGATGTCGTGGACACGGCCAGCCACGCTGCCCCCCAGAACAGGGGTATCATCAATCTTGCCTTTGAACAAATTGTTCAAGCCATCAATTTCCAGGTCGAGGATCTCATGGGTGGAGCCACAGGGATTACCCTTGTAGAGATCTGAACTTCCCCGTATCGTAGCATCAACAAGTTCCAAAGCGCGGGTGTTTCGCAAAAACCGCATGGGCCCGAAAAAACCGCGGGCGACCAGGGCATCTTCCTCCGTGCTTCTCACGACTAACTCTTTCCATGCGGGTTCAAAATCGCTTTCTTTTGTTGCGATGAACCGGGTCCCCATCTGGACTCCGACGGCCCCCATGGCAAGGGCTGCCGCCAGGGAGACCCCGTCTGCAAAGCCGCCTGCTGCAACCACCGGTGCCGGGGCTACCCGTTTGACGACTTCAGGAAGAAGAACCATCGTGCTTGTATCCCGCCAGCTGCAGTGGGCTCCCCCTTCACGGCCCGAGGCCACAATCACATCGACCCCAGCCCTGACGCAACGCAGCGCAGCCCTGACAGACGGCACAACATGGACCCAAACGATTTCAGGGAGCTCATCTTTTATTGGAATGGATTCCGGTATTTTTTTGATACCCTTTTCCCCGGTCCAAGGAAATGGATCCCCTGCTGAAGTTACAACAGCTCTCAATCTTTCTTTGACGTCAGGGTCATCTTTCACTCTGTCAATGACACAGCGGATCAATCGGGCGGCTGATGGAATGAATTCTTCAGAGACAGGGATATTCACACCGAACTTGGCATGTGGAGCCTCCCCGATGGCAGCCATGACATGGTTGATAGAACGAGTGAGAAGTTCTTCGGGACTGCCTTCGCCGAAAATGGCTGAATAACGAAATTCACCAATCCCCGGCATTTCAAAAGAACCCATGCCCACCGTAGAGATGAGTCCCAATCCGCCTGCTCTGGAGACGGCACCTGCAAGTTTCGTTGTATCGTAGGGTCCCATTCCCGCCTGAATAATGGGATACTCTGTCTGAAAGATGTCATGGAATTTTGTCTTAATCATTTATCTCTTCAGAAAACATGGAGTCAAATTATTTCATAACCCGAAGTAGGCGGATTTTACATCCGGATTGTCCATCAATTCCTGAGCGGTTCCTTCCAGGACCGCTCCCCCGTTCTCAAGAATATACCCGTAGTGAACAATGGGCAGAATGGGACGGGCATATTGTTCCGAAATCATAATCGTGACCCCCGTCTGCAGATTGATATCGTGGACGGCCCGAGCAAGCAGGGCCTCCATGAGAGGACTCAAACCCAGTAAGGGTTCGTCGAGGAGAAGCAATTTGGGCTGGGCCATCAAAGCCCTGCCGATGGCAAGCATCTGCTGCTCCCCTCCGCTGAGAAACCCTCCCTCCCGCCGCTTCAGATTTTTCAATTGGGGGAAAATGGTGAAAACATATTCCAAGGTTTTCTTCGCCTGAGCTTTTGTGGCCAAATAGCCTCCTATTTTCAGATTCTCCAAGGTGCTGCTTTCAGCGAAAATTCTTCTCCTTTCAGGACAGAGGACAATTCCCCTTTTGGCTCTATCGCTCGCCTTGAGATAGGTGATATCCGTTCCATTAAAAGCGATGTTGCCAAGGACCGTAATCCGCTCTCCCCCTTTCCTCTCCTCCTTTTTCTTCACGTCCAGTATGATTCCCGAGATCGTGTACATTAAAGTGGACTTGCCCGCGCTGTTGGCGCCGAAAATGCCCGTGACTTTTCCGCCCTCACTTTTCATGTTGATGTTATTAATGGCAATGGCATTCTCGTAAAACACCATGAGGTTCTTAATCTCCAGCATTTCAGCCCCTTCATTTTATTATCTTTTTTCTTTGGATATTCTGCGGCGCTCTTCGTCCCTGACTTCCCGCCTCAAGAGTTTTCCGACCTTCGATTTGGGGAGCATATCTCTGAACTCGATATATTGGGGGATTTTATAGGGGGCAAGCCTCTCCCGGCACCATTTGATCAGTTCTGACGCATTCACTCCCCGGGCATCCTCTTTCAGAACAACCATTGCCTTGATCCGTTCCCCCACCTTGGGGTCCGGAACGCCGACCACGCAGGCGCCGATGACGGTGGGATGGTCTTGAAGAACGGCTTCAATCTCAGAAGCGGAGACCCGGTAGGCCTTGTGCTTGATGATGTCAGCGGACCTTTCCACATAATAGATCTCTCCCTTCTCGTCCTGGCGGACATAGTCTCCCATCCGGTAGTAGATCTTGCTGTCGATCTCCACATAAGACCGGGCTGTCTCCTCTGGCTTATTTAAGTATTGTTTCAACGTATACTCCGAGGTGACCAACAACTCCCCTGTTTCCCCGACAGGCACCGGTTCCAGGGTCTCCGGGTCGACCACTTTACAATGGCGCGATTTGAGGGGCAGGCCAATGGACATCAGATCCGGTTCTTTATCTAAGTGGGTGTAAGTAATATGACCCGCTTCGGTGGATCCATAGACCTGGTGGATGGGAATCCCTATATGTTCTTTCCACCGTCTGTACACTTCGATGGGAAGGACATCCCCTCCACAGTAGCAATATTTAAGAGAACTGAGACTATACTGGCTTAGACGGTCATTCTCAAGGATCATACGATACAGAGTGGGAACACCCAGAAGCCACCGGACCTTATACTTTTCAACGGCGCACAGAATCGCATCGACCTGAGGCACAGGCATGATGATCGTCGTATTCCCATAATTGAGTCCAATCGCTACGAAGAGGCCCAAAGCCATGATGTGAAATAGGGGATTAACGGCAATATAAGTATCCTCTCCTTCGCGGAGATACCCAGCCGCCACATCTTCCATGATATCCCGAACATAGGAGGTCATGCCTGCATGGTTGCCAGGGACCCCTTTGGGAAAGCCGGTTGTTCCCCCCGTGTAGAGAATGTAAGAAAGGTCTTTCCAGGGATCGATCTCGACCTTCAGCTTCCGGGGAGGTTCTTTAACCAGGTCTTTAAACCAGTAGACATTTTCACCTTTTTCGACGTTTCCCCGGGGAATCTTGTCAAAGAGAGCCCCGACTACGCGCTTCCAGAGAGGAAGGAGATCGATGAGGTTGGTCACGATGACCCTTTTCAAACAGGTCTTCTGAAAGATCTCTTTGACATAGCCGAAGTTCGTGTCGAGGCAAACAATCGTTTCTGCTCCCGAGTCGTTGATCATGTATTCGATCTCAAAGGACGTATAGATCGGAGCAACTGGAACAGCGACCGCCCCGATCTTTTGAATCCCGAAGAAGGTAACAACCCATTGAACGGAATTGGAGACGTAGATCAATACCCTATCGCCCTTGCCTACTCCTAATCGCCGGAGAGCAGTGCCAAATCGATCGATAAGATCCGTCAGCCTGGCATAAGAAAAGGCAGTGCCAAGATAGAGGATGGCAGGACGGTCCGGATACTTTTTGGCCATCTCTTCAAAGCGGGTAAAAGTAAGCTCTGCTTCCATCCAGGATCTCAAACGAATAGTTTGGAGTAGTTAGTTCGGGGTTCGGAGTCTTTGAACTAAAATCTCCGAACTCTGAACTCCGAACTCAAAACTCTCTTTTCCATCAGACTTCGAATTTATACTCCAGGACCTTCTCCGAGCCAAGATAAGCCTCTTTGACTTTTTCATCCTCGATGACCCGGTCAGGAGGTCCCTCTATCAGTTTCTGGCCGAAGTTCAAAACCATCACGCGATTGGCCACACGGAAGAGCTCTTTCAGCCGATGCTCCACCATGATCAAGGTGATTCCATCCATCTGAAGCTTTTCGATGAGGGGGACCATGCTGGCGATCTCGCTCATGCTCAGACCCGAAAAGACCTCATCGCAAAGAATAATCTCAGGTCTCAGGGCGAGACACCGGGCCAGCTCCAGGCGCTTCAAGTATCCCGTAGGCAAACTCGATGCGAGTTTGTACGGAACGAAGGAGTCCCTTTCAAAGCCGATCTCTTCCAGGATGTCGATGCTCACCGTCTCCCTGTTTCCGAGTTTTCCACCACCTCTCCATCCCCCTGTCCTTCGGGCCCTCGGGGAGAAGAGGGGAATCACCAGGTTCTTGTAGGCAGGCAGGCTGTAGTAAGGCCTCATGATTTGGAATGTTCTCGTAATTCCAAGATTGGCAATCCTGTTCGGAGGGTGGTTTGTAATGTCCTTTCCCCGGTGCAAGATTCTGCCAGAATCCATCCTGACGAAGCCCGTGATGCAATTGACGAGGGTTGTCTTCCCCGATCCGTTTGGTCCGATGATTCCGAAGACCTCACCCTGGTGAACTGTAAAACTGACGTCGAGCAGCGCCTGGATGCCGCCGAAGTATTTACTGACCCCGGTGACGTCAAGGAGTCCTTCCTGGCTCAAACCTTAACCCACCTTTCAAATTGATGATACTTTCGCTGGGCATAGACCATAATCCCTTCGCTTCGGAACATGATGAAAACCACCAAGAGAAGGGCGTAGAAGACAATTCGGAGGGTCCCGAAGGCCCGGAGTAATTCCGAAATGGGAACAAGGATAAAACATCCCAACAGGGGTCCGACCAGAGTTCCTCCGCCGCCAACCACCGTGGCAGCAATGGGGATGATCGAGAAATCGAGGGCGAATTGGGATATTCCTGACCACATATAGATATGAGCGATGTAAGCGCCCCCGAGGGAGCCGAGGGCTGAAGCAATGAATACGGCGATCGATTTGTAAAGGGTGATACTGAGCCCAGAGGCCCTCACTGCCTGATCATTATCTTTGACCCCGCGAAAAACGAGTCCGATATCTTCGTTGACCAGCCTCCTTAACCCGAATAGAGCGATGATCACAATGATAATGATGAGATACTGTTCCACCCCCTTGCCGGGAAACCCGGCCACGCCAAGGATGCCATCTGTTCCGCCAAAGATATTCAATGCCTCGATGATCCTGGCCAGCACCAGGGGATACATGAGGGTGACGATGGCGAAATAGACCCCTCGCAGTGGAAGGCAGGGGAGCAAGAGGAGGGTGCAGATCAGCCCTCCACCCAAGGTAGCCATAGGAAGGGTCAAGTAGATTGGAAAGCCCAGGGATTTGTTGAGGATCGCCGCGATATATCCTCCCGTGCCTATGAAGAATGCCCCTCCGAGTGAAACCAGTCCAACAAAATTTGAGAGGAAGTCAAACCCGAGAGCGAGCAGGACATAGATACAGACGATGGAGGTAACCCGGTTCCAGTAGAGGGAGGGCATTAGCAGGGGGAGGAGAAGAAGACCCAGAATTAAGATCAATCGGGGAAGAACCAGGTAACTCGTTTCCTGCCAGGAAGAGATGGCATAGATTCCCTCGGTTCTAACTTTGATCCCGCGGTCAAGTCGTTCCTTCCGCCTCTCGTGTGTGTGCGTGTCCAAAGACCTTTTGTCCCCATCCCCTTCCTCCCCTCCCGGGCGCCCTGCCCCAGCAAGGTGCAGGGTCGGGGGAGAGGAAATTCTTAGAGAGATTTCGATTTTTGATTCTTATTGCTAATTGTTTATTGCTAATTGCCCATTTTGCACTGATGTTATACTCTTTCTTCCAGCTCTTTTTGTTTGCCAAAGAGACCCGAAGGCCTGAAGATGAGGGTGACGATGATCGCTAAAAGGGCGACCACCATGTGGAAGTGCGATTGGATATAGGCCACGGTGATGATTTGAAGAAACCCGATCATGAAAGCGGCCAGGACGGCGCCCACCCAACTGCCCAAGCCCCCGACAATACAGACGGCGATCGAGAGGATCAAGACGTTATATCCCGCTTCCACAACGATATTTCCAAGGGGAAGCAAAACCAAAGCGGACAATCCGGTCAGCATGGACCCAAAAGACATGGCGATGACGGCCATCCTGTCAGAATCGATTCCTAACATCATGGCAGCGTGTTCGTCCTGTGCCATTCCCCTCAGGGCTAAACCGATCTTGTTGTAGTGGGTGAAAATCCATAAAAAGACAATGACCACTATTCCTACTCCGATAACGATCATCCGCTGAAAGTCAACAGGTATCCCGGCGATCTCAACCGTCCCTTCAATGAAGACCGGCAGCCTGTATGTCATTCCCTTAAACCCTCCATAGCGAAGGCCCTCAAGAACAGCTAACCCTATTGCATAGGACGCTATGATTTCGGAGGTTGCCATTCCTCTAACCCGGATTAGGATGATGCGATAAAGGCCTGCTCCGACCAATCCCATGATGACCAAACCGAGAAGAATGGCAATCGAATAGTGT
>Ga0214473_10011445_pt1 | contig 10414 bp, 9 predicted proteins | sample RVTome_7_FD_203509 | JGI IMG/M metagenome (GOLD analysis project Ga0214473, IMG submission 203509) | Soil microbial communities from uranium-contaminated site in the Upper Colorado River Basin, Wyoming, United States - RVT98D197 | ecosystem: Environmental > Terrestrial > Soil > Contaminated >... | reverse complement strand
AGCAGTATCGCTGCGGCGGCGGGCGCGCGCCGCAAAAAGGCCATCGCGGATTTCATCACTCGCCCTCTCCTTCCATGTCGCCTTCGAAGTAATAAATTCCTACGCCTGCGCGCTTTCTTCCGGTTCCGCCGGCCTCGGGATTTACATCCCGGTCCTGCTGGCTCATCAGGCGGTCAAGGGCCTCCAGGAGCATCTGGGCCCTCCCGGCCGACTGCATCCTCAAATCGGGAAGCGCCTCCTCCGGAAGGTTGTCGTAGGAGACCTTCCGCTGGAAGAAAGTCTGGTCCGGGAGACGGATGTTGTGATCTATCGTGGCGACGAGGTCCGACACGTCGGTGCCCATGATAGCGATCTTGTCGGCTTCCCCGCCCTTGGGGACGTAAGCGCGCTCCACCGGCCGCACTTGGCCTGTTTCCAGCCGTTCGACTGCTCCGACCCGGATCAGCTCGTCGAGGATGGCCCGGGCAGGCGCGTCGCCGCTGTACCGCTTTACAAGCTCGGCGAAAGTGGCGCCCTCCCCTTCGAGCGGCAGCACCGCGGGATCGCCGTACTTGTCCGCGTACCGCCGGTCGCGTATCCATCCTCCCAGGACCCTGGCGGCCCTGTTGTACCGTTCCGCGGCCCCCTGGTCGTCCGGCGGAGGGAGACGCTTGACGCGCAGCACCTCTTTCCGCGACAGCCCGGTGAGTATCGCCACCCGCGATTTGGACTGCTTCCTTCCGGGTATGTCGAACTCTTCCGTGGCGACATCCACGTAAACGCGCTTGGCGAGGTCGGAGAACGCTCCGAACGGAACGCCGTTGCGCAGGAGAATCCGCACAAGGGGGCGCAGGAGGGTGACGATGGCCGCCGACAGGACCTGTGTTATCTGCGTTGTCATGCCGTCCCCGCCTTACCGCTTCTTACGGCGCGCGCACCGGAGGGCGAAGTCCGCCAGCCGCTCGTTCGCCCCATCGATTTCGGCGTAGTCCGGAAATTCGTCGACTCCTGTCACGATGGGGCCGTCCGGCGTCTCGATGCAGTTTACCCCGTAATACTCCAATCCGAACAATTCCCCGCACCCGCGGGCAAGATCTTCCATCGCAGGGGTCGGAAAAATACGGCGTGCGCCCGGTCCCGCGGCGCCGGGACCGCCGTCGGGAAGCGGAGGAACTACCAGGGGAGAAGGTTTCCGCAATGCCCATACGTCACGCCCGATGACGTACAATTTAAGGTCGTACCCGTCCCCCGGGATGAATCGCTGCGCAAGCGCGCCCGATTCCGGCCATGAAATCCGCGCAAGCTCCAGCGCGGAACGGACTACCTGCGATCCCCTGACGCCTCCCCGGAAGACCGGCTTGAGGATGACGGGGTAATCGTCCGCGGGGATTCTCCTTGCGAGCTCCCGGACGGGTCCGACGTAGGCGGGAGGCGTTGGCACCCCGGCAGTCAGAAGGGTTACTGCCGTCTCCGCCCTGTTGCTTACCGATCCGATCGCCGCGCGCCGGTTGATCGTAGCGATGCCCTGCGCCTCGGCGAAGTGCAGGAGGCATAACAGCCCCGCGCTCCGGCCGCGGCTTATCATGAGATCCATCCCGTCAAGCCATCCGATGTCGTTCGTATCGTACGCATGCGACTCGGGAACGATCACGGTCACCTTATGCCCCCTGGCCTTCAATTCAGCCGCCACGCCGAGGGGCTGAGACTCCAACAGGCAGCGCGCCTCGACCAGGATCCCGACGTGCAGCCTTTCCGCCGTTACCGGAGATATTTCACCTTCGGAAGTATAGCCGCCCTGGCCCATCCATCGCGGGGAGGGGTTGCCGAAAAGCGATATTGAGGTTTGGATTTCCATGTTTGGGATAATTTTCCCATTTTTTATTGTTGTTAATTAGACAACGATACTTCCAAGAAGTTTCATGCCGAGGAAAATATTTCACGCGAAAGCCGGCTCACCCCCGATATAACCAGCCCCATCCCCTTCCCGATGCAGACCCCGATGAAGATGAGGACGCACCAGATGTTCAGCGCCACGTAGTTTTGCCGCGTCTGCGGCCGGGATGAGCCAATATAGAACGGGACAAATTCGGGAAATCGGGAGCCGCATCTCGTTTTATCCTTGACAAGGACTCCCTAACAGGGTAAAACGCTGTATTAAAAAAGATTACCAGTTGTGAAGCACACTTGGCCATATCGGGTCATGGGGATCCCTTGCCCTGGAGGTGAGATGAAAATCTGGGCGTTATTCGCCTTCCCTCCCCTTTTGATGCTGTTATATTCCTGCTCGAACGATGCAAGTTATACTCAACCGATATCATATAATCACAAAAAACATATAGAAGATGCTGGGTTAACTTGTTTTGACTGCCATGCGCGGGTCACGACCCATCAAAAGGCTTCCATCCCCAATATCGATTTTTGCCAGAGTTGCCATAAAGAAGCTATGACGGACAGCAAGGAAGAAGAAAAGCTTGTCCGCTACATAAGCCGGCAGGAAAAAATTCCTTGGGTACAGGTGCACCGGATCCCCGACCACGCCTATTTTTCCCATCGCCGGCATGTCATGGCAGGAAAAATTCCATGCCAGGAATGCCACGGGAACGTGATGGAGATGACCCTCCCCTTCTCCAGGCCGGCGGTTGAACTGAAAATGAAGTTTTGCATCCAGTGTCATGAAAAAAAAGGTGTCGACACGGATTGCGCGACATGCCATCGATGATGCCCCGGAGCAGGTCATGAAAATCTCGCGTCGCGATTTTCTCCATTTGCTGGGAGTTACGGGGGCTGTCGCCGGAGGCATTTCCCAGGTATGGGCTATCCCGGACAGATGGAGGGACAAGCTCCGGTCCGGTCCGCGCATCGAAAGCTGGAAAGTCTCCACATGCGGGCAATGTCCGGCCGGGTGCGGCATCCGGGTCCGGCTGATCGACGATATCCCGGTCCGTATCCTCGGCAATCCGATCGCTCCGGTGAACAGGGGATTCACATGCCCCATGGGAGAATCCGGCCTCGAACTTCTCTATCACCCCGACCGGATCAGCCAACCCATGCGTCGCAAAGGGAAAAAGGGAGAACCCGGCTGGCAGCCTGTTTCCTGGGACGAGGCCATAAAACAGATTTCCGAGACGATTCAGGGCCTGGCCAGGGAGAAACAAACCGGCAGATTCGGGTTTTTGATGGGAGACCGAAACACGCTGCTTACGCAGTTCGCCGGGGCCTTTACAGCACGATTGGGTTCCTCCAACTTTTTCCACTGGCGCGCCCCGGGCGTCAACGAGCTCGGCTTATGGCAGGCCTGCGGAGAATTTCCGCCCTTTTCCTTCGACTTGACGCGGACGGATTATCTGATCACGTTCGGCACGAATCTCCTGGAGGAGCCTCCGTCTCCCGTCCACTTCAACCGCATCTACGGAAAATTGAAGGAAGGCCGGCAGCAATCCGGCCTGAAGATGGTTCACGTCGACGCACGTATGTCCCAGGCCGGCAGAAACGCGACGGAATGGGTTCAGATCCGGCCGGGGAGCATGGGGGCCCTCGCGCTCGGAATGGCGCATGTAATCATCCGGGACAAGAACTACGACCAGGACTTCATCAGTCTTCACACACGAGACTTCCAGAAAGGGAACGGGGATTTCCTGGAACTGGTTAACCGTGATTACGCCCCGGAAAGGGTTTCAGGAGTTACGGGGGTTCCGCCGGAAACCATCATTCGGCTGGCCCGCGCATTCGGATCCGCCAAGGCGCCCCTTGCGCTCTCCGGCGGCACATCCGACGCGAGCGAAACGGCCCTCTTCGCCCAGTGGGCGGTTGCAAGTCTCAATGCCCTTTCGGGAAGTTTTTCCGCGAAAGGCTTATGGCGGGAACGGGTTCCGCTTCCTTGGGGTGCTTCATCGGTTTCCGTCTACGGCCCCAAGGGGAAATCGTTCTCTTCCAAGCCAAAAAATGCGCTTGACGGCGATCTTCCCGCTTCCTGGGTCGCGGAGCAGCTGCCATCCCTTTTGCCCGCCGGGAAGATCCCGGAACTGAAGATGTTGATGATCGCCCAGGTCAACCCGGGCTACCAGGCGACGAACCGGAAGGCGTGGAAGGAATGGCTCGGACGAATCCCGCTTGTCGTTCAATTCGCCACGCTTCTCGACGATACGTCTCCCAACGCCGATCTCGTGCTTCCTGCGACCACCTACCTGGAGCAATGGGACCTGGCGCTGCCGGTCCCGAATCTCCCCTTCTCCCAACTGGGTCTCCAGCAGCCGGTGGTGCCTCCCATTAAAGGCGCTCGACCCATCGGGGACGTTCTCCTTCAGCTTGGGAAGGGGCTGGGAGTCGATCTTCTCCCGGAAAGCGATGTCAAGTCATACGGGGAGTATGTCCAGTCACGGATGAAACCGATTTTCAATTCGGGGAAAGGAACTCCCTATTTCGAGGAGGTATCCCTCGCGTTCCTGGAGGAGCTGCGCAAGCGCGGCTGGCAGGTCTACAGCTACCCCGCGTTTTCCGATTTCTGGCGCCTGCTGCAGGATAAGGGCGGCTGGTGGGACCCCGGGGAATATCCCGATGTCGATTGGAGCAGAGGAAGGACCTTCGTCTTCCCCACCGTTCCCCGGATCGCGAAGCTGATGGAAGAGCGTTCGGTGCTGAAATCGGGTGAAGGAACGACAAAAAGGGACAAGCCGGCTCACCTGTGGCTGGAAGAGAGCGCGAGGAAGCCCGAAGCCCCGGATTCCTTCATCCTGGCTCCGTTTACCATACTTATGAATATGAGCGGCGACGGGGCCAGCCAGCCCCTGTTGCGGGAGCTGTCGGGGCTCTACCCCAGGCTCTATTGGGATACATGGGCGGAGATGAACCCCGGGAGGGCCAAAAAGCTGTCGATCAAGAGCGGGGATCTTATCCGCGTGGTATCCGGGAACGGTTCCCTGACGCTTCCCGTGGTGGTCGTTCCGACCGTTTCTCCGGAAATCCTGTCCGTTCCGTTCGGCCAGGGCCATGCCGGGCTGGGAAGGCATGCCGACAACGTCGGGGCTAACCCGATCGCGATCGTCGATCCGCGCGTGGACCCGCTGAGCGGCCGCAGTTCCTGGCATTCCACGCATGTTCGCGTGGAAAAGATCCGGAAATAGGGAGAGCGAAGAATGAAGTGGGGGATGGTGATCGACCTGCAGAAATGCACCGGGTGCGGAGAGTGCGTGGCTGCCTGCAAATTGGAAAACAACGTGGCCATCGTGGAGCCCAAGGAATCGGCGATGGGCCGGACCATGCTTTGGATGGATCTGCTAACGATTCATGAGGGGGAATATCCCAGGCTTCGGGTTCGGCAGATTCCGCGGCCCTGCATGCATTGCGAGCATCCTCCCTGCACTAAAGTCTGCCCGGTCCGCGCCACTTATATCAACGAGGAAGGGATCGTGGCCCAGATCTACCCGCAGTGCATCGGCTGCCGCTACTGCATGGCCGCCTGCCCCTACACTGTGAAATCGTTCAACTGGTACAAGCCCGAATGGGCCCCGGGCATCCGCGACACCGTCAACCCGGATGTTTCGGTACGTCTCGACGGAGTTGTGGAGAAGTGCACCTTCTGCGTTCATCGCCTGCAAAAAGGGAAGGAACAGGCGAAATCCGAGGCGCGGGAACTGAGGGAAAACGATTTCCAGCCGGCCTGCGCCGAAAGCTGCCCCACCGGAGCGATCGTTTTCGGAGACCTGGAAAATACCGGTCACCGGGTGAACCAACTCGCGCATAGCCCTCGCGCGACGAAACTGCTGGAAGACCTGGGAACCGAGCCGAAAGTCATTTACCTGAAAGAGGTGGACTGATGGACAAGGTTTCCGCCACGCCCCACCAGGATGCTCCCCTGTTGCGGCCCATAGAAAGTCCGTCGAGAAATTACTACATCATAATGGGGATCCTGCTCGCCATAGTCCTGTACACCGGATACGTGTATCTCCGGCAGGTCCTGTTCGGCCTGGGAGTCACCGGGATGGCCCAACCCGTGACCTGGGGGTTTTACATCATCAATTTCGTATTTTTCATCGGGATCAGCCATGCCGGCACTCTGATCTCGGCGATCCTGCGCCTTTCCAAGGCCGAGTGGCGCAGGCCGATCACGCGCATGGCGGAAGTCATAACGGCGATCGTGCTTGCCATCGGGGGATTGCATCCGATAATCGACCTGGGGCGCCCGGACAGGATGTCGCACCTGTTTTTCAACGGCCGGCTGCAGTCTCCCCTGCTTTGGGACGTGACGAGCATCACGGCGTATTTCACGGCCAGCACGATCTACCTTTACATCCCCATGATCCCGGACATCGCCATCCTTCGCGACCGGGGGGTGAGACCGCGATGGTTGTACGAATTCCTGTCCTGGGGATGGCAGGGAACCGAGCGCCAGCACAAGGTGCTGGATCGGGCGATGAACATCCTCATGGTGGTCGTGATTCCCATCGCGGTTTCGGTCCACACCATCATCTCCTACATCTTCGCCATGACGGTGCAGCCAGGATGGCACAGCACCATTTTCGGACCGTATTTCGTGGTCGGGGCGATCTTTTCCGGCATCGCGGCGATCCTGGTCCTCATGATCGTGTTCCGCAAGGTCTTCCGGCTGGAAGGCTATCTGAAGCATATCCACTTCAACTACCTTTCCATCCTGCTGTTGATCATGTCGTTGTTGTGGTTCTATTTCACCTTTTCGGAATACCTGACCGGCTATTACGGTCATGAACCGAACGAAATGCGGGTATTCTGGTATAAATTTTCGGGTGATTTCGCCCCCTATTTCTGGGCGATGATCATCTGCAATTTTTTCCTCCCGGTCCTTATTCTATGCAACAGGAAGACCCGCACGATCCCGGGTATTCTGATCGCGTCCATCTCGGTGATCATCGGCATGTGGCTGGAACGGTTGATCATCGTCGTTCCATCCCTGGCCAATCCCCGGTTGCCGTATCCGACGGGGATCTACATCCCGACCCACACCGAATGGATGCTGTTCATCGGAGGCGTATCGGTCTTCGTCCTGGGGTACATGACCTTCGCTCGATTCTTCCCCGTCATCTCGATCTGGGAAATAGAAGAAGGGCGCAAGGAAGGCGCGAAGACCGTAGCCGAGCGGGTTTCTTCCTACATGCCGGACTCCGGTTCGACTTCCGCGGGGGAATGAATAAAGGTACCATACGATAAAGGAACCGCAGCCGGAACGGTCGGCGAAGCAAAACCGGTATCTTGATATGGAGAGCGGGCGATGAACAAGAAATCGATCGAATTCCTGCAGATTTTATCGATATCGCTGATCTGGCTGCTGTTCACCGGGATCGCCGTCTGGATCGTCACCCTGATCCGGGTTTCGCTGAAGCTTCACGACGCGCCGGATGCCTCGGTCGGAATCAGCATTGTCGCCATTCCCGTCTTTTTCATCCTGGCATCGGTCTTGACCTATGTTTTCATCGGCCTGAGGAAAGGCCGGAAAGAGGAGACGTAAAAAAAACCGATGATACGTACGACCATCGACAGAAGCGGACCTCGGAGGGAGTAACCGCAATGCAAAAAACAAAGGCCCGCGGTGTGCAGATTTTCCTTGTCGGGATGCTCTTCTGTTTCGCTGCGGCAGGCATGGGGTGCAGCGAGGGAGGCGGGAAAAAGGGGGCCGGCGATTCCGGAAAAACCGTCGCGAAGCCGGATCAGGCCCAGGTGCAGAGAGTCTCGCTGGTCAGCGATCTCGTCGAGGGAAGAAAGGTCTTCGAGGCGAAGAACTGCAGCCAGTGCCATTCGATCTTCGAACGGGAGAGGAAAACGGGGCCCAAGCTGCAGTCCTCGCGGTTTTACGGGAGTTTCCTGGATACCTTCTCCCTGCTCTGGAACCACGCGCCGGCAATGGCTGTCCACATGAGGAAAGAGGTCCTGGAGCGGCCGCAATTCAGCACCACCGAATTGAATCAACTCGTCTCCTTTCTTTATATGCTGCCCTATCTGGGCCAGCCCGGTGATCCGCGGAGAGGGGAGGCGCTGCTTAAGGAAAAGGCATGCTATTCCTGCCATTCTCTCGGAGGAAGAGGTAAAAAGGGCGGGATCGGACTGGATTCACTGAAAACCTTCCAGTCGCAGGTCGTCCTGTTGCAGCGGATGTGGAACCATGGCCCGATGATGCTCAGCCAGATGGCGGCGACGCGCACCCCCATTCCCACGTTTTCAGGGAACGATATCGCGGATATATTTGCGGCGCTGTCGGAGCAGGGGAAAGAGAGCAGAAAAGTTTTCCTCGGAGTGGGAAACGCGAGCCATGGACAAAAAATGTTCACGGACAAGGGATGCATCAGGTGCCACTCCATCTTCGGAAAGGGGGGCAACGAGGCGCCGGACCTGGGCAAAGCCGTTTCCCAATCCAATGTGACGATGCTTTCGACGCGACTGTGGAACCATGCAGGAGCGATGCGGGAAAAATTCCGGCAGAAGAAGCTGGATTGGCCGATTTTCTCGGAAACGGAGATGAACGACCTGATCGTATTCCTTTATTCGCTCAATTATGAAGATAAGCCGGGGAATCCCGGAAAAGGGGAGGAAGTTTTCGGACGCAAGAAATGCGCGGATTGCCATTTCAGGACCGCCGCCGATAAAAAGAAAATCGTCGACGACATCAAGTCGGTGAATTCCATCCAATTCGCCACCCTGTTATGGAATCACATCCCCTCCATGGAGGCTTCCATGGTGATCCACGGTGTTCCCTGGCCTGAAATGAGCGGCGAGGAGCTGCGGGGCGTGCTGGCGTATCTCCAAAGCCAATAATAAAGCAACGCGAACCGGATCGAGAGGGAGGCGGCGCCCCGGGGACCGGGGCTCCCTCACTGCGACAGGATGTCCGCCTCTGCCTTTTCACCCTCGGATCTGCGGAAGAGGAACTGCTGGTCGCCGATGAAGGGTCGCACCCCGTCCTCGCCCACGTAGAATTCCTTGTTCATGATCGGTATGGCGATCCGCAACAGCATCGTGTAGACAAACAATCCTGTCGCCCAGATCCCCATCGTGACCAGCAATTCGATCCCGGTCGGGGAGTATTCGTAGAATTCCCCGAGTACGTCCGGAACGAATCCGGGGACCACAAGCCCCATCCCCTTCTCGATGTAAACGCCGACGAAGATGAGAATGCACCCGATGTTGAGCGTTACGAAATTCTCCCGCGTTTGAGGAATGAGGAAGAGCAGGAAGGCCGAGACGTTGAACAAGGTCGCGGTCCAGATGAACGAGACCAGGTCCGAATGGCCGTCCAGCCCCTGGTAGAGGTATTTCATCGGCGCCAGGTGGGCGGTATCGGAATAATACTCCTTGAAGATCTCCGCCCCCAGCAGGAACAGGTTGACGAACATCGCATAGGCGATGAGTTCGGCGACTTTGAAGATCGCCTCGTCCTTGATCTCGAAGTTCGTCCACTTCCGGATGATCTGGAAGAGGAGGATCATGAAGGCAGGCCCCGAGCAGAACGCGGAAGCCAGGAACCGCGGGGCGAGGATCGACGCGTTCCAGAATGGCCGCGCGGCCAGCCCGTTGTACAGGAACGCGGTCACCGTGTGGATGGAGATCGCCGCCGGAATCGAGAACAGGAGGAGCGGCAGGACGTACGTCATGTTCGGTTGGCGCCTGTAATAGAGGCTGTATAACATGTAGCCCGCGATCACGAAGTTCAGGACCAGGTACGTGTTCAGGACCACGACGTCCCAGGCCAGGAGGGACTGGGGGAAGTTCAGGATCCCGATCTTCGGGATCAGGTGCCAGAAGCGGTCCGGCCGCCCGAGATCGACCGTGACGAACATAAGGCACATCACCATCGCGGAAACGGCCAGAAGCTCCCCGAGGATCGCGATCTCCTTGATCGGCTTCCATTTGTAGACGTAGGCCGGGATGACGAGCAGCACGGCGGCGGCCGCCACTCCCACGAGAAAGGTGAAGTTGGAGATGTAGAAACCCCAGGATACCTGGTCCCGCATCGCGGTGACGATCAGCCCGCTGTACATCTGACTGATATACGCCATTGTCCCGATCACCATGAGGGCCAGCAGGAACGTGACCCAGGCGTAGTAAATCTTGCTCCCCTTCCTCAGGAGCACGAAACACCCCTTGAGGAATGCCCAGACTTTTTTCATCGGTTCCCTCTCCCGCCGGTCACACCGAGTAAAAGTAATAGAACTTCGGCTGGGTATTCAATTCCTCCTTCAGGATGAACACCCGCTTGTTTTCGATCACGTACCGGATCTCGCTGTCCGGGTCGAGCAGGTTTCCGAACTTGCGCGCCCCCACGGGACAGACTTCCACGCACGCCGGGTACCTGCCTTCCAGCTCCCGCGTGCGCTGGATGCAGAAGGTGCACTTTTCCACAACTCCCACGGGCCTCGGGCGGTTCCCCAGGTAATGCGTGTCGGGGTTCATTTCTCCGGCCGGCAGCCCGGGT
>Ga0214473_10011444_pt1 | contig 10414 bp, 8 predicted proteins | sample RVTome_7_FD_203509 | JGI IMG/M metagenome (GOLD analysis project Ga0214473, IMG submission 203509) | Soil microbial communities from uranium-contaminated site in the Upper Colorado River Basin, Wyoming, United States - RVT98D197 | ecosystem: Environmental > Terrestrial > Soil > Contaminated >... | reverse complement strand
CCGGTCCATGTCGACAGCTCGGCCGCGACGCGATTGGCAACCCGCGTTGAATTAGGAAGGAAGTGATAAATGACGCTGGCGACAACCAGCATCGCGAGAAGGCCGAAGAGAAGCCATTTCCACGCTAATTGGCGAGGCTTCATGCGGACCGACCCACCCGTTTTGCGCCACATCGTATGGTGCTTCCCGCGACCCCGCCGCGGACCCAGTCCGTTTTAGCCCGAATGCGGCGAGATAGCGAGCCCAGGCGCCGGATTTTCTTGACTTATCAAGAGCGGAGGATCGCGAGATCGGCCAGTCTGACAGCCGATGTTCCGCGCCCCGGCGAAGCGCCGGGCCTACCTGCGACAATGAGACCGTGCAGTGCGAGCAATGGCACGAGGCTCGCAGCAACGATAGTCAGAGCCGAAAGTCCGGCCTCCTCGTAGCGATAGAGCGATGCAAGCGTGAAGACCTGCGTCGCCAGCGTGTCGAAATTGAACGGCCTAAGCAAAAGCGTCGCCGGCAATTCTTTCATCGAGTCGACGAAGACGAGCAATGCTGCCGCACCGAGCGCTGGACGCAACAGCGGTAAGTGCACGTTCCATAGCGCCCCACTCACGGTTGCGCCGAGAGTACGCGCTGCCGCATCGATATTGCGCGAGACTTTACCGAGACCGGCCTCCACGGCGCCGAGCGAAGCGGCGAGAAAGCGGATCGCGTAAGCTAGCACGATGACGGCGGCGGTGCCTGAAAGCGCCAGCCCTGTCGAGATACCGAACACCGACCGCATCAAACCGTCGACCCAATTGTCGAGTCCGGCGAGCGGGATGAGGATGCCGATGGCGAGCACCGTGCCCGGTACGGCGTAACTGATGCTGGCAAGCGCGCTTAAGCCGTGAATGAGCTTCGATTTGGTTTGCCGGCTGGCATAACCGAGGATGCAAGCGAAGCTGACGGCAACGATTGCAGCTGCGGTGGCAAGCATCAAACTGTGCCAAGCGGCCTCCCAGAATTCGGCGTTCAGTCCCGAGGCCAGATGCACGATGGCGTTGCGAACGAGAACGCAAGCAGGCAGGACAAATCCGATGAGGACCGGCGATGCGCAAGCAAGCGTGGCGAGCGCCCCGCTGAACCCGCTCAGCTCTTCTTCCGGAATATGGCGATACTTGCCGGTGGTGTGATGGAAGCGCCGTCTTGCCCGTGACGCTCGCTCGATGAGTAGCAGCGCGAAGACAAAGATCAGCATGACGCCGGCAATCTGTGCGGCGCCGGCTAGACTGTTCCGGTCGAGCCAGGTGTCGTAGATGGCGACCGTCAGTGTGCGCACGCCAAAGAACGAGACCGCGCCGATATCGTTCAGCGTCTCCATCAGCGCGAGCGCCACGCCGGCGGCAAGAGCGGGTCGCGCCAGCGGCAACGCCACTTCCCAAAACGTCGCCGTGGCGCTGCGGCCGAGCGTGCGGGCGACTTCAAGGACGCAGATCGACTGCCCGAGGAAGCTCGCCCGCGCCGTCACATAGACATAAGGGTAGAGCACGGCGCTGATAAAAAAGATGGCGCCGCCTAGGCTACGGATGTCGGGGAACCAATAATCCTTGGCGCTGGTCCAGCCAAACATCGCGCGAAGCGTCGTTTGCAGCCCACCGGAATAATCGAACAGTTCGAGAAAGCAGAAGGCGATGATATAGGTCGGCATCGCCAGAGGCAGCAGCAGCAGCCATGCGAGGACCCGGCTCCCGGGAAAGCGATACATGGTAACGAGCCAGGCCGTGCCGGTGCCGATCACAAGCGTGAGCGTGCCGACGCCGAGCATCAAGAGCAGCGTGGTCTTGAGCGCGCCCGGCAGCACGTTGGCGATCAGATGCGGCCAAGTATCGCCGCTCGATTGCGCCGCGAGCGTGGCAATGGCGATCAGCGGTGCGATGGCGATGAACGATACGAACAGGGCGCCTAGCGACCAGCCGAGATTGCCGCTCTCCCAGAGGCGGGCGAAGCGCCGTTTAAGTCGGAAAGAGAGGGCGGTTTCCTCCTCCATCCCTCCGCTCAGGCCCGTGCGGTGGGAAGGTCCTTGCCTCCGCCACGCGAGGCCGCCGCAAGGGCGGCGACGGCTTCCGGCGACAGCCTCTGTTCGGCGTCTTGCAGTGCGTCGGCAAAGGCATTAGCTGCATCGATCACCGGATCGACCAGCTCGGAGCCGGTGAGCGCCAAGGCGCAAGCTCGCATCGCCGGACAGCGATGATGCTGCGACGCCGCGATCAGTGCGATGGCCATGCACTCATCGGCGCAGAAGCCCGGGCACCCCACCGGTGAATACTCGATCTTCCGCGAAGCCGAGGCACGAAGCGCCCTGACCCAGCAGGCGAGTTCGGTAACGGCGCGCTTCGCATGCGAAGGCCCGAGTGCGACCGAGTAAGCGTTCCATCCGCGTTCCCAGCAGGCGATATCGCCGGTCTCGTAGCCGGCAAGCCAACACCTGAAGCCGACGCCCACGAGCCGCTCGGCGCCGAGCGTGTTTAGTCCGCGTAATGCCGGCATGCCGATCCGCATTGGCCCCGTTTTGTTTCTTCCGTTCATCCCATCCCCCTCATGAACTCGGCCCGGCATCGAAATCGACTTTATCTACGAGCTCGCTCGCCTTCTTGCGCGAAGCGGCGAGCTCGTTGAGCGAAATCGGGTCGGCTTTGAAGTCTCCCCAGGACTGCACCAGCGCCGACCACGGCACGCCATCCTTCACCGGATATTCGTTGTTGACCTCGGCATAGTCCTTCTGACCTTGGTCCGACGCCAGAAATTCGATCAGCCTCACTGCATTGTCCTTATGCGGCGCGTTCTTCGCAACGATAGCGCCAGAGATGTTCACATGCGTGCCGCGATCTTCGGTATTAGGAAACAGCATGTTGACGGAGTTCGCCCACGCCTTTTGCTCGGGCTCTTTGTCGTTCTTCAGCATGGCGCCCATGTAATAGGTGTTGCCGATGGCGATATCGCACTCGCCGGAATAGACGCCCTTGACTTGCATGCGGTCGTCACCCGCGGGCTTCCGCGCCAGATTCGCCTTCACGTCCCTCAGCCATTGCTCGGTCCACTCCTCGCCGTGATGGGCGATCATCGAGGCGATCAGCGCGACATTGTATGAGTGCTGCCCGGAGCGGACGCAGATCTTGCCGCGCCATCTCGGGTCGGCGAGATCTTCATATGTGATGCGATCGAGCTTCACCCGGTCTTTCGAGGCATAGACCACGCGCGCTCTCCGCGTGAGACCGAACCATTGTCCGTCTTTGTCGCGATAAGACTCCGGAATCGCGGCGTCGAGAATCTCCGAATGGATCGGTTGGCTGACACCGGCGTCGACGGCTTGCGTGAGGTTGCCGATATCGACGGTGAGAAGCACATCCGCCGGACTGTTGCGACCCTCGGCGGAGATGCGCTCGATCAATCCCTTCTCGGCGAAGATCACATTGACCTTGATGCCGGTCTTCGCGGTGAAGTCCTTGAAGAGGGGGTCGATCAAATATGGCTGGCGATAGGAATAGACATTGACCTCGCCGCGATCTTCCCCGAGCGCGGGCGTAGCGAGACAAGCGAGCAGGGGGAGAATTAGGAGCGCAAAGGTACCTTTGCGCCGACGCGTCATTCGCATTCTTGGCCTCCAATGGTCCGAGGTTCAAGGCCCCGGTATCGGACTTCGCCTCTCAGGGCGTTCTCCTTGGTTAGGGCCCGGGCTCGGCCGAAGTCAACAAGAATGTCTGAAATAACAGTAACTTAGAAGGCTTCTAAGTTTGTCGACCGCTTGGGTCCGCGCGCGATGCAAATTGCGCTCGCGGGATAGACTCTTGTTTCAATGGCGATAAATCGACTTGGCGGCTAACCGCGCATGCCGAATGCGGCAGTCACGACCGTTGGCATTGTTTCTACCAATCTTTCCTGAGGAAAGATCACATCGGCCGAAGTGCCGGTGCCCGGCGTGCTCGTGAGTACGAGTCTCGCGCGGTGCGCATCGACCAGCGCTTTGGTGAGGGGAAGGCCAAGACCGGTGCCTGTCTGCTTGCGCGGTGCCGTGTCGAGCTGATGGAACGGCAGCATCGCGGCTTTGATCTCGTCTTCTGTCATGCCGACCCCGCTGTCGTGCACGCGCAAGCGAAGTTCGCCGTCGTCCGAGAGCTTGGCGCCGACGATCACCTGGCCGCCCTGATTGGTGAACTTGATCGCATTGGACAAGAGATTGAGAATGATCTGCTTGAGCCGCCTGCGATCGGCGAGCACGGATGGCAAATTCGGCGGCAGCGAGGTGCGGAGCACGATGCGCTCGCGCTTGGCGATCGGCTGCAGGCTGTTGACGCAATCCTCGACCAGCTCGGGCACATCGACGGCGGTGAAATCGAGCTCGAACTTGCCGGCCTCAATTTTCGAAATGTCGAGCAGATCATTGAGGAGACTGAGCGCGTAAAGTCCGCTCTGATGGATGTCCTCGATATAACCCTTGTAGCGCGGGTTTTGGATTGAGCCTAAGCGCTCCTCGAGCATGAGCTCGGTGAAGCCGAGAATGGAGTTGAGTGGGGTGCGCACCTCGTGACTCACTTTGGCGAGGAAGTCGAGCCGCCTCGCTGCTTGCGCCGGATCCCACGACGTGATGCTCTTGGTCTCGACCGGTCTCTCGGCTTCGGACTGAGACGCCTCGGCAGGAACCGGCGTCGCCGCCAATCCTTCCGGATCGATAAGCCGAACGAGTTTGAGCTCGCCGTCGCCGTCGAGTCTGGTGAGTTCGAAACTTGCCTTGAAGCGCCGCCGGCCACGCGTCAACGCATCGACGGAGACATTCTCGCTCGTACTTGCTGCAAGCGTGAGCAGCGCCGGACCGCCTGGAACGATGGCGTCGAGGGCACCGGCTTCGAACAGCTCGCCGAAAGAGCGATAGCCGAAGGCGTAGGCGAACGTGGCGTTGGCGTGAATGAGATTGCCGTCGGCGAGAATGCCAATCGCCGCCGGCATGGCCTCGAGAAAGGTCACAAGGCTGGGCCCGTCGAGTTTCAGTCGATCGAGCGCGGTGCCGTCTTCAGACGACGTCAGCCCCGGACCGCGCAACACGCGCCCCTCCAACATGCGGGCAATATGTTCGAGAGCCTCGCGGTCTGCCTGCACCTCTTTGACGCGGCACGTCTGACGGGCATCGGCCATGGACGAACCTTAAGCGACGCAAAAGACAACGGGGCCTCTGGCGTCTGGAAGCTGGATTGGCCGGCTCCGCAGGGATTTCCGGCCGGTTACGCGACTCACCCGACAAATTTAGGCGAATTGAGCGCATTTCCTAGAGCGAACGCATAAAATTTGTCCACAGCGCCCAAAATAACCCTTGATTTTTGCGCCGCACCATTTATATTGCAGTGCAGCATAAACATGCTCACGGGCGTGTCCGGACCGAGCACCCGTGCCCTGAGTCAAGCGATGAAACCCAAGGACACTAGCCATGAACGAGCCCTATTCTCCACAAGCCGCCGCCGATCAGGCGCGCGAGACTTTCCGCAAAGCTTCCGCCGACTTCGAGAAACTCGCCCGCGACACGACCGTCCCTGAGAGCGTTCGCGCGCTCGCGGAGAAGACCGTAATGCAAACCCGCGAGGTTTATGAGAAGGCCAGAGGCGCGCTCGAAGATGCCGTCGATGCGCTTGAGCGTTCCTTCGACGCCGCCGGCCAAGGCGCCGCCGCCTTCAACCGCAAGCTTATCGACATTACCCAGCGCAATCTCAATTCCAGCTTCGACCTAGCCAAGAAGCTCGCCGGCGCTAAGAATCTTGCCGAGATCGTCGAGTTGCAGTCGGCCTTCGTCCGCCAGCAATTCGATGCGATGGCGAGTCAGGCCAATGAAATCAGGGCGCTTTCGACCAAGATCGCGGCCGATGCATCCGAGCCGATCAAGGCGCAAGTGACCAAGACCATGGACAAGGTCCGCTAGCTCTAAGCGAATTTGCCAGTGCGATTGAGTCATGAAACGGCCCGGGCCTAGTGCCCGGGCCATTAGTTTGTGGGTGTATGTTGCACGAACAGGCTTCGACGCAGCCTTGCAAGTGAGGATGGCTCCGCTTAGGTTCCCCCCCGCGACGCAAAATCACGTAGGCCGCGGTAGCTCAGTTGGTTAGAGCGCTTGACTGTGGATCAAGAGGTCGGAGGTTCGATCCCCCCCCGCGGTACCAGTTCTTAACGAAATAGCTACCAAGCGTTAAACCTTTTCCGCACAGTCCTGCTCGTTTACCCGGTAAAAACCGAGTCGCGTTAACAATTGCCCTATGTTGGTAGAGCGGCGACATTCACCCCGCAGGCGCACTCTCAAGGGCGGACGCATCGTCTTCGACGATCACCGATCAGTGCTGGACTGCACCGTGCACAATGTGTCGGAGAATGGAGCTCAGCTCCGCTTGCCCAATGTCGTCGGCGTTCCCGACACGTTTGAACTGCACTTTGACGGCATCGTTCGTTCTGTCTGGGTGGTTTGGAAGCAGACAGACAGACTCGGTATCACCTGGATCACCTAGCCTGTCACCATTCCTTCAGGCAGCTACCTCTAGAAGATAGTCTGCCATGGGTCGATGGCGCGCGCGTCGCATTGAAAGTTCGATCCCCCCTGCGGTGGCAATTCTGACGCTCGTCCCACGCACCGTTTAACGACCATGCAACCGGGCCGGTTGCCAGGCGTTTTTCCGATGTTAGAAGACTCACCCTGGGAGGCTGTCTGTGCTAGTCTTTCCAGGAGTGCCGGAGTGGCTAAATGTCCAATCAAGACCCGCACGAACAGATGTTGCCGCCTTTCGCCCGTAACGCGGCGAGAAGGATTCGGGATGGGTGGGATAGAGCTACAGCCACGACCGTTCTTGGGGCTATAGGCCTTGCGGTCGATGAACTCCTCCATTCCCATGATGCGCTGATTTCAGAGGCGCTCGCGCAAGAGCCCGATCCTTCACCTTCCGACAATACGGTCAAACACGCCTCGAATGGAGACCTCCCCGGGGACCAGACCGCTTTTGCCGACGAAACGGCCGCGAACGAAACTCCCGCCGCCCAACCCGCTGCGCAACCCAATCCCGACAGCGGTGACGGCGCGCCGGAGGTCGGCAAGGATGCGGCCGCGGAAGACGATAAGTCGTCAGCCGATCATCATGGATCCTCCACGTCACGGCAGATCATCGACGAGAGTCTTCGCGAGCCGATCAGGGGTTTGCACGAGGTTTCCGAAACCGAAGCCGCCCAAGCCGCTCCGGTACCCTCAGTGGAGTTGACCACTGAAATCGACGAGGAGGATAACTCTGGGCTGACGATCAATGGCTCCGCTGGTGACGACATCATCATTGGCTCGGCGGGTACTGATGTGCTGATCGGCGGCGCCGGCAATGACGATCTGCACGGAAAAGGCGGCAACGATACTCTTCGCGGAGGCGACGGAGACGACAAGCTGAGTGGTGGCAGTGGGGACGACGATCTCCAGGGTGACAGCGGGAACGACAGCCTCCAAGGCGACGGCGGCGCCGACGAACTCGCAGGTGGGAGCGGCGCAGATAGTCTTGAAGGCGGTGGCGACGACGACGTGCTCATCGGCGGCCTCGGAGTCGATCAATTAGCCGGCGGCGAAGGATCCGATAGCTTCAAATTTGTTTGGGTGGACGAGAGCGGACCCACGGCCGACAATCGCGATCACATCCTCGACTTCACCCAGGGCGCCGACCGAATTGATCTCAGCAGCATCAACGCGGAAAGCGACACCCCGGAGGATCAAGCGTTTCATTTTGTCGGCCTTGCTGATTTCGGCAAGAATCACCTCGAACTTCGCTTCGGCCACATTCAGGGGAGCCACGCCGATGAGATCAGGACTCTCATTGAGGCCGATACCGACGGCGACGGCCACGCCAATCTCCAGATCGAGCTCCATGGCCTATTCACGATGACGGCGGACGATTTTCTGCTGTAAGGTCGAGGCCAGGTTCCTGACTACCACTCGACGCGCGACCACGGGGAGGAGACTCTTAGCCCGCGTAGGCAACCCAGATGTTGGGCTCCTCATAGGTCCCGGTCTGGCGCTCCACGTCGATCTCCACCGGCGCGATTGCGCCCTCGAGCGCGTAGGCGCCTGATTTTTCGAAGTGCTTGTTCGACCAGTTTTCCCAGAAGGCGATGTGGTCATGGACCACCATCGATCTCTCGCAAGGGCCGATCAATCTGCCGCCTGCGGAGAGATGGCTACGGATCCAAGGATCGTAGGGACGCCCTGTCTGGTCGGTCCAAGTGATGTATTCTCTGATCGGCACCCAAGGATGTCGCGATTTGCCCGTAGGACGCACTGGCACCACCACGCCGTCCAAGTTTTTCGTCTTCGCCAAGTTTAGCAGCGAGCGGATCATCAGCCGCGCATAGCCCTTGGAGCGATGGACCGCCGGTACCGATACAGCGAGCGCGCCGAGCATATTGGCTCGCTTGTCCTTGTTTTTTGCCGCGGTCTCGACCAGCCAATCCCAACCTTCCGGCGGCAAATCATCGGGATCGGGACAGGCGAAGGGGACGCTGTTCGCCACGGCCACCGGATACCCTGTCTCCTCATCGACGAGGCAGAGCTGGTACTCCGGATAGGCCTCCATGAGTTCGGCGTAGTACTCGTAATGAGCGCGTGTGTAATTGAGAAAGCCGAGATTGCTCCACGCGGCCTGCTCAATCGAACTCGCGGCCCTACTCAATTCCGGACTCTCCGCGCGAGAGCGGATCACTAGACTCGCCACCATCTTGGGCCTCGAAGCGCGACGCTTAACTAAGAGCGGGGCCGCAACCTGCAGGCGTGAGTCCGCTCGCTCCCCACGCAGCAAGATGGTTATTAAATGGTAAATGGAGAGAACGCAAGATTAATCAAAACGTCTACAAAGATGTGTCTCTATTTGGAACAAGTCCTCGATTATCAAAAATTCTGCGTGACAGTCCTTGCAAACAAACGGAGATCGTTGGGGTGCACGCCTCGGTTGTCTATCGGCGTAACTGGACCTTAATGTTTGCTATCTACGGGTGATACTTGTTCATTATTCTAGGTAATCTTGTGTCAACCCAAACTCGTGCCAACCATTTCAGTGTCGATCTGCGTCGCCTCACGATTTTGATTGGCACGGCGATCACGCTCTTTGGGCTGCTCTTGCTCGCCATCATTGCCTATGCCGGTTGGTCGGCGAACCAGACGGCGACAGAAATCGAGCGCACGCTTCTCGATAATGCCCTCAACCAGAGCATCGCGCGCGCCCTGAACGAGCAGAAGAGCATCGCTTGGTGGGACGACCCGGTGGTCAAGATCACCGACAAGGTTCTCGACATGGAGTTCACCGACGCCAATTTTGGCGTCTTCCTCACCGAGACCTATGCCCATGACGAAGTTTACATCCTCAACGCCAAGGATGAGCCCATCTACGCTTTTGGCGAGGCAAAAACCCAAGATCCCCCGGCCTTTGAAAAACGACGACCGGAGCTTTCTGCACTGATCGGCGAGATACGGCGCGAGGACCGCTCGAAACTCGCTGCACGACCAGACATGCTGAGCGAATCGAAAGGCGGCTATCGCGTCCTAGTAGGTGTCCAGGTTGCGCGCTGGGCCGGGCACATCGTGTCGATTGGCGGCCGGCCGGCCGTTGTTGCCGGCATGACGATCGTGCCCAACATCGACCCGACTCTGCTCAAGGGCACGCCCAACCTGCTGCTTAGCGTTACCTATATCGACGACGCCTTTATTTCCGACGTTGGTCACTCGTTGCTCCTGTCCGATTTGACGTTGACGCCCCAAGCGGCCAAAGGCGACGGGATCGTCTCCGAGCCATTTGTCGGCGACGACGCAACCCCGGTCGGATTTCTCAACTGGTCCACGCGGCGTCCGGGCCAAGTGCTGTTGACCATCATTCTGCCGCTGGTCGCGCTCGCCATTCTCGGCACCGGCGCCCTCACGGCCATCATGCTTCGCCGTCTAGGGCGCACCTCCGAGGAGCTAGCGCGCCGCGAAGCGCAAGCTCGATATGAAGCCAAACACGATCCTCTGTCCGGACTGCCCAACCGCGTCCAAATGGTTGAGAAGATCGAGGCGTTCTTGCGCAGCCGCGAAATCAAAGGGGAGCATCGCCGCGCCATCGCCGCCTATATCGATATCGATCGCTTCAAGGACATCAACGACACGCTCGGCCATGAGGCCGGCGACAATTTGATCAAAGCCGTCGCAGCGCGATTGAAATCTCGACTGAGATCCACCGATTTTCTTTCGCGCTTTGGCGGCGATGAATTTGCCATCCTCTGCTCGCCTGCCGGAATTGACGGCGGCGCCAATCTCGCCGACCGTGTCGCCGCCGCATTCGCCACGCCGTTCAATATTCACAATCAAAATATCCGCGTGACGGCTTCCGTCGGCATCGCCACCGCGCCGGAGAATGGC
>Ga0214473_10011443_pt1 | contig 10415 bp, 11 predicted proteins | sample RVTome_7_FD_203509 | JGI IMG/M metagenome (GOLD analysis project Ga0214473, IMG submission 203509) | Soil microbial communities from uranium-contaminated site in the Upper Colorado River Basin, Wyoming, United States - RVT98D197 | ecosystem: Environmental > Terrestrial > Soil > Contaminated >... | reverse complement strand
CGCCCATCTACGCCGGCTGCGTCGAGGAGGGAATCCGTCTCGTCGACACGCGCCACGAGCAGGCGGCGGCACACGCGGCGGACGCATGGGCGCGCCTCACGCGCGGCCTCGGCGCCTGCATCGTCACTGCCGGGCCGGGCGTCACCGGCACCGTCACCGCCGTCGCGAACGCGTGGGCAGCGAGCATCCCGCTGCTCGTCCTCGGCGGCGCGGCGCCGACGTTCAACCAGGGCCGCGGATCCTTGCAGGAGATGCCGCAGACACAGCTCTTCGCCGGCATCACCAAGTGGTCGGATCGCATCCCGTCGCCCGAGCTCGTGCCGAGTTTCCTGGCCAGGGCGTTCCGCGTGGCCCGCGCCGGAAAACCGGGACCGGTGTTCCTCGAGATCCCCTGGGATGTCCTCTCCAACGGCGCGGACGAAGCCCTCGCCGACGAGGCGACCGGGTACCGCACCGATGCGCGGAGCCCCGGCGATCCGGAGAAGGTGGCGGCGGCGGCAGCGCTCCTCGCGCGCGCGGAGCGCCCGGTCATGCTGGGCGGTGGTTCGGTGTGGTGGGACGGCGCGGTCGAGGCGCTCGCGCAGCTCGCGGAAACGACCGGCGTCCCGATCTTCCTGAACGGCATGGGCCGCGGCTGCCTCCCGCCGGACCACCCGTGCTTCTTCCACGGTTCCCGGAAGGAGGCGCTGGGGCAAGCGGACGTCGTGCTCGCGGTCGGCACGCCGCTCGACTTCCGCGTCGGCTACGGCACGGAGCCGACCTTCGCGCGCGGCGCGAAGGTGATCCAGGTCGACATCGACCCTGCGGAGATCGGCCGGAACCGCCCCGTGGAGGTCGGGATCGTCGGCGATTCACGCAGCGTGGTCGAGCAGCTGCGCGCCGACGCCAGGAGGACGGCTTGGGGGCCGCCCGGCTGGCGCCGGTTCCTGCGCGAGAAGGAGGAGGAGCGCGCGGCGAAGCTGCGGGTCCACGAGGAGAGCGGCCAGCGGCCCATCCACCACTTCCGCCTGGCGAAGGACATCGACACCGTCGCCGGCCGGATGGACGTGACGTACGTCGGCGACGGCGGGAACGTGGTGGCGGTGGCGGCCAAGGTCTTGCGGGTCCCGCGCCCCGGGCGCTGGCTCGACCCCGGCCCGCTCGGCTGCCTCGGCGTGGGCGCGCCGTTCGCCATCGCCGCCAAGCTGCTCGCGCCCGATCGGCCGGTGTGTGTCATCCAGGGTGACGGCGCGTTCGGCCTGAACGGCATGGACTTCGAGACGGCGGTGAGGTTCGGGCTCCCGATGGTGGTGGTGGTGGGGAACGACGCGGCCTGGGGTCAGATCCTCATCCCGCAGCGAAGCATGTACGGCGAGGACAGGTCGCCCGCGACGCGCCTCGCCCCGACGCGTTACGACCGGATCGTGGAGGCGATGGGCGGGCGCGGCGAGCACGTCGACGACCCGAAGGACCTCGTCCCCGCGCTCGAGCGCGCTTTCGCGTCCGGCACGGTGTATTGCGTGGACGTGGCCATAGACCCCGAAGCCGCGGCGGCGTCCGGGGCTGCCGGATATGCCATCTGAGGTCATACGCGCCAACCGAGGCAGGGGCTTTCTGCCTGGCTTTCTGCCCCTCCCCTGTCCTCCCCCCTGCCGTCGGACTGGCCAGCGCCCGCCCGGCATTCTAGGATGAGGTTGCTGCACTCCCTCACCTGCTCCCTCACCCTCGGGCCTTGACGGCCGCAGGAGACGACATGGCGGCTCTCCTACCGAAGCTCGATCGCAGCACCGCCTGCGTCCTCGTGGTGGACGTGCAGGAGAAGCTCACCCCCGTGATGTGGAACTTCCCGTCGGTCGAGAAGTACTGCCGCGCGATGATCCTCGCCGCGCGCGAGCTGGGCCTGCCCGTGCTCGCGACCGAGCAGTACCCGAAGGGCCTCGGCGCGACCATCGCCTCCGTCCGGGAAGCGCTGCCCGCGGCACCTATGGTGAAGATGAGCTTCTCCTGCGGCGCCGACCCAGCCTTCGCGCAGGCGCTCGCCGCGACGGGCCGCAAGCAGGCGATCGTGGTCGGCATCGAGGCCCACGTCTGCATCTTCCAGACGGTGCGCGATCTGCTCGGCCTCGGCTACGAGGTGTACGTCTGCGCCGACGCCGTCACGAGCCGCTTCGAGGAGCACCGCCGCGTCGCCCTCGAGCAGATGCGCGGCATGGGCGCCGTCGTGACGAGCGCCGAGACGGCCATCTTCGACCTCCTCCACGCCGCCGGCACGCCGGAGTTCAAGCGGACGTCTGCACTGGTAAGGTGAGTCTCGCTCTCCGCGAACGCTGTTGACCCCCTCTCGCCTGGGTGCTACCTATCGCTCCCCTTGAAGTCATCGGGGCGTAGCGCAGCCTGGTAGCGCACTTGCTTGGGGTGCAAGTGGTCGCAGGTTCAAATCCTGTCGCCCCGACCAGATAAGCCCTCGGAATCACTGGATAAATCAGCCAGGGTCCCGAGGGTTTTTCTTTGCGGGCAGTGAGCGAGTGTGCCCCGGGTGTGCCATTTCGAGCCCTTGGCGGACCAAAGCACGCCCCTCCGGTGTGCCACAGAGCCCCTGAAAACGAGCAAGTAGACGGTCCGGCAAGTTCGGCCCTGGTGTGCCCGGTGTGCCGCCAGTGTGCCATTTCCGTCCCCCGATGGGAGGGTACAATTGTCCCTTCGGGCTGTGCTCTGACGGCTGCTCTCGGCGTCGCCCTACCCCCACCCGCCGCTGCCGGCCCAGGCGTTTCCCCTGGCGGCAGGTCGAGGGCGGTGCTCCCTCTCGACATCGCCCTGACCAGGCTTGCGGCACTGCCGTGGTCAGGGTGCGAACGCGCGTGCCTCAGCCACCAGCCGCCGGTACTCCGAAGACCCGATGGCGACGTGCGCCGCACCGAACACGACGGCGGCGACGGCGAGCGGCGACGGCTCCAGCGCCACTGAGGCCGCCAGGAAGTAGACGACCGGGCTCACGGCCAGGGGCAGAGGGACACCGAGGAGCCGCTTGTAGAGTAGTTCGGGTTCGCGGCCACGAGTGAAATACCGAATCCATCCCACGTAGTAGAAGGCCAGCGCCAGCAACATAGCCAAGACCGCGACCACGCTCGCAGGCGTGCCCAGCTTGAACCGATAGAACACCGGCAGGATGAACACCGCCGCTCGACCGACACACTCGACGAACTCGACCCACCTGGTCCACGGCTGGGTGGCGGTCGTTCGTGATGCAGGCCACGCGGCGCCGGGCAGGACGGCCCAGAGGACGTTCGGGAACAACACGGCAACCGGCACCATCCAACCCCAGCCCAGGAGCATGTCGAGCGTCATCGGAGAACCCGGAAGTCGATGACCCGGCCTCGCCTGTAGGTTGACGGACCCTCGGGCAGGTGCCACGCGACCTCGGCCAGGGTCGGCACGAGGGGGACGATACCCCAGATGATGGAGATGACCGCGCCGTCGCCCACGAGGATGGTCTGCATGGCGCCCCCGCTCCGCATTGGCCCGTTCCCTGGTGCGCGGCAGGTGCCTGTGCGCACCCTGCTAGCGCGCTTTCCCGGTGTCCTGGTCGATTTGGGTGACCAGCATATTCGTCACCTGGTACAGACGTTCCACTTCGGGCGTGAACTGGTTCTTGAAGTAGTCCGCCACCGATGCACAGCCAGCCTGCTGCGCAGCTTGTTCGTAGTTTCCGTGGAGCATGGTGTTGCGCACGTTCGTGACCTCGAGGATGGCTTGCTGGCGGTCCGGTGCGGGAAGTTTCAGCAGGGCCAATCGGGCACTGGTCGCCTTCTCCAGGAGGTTCGGAAGCGTGTACTTGTCGGAAGCCTCCACCCCGAGAATCATGCGCAGAAAACGCTCCAGGGCAATGAGCACGAGGGCTGCCTCTGAGAAGAGTAGAATATCCTGCTGCGAGTCGCCCTCCTTGAACTTGAGGTTGTGCTGGCGAACCAGAATCAATTCGCGGGCCAGTTCCTGGAACTCGCGATGAGCAGACTTGAATGTCATGGTCCCCTTGGTTCCCTTTACTCCTCCTCCAAGGGCACGGTGTCCTCGTCCTGATGAGGGCACAGGGCGGACAAACGCGTCAGATCAGCCATGCGGCCGGTGAGCCCCGGCCTGGTGGCGGCTACTGGGAGTGATGGTCGCACGGCTCCTCGGCTCGGGCAAGGGCCGCGGAGAAGGCAGCCGGCCGCCTTCCGCTCCCATGATCAGCCGGCCTTCGCGCCCGCCCCGTTCCCGTTCTTCCTGCCCTCGCCCTGGACGAGGCCGATGCGCGCCAGCTTCTCGTACGGCGTCGAGCGCTGCAGGCCCGCCAGCTCGGGCACCTTCGCGACCGACCCTCGGAGAACCACCTCGCGGTCGGGACCTCCCCGGCCTCGTCCGGGTGCGGGCGAAGCCGTCTTGCCTGCTTCCGGGCTCGGTCACCGTCCGCGGGCGACGCCGGTTGGCTGACGGTGCACAGGAGGACTGTCAAACGGCGGCGCAGGGGGCAACGGCCCCGCCGCACTGCCACCGGTCTTCAAATCCAGCGCCCCCCGCCCCTCGCGCCGGCGGTAAGCTTCTTGGGCTCCGAGCGCTCCTGGGCGCGCCGCCGAAGAGTCTCGCCCGGCAACCACGCTCGACGGAGGGGAACCGTGAGAGACAAGATCGCACTGCCCATCACCATGCGCCCGAACGTCAGCCGTTACCTGATGATCTTGCCCGGTATGCTCATCATCTCGGCGATCGGCGTCGTCCTGGTCTACGTCGGCTTGACGGAAGGGAAGCTGGCGGCGTTGCCGTTCGGCGGCCTCTTCTGCCTGCTGGCCGCCTTCCTGGTGCTGAATCTCCGCAGCGGCCTGACCCTGACCGAGGAGGGGTTCGTCTTCCGACAGGCCTTCCGGGAGCTCCGCGTGCGCTGGGAGGACGTCGAGGACTTCGTGCCGTTCTCCAGGCTCGCGGTGGGGTGGAACTACCGCGCGAACCACAAGCCCATGACCATCTGGCGGAAGCTGAACCGGGGCGGCGGAATGGAGGCGAGCGTCCCCGGCATGTTCGGAGGGAAGTCGGCCGTCGAGCTGGCGCGGCTCATGAATCGGCTCCGCCTCGCCAGCCTGCCCGCCCCGACCCTCACCGGCGAACAACGGTTCGCCCTGGCCACCGGCGCGCCCCTGGCGGAGATGAACGGCCACCGCCACGACCTCCTGCAGGGCGACACACCCGGCCAGCTCCTCCAGATGTCCGCGCGCACCGTGCTCAAGGACGACTGGGACGTCGGCGGTCCGAAGCCGCTCGAGGAAACCCTGGGCTCGCTGAGCGAGAAGGGGCATCGGTCCGAGTACGACCAGATCCGGGCAGCGCTGGAGGCAGCCGCCCCCGGGACCGCGCCGCTCGACCTGCTGGAGAAGGAGTCGGCGAAGCGGCTGAGTTCCAAGGAACGGAAGGAGTTCGAGCGCGCGGTGGCCTTCGTCGACGCGCACCGCGGCGAGCACCCCTCCATCCTCGCCTGGGACCTGTGCCGCCTGGTGGCGGTGGCGCGGTTCGGCGCCGCCGCGGGCTACCTCTCCGAGGAGGCGGCCTGGAAGTGGATCCTCGACGCCGCCGGCCAGCTGCGCTCGGCGTTCACGTCCTGGCGCGCCCTGGGCGAGAACTACGCGATCGGCCGCGGGTTCTGGGGCTCGAGCGACGGCGCCGAGCTCTACCAGCGAGCCATGGAGGTGCTGCTCGATCCGGCCAATGCGACGAGCCCCTGGAACCAGGTCCCCTGGCCTGGAGGGCGCTGACGGCGGCCGAGATCGTGTCACCCGCTGGCGCGGCAGCGCTCGCCCCGCGCTGGACTGTGGCTCTTGGTTCTGGCGGATCGCTTGCCCTTCATCGCTTGCCCTTCTTCGAAGGTAAGGTCATCCAGGTGGTCAGGCAGGGCGGCAGCGCAAACGGGGAGCCGGACATCTCTTTGCTCGCCGGTCTTGCTAACGCGGACTGGACGCTGAGACCAGAGCTGACGTGCCGTCCGTGGGGCGAGCGCCGGCGCCACGTTGGGCCCCGCTCGTGGCTGCGCACCCGCCCGTGTCGCCCAACCTTTGTGCGATGCGGAACGCGCTCCAGGGTCCGCCCGAGGTCGCCATCGGCGCGCGGTGCACCGAGCCCCCTGAGCGCCCCTTCATCGACCGATGCTGGCCCACGTTTCCCGACCACACTTGAGGACGCGGCATGTGGGCTGGACCCTCACCCCTTATTCGTAGGAACCTGATCCGGGCCGCCGTTGACCGGGTGAGCCGGAGCAAAGCATGGCACGGCTCGAAAGCGTCAATTGTCCTCATTGCGGCGCGCCGCTTTCCATCGACGCAGCAGCCGACCGCGTCCGATGCAACTACTGCGGGAGCACCTCGCTCGTTCAGCGCACGGCCGACCCGCCGCCGGGCGGCGCCCCGGTCATCCTGGTGAAGTCCCCGGCGGTGAACCTGGCGCTCCTTCTCGGCCTCGCCGCCGTCCTGGTCGTGGGGGCCGTCTCGCTGACGGCGCTCAGCCTCCGCCAGCCGGGTCCCCCGGCGGTCTTCACCGCAAGCACCCAGCGCGACCCGCCCGCTGCCCTGCCTGAGGCGCGTCCGAAGGCCACGGCCCCCGAGACGGCGCTGCGTCTCGATCCCCGCCGCCCCCTCGAGCTGGTAGACGTGAACGGCGATGGGCGCAGCGAGATCGTGGCGTCCGTCGTCCTGCGCACGGGGGCGACCGAGAGCCGTCACTTCGCCGTCTTCGACTCCCAGAGCGGTGCGCTCAAGGCCAGGACGCCCCCCCTGGAGAACCTCGATGAGGCCCTCGCCGCGGTCTTGGGGAAACGCCTGGTGATCGCGAATCCGCTCGGCGAGGTGGTTGCCTACGACTTGAGCAGTGGCGATCGCCAGTGGACGAGCACCCTGGGCGAACCCGCGCTCGCCCTGTGCGCGCCTCGGCGAGCGGGGGCGATGCTGGTCCTGAGCGGATCGCGCGGCACGATGCTCGATCTGATCACCGGCCGGCAGAGCGAAACGTCCGAGCCTTGCCGGTCCCCGCTCGCGCGCTCCGATGTCGCCAGCGCCCCGAGGTACCGCGGCGACGACAGCGCTCCCAGGGGGACCGAAGGGATCTTGTGCGGCTCGGTCCGGGTGATGGGCAGCCAGGACTACACCGTGCCCGACGCCTGCTTCTTCCGCGCCCACCTCGACACGAGCAAGCTCGGCGGGATGGTAGGTCATCGCCTCTGGAGCGTCGAGAAGGGGTGGCTCGTCTTCGGCGTGCGGAGGCCGGCCCCTTACGTCCCGATGGTGGGCCGACTTCAGCGCGGCCGGTTCGTCTGGCAGACGGAGGTACCGGCCGAGAATCCGCTCGCCGCGGACGACGGCGGGCCGCGCCACGTCGCCTTGGTCGGCGACGAACTGGTGATCGGCTATTCCGAGCGGAGAGAACAGCTATGGCACCTCACCGCGTTCGCGCTCGCCGATGGCGCGCGCCGCTTCGCCGTGGGGCTGGAGCAGCTCTCCGGAGGCCTGCGGGCGCTGTCGGCGGCGGACGATACGATCGTCGCCCAGGACGACGACGGTTTCTGGCTGCTCGACGCGCGGACCGGATCGGTGCGAACGAAGGTCGGAGGAGCAGCGCCCAGGGAGTGAGCCCTCGCGCTTCAGGCGGCGCTGCGAGCAGGTGGTTCGACAAGACGTGAGCCTGGTACCAGGCGAGCAGCGACCGGGTCGAATGTACCCTGACGGATCAGGTAGACCGGTATACCTAGGAGATGCCGCTGTCTGCGCGACCATCGCCACGCGACCGCCTGATCGATACAGCGGCGGATCTGTTCTACGAGCGCGGTCTGCCCAACGTCGGCATCAACGAGGTGACCGAGCGCGCCGGCGTCGCCCGCATGACGCTGTACAACAACTTCGACTCCAAGGAGGCGCTCGCCCTCGCGGCCTTCGAACGCCAGGCCGCGGCGAGACGGGCCCTGATCGAGAAGCGCCTGGCGCGAGCGCGGACCGCTTCCGATGCCGTCAAGGCGATGTTCGACATATCCGAGCAGTTCGCGACGACGTCCGGGTTTCGCGGCTGCCCGTTCATCAATGTCGCCGTCGGGGGCCCGCATCGCGAGGGGCCGATGCACGCGCTCGTGCGCGCGCACAAGGCCTGGCTCAGAGCCAGGTTCCGCGACATCGCGGCGCGGGCCGGGCACCGGAAACCCGACACGACGGCCCAGCAACTGCTCGCCTTGCTCGACGGCGCGAGCGTCGAGGCGTTCATCCAGGGCGACGTCGAGCCCATCCGGGCAAGCAAGCAAGCCGCCCTGATCCTCCTGGGCGCGACGCGATGACTTTCTCCTGCTGGGCGCGGCGGGACTGCTGCGCTCGGCGCTGCATGCGAGCTGTTGTTCTCCCAGAGAAGGAACCGCGACATGATCATCCATCACGCTCATCGCCTGCGCGCAGACCACGATCGCTACCGGATCGCCCCGCTGCCGCGTCCGCTGCTCGACACGCCGACGCAGGGGGCACAGCGATGAGCTACCGCTTCGAGGCGGGCCGGATCTACCGGATGCCGACGCATTTCGGGCCAGCGCCCGGACCGCGCCAGCTGCCGGACGATGTCGCGCCGGATCCCAAACGCAAGCCGCGCCGGCTCTCCGTCGCAGCGAGCTTCCTGACCGATGCGGCGCGGCTAGAGCGGCATCTGCCCGAGGGATTCGCACTGGCCGGCGAGCCGGTCGTGACGGTGGAATTCCACTACCTGACCGGGATCGATTGGCTCGCCGGGCGCGGTTACACGATGATCGATGTGAGCTGGCCGGCGACCTTCACCGGCCAGAACGACAAGGCGAGCGGTAGATTCCTCGCCGTTATCTGGGAGAACCTTGCCGATCCGATCATCACAGGACGCGGCGAGATCGGCCATCCCAAGCTATATGCCGAGATCGCCGAACCGCGTCTCTGGGATGGCGCGCAGATATGCGCGGCCAGCTGGATGGGCTTTCGCTTCCTCGATCTGACCGTCTCGGAGCTGCGCGATGCGCCACCTTCGCCAGCCAAGCCCGGCTCGGATGGAACGCTGATGCTGAAATATGTCCCGCGCACCGGCGCATGGGGCGAAGCGGAATTGCACCAGGTGACGCTCACGCCGGCCGATGATCCGGACAGAACGGTCGAGCGCCATCAGGCGGGCGTCGGCGCCGTGCGGTTCCACCGTGCCGCCTGGTCAGACCTGCCGACCCTTCATCATGTGGTGAATGCGCTGGCGGAGTTGCCGATCATCGAACTGCGCGGCGGGTCGCTCACGCAGTCACGGGGCGGCAAGTCATATCGCGATCAGCGCGTGCTGGTGTGACGAGGCGCCGGCGCTTCGCTGCTCTCCAGCTCGATCGTGGCGAGGGTGCATGTGCAGTACAGCCCGTGCGATTGTCATCGTCGAGCTTCCATGACAGCCGGTGCGACCGTGTCGCCCAGCGCGCCCTCCCCGCCGGCCTCGTCGTCTGGGCTGCTCCGGGCGCGCTCGCAGAGGCCATCGCTCATGCTCCTGCGATCACCGACCCAGCAGGGACCACGGCCATGCTGGCGTGCCCCCCGTGTCCCGCTCCTCACGCCCTCCACCGCATCGTCCTCAGCCTCTGATGCAGGTCTCGGACGTATCCCAGGGGCAGAGCCAGCTACAGAACGCCTTGCGAAAGAGGAAGGTGATCGCGAGGAACGCGACGAGCAGGAACGGGCCCGCCGGGAAGCGCCGCGGCAGTTCACCGGTGAGCACCACAGCCTTCAGGTTCATGAGCGCGGCGATCGGTAGCCAGCCTGCGATGCCCGGAGGACGTGGCAGGTAGATGCCCTCCCCGCCTGACTCGAAGAAGCGGACGAAGAACCAGAACTGGACGCCGATCGCGATGTTCAGCAGCAGGAACGCCACCTGGAACGCGCGCCGCCAGCGCTGGGTGCGATCGGGAAGCGCCCGCACGAACCTCTTCTTCTCCCGCGCTGGTGCGAGGTGGACCAGCTCCGGGGCCGGCTCACCTGCGCGCGGCGTCGCGCACTCGGGCCCCGGCTCGCGAACCCCTGCCTGCTCGCCTCCGGGCGGCGGCAAGAGAGGCAGCACGGCTGATCCGGGTCGAGGCATCGCCGCTCATCGAGCAAGATCGTTGCCACGCACGTATCGCTTGCGATACGCGGTCTTGCGTGCCGCCCGACAGCATCCACCCACCGATCGGTGCCAGCGCACCGCGCTTTGGGTGCTGCGACTGCTTTTCGGTCGCCCACGCGGTATGCGACGCCTTCCGCGCCTCGTGACGGCGGCTCAGGTCACCCTCTCCTGAGCACGCGACTCCGCACGCGCGTCGGCGTACCAGCCCTCCCCTACCCGGCCATGCCGGCTATAATCGCCTCCCGAGGCCCGCCATGGACGAGAAGGCTCTGCTCGAGCGCATAACCTACGAC
>Ga0214473_10011442_pt1 | contig 10415 bp, 13 predicted proteins | sample RVTome_7_FD_203509 | JGI IMG/M metagenome (GOLD analysis project Ga0214473, IMG submission 203509) | Soil microbial communities from uranium-contaminated site in the Upper Colorado River Basin, Wyoming, United States - RVT98D197 | ecosystem: Environmental > Terrestrial > Soil > Contaminated >... | reverse complement strand
GGGTCTTTTTCTGGTGTACGGGTTGGAGGCTGAGGCGTGAGCGGGCCGGCGCCGAAGAACCCGGCGGTGAGACGCCGGCGGAACAAGGCGACATCGGCGGCGGTCTTGCAGGCGGACGATGGGAGGGTGCGGGCGCCGAAGGATGCACCGGCTTCAGTGAAGCCGGTGAACGCGAAAGCGAAGGCGGTGAACAAGAAGCCGGCCGGTGTGAACAAGAAGAGGGCGAAGGCCCCGAAGCCGGTCCCTTCCGTGAACGCCGATATCCCGGTCTTGCCGGTGCGCCGCGAGGAGATCACAGCGATTGGAGACGACGAGCCGAAGTGGGTGGAGAGGCCATGGCACGAGCTGACGATCTCCTGGTGGGGCGACGTGTGGCGGAGCCCGATGGCGGCGGAGTTCGTGAAGGTCGACGTGCACCGGCTCTGGATCCTGGCTGACCTGGTCGACCGGTACTGGTGGTCCGGGGGCAGGGACCTGGCGGCCGCGACGGAGATCCGGCTGCAGGAGCGGGCGTTCGGGCTGGACCCGATGAGCCGTCGCAGCCTGCAGTGGGAGGTGCCGAGGAAGAGTGAAGTTGGAAGTGAGAAGGATGACCTCCCGGCGGCGGCGCGGCCGCGCGGCAAGAAGGTTGATCCAAGGAAGCTGTTTTTGAAAGTGGTGGGCGGATGACGAAGCCAGGCCCGGGACGGAGCCGGCATCTCCCACGGCGGCCGGCTCGCATGGAGCTGACGCTCACCGTTAAGACGGAGCCGTGGTTGCAGGAGATCCTGACCGCGCTCGCGGCGCTGGCGGCACTGGCGCGCGAGCAGGGCGTAATGACCGAGGAAGAGGCAAGGGATTGGGCCTACGCTTCCGCCGAGACGTTCACGCGCCGAGGCGTGCGGGTCGAATGGGCGGAGCGGAAGGCAGCCGGGTGCGACGAGGTGGGCGAGTGAGAGGTCGACGGGTATACCCGAACGGCGATGGCTTCATGCGGTTTGAAATGGGCGATTACGGACGAGACCTCGCCGGCGAGTGGTGGGCGCGGGCGCCAGGTGTAAAAGCGGCAGGGGTTCTTAGCGACCACCAGGTCACGGAGCACGAGGATGGCACGGTCACCGTTGAGCCGTCGATCCTGTCACACGACGGGAAGTACCACGGCTATTTGCGCGGCGGCGAATGGACAGACGCATGACGGTGTTGTGCGTGCCTCCGCTCGAGGAGGAGCCGTGGCCGACGCTGGGGCCAGGGGTGTGCGACTGGATGGAGAGCACCCTGCCGCACGGGCCCGGTGACCTGCTGGGGATGCCGATAACGTTGAACGACCTGGACAGGGCTCTGATCTACCGGACATATGAGATCTACCCGCGGGGACACTCGCAGGCTGGGCGGCGGCGCTTCAACACGGTGGGGATATCGATGCGCAAGGGGAGATCGAAGACGGAGAAGGGGGCGTTGTTCACGGCGGCGGAGCTGCACCCGGAGGCGCCGGTGAGGTTCGCGGCCTGGGGAGTGCGGGGAGACCCTACGCAGCCGGAAGGCCGGGGAGTAACCGACCCATACATACCACTCGTGGCGGTGACGGAGGAACAGTCCGAGGACCTTGTGTTCGGGGCGCTGTTCCAGATCCTGAGCCGGAGCCGGGTATCGAGTGATTTCGATATCGGGCTGGAACGGATCATGCGGCGGAACGGCGACGGAAAGGCGGAGGCGCTGTCGGCCGCGCCGGACGCGAGAGACGGTGGACGGACGACATTCCAGGTGTTCGAGGAGACTCACCGCTGGGTCGCGCAGCGGCTAAAGCGGGCGCATACGACGATGAGGCAGAACGCGGCGAAGAGGCTGGCGGCGGACCCCTGGAGCCTGGAGGTGACGACGGCGTTCGAGCCGGGCGCGGGATCCGTGGCCGAAGGGACATACGAGTACGCCCAGGCGATCGATGCGGGGAAGATCAAGGACCCGCGGCTGTTCTACTACCACTGCCAGGCGAGCGAATCGCACAACCTGAAGACGGAGAGGGGCGCTCGCGCGGCGCTCCGGGAGGCGTCGCAGTCGGACTGGGGGTGGACGAACGTCGAGGCGATCATGGCGGAGTGGGCGGACCCGCGGACGGACCCGTCTTACTGGGCGCGAGTGTGGGGGAACATCCCAACGCAGGGATCCCTGCAGGCGTTCGACATGACACGGTGGAAAGAGCTGGCCAGCCCGGGGAAGAAGCTCGAAAAGGGCGAGGTAGTGACGCTGGGGTTTGACGGGAGCCGCTACAACGACGCGACGGCGCTAGTGGCGGAGGGCGTGCTATCCGGTCACATCCAGTCGCTGGGCTGCTGGGAACGGCCATACAACGCCGGCGAGGACTGGGAAGTCCCGGCGCACGAGGTCGATGCGGTGGTGAAGGAGGCGTTCTCGCAGTTCAGTGTGTGGCGGATGTACTGCGACCCGCCGCTCTGGGAGAGCTGGATCGCGGGGTGGGCGGGCCTGTATGGAGAGAAGACGGTGGTGGCGTGGCCGACGAACCGGCTTTCGCCGGCGGCGAAGATGATCCGGGCGTTCGACAACGCGATCCGGGCGGGGGAGATCTCGCACGACGGGAACGAGACTCTGACGCAGCACCTGGGGAACGCGCGGCGGAAGTACCTGCATTTCAACGACGACGAAGGGAAGCCGCTGTGGGTGATCCAGAAGGACCGTCCGGACTCGCCGCGAAAGATCGACGCGGGGATGGCGGCGGCGCTGGCGCACGAGGCGCGGACGGATGCGGTGGCGGCGGGGGCGGGGAAGGTGCCAGAGAGCGTGTACGAGGGCCGGGGAATGAGGTTCCTGTGAGCCAGGCCAGAACCGAGAACCAAGAACCAAGAACCAAGAACCGGTACGGAGACGAGGTTTCTATGAAGATCGCAGCGATCGGGTCCTTTCGGCGGGGAGTGCGCGGCGCGGCCGCGCTGATCGGACGAGGGATTACGCGGGCTCTCCAGGCGGCGGCGCCGGACATCAACGACGTGTTCGTGGCGGCGGGGCTGGCCGGGATCGGCGCGGCGCTCGGCTTCGGGGTGAGCCCGTGGCTCGGAATCGGCATCCCGTCGGTGGTGGTGCTGGCGATCGGGATATGGGGGGCGAAGTAAGTGGGGATTGTCGGATCGGCGCTCGAGAGCCGGGCGTTGAAGATCAGCGCCGGCGCGCTGAAGAACCCTCCGGTATGGCTGCGGGAGTTCTTCGGAGGGATGGGCGGAGCGACCGCCTCGGGGGTCCGGGTCGACGAGGAGTCGGCGATGCGGTTCATCGCCGTGACGGCCTGCGTGACACTGCTGGCGGACGTGATCGCGTCCCTGACGTTCCCGGTGTACGAGCGGCTGCAGCCGCGGGGGCGGGAGCGGGCGGTGAACCACCCGCTATATGAGATCCTGCACGACCGCCCGAACCCGGAAATGACGTCGTTCGAGCGGCGGCACATGGAGCAGATGCACCGCGGTCTCTGGGGCGCGTCGTATGCGGAGATCGAGTACAACAACGGAGGCCGGGCGATGGCGCTGTGGCCGATCCCGCCGAGGCGGATCAAGCCGGAGCGGAACAAGGACTCGGGGAAGCTGGTGTGGAAGGTATCGCAACCGGCCGGCGGCCCGGACGAGGAGCTGGGTTTCAACCAGGTGCTCTACATCCCGTGGGCCTCGCTTGACGGGGTGACGCCATTGTCGCCGATCGGCCTGGCGCGGGAAGCGGTAGGCCTCGGCCTGGCGGCCCAGGAGTACGCGGCCCGGTTTTTCGCCAATGACGCGACGCCAGGGTTTGCGGTGCAGCTCCCCGGGGTGCTGAGCGACGCGGCGTACAAGAGGATGCAGGCGTCGTGGGAGACGCGGCACCAGGGGCTGGGCAACAAGCACAGGATGGCGCTCCTGGAGGAGGGGGCGAATATCGTGAAGACGGGGATGCCGCCGAAGGACGCGGAGTTCCTGGCGAATCACAAACAACAGAAGGCCGACGTCGCGATGTTGTACCGGATCCCGGCGCACATGATCGGCGACACGGAGCGGAGCACGTCCTGGGGGACCGGGATGGAGGAGCAGACGCTGGGGTTCACGGTCTTCACCGTGCGGCCGTGGACGGTGCGCGAGGAGCAGAAGACGAACATGATGCTGATCCCGCGCGAAGAACGGCGCCGGTACTACGCCGAGGTGCAGCTAGACAGCCTGCTCAGGGGCGACATCGAGAAGCGATGGAAGTCCTACCTGACGGGCTGGCAGATGGGCGTCTATTCCCCGAACATGATCGGCGATAAGGAAAACCTGAACCCGATCCCCGACGGCGATACGCATTACGTGCCCCTGAACTACATCCCCACGGACCAGGCGGCGCAGGCGCGCGCGGCTCACTCGCCCGGGGAGCAGAGATCGGCGGGGGCGAGGCGGCGGATCGCGGGGTCGTACCGGCGGGTGTTCCGGGCGGCGGCCGAGGAACTGGTGGATGGCGAGATCGAGGACATCCGGGGGATCCTGGCGGCGAACGACGACGGGCGGGCAGGCAGGGCGGGTTTGAAACCCGCCCCTGCGGGGATCCGGGATGTACTGGCGGCTCCTCTCCTGCAGGCGATCGAGGACTACTACGACAGCCGGGAAGAGGGCGTCCTGAAGAGGATGGCGCCGGCGTTCTCGGCGTACGGAGAGGCGGTCTACGCGGCCGCCGCGGACGAAGTCGGCGGGGAACCGGAGATGGGTCCGGAGACGGAGCGCTTCATCGCCGGAGTCGCGGGGGGTTACGCAGCCCGCCACATCGGATCTTCGCGGGGCCAGCTCCGCGAGGTCGTGCGGAAGGCGCTGAGCGAGGGCGCGGATATCGGCGAGGCGGTGGGGGCGCGGCTGGACGAGTGGGGGGAGAAGCGGCCGGAGAAGATCGCGAAGAACGAGACGGTGCGCGCCGGCAACGCGGTGGCGAAGGAGGCCTGGCGGGTGGCCGGGGTGAGACAGGTGGCGTGGAAGGCGTTCGGGAAGAATTGCCCGTACTGCACGGCGATGGACGGCCGGATAGTGGGCATCGACCAGGTGTTCCTGGAACCGGGTGACTTCCAGCCGGATGGGGCGACGGTGGCGATGCCGGTGAAGTCCGCGATCGGGCACCCGCCGGCGCACGGCAGTTGCGACTGCGCGGTGGATCCAGCGTGAGTGGAAGAGTGGTGAGTGGTGAGTGGTGAAGAGTGAAAGCGAAGAGGAGGGATGAGATGGCAGAGCACGAACTAGAGCGGCGGTCATTCCCGGCGGAGATGCGGGTGGACGACGGGGACGACGGGCCCGTGATCAGCGGGTACTCGGCGGTCTTTAACAAGTGGTCGACGGAGATATACGGCATGTTCCGGGAGCAGGTGGCGCCGGGGGCGTTCACGAAGACGCTCAAGGAGGCGGACGTCCGGGCGCTCTTCAATCACGACCGGAATTACGTGCTAGGCCGGATGAAGAGCAAGACGCTGACGATCGAGGAGGACGACAAGGGGCTGAGGATGGAGGTGCGGCCGCCGGACGCGCAGTGGGCGCGGGACCTGGTGGAGACGATCAAGCGGGGCGACATCGACTCGCAGTCCTTCAGCTTCGTGACGGTGAAGGACCGATGGGAGCACAAGGAGAGGGCGATCGACGAGCGGACACTCCTGGAAGTGAAGCTGATCGACGTCGGGCCGGTGACGATGGCGGCGTACCCGCAGACGACGGTGAAGGCGCGGTCCGCGCTGCTCGAGGCGGCGGGGATCGACTACGACGCCCTGGCGGGGGTGATCGCGCGGCAATCCCGGGGCCTGCCCCTGACCGGGGAGGACCGGGACCTACTTACGGCATCAATCGATGCTCTGAACGGCTATCTGCGACCCGAGCCGGCCGACGGCCACTCGGAGGAAGGCGCCGGGGACGGCGGAAGCGCTGGACGCAGCGTTGCGGTCCTGCGGCGGCGATTGGAGCTGGCCGAGAAGGCGGCGTCCTAGGAAGGGCGCCAACGGGACCACGTGGGCGGGTTTGAAACCCGCCCCTACGAATGGGTTCCCGCGTGTTGCGGGAAAGACGAAGAGGAGGAAGAGGAACGATGGATCTGAACGAACTGCGCAGGGAACGGGCCGCCTGCATCACCGAGGCCCGGGCGATCCTCGACAAGGCGGACGAGGAGTACAAGGCGAAGAAGCGCGACAGCGCCGACCTGAGCGGCGAGGAAGAGACCCGCTACCAGGCGCTCGATGACCAAGCCGACGAGCTCGATAAGCGGGTGAAGCGGGAGATCAAGCAGCAAGAAAACGAGCGGGGCCTGGCGGAGAGCCAGAAGCCGCCGGCGGCGAAGGGCGATCCGAAGGACGCCGGGGAAGATCGCAGTGAGCCGCGGACGATCGAATACCGCGGGTACAAGATCCCGGTGCCGGCCGACGCCGACGCGGTGCTGGCGCGGGCCGGGTTCCAGCACTTCCTGGCGGAGGGCCGGAGCGGACTGTCGGCGGAGGAGAGCCGGGCTCTGCAGATGTCCTCGAACGTCGCCGGCGGCTACGTCGTGGCGCCGGAGGAGTTTATGGCGGTGCTGCTGAAGGCGGTGGACGACGCTACGATCATCCGGCGGATCGCGACGGTGCTGCCGCCACTGACGAGCGCGGCGAGCCTGGGCGTGCCGACGCTGGACGCGGACCCGGCGGACGCCGACTGGACGTCCGAGATCGGGACGGGCAGCGAAGACACGGCGATGAAGTTCGGGAAGCGCGAGCTGCACCCGCACCCGCTGGCGAAGCGCCTGAAGGTGTCGAAGACGCTGCTGAGCCGGGCGGCCCTGGGCGTGGAGGCGCTGGTGCGCGACAGGCTGGCCTACAAGCTGGCAGTCCCGCAGGAGAAGGCGCACCTGACGGGGTCGGGCGCCAACCAGGCGCTTGGTGTCTTCACGGCGTCGGCCGACGGGATCAGCACCGGCCGGGACGTCGACGTGGGCAACGACGCGGTGACGGCGGACGGCATCATCGACGTGAAGCACGCGCTGAAGCCGCAGTACTGGGGCCGCGCGCGCTGGGTGCTGCACCGGGACGTGCTGAAGGCGGTCCGGAAGCTGAAGGACTCGCAGTTGCAGTACCTGTGGCAGCCGGGGCTGCAGTCGGACATTCCGAACAGCCTGCTGGACCTGCCGTACGAACTGGCGGAGTTCGCGCCGAACACGATCACCCAGGGCAACTACGTGGCGGTCCTGGGCGACTTCGGGTTCTACTGGATCGTCGACGCGCTCGACATGACGATCCAGCGGCTGGACGAGCTGTACGCGGAGACGAACCAGACGGGCTTCATCAGCCGGCTGGAGACGGACGGGATGCCGGTGATGGAGGAAGCGTTCGTCCGGGCGGTCATCTCGTAGGCCGACGACGAGGGCGGGTTTGAAACCCGCCCCTACGAAACTCACCCGGGCGAGGGAAACCCGCCCGGGTGAGGGCAATGACGGAAGAGTGAAAGAGGAGGAAGAGGCAAAATGATTGACCTGCACGACGAGATCAAGGTGAGCCGGTGCATCAGCCCGACGCGGGTGGCGGACAACACCGCCCAGGTGGGGCAGATCATCGACGGCGCCAACTTCGACGCGCTGGAGTACGTGATCGCGATCGGCACGATTGCCGACGTGGACGCAACCTTCACGGTCCTGCTGGAGGAGGGCGCGGCCGCGAACCTGTCGGACGCGGCGGCGGTTGCCGACGCGGACATGATAGGCACCGAGGCCGGCGCCTTCTTCCAGTTCGACGACGACAACGAGGTGCGGAAGCTGGCGTACATCGGCACGAAGCGGTACACGCGGCTGACGATTACCCCGGCGCTCAACGCCGGCAACGCCGACCTTTCGGCGGTGGCAGTCCAGTCGGCCGCGCGGAAGCTGCCGCGGAGCAGCCAGGGGGCGTAAGCGGATCCGGGCCCGGGGGGAATCAAACCCCCCGGCCCGGTCACTTCCCCCGAGGGCGGGTTTCAAACCCGCCCGTACCGAAAGGCCCGCCCCCTAAGGCGGGAATGACGAAGAGGAGGACGAGATGCGAGTACGGATGTTGACGACATCGGCGACGGCGGCGGGGACGCTGCGACCGGGAGATGTGGCGGATCTGCCGGCAGATGTGGCCAGGCGATTGATCGCGCGGCGATTTGCGGAGGCCTTCGTGGGGCCGGTGGAGACGGAAAGCGCCCCGGAGGAGACTGCGGGCGGCGAATCGGAGACCGAATCGCAGTCCGAGGGAACTGGATCCGGCGAAATCGAGACTGCCGAGGGCGATGCGGCGGCCGAGAACGCGGAGGCGCCGAAGCTGGCGCGGAACCGGTCGCACAAGGCGAAGGGTAAGTCCTAGGGGCGGGTTTGAAACCCGCCCGTACGAAACCCGCCCCTACGAAATGACGGATGTGAACCATGGCCTTTGACGACGCATACGCGACCTTGGCGGAGTACCAGGCGCGGACGAACAAGAACTCGAGCGCGGACTCGGCGACGGTGGAGGCGCTGCTGGACGCGGTGTCGCGGTTCTTCGACTCCCGCTGCAGGCGCCGGGACGGGTTCAATCTGAGCGATGCGGTGGAGGCGCGGGTTTACGACGCGGCCGTGGACAACGAGGGGCGCCTGTGGCTGCCGGACGACGTCGCGACGGCGACGGGGCTGGTGGTGAAGGTGGACCTGAACGCGGACTACGACTACGCGGACACGGACGAGCAGCTAACGATCGACGTGGACTTCTGGATCGGGCCGTACAACGCGGCGAAGGGCACGGAGAAGCGGCCGTACGAGTGGCTGAGGGTGCACCCGAACTCGACAAAGCTCAGCGCCTGGCCGGAGCAGGAGCGCGCGGTGGAGGTGACGGCGAAGTACGGCTGGCCGGCGGTGCCGGGGGCGATCAAGGAGGCGGTGGTGGCGGTGACGCGATCGCTGGTGGACCTGCAGGTATCGGGCGGGGCGCTGACGCTGCAGGACATCGAGCAGGCGGTAACGATCGACCCGAAGCTGTCGTTCCTGGTGAAGGATATCGAGCGGCAGTACAAGCGGCCGACGGCGCTCGGGGGGTTCTAAGAAGTGGTGAGTGGTGAAGGGTGAAGAGTGAAAGAAGGCGGCCGGGGGGAGTGCGCGGACCGTGAGCAAGATCGACGTGCAGTTCACGGGGGTTCCTCAGTTTCTTCGGGCGCTGGACCGGGCGGGTGGGTCGGTGCGGGTGTTCATGAGCAATGTCGCGGAGGTCCTGGATATCGAGGCCGAGAAGGAGACTTATCACCCCGGCAAGGACAAGGGGACGTTCGCGAAGGGCAACACGATCAAGCACGATGTGGCGCCCGGGGCGGTGCCGCTATCGGCGCGGGCGTTCACGCTGAGCCCGATCGCGATCGCGGTGGACCAGGGGCGGCCGCCGGGGAAGATGCCGCCGATGAAGGCGATCCGGAGGTGGGCGGGAAAGCATGGGATCCCGGAGAAGCGGAATACCGGCGGCAAGGTGAAGAAGCCGTACTTCTACATCGCCAGGGCGATCGGGGCGCGTGGAAGCAAGGGGCGGCAGTTCATGGCGAAAGGCCTGGCGGCGCTGCAAGGGAAGATGGGCGTGATGATCGCTGCCTGGGAGCAGAACATCAAGCGGAGGTACGACGGGTAATTGAAGGGTGAAGTGGGAAGAGTGAAGGGTGAAGTGATCCTTCGATACCTCAGGATGAGCGGAGTGGATTAGGTGGCGTACGAGAACTGCCGGACGGCGATCAAGAACGTGCTGGCGGCGATCACGGCGACGAACCCGAATGGGGGCGCGGCGCTGACGGTCAAGAAGGTCTTCGAGAGCCCGCCCTCAACGCTGCAGGCGACGGACACAGCGTGCTATGTGCTGCACGGCCCCGGTGAGGGCGCGATGGAGTACATGGCGGGCGGTGCGGCGATCGACGAACAGGAGACGGAGATGGTCCGGCTCTACATCCACGACGCACAGTTCGAGCAGGCGTACCTGGTGCTGCGGAACTTCCGGATCGGGCTGCTGGCGGCGTTCAACGCACCGGCGGCCGCGCAGATGCAGGTTTCCGCGGTAAGCCACGGGTCGATCATCCGCATCGAGTGGGACCGGCCGGCCGGCTACGAGCCCGGCGGGCTGAAAGTGACGGGACAGGAGTACCGGATCTCGTTCTGGGTGAAGGCGCCGTAGGGGCGGGTTTGAAACCCGCCCGTACGAAACCCGCCCGTACGACGGAATGGAGGAAATATGAAGCTGAAGGTTATCGCGGATGGGTGCTATCCGGGGAACGTGAAGATCCTGTCGCGGCTGGTGAAGGGCGAGAAAATCACGCCCGATGAGTACCAGAGGGTCGAGGTCCGGGCGGGGCAGACGATCGATGGATCGAAGCTGGATAAGCGGATTGTGAAGAGCCTGCTGGCCAACGGGATCGCGGAGCCCTTTGAGACGGCTGCGGTAGCTCGTCCTTCGATACCTCAGGATGAGCGGACGGAGA
>Ga0214473_10011441_pt1 | contig 10416 bp, 10 predicted proteins | sample RVTome_7_FD_203509 | JGI IMG/M metagenome (GOLD analysis project Ga0214473, IMG submission 203509) | Soil microbial communities from uranium-contaminated site in the Upper Colorado River Basin, Wyoming, United States - RVT98D197 | ecosystem: Environmental > Terrestrial > Soil > Contaminated >... | reverse complement strand
CCTCCTTGAGATGTTAGATGTGGATGGAAAACGCGCGCATGCTACTCTTCAAAACGTGGCGGGTGAACGAAAGTTGCAGCGCCCATTTCTGATACCAGCAATAGCCCATTGGTCTCTCTCTTACCTGCCAATCAACTTGCCACCGTCTAGCAAACGCCCCGCTCAACCACGGTTTCACACCGGGACGCCGGCAGAACCTCGACGCTTCCGGCTCTTGCGAACGGCTCCATATACCTATGGACGTTGTCTTTGTCAAGAGCATCGACAATCAGATAGAGGGTATGGGCCCCATCGATCACCGCTTCACTCTGAATGGTTACTCCAAACTGCTTCGCGTTCTCACGCGACAGATGTGTCAGCAGTATGGGAGCCATCTGCTTGTCCGTAGCAGGACAATGTTCGGGGGAGTGTTGATGCCGCACAACAAAAAGTGACATGTGTTATCCTTCTATATGAATAGCCATAGGGAGGAATTGTAGAATCTCTCTGATAGCAGCACCACGAGCGGGAGTTGTTCGCGACAGAATGTGCAGCAGGCATGGTCATGGAATTCTGCATATACAGTTGAACATACACCGTCCTGATCCTAGTTCCCCGGAGGGCGGGTGAACGGGCATACCCTCTATGGTCGCGGGACTGTGTGTTCCTTGACTATGGTTTGCCCCGACAGCAGCGTAACAAAGTTGAACGAAGGTGGATGATGACCATCGAGCTTTACAGTGGTATCACCCGGCCAGGCAGTAAACTGGCGGAAGGCACTTGCAACGCTGGTGTAGGGCAGCCCGTCTGCAACAATCTGAATGCCTCTGTGCACATGACCAAAGAAGACACCGCGTACCCTTTTCCCGGCCGGAATCAAGACTTTGTGAAGGTCCTCTCCATTTAACATCAGCATGTCTCGGTCGAACCAGACGGAATCGAGTTTCAGAGGCGGGAAATGTATGAAGATGATCAGCGGTGGTCCATCGGATTGTACGACAGACTGGATGAACCTCAATTGGGACGCGGGCAACAGACCATGCGGATCAATCTCATTCGGGCCGCGGGAATCCAATGTGACGAACCTGAACCCTCCCGAATCAAACGTGTATGAGAGAAGGTCTTCGTCAAGCCCGACATCCTCTTTTGGGCCAAACGATAGAAACTGACGGATGCCCGTTGATGTGTCATGATTGCCGGTCACAAAGTACATGGGGATGCTCAGCCTGGAGAAAACCTCTGCTGCAAGTTTGTATGAATCCGGGTCAGGCGTTTCCACCACATCCCCGGTATGTATGACAAAATCGGGTTTTGTCGGGAGGCTGTTAATCGCATCAATGATCCGCTCGGCGCAGGGTAGCGTGGCAAGCCCATACAAACGATAATCACGGGTCGGCCCGATATGAGTGTCGCTGATATGGACAAAGTAAACAGGTTTCATTGCCATTGAGTGATCTGCATGTAGCCATCCGACCCGGCTCTATTGAAGCACAGACATTTTGTTCACCAATACCAACTCACATGCCCCCTGACCACATCTTCCCTCGTCAGAGAACTGGTCCAGTGCCAACCATCGCTGGCGGTTACTTTAACCAGATAGCCGGAGAATTGTATGATGTTACCCTTTCTCAAAGACCCTAGGACTTCCTCCACTTCGTCATCAACGGGAATGATATGCATATTTGAGCTGGACGTCTCAATAATTCTTTGAGGGACAGGAAATACCTTGACCCGCCATTCATACCACCGGCCGCTCTGGCTGATGTCGATCTGGTCCAGCACTTTCTGATCTGACATTGCACCCCAACCAAGAGCGAGATCTACTGGGGACAAATCGCTTTCCCGACCGCGACTGTACTTCTTGATATGTAAGACTCGTGCGTTCGTCTCAAACTCCGCCAACGGGATAATACTGTATCCATCCTTTTCCCATGAAGCCGGATTCGTCAAAGATCGTTGCAGAGGCGCCTCGGCCACCAGGATCCCCGGCTCATGCCTGATTTCCCCATCAGGCCAGAATACATACAGGAGAAATCCACCGGAAAACAGGATAAACACGATGAGAGCAAAACGCATGGAAGAGGGTGGAGGCATGATGTTGTTAGAAACAAAATGGTTTGCTTCTGAAAGGCGTGAGTCTCTTGAGGAGATGCAACAGCACCATGAGCGAGACAACAAGGTGCGTCACAGCGTTACAATGTCAAGAAATCTTCTTACTGCCAGGCTTGCTGCGATACGCCGGTCAGCTTCAGTTCGAGGCTCTCGACCGCTTTGTAACTCCCACTCACCAGGAGAGAGTAGATTGAACTCCGCTGGCCATCGGCTTTGGCCAGGAACGATCGGTAGAGATTCTCGAGGTAATGCGTATAGTCGCGTGTGTAGGCCGACCACCAGTCGCCATCCGCGCCCTTCTCAACCATGGATGTCTGCAAATGGCGCAGGCAAATGCCTTCCACTTCGCTCCACACTGCCATCGTCGTTACCGTGAGGTCCGACCAATGTATCTTCGAGCCGGCGTTGTACAATCCGTTCAATTCATCATAGATAACCTGACGTCGAACGCTGAATTCACCTGAAAGCAGGAGCCTGCTCTGTCGTTCAAATTGGATGTTATCAATAAGGGCTTTGCGCAAGGCTACAACCGGGTTCTCACTTTGTATGATCCGGAAGACCTCGTTCAGAAGGTACTTTTTGAAAGCCTCCACCTCAGCAGCGCCCTTCTTTTTGAGAGTACTGATCCCCACATACATCTCCTGAGCCTTGGTGTCATTGAACAGTTCGTCAATGAGGTGTGCGGTTTCCTGCATTGCGTTGTTCACGAAGGAACGCTCTCTATAGCGCTGCATGATGTCCCTAAGCATGGTTAACCCTCCTTTCGCTACCTGAAACGGTAAATAGTGCTGGTCTATGCTAGTGTGATGTCTCGCAAGTATCTTTAGGAAGTCCTGTGAGGCCTGCCCGCCGTTTCAGTACTATGAGGGCAGCGCCTGTTTGTAGTAAGGAATCCTGACAGTATTCGTCAAAAGCTTTGATAGGAGCGGCCTGAACATCGTCAAGGTATTTCCGACACACAACACTAACTATTCTGGTCGACGTGGACACCGAAGATCGCAAGCGCCGGGGATGCTGGTTCAAAAATTTACGAATAAGAAATGACAAAAGCCATCGCGACTGCTGACTTTTCCTGCATTGAGAACAACGAGCGTGGGGGACCAACAACAATGGGCAATTGCTATGCTGGTGACACGGCAAACTCGGTCACCAACCGTCCTATACCTCCAACGACGCGAGCTGATGAATCGTAGTCAAGCTTTTCCGGGGTATCACTTATAGTATGGTAGCACTGGTCTCTAAAGAGGGCGGTATCAGTGATCATCGCCGCCGGATACCCCTCACGCCAGAATGACCAATGGTCGGACCAGCCGACTCCTGTAACCCAGCCCGGGGCGCAGAGTGCTTCAGAAGGGAAGGCAGTGTGTTGCCGGAACGAGGCGACACATCTGCGCACCAGAGATTGCGACGCGAGGTTCCCGACGAAACCGATGAAATTCCCGGACCCAGGATAGAAGAACCCGAAGGGAAAGGGGTACGTCTGGCTCCCCTTCGCGTGAGAGTAGTGACCGATTGTCTCGACTGAGAGCATCGCCACGATGTCCTCTCCCTGTTTGCGTGAGCGGCTCGCATAAACGCGACTTCCCATGTATCGCGTTCTGAAAAATGGCGGCTCTTCATTAGCAAAGGCAACGAGCCGAATCTCGCGCGTACTGTTGCGACTCGAAAGAAGTCGTGCGAGTTCGAGAATTGCAGCAATGCCGGAGGCGTTATCATTCGCGCCGGGCGATCCGGGTACTGTGTCATAGTGAGCCCCAACAAGGACGATCTCCTTCAATCCTGAGGTACCGTTCACGACGGCCTCAATATTCGCCACGATAGTCCCCTGCACGTCGAACTCCTGCCTGGCAACACTGCAACCTTCAGACCGGAATGATTCTTCGATATACTGTGCCGATGCATTGAGGGATCCGGGTCGCCAGATGCTCCGCTCCCCGATGTCTCCGGCAAGGATGCGCACGTGCTTCCGCAGTCTCTCGCAAATCCTGACTTCATCTTCTGTGAGTGCGGGTAGGCGTCCCGTATGAGAACGTCCCGGCATCCGGATCATCGCCTGTCTCCCATGATGTCCGCCTACTTGATACGGAACCCATCCGGAACCTTGAACTTCTCGGCAGGCACGCTGACATTTTCCTCTATCTTCACAGCCTTTGACACCGAGTTCATGCCCCGGGAAGTCTGCTCGGTGAACAGGCAGATATGATTCCACCCTGCGAACTTTGTGGTTGTTCCACTGTCAGACTGTTGGAACGATTCGCAATTCTTCCCGGCGATGATCATATTGGCAAGCTTTTTCGCATCACCTTCCCTCTTATGGCTCTCGGGAACTTCGTTCCAATCATATCTGAATTCAGTTCCCCTGACCGCCTTCCCGGTCCTGTACGCGGTCCTCTCAGCATGAATCACTTTGTACAGGTTCTTGCCATCGCTGAAATATGATTCTTTCAACGTATCCCCATCGTACTCCTCCCTGCATTCCTTCTTCCCGAAGTCATCGAAATACACAACGTGCTTCCTCGTGACGGTCACCGATCCCGCTTTCGTTGTGGTCTCAAAATTGATGATACCTGATTTGATATCATACTTTTTTGTCTGCACCGCCAACCCTTTGCCCTGAACGTAGAGGAGCAACAACCCGAGACCAAGAACAGCGAGAGTCTTCATACCTACTCCATGATGCATGAGATGATAAAAGAACACCGACCATCTGGCTTCATTTACACATTCATCCGTAGCTACTCCGTAGCTTCTTGTTGCAGAAGACTCCTGATAAAAGAATGCATCCGTTGATAATGCCCACCCTTCCAGTAAATCCTATTGCAGGCCTGACAGAGACGAAACTCCTCGAAGAAGTGTCTGACCTTTAGCGGCAGTCGGTCAAGAATGTCTTCTTTGCTCGTCGGTTGGAGCACACTATTGCAGCGCAGGCATCGTTCGAACGGCGAAGTTGACTTGAAGAGATCAAACCTGTGCATTACTTCCACCAATTGCAGCCGCGGAATGTTCGCCCGGATACGATACCCGCGCTTGATACTGCTATCCTTCAGCAACCTTCGGTCCTTGCTCAACAGGATTCTTTTCTCGTCGCTCGAAACCCTGAGAAGATCGTCATCATTGTAATCGTTGCGATACAATGTGTCGAAGCCGAGCATCCGCAGGTGTGCGGCCAACTTTCCGAGGTGGACATCAAGAATGAAGCGCGTATGGCGCAGGGGGACCGATCTGACCTTCGCAACTGTTGAGATGTCGAAAGTCTCGAACACAGGATAGATGCTCATCCTGTCACCATCCTTCACGGGGTGAGAGAGATCGACTGACTCCCCGTTTGCCAGGATCAGATCAACTTCGCTCGTGGGCACACCGATCGTTTCTACGATAGTCCCGACCTGCATGCCATCATCGAAGCAATGAACAAATGGGACCTGTCTTCTCTCTTCTGAAAGATGATCGTTTAGTTCCGCATAGAATCGAAAAGAGGCTTGGACCATGTTACTTTCCCGGAAGAGCAACACTTCAAAGAGCCGCGGTCCTCCGCGATCAGGAAAAAAGAGCCGGACTCGTGACGTGGAAGGATATTGAGCACGAACCAACCGCCTGGCACGCAGACTTCAAGAACTACGGATACTTCAGAGCCCTTTTGCCACTGCAAGAAATTTCTTGTACGGCAGCGCGGTCCATGTTTCAGCTTTGACTGCGCCTTTCGACATGGTTATCATTGACACCTTTGCAGCGATCTCTTCGCCCGGAGCTTCGTAAATATCCATGAAGTCAAATGGACCGAGGAGCGCATAGTGTTCAACCCACTTCACTTCCGGACATTTTCTTTTCACTGCCTCCAGCCACTTGCGTCCGATGTTTTCACGTTTACGCAGGTCGCCAAGGCTCTCAGAAGACAGCTTCGTCAAAAGAACAAAAGTCGCCATTGCTTTCTCCTTTCAGCGCCACTGTTCATACAAATGCTCTCGGAAATAGATATTTTCTGAAGTACTGCAAGAACAATCAGGAGGTTATGTTATTCGTTAGAAGGGAATATTGCAGTCTCGGGAGCCTAGGAAGGCTTCATGCACATTGTAAGAGGTCTCTCGTGCCCATGGCACGACTCCTTCCACACTCACTATTTGTCTTCATAGAGCTGGCCCTCGTCATCTCCTCTTAAGAAAAGCTACCAACTCGGAACGTAAAAGTCAATTCCGTGGCCCGGCTCAGATTGATCATGTTGTCCCTTCCAGAGTTGCACAAGCGTATATCTCAGCTACTATCCTGTATATTGATGCGCGCGCCTTATGGTTGCAGGTAGAAATCGTTATAACTATCTTTTCTCATGTTCAGGGTGTTATCACATTGTGTTCTCGTTTTCGTCTTCACCGAGATTGCGATCGGACAGCAGTATCCGACACCCCTTCGGAATCAGGCAGATTGCTCATACAAGGCGCTCCTCCCCAATTCCACACGCGCATTGCGGGGTGCGTTTGCCGACGACCGTATTGATGTCATCTACTACAAGCTCAGTCTCAACGTGGCGGTCTCTCCGGAGTATCTGAGAGGGGTGGTGACCGTCAGAGCCAAAAGCCTTGTTGATAGCCTCACCGCCCTTGCATTTGATCTCTCGAGCGGAATGACGGTCGACTCCATCCTCATGAACGGTTCCCGGCTTTCATTTCAACGATACACGGATGGCATTGGGGTTACACTTGACAGAAGGTACGGGATCGGTGGTGTGATCGAACTGGACATTGCCTACAGGGGGATACCTGTAAGCGCAGGTTTCGGGAGCTTTGAATTCTCATCGCATGACGGCACGGCGTGGGCATGGACACTGAGCGAGCCGTACGGAGCAAAGGATTGGTGGCCCTGCAAAGACCACCCCCTCGACAAGGCCGACTCTGTTGACGTTTGGGTCACATGCAATAGTGCGTTCAAAGTGGGATCCAATGGTAAACTCGTGGCAATTGTGGACAATGGCAATGGAACCAGGACGCACAAGTGGGCAGAGAGATACCCCATCGCTACCTATCTCGTCTCCATCGCACTGACCAACTACGCTGAATTCTCGAACTGGTTCCGATACACGCCAACAGACTCCATGGAAATTCTGAACTACGTCCTGCCTGAACACCTTGTCGAAGCACAGGCATCGCTGCCGAGAACCGTCGACATGCTGGAAATTTTCTCACGAACATACGGCCTCTATCCTTTCATCAAAGAAAAATATGGCCACTCCGAGTTTGGTAAAGGCGGAGCGATGGAACATCAGACCATGACCTCCACGACCACCTTTGAAGAGAACACCATCGCTCACGAGCTGGCACATCAATGGTTTGGCGATTTGATAACCTGCGCCAACTGGCAGAGCCTGTGGCTCAATGAGGGCTTTGCTGTATACAGTGAGGCGGTATATCGTGAGGCGATCTATGGTGCCGATGAATATTGGCAACTCATCAATGACCGCATGACAAAAGCACTGCGTGCCAGAGGCACGCTCTTTGTCCAGGACACATCAGTCGTCCGGGAGCTCTTCGATAACGACCGGGTCTATTCGAAGGGGGCATCGGTGCTTCACATGCTTCGCCACGTTCTTGGCGACTCCGTGTTTTTTCGGTCACTGAGGAGCTACGTTGCCGACCCACGGGTCAGATACAGCACCGCCACGACCGAGGATTTCCGCCGCGTGTGCGAATCCGTGTCGGGAAAGCAGCTTGGATATTTCTTTGACGAATGGGTATACGGAGAGAAGTTTCCGCAATATGCGTACCAATGGAAGACCCGACCATCTCCCGCAGGATATGACGTGATCGTCACGATCGAGCAGACGACACACACACCAAACCCATCGTTCTTCACAATGCCGGTGGACTTCAGACTGTCAACGGCAACCTGGGATACAACCGTTGTCCTTTTCCACACGCACAGCGGCCAACAATTCACGATCAATGTATCGCACAACCCGACAAACGCGGCGCTGGATCCTGACCATTGGATCCTGCGTGAAATCCCCGAAAGCGAACTACCTCTTCCGCTCAAGGTCGAACTGGACCAGAACTATCCAAATCCATTCAACGCAGGAACGTCGATCGTTTTCCGCCTGCCAAATCGTGCAAACGTAACATTGAAGATTTATACAGTCCTGGGTCAGGAGGTCGCAACCCTCGTGAATGAAAGGCAGGAGGCGGGATTTCACAAGGTGAGCTGGAACGGCGCGAACGATCAGGGCAGGCCGCTGCCCACAGGAGTGTACTTTTGCCGACTCTCCGCAAACACCCATCAACTCACCAAAAAGATCGTGGTTCTCAGATAAGAGATGCATCATTGATCAATTCCACTCATATGAACCCTCGCCAAGAAACAGCAGTCATAACCGGTGCCTCGTCCGGCATCGGTGCCGCATTCGCCCGAACACTGGCTCGACGCGGATACAACCTGATTCTTCACGGAAGGCGGAGAGAACGTCTTCAGTCACTGTGTGCTGAAGTCACGAGCAATCACGGTATCACGGCGGACTATCTGATTGCCGAGCTCTCCGATCCGGAGGATCTCAGGATGCTGGAGAAACGTGTGCGTGAGACGACGAACCTTGGGATGCTGGTAAATAGTGCGGGCTTCTCATCGCTTATGAACTTCAGCGATGAGGACATTGACGGTCAGGAGAGAATCATACGGGTACACATCATTGCAAGCATCCGGCTTACACACGCCGCCTTGCCAATGATGCTGCAACAAAGACACGGAGCCATCATCAACGTCTCCTCGGTTGCTGCCTACTTTATCTCACCGGGGAGCGCGGCATACTGTGCAACGAAACTCTTCTTGAACAGTTTTACTGAATCTCTTCACCTCGAACTGCATGGTACCGGCGTTCGTGTACAGGCTCTCTGCCCCGGGTACACAACATCGGATTTCCACAGGAAACTTGGCTACGACACAACAACGGAATTCTTCAGGAATTTCATGCCAGCGGAAAGAGTGGTTGAGACATCCCTGAGGTATTTGGACAAAGGAAGGATCATCTGCATCCCCGGATTCAAATACAAAATCGCAGCACAACTGCCACGCATTATTCCCCGCCCGTTACTGTATCGGCTGACTATGCTGGTCACGAAGGGAAAGAAATATCCGGCACCGAGATAAGCTCTATTCTCACGGAATCGGAAAGGGATGGGGATGGGCCGATCAACGCGTTGCTTCAACAAGTTTACGAATAGCGGGAACCACCATGATGAGAAGCTCAGCTCGAGCCTCCCCGGCATGATTCAGCACATCAGTCTGCTCAGGCAAAAGAAGGAACTTCCCTCTATTCTGGATCGCCGCAAGCGCGCTCAGACCGAGACGTGACGCGGCAGAGAGATGCTCAGATAGCGGCTCAATCTCCCGGAGGAGGAACGACCTCTGAAGAACAGGTTTGAGTTTTTCATGCAGGCCCGCCCACTCACGCAACTTCGTCTGAATCTCATCCCGATGTTGTCTCATTTCGGAATCAGACAACATCATGTCGACCATGGATGAGAACTCCCGCGTCTTGTCACTTTCAGGCCGGACTGCGTCAACCAATCGGTGAAGAGGAGTATGCCTGGTGTAGGTTCGACTCCGCAATCTCTCATACAGTTTCACGGGCTCGAGAACATCCGCAAGAGATCGTAGAGTCTCTACCGATTCACTCATCGTCAACCTTCGGAGCATTTCGTCATAACTGGAACGGTGTGTCACACCGGCCCATTCGAGCCGCTGACTCATCACTTCGAGACGACGATACATATCTCCGATGTCGTTCACATGTGCCGGTGACCAAAGACGTTCGGCGATAGCGGCGGCGCGGGGCCAGATCCTTGAATCGATATTCTCGGGCGTAACAAATTCAGACCACATACACGCTTCCCCGCCAAGAATTCTTGCCTTTGCCTCATCGCTCAAATCGCCCGCCTCCTTATCCATGGGATCCACCTGATAATGTGAGGATGCGGGGAGAATATGATCGAGGTAATACCCAGATGAAAGAACCCCGGAATATCCTTTACCGACGGCTTCAGCGAGCGATTTTTGCCCCCGCCAGGATTGGATAACGATATCCGCCGGAAGATCCGGTTCAAGAATTTCGTCCCAACCAACTAATTTCTTTCCGTGTTTCCGAAGAATTACGGACAGACGACGATTGAAATATGCCTGAAGATCGCGATTGTCTTTCAAGGCGTTGCCGCGTTTGAATGCAACGATCTCGGGGTTGCTATTCCATTGCTTGCCGTTGACTTCGTCCCCTCCGATATGGAAGTAGGGATCAGGAAAGAGTGATCCCATCTCACCGACGAATGTATCCAGAAATCGATACACCCCTTC
>Ga0214473_10011440_pt1 | contig 10416 bp, 4 predicted proteins | sample RVTome_7_FD_203509 | JGI IMG/M metagenome (GOLD analysis project Ga0214473, IMG submission 203509) | Soil microbial communities from uranium-contaminated site in the Upper Colorado River Basin, Wyoming, United States - RVT98D197 | ecosystem: Environmental > Terrestrial > Soil > Contaminated >... | reverse complement strand
AGACAGGGGAGTTCGATAAGGCCTTAAAGGCGGCCGCAATGGAACGACAGGTCGCCATGAGGCCGGAGATTTCAAAGGGGCCGCGCGACAATTTTCTTCGCGATGCCATCTTCACCGAGGCTGTCGTTTTTGCCAGGATGGGCAACAAAGACTCCGCCAATTCGCGCCTCAATGAATACCGCCGGTCAGCCGCGTCGTCGACAAACGCCGTAGTGGCGGGCACTCTCAATTCGCTCGAGGGAATAATCGCATTTTACGGTAAAGATTATTCCGCCGCCATCGCCAAGCTTCTGCAATCAAATGATTTCGATCCCATATCGATCTATTACCTGGCCTCGGCCTATGAAGCATCCGGCAAGAAAAATGAGGCCGAAAAAGAGTTCGCAGAACTATCTTCGATGAATCGGAATAGCCTCAGCTACGGCATTGTGAGACCCTGGGCAATGTCCAAATCGAAAAAATCGTAGGTTGAACGAAAAGTATCATCTCCTTTATCGGGGCTGGGAGCCGAGGCGCTCAGCCCCGATATCCATAATTGCCGAGTTATCATGACATACCCATTATCTTGCGGAGTCAGGAAATCCATCTGTTGAAAATCCCCTTATCAGGTCATATAATCTTTCGGATATCGCTTTTATCATAAAAATACGAGAGTCTGGACAATGCCGCAGGATACAAAGTCGCTGATCGCACAATTGTCAGCCCTGAAATTCAGTTTTTCACGTAGTGACGCCGGCCTTAAAGCCGACTTAATCGAGGCCCTCTCGAAACGCAAAGTGGCCCCGGCGGCATCGCTTATCGAGTATCATGAGACCCTCTGTTTCATGCAGGCCTACCCCGACGACAAGCGGATATCCCAATTGGTGGATCGCGAGCTTACCGAATTTATGGGGCGCGTGGACGAATTCAAGCGCAGAAATCTGGCAAGCATCGCCCTGGATGATACCGGCATGGCCGGCACCATGATCAATTATCCTTATAACCTGTTTATGGCTCGATGGCTTGTGGAAAACCACGGCGCGGCCGTCGACATAGACTGGGACGATTACAACGAGAAATCGGGCGATCCCCTTTCCGGTATCCTGCCGCTGCTGGCGCTCTATCCCGAAAATGACGGTATCGACGATGAAGACCTGGCTACGACAGACTGGATAAAGCTGGCCGGCGGAAAACGCAATTCGTTACGCTGGTTGATAGAGCGTTTGGATTCGCTGGAAATCAGTCCCGATGTCAGAAATTACATATATGATAATTCTGAACTGTCGTTAAAATGGCGCCTGGGTTCGACTAAATGCGCCAGGACATTGGCGAAGATACCTCCAGAGTATATCTCTTATCAACGCCGGCCGCTCAAGAAGGAGCGAATCGATCTTCATCGAAGCGTTCGACGGGCCGCGCCGGAGCTTAAGCTGCTTCCCAGGGAAATTGCCCTGGAGACGATCCAGACATTGATAAGAGCCCTGCTTCCCCGGCATAGAGAATTGTACCCTGCCACATTCGCCAATCCCGATGAAGTTTATGTCACCACTCCCGGCCGCGGCCTCGATATTTATATCCTGGGAATGCTCCCTACGCGTAGAATGCCGCTCGAAAGCAATTATAGCGCTTTGCTCGTCAAGAATGGCGTTCCCATCGGGTACGGCATATCGGTTGTCTTTTTCGACCGCTGCGAGATTGCTATCAACGTATTCGATTCATTTCGAGCAGGCGAGGCCGGCATGATTTTCGAGCATTTCGTGCGGCTGTTTTATCATCATTTCGGAGCGCGCGATTTTCTGATGCGGCGCTGGCAGGTCGGTTACGAAAACGAGGAGGGGATCAAATCGGGATCGTTCTGGTTCTATTATAAATTGGGCCTCCGTTCTCTCGATCTCAAGATCGATGAGATGGCAAGTCAGGAATGGCAGAAGATATCGTCGGACCGGGGGTACAGAACGAGCGCGAAGACACTCAAGAGGCTGGCGCGGAGCGATATGCATATTTCCCCCGGCAACATTAATAGGAAGGCATATTCCGAGCTGGCCGTCACGAAATTGGGGTTCGCAGTGACGAAAATGGTGGCCGAAAAATTCGCCGGTGATCGTCAAGCCGCGCTCGAATGGTCGATATCGAAAGTCAAACGAGCCGGAATATCGTCAGCCAACCTCAATAGGTTGGAGAAAATTCAATATCGACGATTCTCCCCCCTGCTGGCGCTTATTGATGACCTCGACAACTGGACTGCCGGGGAGAAGTCCCTCCTGCTCAGGGTCATCAGGGCCAAGGCTGCATCCAGGGAAATCGAATATATTCGCCTTCTTCAAAAACATTCCCGCTTCAAGGCCGCGCTGGAAAAGTTAGCGCTTTAACCGCAGGAAGATTTGAGCCGCATGCTCGTTAAAGAATATCCCGACCGGAGGCTTGGGTGTTATCTCAAGATTGTGGCGCTGCTATCTGGCTTGTCGATTTCGTGGAACCCGTTAAGTTATCTCAAGTTATTACTGCCGCCGCCGATAGAAACCATGTAACATCGAGTCGACCATAGTGCCTTCTTATGTTGCTTCATAGATCCTTGCCGTCTTAAAGGACCGCCAAGGATCGAACTCGACAATCAAAGGCAGTTGTTGGCGGTTCCGATCGACGCAGTTGCGCGAAGGGCAAAGATGGGCAGCGCGTTTTCAATATTGCGATTCATAAGGGCCGGGCCCTGGTCGTTTCATGATACGGAATGTGCAACCGATCATGCGCGATCAAAGGCCGGCGGAAAGAAATATGGTTCGATCAATTTAACCGTGTGGGAACTTTCATTTCAGGCTAATGATGCCAGAACCTTTTTTATGGACATGATAAGCGACTTGATTACCGCCGGGCACATTTTAACGTGGCAGGGGTGCAATTGATGCCGGAAAAAGTGTCACAGATTGACCGGCCCCAAATTGGCTCTTTCGCCCCCGGCAGAGAACTGCTGGCATTGGATGCCATTGCCAGGCTTAATGAGCAGATCGCGTCCAACCCCGATTTTCATGGCCTCGTGAACCTGGCATTGCTGACTATCTCCGGTCAGTTCGCAGTGGGCGATGTATCCATCATAATCAACAATCCGGGTTCGATTCTCGGGGAGCCCCTCCTGTTCGGCATAGGCTCGTACGAGGATTTCCCCAGGCAAGCGTTGCAGACGATATATGAGGGGCTGGCTGAAATAAACGTCGAAAACAGACTGGTCATCGGCGCAGAGCAAGTGCTGACAGATTCTCGATTGAGCCCTCTGAGGCCACTTTTCGATCAAAATAGGATCGCATTGGTCATGCCTCTTAGAAAGCGGAATATAACATTCGGACTGTTGATTCTGGGCGAGCGTATCCACCCCAGGAACTATTCGCCAAATGACCTCATCGTCTTGAACGCCATCCTGACTTCGTTTTCCCCCTTTCTTTTCAATCTGCGCAAGGAATATTTTGATCTTTTCAACAGCGCCAATCAAGGGGTGATCATATTCAACCGCGATTTCAAGCTGCGAAGAATAAATGAAACCGGGATAAAAATATTAAGTTCCTGCATCCCCTCAGGGACAACGCCCGATGCCATCTACAGAACAACCATCCATGAGCTTCTCGACCCCGAATTTTTCCCCAGCTGGCTGGAGTTCCTGGAAGGCTCCCCGGGAAAGGACTGGAGTGTCAGGATAGAAGATTTCGCGGTCCAATTCGCGGGTGAAAGACATATTTACAGGTTGCACCTTAGCAAGATTGGCAAGATCTCCGACGAGAAGCATGATTATATGCTCATCCTGGAAGATATAACCGAGCTCAAGAATAAGGAGAAAAAGCTGTTCGACATGCAGTTCTATGCGGAGATGGGCTTGATGGTATCCTCGATTACGCACGAGATGAACAATCACCTGGCTCTCATACTGGGAGTGATAGAGCTTGCCCGTCGGGCTCTGGATAATAAAGATATCAAGCGCACCACCAAATATATGGAACGGATTTCCGATTATTTCGCCGGCATGGAATCGTTCGTGCGGTCGCTTAACGAGAGCCGCAGCGGGACCGGGCAGAGATCCCCGGAAAATCTCAATTCTCTGATTAACGATATCGTGTCGTTTATCAGAATTTACAAGAAGGCCAGCAATGTCAATATGACGTTGCGGCTCGATCCGGGCATCCCGCAATTGGAGCTTGATAAAAATCAGATAACTCAACTGCTTCTCAATCTGCTAAAGAACTCGGCTGATGCCATAGAGGCCGCCAGTCGCGAAAACGGCGCAATTGCCATAGAGACGAAACTTGTCGAGAATTCCGTATATTTAACCATCTCCGATAACGGCATCGGTATAAAGCCGGAAATCAAGGAACGGCTGTTCAAAGAGCAATTGACCACCAAGGACACGGGACATGGATTCGGGCTGGTGGTCTGCTCCAGGATTCTCAAGGATCATGGCGCCAGCTTCGACGTTGACTCCGTTTATGGCCAGGGCGCCACTTTCAAGATTGGATTTCCTCTCAAGAGCGCTGAAATTCGTTAATCTGGTTCATGAAAATTCCGATTCGTTGCGTTAGTTTGAAGCTAATTGTATGCCGCTTAGAAAAATCTGCGAACCTGAGCGATCGGACACTTCTGGAAATCTTCCCAAATTGAAAAACAATGCGGTTCATATATGCAAAAGAGCCGGCCCGTTTCATCGAAACGACCGGCTCTATTGAAACGCTTTAGAAGCCTTAAGTACTTCGACTGGGGAATCTAATTTAACGGGCGATTATGCAATAATCTTAGAGCTTGATGAACCAGCGTCTCAGCGTTCTGGGCGCTGCCGAGGGCCACGCGGCAATTCCCGGCATTATAGGCCCTGTGTGCTGTCTGGATTTCGCCGATTGCCGACTCGAGCATACCCATGGCCCGCCTGTTCCCCGAATCGCGGATGAGCGGCGCCGCCCTCTCGATCAGGTTGTCTACCCTCTCAATATAGGTCCCCACTCTTGGGCAATCGTCGGTGACATCGGCGATAACCGCGGGGGCAATTGTCAACATCATCGCCAACGCCAATAACGATAATACAGCTATTCTCATCACAACCTCCAGTTTTAATATTATCAAAGACAGCATAATAAAAGCCATCTTATAACAAACGTCCCAATCGGCGCCTGTTTCATTATTCAATCTATTATAGATTTAGAGAGTGTCAAGGGATTTATATATCTTAGACCTTTCATTTGAAACTTTGGCTCTGACGGGATGCTGACTCGGACTTGCGCGTTTTAAGTCAACACCCCGTTATCGCCTTTTTGCATATTGTCTTGACCGCTTGAGGCAATTAACTTAAATTGAAATTGGTCCATCCGGCATCCATGAAGAAAATGCGTTGCCGGCTGACAATCCACCGATTCCTGACGGCCTTCTTTCCGGGCCGCGCACTTACATCATTGAGGGTATTATGAATACAAATGCCAACGCTCTAATTGCCATAGCCCTTATTTCGCTATCGGCGCATGACTTCATTCATGCCGATGAGATAGGGGAACAAGCAGAGAGCATAACCAGATTTCATGGCCAGAGGCAGCTTCTTACCAATCCGCTGGTCGAGGCCATGCTCGATTCGGTGTCTCCGGAGAGAATTATGGTCAACATGGACACTCTGGTGGGATTCTATAACAGGAATACCGCATCAGATACCATTTCCAATCTGACCGGCATAGGCGCCGCGCGGCGCTGGATATATTCGCGATTCCTCGATTACTCCGACGACCCCGAAGCCGTGGAGATGACGCCGAGCTTCTTTTCGTTCACCGCCACCGTTTGCGGCAGCACCCGTCAGCATCGCAACGTGATGGCCACGATCACCGGTGCGCGAGCTCCGGAACGGCATTTTGTCGTTTCCGGGCATATGGATTCGCGGAACACTTCGTCCTGCAACACCACGTCTTACGCTCCCGGGGCCAATGACGACGGCAGCGGCACAATCGTGTCGCTCGAAATGGCGCGTGTATTGAGCCGATACTCGTTCGAATCGACGGTCATTTTGATGACCGTTACCGGCGAGGAGCAGGGGCTTTACGGAAGCACGGCCTATGCGCAATGGGCAGAGCAAAATGGCCAGAGAATCGATGGTATGATTACAAATGATGTCGTCGGCAATATCGAAGGGTGCGTTGACCCGTCCTGCCCCCCCGGAGATCCGGTGATAATCGACAGCCTCTCTGTGAGGCACTTTTCTGGTCAACCTGCAACAGGCATCTCTCGTCAATTGGCGCGATATATGAAGCTGAAAGGTCAGGAATATCTACCCGATTTTACAGTCAATCTCATTGCGGCTCTCGATCGGCCGGGGCGAGGCGGCGACCATATACCGTTCTATGACCGCGGCTATGCGGCGGTTCGTTTCACTGAGTCGCATGAGAACGGCGATGGCAGCGGGTTTAACGGCAGGCAGCACAACCAATATGATACTATATCGAATTACAACACCAACGCCGGATATATCGCCACTATTGCGCGCCTCAACATCGCCGGTATCGCAAGCCTGGCCCTGGCGCCGGATCCACCCTCGGGTCTTACGGCAGTCAATGCCGGAGACGGGCAAAGCGCATTGCTGAGCTGGCCGGATATGAATAACGAATTCGACTTCGCGGGGTATCGAGTCGCCGTGCGGCGAGGCAGCCAGTTGTATTACTCCGATATCCACGACGCCGGAGATACAAACAGCTATTTGCTTACGGGCTTGGTCGAAGGGCAATTGGTATATTTGAGCCTCTCCGCGTACGATGCGGACGATAACGAGAGCGTTTTTTCGGACGAAATATCGTTTACTCCATTCGGCCTGCCAACCGCTCCCACCGGGGTAGATGCCACCTCATTGACTGGCGGAATTTCCTTAAGCTGGCGCCCAAACCCTGAAATCGATATCGAGGCTTACAAAATCTATCGCCAGTCCAACGGCCAGAATCAGCCGGAGTTGGTCCGCACTTCGCCGCATCCCGATTCCGCGTGGGTTGACACCGCCGTAACCGAGCAGCTGTTATACAGATATTATCTAACTGCGGTTGATACGGAGTCTCAAGAGAGTCAAAGATCGGATTATATCTATGGACAGCTTGTAACCCACGATTTGGGGATATTGCTTATCGATGCCACCCTCGATGGTTCCGGAGTTCCATATCGTCCTACCGACGCCACCGTCGATTCTTTCTACCATTCCCTGCTCTACGGTTTCCGGGCGACAGATTGGGATGAGGCCGACAGCGCCTCCGCCGGTGCCGTGCTCACCGATGCCCACATGGCGCCCTACTCCACCGTCTTCATTCACTGCGACAGGACCGACAACCTGGAGCTTAGAGACGACACTACTCAAATAAAAAAATACCTCGATCAAGGCGGCAATCTGTTTGTTTGCGGCTGGGAACTGTCCGGCTCCATTGCGGGAAACTCCGGCGATTCGGCCCAATTTCCCGAAGGCAGCTTTTTCCACGACTATCTTAAAATCGATTCCTTGCGGATATCGCCGTCGGTGGACCGCGATTTCGTGCGCGGTGTTTCATTGATGACCGATTTTTATCCCGACCTGATAATCGACTCGTTGAAAGCGCCCCTCTTTTCTCACAGGCTTTACGGCATGGAGGCGTTCATGAGGCCGCTGGCGGGGATGCCGATAACCGAGGAGATTTACACCTACGAATCGTCGCTGGGGGAAAATAGCCGCTTGCACGGTAAGCCGGTCGGCCTTCGATATCTGGGCGCGGATTTTGGGGTGTTCGTGCTCGACGTGCCCCTCTTTTACATTAGTTCGCTCGAAGCCGGATTGGTGGCCACGCGGGCCATGCTCGATTTCGGAGAATATCTGGTTTCCGTGGATGACCCCGGAACTGCAATTCCCGAGCAAACCGGCGCCTCCAACTACCCCAATCCATTCAACTCATCGACTATTATCTCTTTCAATCTCCCCGGCGAAACCGAAGTTGAGGTTAGCATATTCGATCTACTGGGAAGAAGAATTGAGCATATTCAATTGGGTATTCTGCCCCAGTCCCGCGCCGAACTCAGATGGGATGCTGCCGAACGTCCATCCGGGCCATATTTTTATACCATTCGAGCAGGCGAGTATCGCAGGTCCGGGCGGATGCTTCTTCTAAAATAAGGGTATGGTAGATTGAATTTTGCTTGCTCGAAAGATTAACACAGTTTTCATACACCCCTGACATTTTTTTGCGGCATTTTTACGGATACTACCGACCGTTTCTACTGAATATCGGTTGAAATCTGCCCTTCGGGCAGGTAGGATGCAATCTAATGATGCTACTCGCGTTCATATTGCCGTTTCTTCTCGTGGAGCCAGCGATTCTTCAATGGCGTGGAATATTATCATCCCCTCTTTGACCTGGCAATGTTGACTGCAATTGCCCTGCATCCAGCACTTTCGCCTTGTCCAGCGCCAAATCCGATATTCATCTCAGAAGCACCATCTTTCGCGTTATAGATCGCCCGCCGACGTTGAGCCTGCAAAAGTATACACCTGACGGTAATTTGGCGGCATCCCATCTCAGGCTGTACGCCCCCGCCGGCTTCCACCCCACCCTCAGGTCCAAAATCTGCTTCCCAAGGATATCGAATATTACCAAATCTACATCGCCCGCTTCCATTAACTCGTATTGAATCATGGTGCCCGCGTTAAAGGGATTTGGATAATTTTGCGTCAAGGAAAAGGCCACCGGTAACTGCGATTCCTGCTCCGCCACAAAAACCCACGATGGAATTGTCCCGCTATACGCCCCCATATCGCTTCGTGTAGCCCCCAGGCCCCACCCGCAAGCGAGTAAACTATCGGCATATTCTGGATTGCCGGTATCGATACAGGGGGAATCAGCAACATTCCCGCAATTAATTGACTGTAGATGGAAATCGCCCGCGGCCGGATCGCGAAAACCTGGATCGATATCGATATTGCCGACCCCCTCCCAGCCACCGCGAATATCACAATATGAGGCACTTACCCAGGTATCTCCAGAGGTATCTATTTCATTGCCGCGAGTAGACGCGGAGTCACCCCATAAGATATTATTAATTAGGTATGTGGCGCTGCGCCACGAACTTACTGCTCCGCCATGTCCTGCCTTATTGCCGCTAAAAACATTATTCATAATTATCGTTGTATCATCATAACTGCAATAAATGCCGCCACCCCTCTGATTACGCACGTCATTATCTAAGATTAAATTATTGCGTATTACAAATTTGGATCCTGTGCAGGATATGCCACCCCCGCCACCTGCAATGAGTTCATGACCCTTAATCAGATTATAAGCGATTGTGCCTGAAGTTCTCCAGGCGCGTATTCCGCCATCATCCCAGTCATCGGATTCATTTATGATAGTGTTATATACTATTTCCGCCTGGCACGAATCCAAATCCATGTTAGCGCGCAAAAATCGATTATAATCTATCAATTGATTCGAGCCCTTTGAATTAAAAGCGCCATTATAATACGTGCAGTTATTGACCAGATTTCTGGTAATTCGACTCGTGGAGTAAAGACATTCTATGGCGCCGACGGTTCCATTGATAAAGAAATTGTGCCTTATGGTCATTGCTGAGGAGAAACAGCGAACACCATACCTCTTCCCCCCATTAATGCTGAACCCAGCCAGCAAGGACAGGCTATCGCATCCAACGCTATAAACGGTTGGCGCAGTCGTATCGCCATGGATTATTGTCCGCACCACATCCAATGAATCCTGCGTAAAGAGATAATTTGAACCTACCGTGATCCGCTTCCCGACAATCATGACATTTTGATAATATGCGCCCTGCCCGACGATGACGGTGTCACCGTAGCGTGTCATGTCAACTCCATGCTGAATCGTACCAAAGGGGTTTGAATAAGTGCCATCGCCGGTAATATCATTGCCGGAGCTGGATACATACCATCTCCAGCCCAAATTACAGTCGGGGTGATCCCAGTAATATATTCCCATGTCGCTGCGGCTGCCGTCGGGATCCAATATATCGGGGTCGCCGGCATCGATACACGGAGAGCTCAAGCAAATCCGGAAATCACCACGATGCGGTCTGACCAGGAGAGGCTCGGCATCGATATTTCCCTCGGCCCCGTAACCCCCTCGCACATCGCAGTAACTCATGGCCATAGTGGCGCCGCCGCGCAAGTGCAATTCCTGCAGCGCGTTTCCCCAAAGAATACAGTTCGAAACGTTCAACATTGAATTGTGCCCGCAATATATGCCGCCGCCGCTATCCGCCATATTCCAGCAGAGCGTGTTATTTGACATCGATACATCGGAGTCGTAATCGATAATAATACCTCCTCCGGTATACGGCCATCCTCTGACGACATTTTCCGCAATAGCGTTGCCCGTAATCTGCAGGACGGAATTATTGCCTGCGATTCCGCCTCCGCTCGCGGCCGAATTGCCGATAATTTTATTGCTCGAT
>Ga0214473_10011439_pt1 | contig 10416 bp, 8 predicted proteins | sample RVTome_7_FD_203509 | JGI IMG/M metagenome (GOLD analysis project Ga0214473, IMG submission 203509) | Soil microbial communities from uranium-contaminated site in the Upper Colorado River Basin, Wyoming, United States - RVT98D197 | ecosystem: Environmental > Terrestrial > Soil > Contaminated >... | reverse complement strand
ACGCTGCTGGTCTGGGGCCGGCAGGACGCCTGGATCCCCGTCGCGCAAGCGGCGCGCTTCCTCGCGGCGATCCGCGGCTCGCGGGCGGTGATCCTCGAAGCCTGCGGCCACATGCCGCAGGAGGAGCATCCGGAACAGGTCGTGAGGCTGCTGCAGGACCTGCCGCGCTAGCCGAAGTTGCGCGCGCAACTTCGGCTAGCGCTGCTTGTCGAGGGCGGACAGCGTTTCGCGCGCCTTGTCGGCCATGGCGCTGTCGGGGTGCTTGTCGAGCAGCTTGCGCAGCGTTTCGCGCGCGTCGGGCTTGCGGCCCGCGGCGAGGTAGGTGCGGCCGAGGACGTAGAGCAGCTTGGAATCGTACTCGGCGGGCGGGCGCAGGGACAGGCCTTCCTTGAGCAACGCCTCGGCTTCCGGGTACTTGCGGTCGTAGTTCTGGATGATCGCGAGCAGCAGGCGATTGCGCTTGCGTTCATCCACGGAGCGCTCGCCGTCGACCTTGATCGCCAGGTAGAGCAAGCTCCGGCTCTCCTCGTACGCCTCCTGCTCGAACAGGTGGACGCCCAGCCCGGCAAGGGCTTCAGGCGCTGCGGAGTTCTTTTCGAGAGCCGCTTCCCAGCCCATCACCTTCCCCGCCATCTGGCGGGCCGTCTCGAGCGTGCGCGGGAACTGGCCCGGCCCCTGGAACCCGCTGAGTCGCAATACCTGCCGGCCCGAGGGCGACAGGAACGCGATCGTAGGCAGCGTGCTCACATCGTAGCGGGTCGCGATCGCGACGTCCTTCGGGCCGCCCTCGGTGTCGACCTTGACGGTCACGAAGTGCTCGGAGAGACGCACGACCTCGGGGTCGACGTAGGTCGTGCGGTCGAGGCGGTGACACCAGCCGCACCAGTCGGCCCAGAAGTCCACCATCACGGGCTTGCCCAGCGTGCGCGCTTTCTGGATCGCCTCCTCGAAGCCGGCCTCCCAGCGGATCCCGGTCTTGGCGTGGGCCGGTCCGCCCGCGAGCAGCACGACGAACGCCAGACTGACGCTCACCTAGGCCTCGCCAGCCTGCACCAGGGCCTGGAAGAGCGCCTGGAACGACTCCTCTTGGTTCCAAAAGCCCTCGGGGTGCCATTGCACGCCGATGGCGAAACGCCGGTCGGGCGCCTCGATCCCCTCGATCACGCCGTCCTGGAGAGAGCGCGCCGAGACCACGAGCGAGCGCCCCAGCTCCCGCACGGCCTGATGGTGAAAGCTGTTCACTGCGACCCGCTCCCTCCCCAGAATCGCACTCAGCTTTGTGCCCGGAATGACGGCCACCTCATGGGTCGCTTCCCAGCGCTCCCGCTCGGAATCGTGATCGACCGTCCCCGATACTTGGAACGGGATGTCCTGGATCAGTGTTCCGCCGCTCGCAACGTTTAACACCTGATGGCCCCGACAGATAGCGAGAAGCGGCAGGTCGCGTTCGAGCGCTTCGCGGACCAGTGCGAGCTCGAACTCGTCGCGCTCGCGGATCACCTGGGTCACGCTCGGGTGGCGCTCTTGGCCGTAGAACGCCGGGTCCACATCCGAGCCGCCCGACAGAATCAGGCCCCGCAGCCGGCCCAGCAGCTCCGTGGCGTCCCCCGCGCGGCCCGGGGCGAGCACCAGCGGCAGGCCCCCCGCCTGCTCGACGGAGCGCACGTAGTCCTGCCTCAGCAGGAAGGTCCCGGCGCGGCGCTGGTCGTAACCGATGGTCACGCCGATCGCCGGCCGCATCACATCCGCTCCGGGACCGGGATCCCCAGCAGCCCGGTCAGGATCTGCATCTGGCGCAGGAAGGTGTCGACCACGAACGCCCGCAACGCCCGGCGCTCCTCGCTGTCGGCGTAGAGCACCGAGTACTTCGGCTTCTGATAGTACGAGTGGAACGCCTGTGCCACCGCGAAGGCGTGCTTGGCGACGATGGCGGCCTCTTCGGAGCGCACGGCCTGCTCGACCACCTCGTCGCTGCGCGCCATCAGCAACAGCAGCGCCCAGACCTCGTCGCCTTCCTCACCTTCCAGGAAAGCTGCGAGATCCAGATCCCGCACGCGCGCCACGAGCTCCGCCGGTCGGTGGCCCTCTGCCTCGAGCTTGGCGAAAATGTTGCGGGCTCGTACGACTGCGTTCTGGATATACGGCCCCGTCTCGCCCGTGAAGGCCAGAGCCTCATCCATGTCGAACGTGATTAGCTTCGTGCGCTGGAACTTGAGCAGGAAGTAGCGTAGCGCGCCCACAGCGATCTCGGTCGCCGCGCGCTGCCGGGCCTCGCCGGGGCGTTCGGGATCGCGCGCGTGTACTTCGCTGCTCGCCTTCGCGACCAGGGCGTCGAGCAGGTCGTCGGCCTTCACGCCGAGTCCCTTGCGCCCCGAGACCTTGACGGCCGCCTCGTCCTCCGAGACGGCGTAGCCGAGCGCGCGGGCCGTGGCAGGGGAGAGCACGACCTTCTCGTAGGCCAGGTGGTGGCTGCCCTCGGCCGCCGCCCCATGGCCGAGCGCCGCCACGCCCGCTCGTACCACGCGCTGGGGATAGGACTGCCCCACGTCGATCACGTTGTAGACCGCGCGTGCGTGGCCGAAGCGCGGCGCGGGATCCTCGCCGGGGCCGCTGGTCGTCGACCAGAGCACGTGGCCGTCGCGGTAGACGCGGTGGCGGCGGTAGCGGAAATCGCGGTCGAGCAGGCCCAGCTTCCAGAGTTGGTACGCGATGTCCTTCCCGGTGTACGTGACCGTGCCGTTCGAGCGGACGATCACCTTGTCGTCATCGCTTGCCTCGCCCTCCATCGTCAGCACCCAGCAGCCGCGATTCTTGCCGCCCGCCTCGAGGCGGATCGCACCGGCCCGCTCGAGCAGCTCGAACGCGCGGTCCCAGAAGTGCAGGCGCAGAATGTCGCTCTCGTGGGCCAGCAGGTCGTAGCGGATCCCCAATCGTTCCATGGTTGCCAGGTGGCAATCCACGATCCTGCCGGCCACGTGGGCGGCCAGGCGCGCAATCTCGTTGTCTCCCGCCTCGATCGCGTGGAGCGCCTCGGCCTGGCGCGTGCGGCCGGCGGGGTCGGCCGCGTAGTAGTCCCCCACACGCGCGTAGAGGTCCCAGCAGTGGTAGTCGAACCGCCCGCCGATCGCCTCCACCTCGGCGAGCGATTTCTGTTCCAGGTGCAGGAAGCCCACCAGCACGTCCGCGACCTGGACGCCCGTGTCGTCGATATAGTTCTGGATCCCCACCTGGCGCCCGCAGTGGCGCAGCAACCGCACGAATGTGTCGCCGAGCACGGCATTGCGCAGGTGGCCGATGTGGGCCGCCTTGTTCGGGTTGATGCTCGTGTGCTCGACGATCACCGGCTCCAGCGCGGGCGCAGCCGGTTGGGGTTCGGCGAGCCAGCCGCTCAGCTCAAGCGCGAATGCGGAACGTTCCAGGAACAGGTTGACGTAGCCGCCGCCCGCCACCTCTGCCCGCCGCACGCCAGGTGCGCTCTCCAGCTCCTTTGCCAGGCGCTCGGCGATCTCGCGCGGCTTTCTGCGCTGGCTCCGCGCCAGGTCGAAGGGGGCCGTCAGCGCCAGGTCGCCCAGCTCGAGGCGGGGCGGGTACTGGAAGGACACGGCGGGCAGATCCGAGTCGAAAGCCCGTTGGACGGCGGCTCGGACGGCTTCGCCCAGTCGCGACTGCAGCTCGAGGATCATCGCCCCGTCGGCATCCCGGTCGACAAGAGGAACATTATAGGAGTCGGCCGAAGCTGCTGCCGGTGAGGAAGGCACGATCATAAACTTTTACCTAATCCAGGGTTGGCGCACGCTGGCGCTCTCTCCGGAGCCGCAGGGGCTCTGTCAACGCCCGAAGGCTGTGAGTGGGGTCACGGCCGGATGCTGCGACCGGGCGTTACTGTTGGTCGTGATGGGACCGGAGACTACCGGCGGCCCGGGGGCCGACTCACCCTCCATGGGGAGGCCAGGAATGAGCTTGCAACGGGCGGCGGCATGCCGCCAGCGCGCGCTGGCGTTCGAAAAGCAGGGCCGCCGCGAAGACGCCGTACACGCCTACCGTGAGGCCACTCGCTGCGAGCCGGAGGACGCCGACTCCCAGGTGCGGCTCGGGCTCCTGCTGCGGGACTTGGGGCGCGACGAGGAGGCCAATCAGGCCTACCTGACGGCCCTCGCCCTGCACGCCGCCCACACGGCCACGCCCCCGCTGCGGCAGGCATTCCTGTGGACCGTGCAGCCCGCCGTCCCCGAAGCGCCCGCGCCGGGCTCTGGTAACATCGGGGCATGAAGCTGCGTGCCCTTGCCGTCCTCCCGGTTCTTCTGGCGCCGCTCCCAGGGCGCGGCGGCTCACTGGAGCACTTCAGCGTCAGCGCGGCGTTCCGGGCGCCGGCGAAGCCGGCCGGCCTGGGAGCGGTCGCCGTGACCTTCACGCCCCAGGATCCCGACGTGCACATCAACGAGGAGCCGGCGCCGCGACTCAAGCTGGACCCGGCGCAGACGTTGCTGGCCGACAAGCAGGCTCCGCCGGCGCACAAGATCCCGGTCTTCGATCCCGAGACCGCGAAGTACCTCGATACCACGTTCCCGGTCAGCTTCCCGGTCGCTTGGGCGGACAAGCCACCCAAGACAGCCCAGACGGTCAAGGCGAGCGTCGTCTACTTCTATTGCTCGAAGCGCGAAGGCTGGTGCCGCAAGGGGACGAGCGAGGTCCTGTTCAGCGTGCCCTAGCGCCGCGACTCGCGCATCAGAGCTGCGTATTCCTCGGGAGCGTTGACGTTCCTGAACATCCCAAGCGGATCGCCGAAGCCCGCGAGCTCGGCAGCGTCCACCTGGCGCACGCGGACGTCCGGCCAGAAGCTCGTCATCTTGAGGTCGCCGGCGGCGATCCGTCTCTCAATCGCCGGGCAGCACGAGCTGCGGTAGACGGCGCAAAGCGGCTCGGGTCCGCCCGGCGAGACGGGCACCACGGCATCCCGGTCTCCAGCACGCTCGAGCAGGTGACGCAACAGGGCCGCTGGCACGAGCGGCAGATCCACGCCGAGGAACAAGCCGAGCGCGTCGACGCCGAGGCGCTGCAGGCCCGTCAGCACGCCGCCCAAGGCTCCGGCGTCCGCGACCACGTCCACGTCCACAGGCAGGCGGGCCTCGGCATAGCGGAGCTCGGGCCCGCACAGGATCCGCACTTCGGGGCAAACCTCGCGCAGCCGCGCGACCGCGTGGTCCAGCAGCGTCGTGCCGCCCCAGGGCAGCAAGGCCTTGTCGCGTCCCATGCGCCGGCTGCGCCCCCCCGCCACGACGAACCCAACGTTCGGCATCACACCCAACGTCGCCACGGAGACACGGAGAGCCCGGAGAATCGGCCTCGTTTGAGCACGCAGAGCCTTGAACTGTCCCGGGGCATCTCGCCGTCGTCTCTCCGTGTCCTTCGTGGCTCCGTGGCTCGTTTCATGCGCGGCGCTTGAAGGACCAGGTCACCTCGAACTGCGAAGCCACCATGCCATCCGCGGTGCGGCCGATGGACCGGCCCGTGTAGAGCTCGCTCTCGGCTCCGACCGCGGCTCGCTCGACGGCCGCGCGCAGCCCCGCCACGTCGTCGAACGTGAAGAGCGCCTGCCCGACGATGCGCCGGCTAAAGAGGGCTTTGATCTCGCGGAGCATGAGCGCCACCGAGGCGGGCGCCCCGGCAGCGAGGATCATCGCCGGCGCCCCCGTCGACATCTCCGCCGCCATGGCCTGGGCGGCGAAGTAGGTCGAGCCGAAGGGGTTCCGTGTCCGCCAGCCGCCGGGCAACGACACGGTGCAGGACGACTCGTCGAGGCTCCGCAGCCGGAGGCCGGCCCCAGCCGCCAGCGGCAGCCGGGCGAGCAGGTAGAGCCTGAAACCCCACGGCTTCAGGATCCGGCGGCGCTGGCGTTCGGAGGCTTCAGGGAAGCTCAACAGGTTCCTTCGCTTGGTGTGGTGTCCCAGCCTTCTTGAGCTCGGCGTACGTGTAGACGATTCGCTGCAGCGCAGTCAGGTTCGAGAACACCGCGATGATCCAGAGCGCCGCCGGCATGCGATTCGCGAGTGCCCCCAGGATCAGCAGCGCCAGGCGTTCCGGCCGTTCCAGGAAGCCCACCGTGCAGCGCGGGATCAGGCTCTCGGCACGGGCCCGCGCGTACGAGGTCATGAAGCTGCCGAACGCCGCCACCCAGACGAGCAGCATGTGCGGCGTCCTGTCGACGCGCGCGTACAGGACCAGCAGGCCCATGTAGAGCAGCATGTCCGAGTAGCGGTCCATGGTCGAATCGAGGAACGCGCCGAACTTCGTCTCGCGGCCACGCAGGCGGGCCACACGGCCGTCGAGCACGTCGAAGACGCTGGCGAGCAGGGTCACCAAGCCGCCCGCCTGCAGCAGCAGCGGGCTGCGGTACTCCTTGCCCCCCGCGAAGGCGAAGCAGGCGCAGGCCACGCCGTTGAGCGCGAACCCGGCGATCGTGAGGACATCGGGGCTGAAGCGGGAAAAGGCACGCACCAAGCCGCCCACGGCGCCTTCGAGGGCCTCTCCGATCTTCCTGGTGAGCATCGGCGTTTGGCGACGGGAAGCGACGTGGTGAATCCGACGCCGGGCGAGTCTATGCCCCGCTGTCGGGGGTGTCAACGACCCTGCAGCGAGCGCAGCGAGCGCGCCCGCTGCAAAGCAGGGCCCAGGCTGCCAGGGCCGCCAGACTCGCGGCGGACACGGTCGCGCCAGCCTTGAACGCGGTCGGGTCGTAGGTCAGCTCGATCTGGTGCGAGCCGGCTGGCAGCGCGAGGCCGCACAACACGTAGTCTGTGCGAAGAACCTCGGTCGGGACACCGTCGAGCGTCGCTTTCCAGCCCGGATGGAACGACTCGCTCACCACGAGGAAGGCCGGTGTCCGGGAACGACTCGCGAGCGTCAGGTGGCCCGGCTCGGCCGCGACCACCGCGACCCGGGCGGCGGGGTCCAGCGTCCCGAGGTCGCTGCTTTCCGCTTGCTCGAGGAGCGCGACTCTCTGGGGATCGAACGGCAACCCGCCCGGCAGCCTCCCGCTCCGGACGGCACGCAACACGTCGGGCGCGGCGAGGCGCGCAACGCCTGGCGCGAGCCATGCCCGCGGCAGCGCACGCAGGTTCTCGTAGACGAACACCCCGCCGGTCTCTTGACGGACGCGCCAGCGGGTGGCGTTGGCCAATCGAGCCCCCGCCACCGAGACCGGGATCGAGAGCCCCGTGGCGCCGTCGAGCAGCGACAGGCTCGTGACCGACAGCAGCGCTTGCGGCGCGAGATGGGTGAGGGCGAGGCCCGTCACACGCGGCGCGCCCTGCAGCTCGAAGCGCGCCACGTAGTCGCGTCCCGCGCTGACGTCGTCGAGCGGCGATCCGAGGACGACCTCAGCCTGAGCGTGCCGGACCTGGGGCCGAACCTCCGGGTCCGCCCAGGCCCACTCGCTCGTGTGCTCGCCGGCCCTCAGCACGAACTCCTGTGTCCGGCCGTCCGCGGTTTTCACCGACAGCCCTGCCACGGGATCGCCCTGTCGCAGCGACGCCGAGTGGCGCAGCGCCGACACCACGACCACCGCCGTGGCCGGCGTCGGCGGCAGCGGTAGCTCCACCGATGTGGCGGAGTCGCCGGAGAGCAGCGTAAAGGGCAGCGCACGGCCGTCGAGCTGCAGCGGCGCCTCGCGCTGGTAGACGGGGACCGAAAGGCCTGCGGCGGACCGGAGAGCCACGCGCGAGAGGGCGAGCCCCACGTGGGGCGATTCGCGAAGCAGGCGCAGGCCGCGGACCAGACGCTCGCCGCCGAGATCCAGGCGGGCCAGGTACCAGTGTCCCTCGAACCCGCCCCCCTCTGGCGGGAAGCTCGCGAAGACGGGGGCGCGGGCATGGCGCACCTGGGTCTTCACGTCGGGGCGGTCCCAGGCCCACTCGCTGGTCTCGATTCCCGCGCGCAGGACGTGCTGCTGTTCCGGTGCATCGACGAGGTCCACCAGAACGCGAGCCACGACCTCGCCGTCGGCGACGAGCGTCGCGTTCTCGAGGGCCGAGATCACCTCGATGGCGGACGCGTGAATCGGCGCATGCGCCAGCGTGATGGGCCGCCCGCTGGAATCCCCCTCCGCATCGGGCTCGAGGCGGGCGCGATCCGGCGTGAGGCGCGTCGTGGCTCCCGTGTCGGAGTCTGCGAGTGACAGGTCGTAGACGTCGAGCGACGCGGCTGGCGCGACGTACTCGAGCTCGACGGACTCGACGCGCAGCCGCGCCCCTAGGGGGAAGCGCGTTTGATAGCGATGGCCGTCGTAAAGCCATCCGGCCTTCGAGCTCGAGGCGATCGGCGCCCGGGCGTGGCGCACACGCACGCGCACGTCGGGCCGGTCCCAGGCCCACTCGGCGGTGTCGACGCCCGCCCGCAACAGGCCAGCCACGACACGCCCTTCCTGGCTGTGTACGCGGACGCGTGCCACAGGCTGCCCCTGTTCGATCCGCGCCGCGCGGACGAGGGCCGTGACCACCCTCAGCTCGGAGGCCGGAACGCCGCCGGCCACGGCGCGCGTCACGCGCCGGGACGCCGCCAAGCGCCCGTCGGGAGCGTGCCCCGGCTCCGCCGCGAGGCTCAGGGCCCGGCCCGCGCCGACATCTTCGAACACGATCGAGTGGATCGAGAGCGGGGACGCCGTCAGCGACTCCAGCCGGACGCGCTCGACGTCCAGTGTCTCGCCCAGGTCGAACCGCCCGTGGAATCGACCCGGCGCGACAGAGGGCCGCTCGTCGGGCCCGACGCCCAGGATGCTCTCGAGCCGGCGGCCGCTCGTCGTCGAAAGCGTGAGGCGCAGGAAGCTCTCGCCCTCGCGCGGGGCGCCGGAGCTCGCCGCAGCCGTGACCTCGACACTCGAGCACCGGACGGGAGGCAGCGCCAGGTCCGCGGCGTCCAGGCGGCCGGCCGCGAGCCGGATCTCGTAGCGCTCGCGGGTGCGCGCAATCCCCTGCGGAAAGGGCGCGGCCTCCGGCCGGACGAACTCGGCCGGTACCAGCAGATAGCGCGCGCCGAGCAGGTCCAAGGCGTGCCCCTCGTGGAGCTGGAAGGAATCGAACACGTAGCCGCCGGAGTCCATGCCCCCCAGGGCGTCGAGCAGGCGAGCGGGCGCCAGGCTGGACGAGCCGCCGGCGTCGCGGAGCCCATAGGCGAGCGTGGCATCCTGCTCATCGATGTAGGAGACGATGCGGTAGCTCTCTACGGCCGGATCCAGGGCCCGCAGCGCCTTGGCCGCCGGCAGCCTCTCGGGCAGATCCCGGATCGCGGGCGCCGCCACGCGCCAGAAGCCCTGCTGACCGGCGAAGCCGAGATCGAGAAGCAGGACCGTCAGCGCGAGCGGGGAGGCGCCGGGCCGGGATGCGGCGAGCCACCAGGCGCCGAGCGTCGCCAGGGCCGCCAGGACCGGGACCAGCAGCGCGGGGTTGGCAAGCGTGAAAACGCGCTCTGGATGCGGGGGCACGACGCCGACGAGCCGACGCGTGAGCGGCACGTCGAGAGACAGAAGGAGCAGCGACGCTGCCAGGAGCAGCAGCAGCAAGGAGCCGCTGGCCAGCAGGCGCCGCGTTTGGCGCAGGGCGAGCAGGCGCGTGACGCCGAGGCCGGCCAGGATCGCGAGCGCCAGGTCGGCGAATAGCAGGTTGCGCGCGGGTGCGCGGAACAGGTTGTAGCCGGGCAGCCCGTAGAGCCAAGCGGCGGCCGGAGTGTGGCCGCCGAGCGCCAGGACCACGAAGAGCGCCAGGGCGCCGCACCACAGCCGCGCCCTGGTGGAGGTCGCCCTGCCCAGCGCAAGCGGAGCCAGCAGCAGCGGCGCCAACCCGACGTAGCCCAGCATCTCCGTCTCGGTCCAGTGCCCCCACCAGGCCTGGAACCAGCCTTCGCCGGTGGGCGCGCCGAAGAAGAACGGAAAGAGGAAGATCAGCAGGTGGGACGGCGGTAGCGAGTAGTCGATGAAGCTGTCGTAGTGCATCGCCGTCCGCACGCTCTCGCGCGCCAGCTCGAGCGTCGGGACCCATTGCAGGGCCGCGAGCAGCCCCCCCAGCAGGGCAGAGGCCATCGCGCGCACGAGGAAGCGGCGCCGTCCCACGGCTGGCCGTTCGAAGCCGCCCGATGTCACGCCGTAGAGCGCCAGCAACAGCAGTGAACCCAGAACGATCTGCGGATGGCCGCCCAGCACGAGGAGGGCCAGGGTCAGCGTGAGGCCCAGGATCGGACCCGCGCCCGCGTCCGCCCGCAGCCGCTCCAGGAAGTAGAGGGCCAGCGGCAGCCAGGCGGCCGCCTGGAGGATCGTGACGTGCCCGAGGTGGGCGAGCATGAAGCCGCTCAGCATGTAGCTCAGCGCGGCCACCAGGCTTCCCAGGTCCGAGGCTCCGATGGCGCGGCAGTACAGGAACGTCGAGACGC
>Ga0214473_10011438_pt1 | contig 10416 bp, 11 predicted proteins | sample RVTome_7_FD_203509 | JGI IMG/M metagenome (GOLD analysis project Ga0214473, IMG submission 203509) | Soil microbial communities from uranium-contaminated site in the Upper Colorado River Basin, Wyoming, United States - RVT98D197 | ecosystem: Environmental > Terrestrial > Soil > Contaminated >... | reverse complement strand
CTCGGGACGGGCCGCGGTACGAGCCCAGGCCCTGTCGATGCGACTGGTCGCTTGACGCCCCCCGCCGCGCTCGCGTAGAGTGGCGCGGCCTGATCCCAACGTGACGCGGTCATCGTCGAGGAGCGCCATGGCATCGCTCAAGGACAAGTACTGCATCGTCGGAGTGGGAGAGACCGAGTACAGCCGGCAGTCCGCGCGCAGCACCCGCGCGATGGCGGTCGAGGCCGTCCGCAACGCGATGCGCGACGCCGGCCTCGGCAAGGACGGCGTGGACGGCATGATGTCCTACCAGAGCGGCGATTCCGTCTTTGGCAACTGGGTGGCGCCGGATCTCGGCGTTCGCCTCAACTTCTACATGGACGTCTTCGGCGGCGGCTCGTCTACCGAGGCGCTCGTCGGGCTCGCCATGGGCGCCATCGAGGCCGGCATGTGCCACACGGTCGCGATCTTCCGCTCGATGAACGGCTACTCCGATTTCCGCATCGGCGGCACCGGCGCGCGGGCGGCCCAGCCGGTGCGCGGCCTCGACCTGGCCCAGGTGCCCTTCGGCATGCGCAGCGCCGGCCAGAACTTCGCGCCGACCTTCATGCGCCACATGTACGAATACGGGACGACCTCGGAACAGGTGGCCCACGTGCGGGCGGCCCATAGCAAGCACGCCTCACAGAACCCGAAGGCGTTCCTCAAGGACCGGGTCACGGTGGCGGACGTGCTCGCCTCCCGGTGGATCTGCAAGCCGCTGCATCTGCTCGACTGCTGCCTCGAGACCGACAATGCGACCGCGCTGATCGTGACGAGCGCGGAGCGGGCGCGCGACCTGCGCCGCAAGCCGGTCTACATCATGGGGGTGGCGGGCCGCGTCAACAAGCCGCGCACAGACTTCCACTGGGCGCACGGGCCGATCACCCGGGTGGCGGGCTACCACGCCAAGGACATCGTGTTCGGCCAGGCCGGCATCACGCCGGAGGACGTCAACGTGACCGGCTCCTACGACGCCTTCACGTTCACCACCATGCTCCAGCTCGAGGAGTACGGCTTCTGTCCCAAGGGCGAGGGTGGGCGCTACGTCTCGAGCGGTATCATCGAGCTCGGTGGTCGGCGGCCCAACAACACCTCGGGCAGCCACCTCTGCGAGGGCTACACCCACGGCATCTCGATGGTGATCGAGAACGTGCGCCAGCTCCGCGGCCAGGTCGACGACTACTGCCCGGGCTGGGAGGACGGCAAGCACAGCTACGACTACTCGCCGGGCAAGTGCCGGCAGGTCAAGGACGCCCGCATCACCATGAACCTCGGCTGGGCGATGCCGCCGACCGGCTCCGCCCTGATCATGCGGAACTAGCGATGGCCTCCGTCGAGTACCGCGGCATGAACCTCGTGATCCCGGAGAACGACTCGGAGTGGCGCGAGCACTTCAAGCTGGCGCGCGCGAACCATCGCCTGACGCTCCGCGCCTGTAAGGCGTGCGGGCTCATGCGCTACCCGCCGAGCCACGGCTGCCCCTGGTGCATGGGCCTCGAGTGGGAGTGGAAGCCGGTGAGCGGCCGCGGCCACATCTATTCCTACGAGGTCGTGCACCACGCGATCCAGCCCGGCTTCAAGGAGTGGACGCCCTACGCGGTGGTGCTGGTGGAGCTCGACGAGCAGCGGGGCACGCCCACCCCCGACGAGGCCCTCCGCGTGATCGCCAACCTGGTGACGCCGGAGCTCCGGCCCGAGCCGGAGGCGAACGTGGCGATCGGCAAGCGGGTCCGCGTCGTCTTCCAGGATCTCTCGGCCGACTTCGCCCTGCCCCAGTTCACGCTGACCGACGAGCCGTCCGAGGGCCGCGTCTGGCGGTTCCCCGGCTAGCCGACGCCTCCAGGCCGAGCCACACCAGGCCCTGCGTGGCCAGGTGCACGGCGAGCGCGGCGAGGAAGGCCAGATCCCGCCCGAGGCCCACCACGCCCCACGCGAGCACGAAGCAGAAGAGCGCGAAGCTCCACATGGCGGGCAGGAACGCCCGCAGGAATCCCGCCGCAGCCGGGGTGCCTTGCTGGGCGTGGGTGAAGGCGAGCAGGATCGTGGTCGCAATCGGAAAGGGCGTGATCGCGCCGGAGAGCCGCGGCCCGAGCCAGGCGGCCAGACCGGTGACGAGCAGGACCAGCGCCACCGCGACCGCCATCCGCACGGGCAGATCCCACGCGGGCGCGGCGATGGAGGTCGGAGCGCCCGAGGACGGCGGCAGCAGCAGCCGGGCGATGGCGAAGCCGGCCAGCGCCACCGCCAGCCCCGAGACCGCCGTCCACTGCACCACCTGCAGGGCGATCGTGACGCCCGCGAAGGCGGCCCAGCCCCCGAGCACGCACACCCACCACCGCCGCGTCACCGCGATCCACGCGTAGACCACCGCGAAGGCGGCGACCGCGGCCAGACCGGCCAGGGTGGCCTCGGCCGCGCGCGCCACGAAGAGGTCGCCCTGCTCGACGGCCAGGAAGAAGAGCACGGGCCCGGCCACCATCGGCAGGGCGTTGAGCCAGCCGCCGATGCGGGGGCCGAAGCGGCGGCCGGCCAGGGTGACCAGGGCGATGAGCCCCGGCACCAGGACCAGCTTGAGGAGAAGGATCACCCGCGCGTCAGCCGCGCCACGATCTCGTCGAACGCTCGGTCGGCCAGCGCGCGCACCTCATCCCGGGTCAGCGGCTGGATCGGATGCGCGACCATCACGGTCTGGAAGTCGCCCGCCCCGAGCGCGTCGGCCTGCGCCCGCGCCGCCCGCTTGAACTCGGTCGAGATGATCGTCGCGGTCGGAATCCCCTGGTCCTCGAAGAACACGCTGTCGTGCACACTGCACGTGGTGCAGGACCCTCAGTCGGCGAGGGCCTCGATCACCGCGTCGCTGTTCTTCAAGATCTCCTGGCGCAGATCCTCCGGGGCCGGCCGCGCGAACGTGGGCTTCTTCTTCCGGACGATCGCCTTGGGACGCGCCCGCTCGCGCAGCAGCTCCTCCACCCGATCGAGCAGATGATTGCCCTTGGCCTTCGAGATGTCGAGCAGCGTGATGGTCTTGCCCTCGAGGCTCTCGAGACGCCGCGCGGTCTGGCGCGGCACCGCCACGGAATCGGTCGGATCCAGGAACTCGTCGTCGCTCATGGTGCCTCCTCGGGCAGGTCGATCTTCCTCCAGATCATGCGCGAGCTCTTGGGAAAGGTCCAGCCCGGAATGACGGCCGAGAAGCGCCCGGCGGTGCCCCCCGCCACCACGAACTTCAGGTTGCCCGGCTCCCGGAACTTGGCGATCAGCGTCTCGTCGGTCTCGGGATGCGCGAACTTGGCCAGGACGTGGGCGGGCAGGCCCTCGCCGCCGTCCACGCCCGGGACGAGCTCGCGCACCGGCTTCCGCAGCCGCGTCCACAGGAACTCGCGCATCTCCGCCTTGCCCCAGCCGTCGCCCGCGATGGTGCGGGCGTGCTCCGGGGACAGCACCACCACCGTGTCGCCGTGATGGGTGGACTTGTGGTGCGAGATCACCTCCAGCGATTTCGAGATCGTGATCAGCAGGTCCTTCGCGGTGCGGCTCGTGTGATCGTAGACGCCGTGCGGCGCCTCGCCCGCGAAGGCGGCGATCACGCTCTCGCCGTGGGAGAAGCCGTGCTCGACCGCGAGCGACTCCCAGGGGCTCTCCTCCTCGTACTCCCCGATGCAGTAGGTGTAGCGGCCGGGGTGCGCCATGGTCGACATGCTGACCACGCCGGGAATGGCGCCGCCGAGGTTGACCGCGATGAGCCGGAGCGCGCGCCCGATGGTGGCGTTGGCGCGCCAGCCCGGTCCGAAGAGCCCGGCCCCACAGTTGATGTCGAGCCGCTTGCGCGCGGGCCCGTTCACCACGAACAGAGGCGACGGGAAGTTGGTGGTGGCCGAGACCCCGTGCAGATCGAAGCCCTCGTCGCACATGGCCTCCACCCCCGCGATCACCACCGGCAGGTACTCGGGCCGGCAGCCGGCCATCACCGCGTTGATCGCGACCTTCTCGACGGTGGCGCGCCCGAAGTTCGGCGCCACGAGCGCGACCACGTCGGCGGCGTCGCGTCGCGTCGCGGCGACCGCCGCCGCGACCCGCTCGCGGGTCGGGGGGATGACGGGCAGCCCGTCGGTGACGCCGCGGGCGTAGAGGGCCTCGAACGGATCGGCCGGGTCAGTCACGGAGGGCTCGCCTCACGGCTTGCAGACGCGGAAGTCGGCGTAGTCGCCCTGCGCGCTGCTCTTGGTGTCGTCGGAGTCGGTGAGCACCGCGATCCCGCCCGGCTTGGGCACCTCGCTCCCCCCGAAGTACCTCTGGTAGTCCTCGCGGACGTTCACCTGCTCGTCGACCCACTGGCCGGCCTGGGCGCTGTTCCGCAGGACGCGCACCTGGGTGTTTCCCCCGCTCGACGTGAGATGGGTGCCCGCCGGCACCACCCGGCTCCAAACGTACTTGACGCTCCGCACCGACACCGCCGAGGTTGGAAAGACGGCGTACACCGACACCGCGCTGTCGTTGCGGCCGGATCGGCGCTCGTCGGAGTCCTTCGGGAACTCGATGGGCCGCCACGACCAGGCCAGGATGGGATAGGCCTCGAGGTTCCAGGCCACCTCGCGGCCGGCCTGGATGCCGATGCGGCGGGCGATGCCGCGGAGGAACCGCCGCCCGCCCTCCTCCCGGACGGAGTAGACCAGGCGACCCGGCTCCTTGCGCGGCTTCCACTCCAGGGGAAACTCACCGAGCCGGCCCTCGGAGAAATCGTCGAGGGCGACACACTCCGCGGCGGACGCGGCGCCGGAACCGGCGCCAATCGAGGAGACCAGGAGCAGGAGCGCGATCAGCGACCGCGGCGCCACCATGAATGCACGAGCTGATCCACCACCTGCACGAGCTGCCCCACCGTGCGGCACTCCTTCACGATGTCGCAGGCCGGCGAGTAGAGCGGCATCACGCTGTCCCCGATGCCCCAGCCCCACTGCCCTTCCGGATTGAGCCAGATGATGCCCTTGACCCGCTCGCGGATCTGCCGGATGGCCCAGGCCTGCGGGTCGTTGTAGTTGTTGCGGGCGTCGCCCAGGATCAGCACGGTGGTCTTGCGGTCGAGCGTCTCGAGCTCGGTCCGCACGAAGCGGCTGAACGCGTACCCGAAGTCGGAGCGGCAGTGATAGTCCACCGACGAGGACTTGAGCGCCCAGTCGATCGCGGTATCCACCGGGTAGGTGTTGAAGGCCTGGGTCACCTCCGCGATCTCGGACACGAACACGTAGGAGCGGACACGCGAGAAGCACTCCTGCAGGCTCCACACGAGCTGGAGCATGAATCGGGAGGCGTTACGCACCGAGTCCGACACGTCGCAGAGCGTGATCAGCTTGGGCTTCTCGCGATGACGCCGGCGGAAGCGCACCTCCATGGGGATGCCGCCGTACTGCAGGCTCTGTCGAATGGTCCGGCGCGAATCGAGCCGCCCCTTCTCCTCCTGGCGCTGGCGCAGGGCGAGGGCATCCTTGATCTTGCGGGCCAGCCGCGCGACCACCGCCTTCATCTGGGCGACCTCGTCGGCGGACAGCGCGAAGAGCGGCTTGTCGGTCAGCACCTCGCGGGTCAGCTTCTCGCCCTGGCGAAACGCCCGGCGCTCCAGCTCGCGCTCCACGTGCTGGCGGATCATGCGCCGGAAGGCCTCGAGGCGCAGGTCGAGATAGTTCCGGATGCGGGCGAGCAGGCCCGGATCCATCCCCTTGGCCTCCAGGAGCTGCATGATGCGGGCGAGGTCGCGCTCGATGGCCTCCCAGTCGAACTTGTCGTAGATCCGGCGGGAGAAGTAGCCGACCTGGAGGAAGTACATCAGCCGCTCGAGCCCGGTCCCCTGGCCTTCCTGGCGGATGGCCATCTCCATGTCGCTGCCCTGCCCGCGCAGCATGAGCTCGGTGAGCTCGTCCATCTCCATGCCGGCCTCGGAGGTGAGGCGGTCGAGCATCTCCTGGATCTTGGGGTCCTCGGGGCCGAGGGCCTTCTTGAGGCCTTCGCCCAGGGCCTGCAGGTCGAGGAAATAGAGGTCGAAGATCCGGTTGAAGGTGACGAGGTCGCGCGACTCCTTGACGAGCGTGGTGGCCAGCGCGCTCTTGAACGTCTCGCGGTCCTCGAGCCCGATCTCGGTGGAGGCGGTGAGAGCGTCCAGCGCCTCGCTGGGCGAGATGCGCATCTCGGCCCGGCGCAGGTCGCCGATGAACTCGAGTATTCTCTGGTCCATCTATCTCGCTTGAATGTAGATGATGTCGGTTTGGCGGTTTGGCCTCTTCGCCCCTTTGGGGCTCATCGGGGCGTCCGCGCGACCGGGAAGCCATCCGCGCGTCCCGCGACCAGCTTTCTTGCGTCCGGCGCCGCTCATCGGGAAAAGGTGACCCAGGAGGACTTGAAGACGTCCTCGCCGCCGTCGCGGCTGATCGGGTAGAGCCGGCCGTCCTCGAGGCGGATGAGGCCGTGGAACGAGCCCTGCGCGATCAGGTGCGTCATCTTGAGCTTCCAGCCGAGCGGTCCCGCCGGCGCGTCCTCGTCGCGCTCGGCCGCCCGCGTGACGTCGGAGACGTCGCCGACCAGGTGCAGCACCCGCACCGGCCCATCCGCGCAGCGCAGGCCGAGCACCACCTTGTAGGAGAGCCCCTGGCGGAAGGTCTCGACCGTCATCTCGCCGGGATGCAGCAGGTGGGGCACCGCCTCCGGCATGGTGACGCGGTAGAAGTCGCGGGGCGAGGGGTGCACGTAGTAGAAGTGCCAGCGCCCGCCCGCGAAGATCCAGAGCTTGGTGTATTCCCCGAGCGCCCCCGAGATGCAGCGCCCCCCCTCGATGAAGACGGGGCCGGAGGGCCCCAGCTCCGGCAGCCGGATGCGCGGGCTCGGAAACCACAGCTCGCGGAACTCGGTGAGGCCGGCCCAGCTCCCGCTCATGGGCGACTAGCCCAGGTCGGCCAGCACCTTGTCGAGCGCGCCCTTGACCCGCTCAAGATCCTTCTCGTGCTTGACGAGCAGGGTGAGCGTGGACTCCACCAGGTCGCGGTCCAGCACCTCCGCGTTGAGGATCACGAGCGAGCGCGCCCAGTCGAGGCTCTCCGAGATCGAGGGCGCCTTGCGCAGCTCGAGCCCGCGGATGCGCTGCACCGCCGTCACCACCGTCTGGGCCAGGCGCTCCGACACCTCCGGGACCTTCAGGCGAATGATCGCGAGTTCTTCGTCGGCGGGCGGGAAGTCGATGAACAGGTGCAGGCACCGGCGCTTGAGGCCGTCGGACAGCTCGCGCGCGTTGTTCGACGTGAGCACGACCAGCGGGATCTGGGTGGCCCGGATCGTTCCGAGCTCCGGCACCGAGACCTGGAAGTCGGACAGCACCTCCAGAAGGAATGCCTCGAATTCGGGTTCCGCTTTGTCGATCTCGTCCACCAGCAGCACCACCGGATCCGGGGACTCGATGGCCTGGAGCAGCGGCCGCGGGGCCAGGAAGCGGTGGGAGAAGAAGGCGTCGTCCTGACCCGAGATGCGCGCGACCGCGTCGGGCAGGGACGGGGCGTCGGCGATCAGCTCCCCGATTCGCTCCCGGAGGAGCTGCGTGTAGAGGAGCTGCTTGGCGTACTTCCACTCGTAGAGGGCCTTGCCCTCGTCGAGGCCTTCGTAGCACTGCAGCCGGATGAGATGCCGCGCCGTCACCTCGGCCAGCGTCTTGGCCAGCTCCGTCTTGCCCACCCCGGCCGGGCCCTCGATGAGCACGGGCCGCCCCATGCGCTCGGCGAGGAACACGACGGTGGAGATGCGACGGTTGGCGATGTAGCGGGCGTTCTTGAACTGCTGCTGGACGTCCTCGACGGACTGAAACATGGCCGCTCCCTGGGTGTGAATTGGCGTTCAGTCTAGCACAAACGAAGACGGTGGTTGGCCGCCCTTCCCTCCGGTGGGACACTCTCCTCGTGGACCCGAAGGACCGTCCCGAGGAGGCGCGCGCGCGGGCCTATCACCGCCGCCAGCTCGCGCTGTCGCTGGCCGGGCTGACCGCCGCGGTCACCTATCTCCTCTTCCTGATCGAGACGCGCGCGGCCGGGCACCTCATCGCGTGGCTCGGGCAGTGGAGCTCCCGGTGGTGGCTACAGCTCGCCCTGGCCCTGCTGGTGCTCGCCGCCGGCCACCGTCTCCTCACCCTGCCGCTCGCCTGGCTCGGCGGCTTCTGGCTGCCGCGCCGCTACGGGCTGCTCCACCAGCCCTTCGGCCGCTGGCTCCTGGACGCCGTGAAGGCGGCGCTCCTCGCCGGAGGCCTGGGACTGCTGGCGGCGGTGGTCGTCTACGGGCTGATGCGGGTCACGCCCTGGTGGTGGCTGTGGGGCGCGGCGGTCTTCCTCGCCGGCTACACGTTCCTGGCCCTCGTGGCTCCGATCTGGCTCGTGCCTCTCTTCTACCGCCTCACGCCGCTGCCCGATGGCCCACTCAAGAGCCGGCTGCTCGCGCTGGCCGGCCGGGTCGGCGTGCCGGTCACCGGCATCTGGGTGGTGGACCAGTCGCGAAAGAGCCGTACCGCGAATGCCGCGGTGACCGGGCTCGGCCGGACGCGGCGCATCCTGCTCTTCGACACCCTGCTCAACGAGTTCACGCCCGACGAGGTCGAAGCGGTGGTGGCCCACGAGCTGGCCCACCAGCTCCACGGCGACGTTCGCCGGGGAGTGCTCGTACAAGGCGCGCTGACCCTGGTGACGTTCCGGGTGGCCGACGGCGCGCTCCGCGTGGGCGCCGGGCTGCTGGGCCTCGAGGGCCCGGCCGACATCGCGGGGCTGCCGCTCTTCGGCCTCGTCCTCCTGGGCGTGAGCCTGGGGGCCCTGCCGGTCGCCAACGGCTGGTCGCGCCACGTCGAGCGCCAGGCCGATCGCTTCGCGCTCGAGACCATCCCGGATCCCGGCCCCTTTATCGGCGCCATGGCGCGTCTGGCCGCGCTCAACCTCGCCGAGCGTGACCCGCACCGGCTCGAGGAGTTCTTCCTCTATTCCCACCCCGCGATCGGCCGCCGGATCGCCCATGCGCGGCAGTTTCTCCATGGTCTGACCTGACAGTGTGTCGGGGCAGCACCGCTGCCCTTCCCGGGCACCGTTCAGAAACAATCTAACTATTTGGAATACATGGTATTATTCAGTCGCGGCCCGTGGCATTTGGCTTGCTTGGCACGCAGGGGACGTTCAACGCGTAACCAAGCGATGAGGAGCCGGGACGAGCTGACAATGGCGCGGACTAACAATCGAGGAGTGGGTGGCGCGACATCGCTGATCCGTCACCTGCAGATCCTCCGCACGGTCACCGAGGCGGTGAGCCGCTCGCTCGATCTGAACGAAGTCATCCAGAAGTCGCTGAGCGCGCTCACCCACGTGACCGGCCACGAGATCGCGAGCCTGCATCTCGTCTCGTCCGACGGCAAGATGCTGCTGCTGCGCGGCGAGCGCGGCCTGTCCGACCGGCTGCGCGAAGTCAACGAGATGCTGCCGATCGGCCAGGGCTTGATCGGCCGCGTGGCCGCCTCCGGCCGGGTCCGCCGGGTGGACGAGGCCGGGCGCGCGCCCGATCTCCTGCCCGCCGCGCGCGCCGCGGTGTCCGCCGACGGCATCCGCGGCTTCCTGTGCGTCGCGATCCGGGCGCGCCACCGCATCCTCGGCACGCTCTCGCTCGGCCGGCAAACCGAGGAGCGCTTCACCAACGAGGAGGTCGCGCTGCTCGAGTCCACCGCCGACCAGATCGGCCTGGCCCTCGACAACGCGCGCCTCTACTCGGAGACGCGCCTGCAGCTCGAGGAGCTGCGACGCTCGCACACCGACGTGGTGCGGGCGGAGCGCCTCGCCGCGGTGGGCGAGCTGGCGGGCGGTGTCGCGCACGAGATCAACAACCCGCTCATGATCATCCTGGGCCAGGTGCACCTGTTGCTGCAGTCCCAGGATCACGACACCGTGCTCAGCGGGCTCAAGGTCATCGACGGCGCCACCAAGCGGGCCGCCAATATCGTGCGGGAGCTGGTGCTGTTCGCCGAGCGCTCGCCGCTCCGCCGGGCGCGCTGCAAGGTGAGCGACCAGATCTACAAGGTGCTGGCCCTGCACCAGTCGAGGCTCGAGGGCGCCCACATCACGGTGCAGACCGATTTCGAGGAGGTCCCCGAGATCTGGGCGGACAGCAATCAGCTCCAGGAAGCCCTCTTCCACCTCCTGCAGAACGCCGAGCAGGCCATGTCCACCGCCCGCGGCTCCGGCACGCTCACCATCCGGGTGAGGCCCGCCGCGGACGGGGTGCGGATCGAGGTCGCCGACGACGGGCCGGGCATGCCGCCCGATGACCTGGCCCGCGTCTTCAATCCGTTCTTCACCACCAAGGGCCCCGGCGAGGGCCGGGGCCTGGGGCTCTCCGTCG
>Ga0214473_10011437_pt1 | contig 10417 bp, 1 predicted proteins | sample RVTome_7_FD_203509 | JGI IMG/M metagenome (GOLD analysis project Ga0214473, IMG submission 203509) | Soil microbial communities from uranium-contaminated site in the Upper Colorado River Basin, Wyoming, United States - RVT98D197 | ecosystem: Environmental > Terrestrial > Soil > Contaminated >... | reverse complement strand
TAATAGAAAATTATCCTCACTAAGAAGATACTTAGCCTGGGCGTCGGAAGAAAGACTACTTGGGAAGAATCTAGACTTTGGCATTCTAAATATAGCTAAAGAAGTAAAAGATGAAGAGAAGATTCCAGATATAGAAGCATTAAGGCTTTTTGCCCAGTCCCAAAAGACTCCTGAGCAAACTAAAAATCTTAGATCATGGTCTAAGTTTCCTCCATTTAGACTAGTTCAAAAGGTATCAAAAACTATCGATTATGCATTCGAGTCTACACTTATCTCTCCCCTAACCGGTGCAACGAAAAAAACTTATCATTTGTTTTGGAAAATGCGGGGTAAACCTGTCTTTAAAAATTTAAAAACAGAAGACACAAGAAAAATTCAAAGTCCAATTCATAACATTAGAAAAATCTCCTATGCACCACTCTATGTTTCAACCAAATACTTTCCCTGGCATAAAAAGGTTTATCATCACATAAGATATACACGACCTAACTGGTATAAAAGATATCATTCATATTCAATTACCAATTATTTTCACTTAGCAATTCTCATGATTATTAGGGCAACGCTTGGTTTTGCTTTTTACACCAATTTCATTCTCAAACCGAGCGGAAAACCAATTCTGGCAGTAACAGGAAGTCCTACTCAACCTTTAAAGATTTTTTCCTTTCAGGGAAGAATAACCGACATTAATGACAATCCCATTACTACGGCTAATACGAAGCTTCGTTTTTCGATTTATGACAGTCCTACTGCAACTGACCCTGCCCACAGACTCTGGGAAGAACGGGATCAGGTAACTCCCGACGTCGATGGTATTTTTGCCATCTTACTGGGTAGTGATGGTTCGGGAGGAAATGCAGCCCTATGCAACGGCGGGAATCCCGTTACTTCTCCTGCAACGGGCGCCTGCGGAATTCCCCAGGCTATTATTGCTACATCTTCTGCGCTTTATCTTGGAGTAACTGTTGGCAATACTCCTGAACTAACCCCCAGGCAACAGCTTGCAACCGTAGCCTACGCAACTAACGCTGAGCTTTTGCAAGGCATGGCACCAATTACCCAAGTAGGAGCAGGTACATCAAACGTTGTTTTAGCTTTGGACTCATCGGGTAATTTGACAATCGGAGGCTCTGCCGCACCGGTTTTTCAAGCAAGCGGAGGCCAATTTACAATTTCCGGCCAAACTTTAATGCTAAATACTGTTGTAGGTACAAATTCCAACATTGTTCTCTCCCCTGACGGATCAGGATTCATTGATCTTCAAAAACCGCTGAAAAATACAACTAATAGTAACAATATTTCTACTGCTGTAGGCTCGGTTGAGGTAGATGATCTTTTCTCGGTTTTAGCCACCTCATCTGGCCAGTCGGCCGTAACGATAAACCAGACAGGAGGCGGTCCTTTAATTAGTGCTTCAGCTTCGGGAACAACCAAATTCGCAGTTGATAATTCGGGCAATATTACATCAGGAGATTTGCTCTCTTTAGCCACTAACACTTATGTTAATAGCATATATACAGGTGGAGCGTTAATTGCTAATTATTGGCAGAGAAATTCAAACTCTCTGGCTCCGATAAATATAGCTGATGCTTTAAATGTAGGCTCAATCACTTCAACTTCTGCCTATTTCCATGCTCCGGGAACAAATAATCAGGATGCGTGGTTCAATCTTGGAACAGGCAATGTGGGAATCGGGACGACGGAACCAGGGGCGAAGTTGCATGTTCTAGGATCAAATACTAGTGCTTTACGAATTGAAGGCCTTGCCTCCAATGAATTAGCTGATATTTATGTAAATAGTGGAGGACAACTTGTATTCTCAACTACGGCAGGCTCTGACGATTATGGCCATCTTGATTTTAGATCGGAGGATGATGAATATGGTTACGTTTTTAGAGAATCTGATGGAACGGGAACCACAGCTCTTCTCAATATGTATGTTGTCGATCCTGCCTCTGGAAGTGATTATGTAAATATGGTCATGAATGCAACTCAGGCTACCACCGGATTAGTAATTCAAGATGGCGGCAATGTCGGCATCGGGACTACTACCCCACTATCAACATTTGACGTAAGGGGAAATTTGGGCACTGGACCCGTTGCTTCTGTTTCAGGAAATACTTCTTTTGCTACGCTTATCGTTGACAATGATTCTTTAACTGGAGACTTAATCACCGCTTCTTCTGCGGCAACACCAAGCTTTGGTAGAACCCAGTTTAGGCTGACAGGTGATGGAAAACTATATGCAAGATCATATTATGATCTTGATAATTCAGCCTATTTTCTTGATCCTGCGGCAACAGGAACATCTTTAACTACGGTCGGATCTATCGGAATCAATACAACTACCCCTTCCGAGAAACTGGATGTAAATGGCAACGCAACAGTTTCAGGTAATTTAGTTTTAGCCAGTGCCGTTGGAACATCTAGGAATCTCCAGGCAACGGCTAATAACACTCTAAACATTGGAGGAAATACAACCGGAAATATTAGTATTGTGGCAAATGATACTGACGCAGGTGTAATTCAACTGGGAACAGGAGGAGCAGGATCAACAACGGTAGATTTACTCGGTTTTCCGGTTAAATCAGATACAGGTGATCCTGCCTTAGGTTTTGAAGGTGCAACCTATTACAATACCTTTGATAATAAGTTTAGGTGTTATGTCAATGCTGCTTGGGCAGATTGCGGAGGAGGAGGAACACAATATTGGCAGGAAATCCTAGGAGCATTATCACCAAGCAATATAACTGACGATCTCCTCCTAGGATCAACAGCAACTACCTCTGCCCTATTCTCTGTTACGGGTATTGCCAGTAACCAACCTGTTGCATCTGTTTCTGGAAATCTAATTGTTATGCCGAGAAATGGTTGGGGTGGAAATGTGGGGATTGGGACAACGTCACCTTCTTATCTTGTCCATGTAAGCACAAATCAAAATTCTTCTCAGGGGGAATTGATAGAAAATTTAAGCGCAGGCGCCGGGGCGTATTCAGCGTTACGTTTAGGGAATAATACCGATCAAAATGCGGCGATATTTAGAACCTCTTCTGCTAATACAGCTTATGCTGGTGCAAATAGCTTAAACCTCTGGACACAAGGTGCACATCCAATAGGATTTAGTACCACTAATTTGTTGAGAATGATCATAGATAGTGCCGGCAACGTTGGAATTGGAACAACCGGACCTGACCAGTTACTTGACGTACTTGGTCGAGGAGGAGCAACGCAATTAAGGTTAACTTCTACTGACGGTTCTGTATATACAGATATCAAAACAGATCAACTTGGGTATTTATCTCTCTCCCCTTCAGGATTAATAGCCACTTTAGCAGGAACATTTAATCCAAATGCGGATTCAACATATGATCTTGGCTCCCCTTCCAGATATTGGGCAAATCTTTATGTCGATACAATTTATTCGGGAGGATCAACTATTGCTAATTACTGGCAGAGAAACCTAGGAGCACTTTCGCCGATTAATATAACGGATGATCTTCTGCTGGGTGGAACTGCCACAAGTACGGCTAAATTCTCTGTCTTAAACATGATAGGTTTAGGAACTCCGACTGCTTCCGTGTCTGCAACAACAACCGGCAACGGAGTTTCAATCGGTGGAGGCGGTACAATACAAAGTTTAAGAGCAAATACTTTAGTAATTGGTGGAGATACAACCGGGTTTGTGACCATCCAACCAAACAAAGAGACTGATGACTACTTCAGATTTTCCAGTAACGGTACTGATTTAACCCTGGAAAGTATGGGAGGATCTGTGTTGAGTTTAGATTCAGGTTCAGGAGTTTTAACTCTTGGAGCCGGAACCAATACAATTGCTAATACGAGTCCAGATACGGATCTTCTGATTAATCCAAATGGTACAGGAGATGTACAGTTTCATTCCGCATCATACTATGTCAATGATTCAGGACAAATAACCGTTGCAACCAATGAGTCAATTAATGGTATTGATATAAATGCAGGAGCAGTTTCTGACGTAACTACTCTCGGAATGAGCGGTGTATTAACCAACTCTTCTGCAACTACCAACGCTATTGCCCTAACCGGAAACGGAGCGGGAATTACCTTCTCCGGTACAGGCCCTAACCAGATTATAACTGCGGCAGGGGTAGATCTTGCTTTAATGCCCGGAACTACCGGGAACGTGGGAATTGGGACAGTAACTACTGCCGGTAAGTTAGACATACATGAAGGAACTGATCGAAATCTAGTTGTCACTGTTAATGGTGGCACTAATGTTCTCCAAATTTGGGCGGCAAATGATGCTAGAGACAACATTGTACCTTTGGAAATAGCATCAGATGGACTCTTAATCCCATATGGCAATGTCGGCATCGGCAATGTTTCTCCTCTTACTGCTCTTGACGTTACCGGTTCTGCCTCTCTTTCTGCCAATCTTTCCTTGAGAGGGGCAGCAACTGCACACACTTTTAACATTCTCGACAATGGGACATTGAACATTCAAAGAAGTCCTGGAGGAGATGCGGGATTAGCAACGGCCTTGTTTATTCAGAATAACGGGAATATGGGGATTAGGACAACTGATCCCGGAACATCTCTTGAAGTAAGAGGTAATAATGTTACAAACAAAGGGCAAGTTTACCTTAACGCTAACTCTGGACAAGATGGCTACCTTGGAATAAATGCCGATGCCAATAAGGAAGCTGGAATGTTCTTTGGATCCGCTGGCTCACCAACAATGTGGCTTTATCGACCATTAAACACAAATGACTTGCGTATATATGATGACACAACTGCTAATGCTGATTTTGTTACATTCGAAGAAGGAGGTAGTGTTGGAATAGGAACAACTAATCCAAGTTCACCTCTCCATGTCTATAAATCAGATGGAAATATTACATCTAAATTTGAAAGTGGAGGCGCAGACAATTGGAATCAGTTCATAAGCACAAGCGGAACCGGTGAATATGGAATCTGGAATGATGCCTTATATTTTCAAGCTTTGGATTCAGCAGCTAATGGAATTAGGTTTTATGGCTCTAGCGAAGCCACCGCTGATCTGCAAATTCTTGCTTCCGGAAGTGTCGGTATCGGGACAACAAGTCCTTCTGAAAAACTGGATATAAATGGCAATGCAACGGCGTCCGGTAATTTGGTCCTTGCCACCGGAGATACAACTATCAGAACTATTCAAACAACCAGAAACAATACGCTGACAATAGGAGGAGACACAACCGGAAACCTTAAGCTGGTTGCCAATGATACCGCAGGAGGAGTGATTCAACTGGGAACAGGGGGAGCAGGATCAACAACTCCTGATCTTTTAGGACTTGATGTTAAATCAGATACCGGAGATCCTACCCTTGGATTTGAAGGTGCAATGTATTACAACACTTTTGACAATAAATTCCGCTGTTACGTTAATGCTGCCTGGGCTGATTGTGGAGGAAGTACAACACAATACTGGCAGAGAAACCTGGGGGCACTTGCTCCAACTAATATAACAGACGACTTGCTTATTGGAGCAGCCTCAACGGCTTCTGCAAACTTTAGGGTTGCAGCGCTTACAGGACAAGCTTATGCCCGTTCATTTGTTGATCTTGATAATTCAACGTATCTCCTTGATCCTGCAGCAACGGGAACATCTTTAGCCACTGTTGGATCTATTGGAATTGGAACAGCTACCCCATTAACTGCCACAGGCTTACATGTTAATAAGGCCACATCTGCCAATTCAATGCTTGTTTTAAATCAATTAGATACGGTTGGTACTATCGGAGACTTTATAGCTGCAAGTGCATCCGGGGTAACTCAATTTAGGGTAGACAGTACGGGAGATGTAATTGTCGGTTCTAATGGTAACGGTAAGTTAACCGCCCTGACTATTGACCCTCTTTATACAATTGACGGGGTTAGATATTCAACCTATGGAACAAGCATGGTTGGAGTAAAAGAAGAAGTTGCCGGCAAAGCCGATCTTATATATGACCCTCTGAAACAGGCTTATGCGTATAAAATTGAGTTAAATAATCAACCACAGGGATCTGATTTGTGGCTGTTTTCCAGGGTTTCCGATCCAGACGTCGGATTAACAACAGTACTTCTAACGCCGAACTCATCAGCTTCGGTGTGGTATGCCAAAGACGTTGCAAACAGGACAATTACTTTGTTTTCCAACACCCAAACCGCTGTTTCCTACCGGCTTACTGCACCAAGATTTGACTATCTAAGCTGGGGAAATATGTCTGATGAAACCGATCCTACCTTAACCGGTGCTTTGGCGCCCGGAATGGCAGAGTTACTTCAAAGGCAATTAGAAGCCAGCTTATCTGCCCAAGTCTCAACCCAATCTACGGTTTTTAGTATCAATCAATCTTTTGATGAGTTTGGAAACGTAATCTATTTATTGGTTGACAGTTTTGGAAATTCAATAAGACGGACAGGAAATTTTTCCGATTTAATTATAGCTAATATTGAAGCCGGCTTTGCAAATATTTCCGCTTTAACCGTAAGTTCAATTAATTTAACATCCGATAATTTAATAATCGGCGGACAAACATTAAGAAGCTATATTGCCTCCGTAGTTGAAGATCTTGGCTATGTAAAGAGTCCTATTATCTCTCCTCTTGCGGAAATTGACCAAATCAGTACTAATTTAATAACACCGCTTGGTGAGAATAAAAACATTGCAATTGCCATCAAAGACAGCTCCCTTGAAATAAGAAATGGAGCAACAGGTTCGGCTGTTGCAACCATTGATAATCAAGGAAATGCTTCATTTAGCGGAACAGTAAATAGCAATGATTTAGCCGTTAATAACAATGCTACAATTGGTGGAACTTTACGTGCCGGAAGAATAATTGCCGATCAAATTGAAGGCTTAAATATCCAGACAAGTACAATATCGGCAAATTATATAACCAATAATTTTTATAATTCTACCTCCTCTGCAGAATCCAATAGTCCTAATCTAAATTGGGAAAATAGCTCAGGAAATAATTATATTAGTATCTCAAGTTTCTCCGGACAATTTGCATATGTTGAGAATTTTAGTTCTGACTTTATGAAAGTAAACCAAGGCTTAATGGTTTTTGGACCGGCTTCCCTTAATGATGTTTCAATTACCGGACAACTGGCAATTGGCGGACAAATGATACTAGTTGATAATGGTATTAATGTTTTAGGAGCAGATCTAGAACTTCAACCTCTAAGACAAGGAGGAATCAGTTTTTTGTCCGGACTGTTTAGAATTGATGCAAACGGGAATATTGTTGCAAATGGAGATGCCCAGTTTGCTAAAAATGTCACTGTTCGAGGCAGATTTGCAACAGGTTTAATCAGTCCTCTTGCAGATTCCAATTTAAACATTGCACTTTCTCAGAAATCAGACCAAACAGATTCAAGCCTTAATATCCAAAATTCAAGCGGATCTGCTGTTTTGTCTATAAATAACATTGGTGATTTAATTTCTTCAGGCAGCGGAACTTTCCAAAAACTTAATATTGGTTTTGTAACACCAGCATATGCTCTTTCAAATACGGAAGTTATTGCAACCGGCTCAGCAGGTATTGCATCAGTTAAACCGCACCAGTCCGAATTAACTATTATTAATAGTTTAGTAACGGAAAAATCCTTGATTTATATTACGCCAAGGGGAGATTCCAGTCTATTTTTACTTAGACAGGTTCCCGGAGTTTCATTTACAGTTGGAATAAGTAAACAAAGCAATACTGAAATGCCGTTTAACTGGATCATTATTAATTAAAAATGTTAACTAGAAATTTGAAGCTAGAATTGAGAAAAAGAAAAGCTTTTTCTCCTTGACATTATACTTTTACTAAAATAGGATAAACGTATGGAAACTAGAAGAGAAACAGTAGGTTATTTGAATAGTATTTCACTCTTTCTTTTAGGGATTCTTCTCCTTGTTTTTCCTGTTCTAATTTTAAATCAAACAACCGAACCTTATATTCTACCCAAGCAAGCGTTTTTAATAGGATTATCACTTTTGATTATTCTTCTGCAAGGAATTAAAATGCTGGTAGCAAAAGCAGTAACTCTTAAAAGAACCCCTTTTGACCTTCCACTTGTAGTTATTGCAGTTGTTTTTTTTATATCATCCCTACTTTCGGGTAATAGAATTGACGCTTTAACTTCTTTTGTTCCTTTTCTATTTGCCGTAATTTCTTACTTTTTGATAACAAACATCGGTAAAGATAAAAGTTCGCTTACTTTTATCAAGTCATGCCTTGTTGGTGGCGGGGCGATTTTAGCCATTATTGCTCTATTAAATTACTTAAAAATCTTTGTATTTCCTTTTGACTTTGCGAAAATTCAATCCTTCTCTCCGCTTGGGACACTTCTTGACAGTTCTATTTATTTATTTTTAGTACTTGTTGTTACTGCAGGAGAAGCGGCTAAGATAATAAAGGGAAAAGGACTAAAGGGTGAAAACATCATTTTTCCTATTGCCGGTATTCTTGTACTAGTAGGTCTTTTTATATCATTCTATCAACTAATGGTAATAAAACCTGCAATTCTTCCGTTTGAGACAGGTTTTCAAACTGCCTTTGCAGCAATTTCCCAGGATACGGGAAGAATAGTCCAGGGATTTTTATTCGGTAGTGGCTACGGAACATTTGCGGTGGACTTTACAAGATTTAAGCCGGTTGGGTTTAATCTTACTCCCCTCTGGCTATATTCATTTTATCGATCATCCAGTTTCATATTGGAAACTTTGGCAACTGTTGGAGTTTTGGGCATTGTTTCTTTCTTTTTCTTATTCTATAAAATAGTTAAAGAAAAACCTCTTTCTATACCTCTTGCTTTAGCAATAATCGGACTTTTTATTCTTCCCTTTTCTTTCTTAAACCTGTTTTTATTCTTAATAATTCTGGGAATCTTTGCTTCCTCTCAAGGACTAAGACATTTAAATAGATACTTTGATATGGAAGTTGAACTGGTAACTCTTAAAAAGGGTCTAATTTCTTTTGAGTCGGCAGGAGAAATAAGAAAAAATGACAAAGGGAAAATTCTTTCAATTATTTCCTTTATTGTTATTCTTGTTTTTATAGGAGTTATCGGACTTAATAGTTTTAGATTTTTAATTGCCAATATTAATTTTCAAAAATCCTTGGTTGCGGCAGCCCAAAATAACGGGACATTAACTTACCAAAGCCAGGTAGCCGGACTTACAGCCTTTAGTCAAAATGATTCATATCAGAGAGTTTTTTCCCAAACCAACCTAGCTCTTGCTACTAATCTTGCCAATTCAATCCAAAAATCAGGACAAAAACCCGATGCTCAAACAAGTCAAACCATTTATACCCTAATCCAACAATCTATTAATGCGGGAAGAACGGCTACCTCTATTTCTCCTTTAACCTCTTTAAATTGGCAAAATTTATCATCTATTTATAGGAGTCTAATCGGATTTGGCCAAAATGCCGACCAGTTTGCAATTCTCTCCGCTCAACAGGCAATTTTACTTGACCCGAATAATCCTCAGGGATATATAAATTTGGGAGGTATTTACTATCAACTGGGTGTTTGGGACAGTGCAATTCAGCAATTTCAAGTAGCAGTTAATCTAAAACCCGATCTGGCAAACGCCTATTATAACCTTGGCCATGCTCTTGAGCAAAAAGGAGATTACAAGAGTGCTCTTAGTCAATATGAAATTGTTAAAAGCTTAGTTTCTAAAGATCCTACTAATCTTGCCAAAATAGAGGGAGAGATTAAAGCCTTACAAGAAAAAAGCAATGTTCAGGCAGGAGAAGCAAATAAACAGGCTGCAACTGAGGAAAAACAAAACATAGAAGTTAATACCCCGCCTGTTCAATTACCTCCTCAAAATCCACCGGTTAAAATTCCTGCACCTAAAACAACCATAACTCCAGCTCCAACTAAAGCAGTCACTCCTACTCCGGCTGAATAAAACCTCTAAAGACAAAAAGAGAATATAAGAAAATTAATTTATTTGGTATTTATTTGGTAAATGAAGGCAATAATGACCACGGTTTTATTTAAGCTTTTGTTTTATTTCCTGCAATGTAAGCCGTTTTTCTTTTTGTAATCTGCGTATTTCTTGTACCCTATTTACCATAGTAGGCTCGTAGAGTTGGTAACCACTGTCTGTATGCGATTTTACGTTCAATAAGCCTTCCCGCGTCCAAAAGCGAAGTGTAGGCACTGTTTCATTTGTCACTTTTGCTAATTCACCAATCTTTATTGTACTTATCGTTATTGAAATATTAGCGGCAGAAGGAAGGATACCTTTAACAGCTTCAAGATAAATATCCAGTGAGCGATCTTCTGCCTTGTAAATTAATTCTAAGAAATCATTGAGAGTCACACCTAATTGAGCCTTTTCAATAGCGTTAATATAACGTTTCCGGTCTTCTTTTTGGATAATGGCCGGAGGATAGCCTTCTTGCAT
>Ga0214473_10011436_pt1 | contig 10417 bp, 6 predicted proteins | sample RVTome_7_FD_203509 | JGI IMG/M metagenome (GOLD analysis project Ga0214473, IMG submission 203509) | Soil microbial communities from uranium-contaminated site in the Upper Colorado River Basin, Wyoming, United States - RVT98D197 | ecosystem: Environmental > Terrestrial > Soil > Contaminated >... | reverse complement strand
TTCAACCTGGGGAAGATGTTCCGGGTTGACGGGATGACCGTGTGGAACTGGAATAACAGCGGCAACCGGGACAACGGTATCAAGGAGATGACCGTCAGATACGCCACGGAAGACAGCGCCCCGGGAACGGAGGCCAACCACGCCACCGGATACAGTACGTGGGGCACCCTCACCGTTTCGCGGGCGGACGACCCACCGAACCCGGAAGGGGAGTTCTTCAGTTTCACCGCCGACGGGGACCTCGGATACCCCGGAGGCTTCAAGGCACGATACATTCTGTTGTCTGAGTTGGCCAGTTATGACGAGGTGAACCCACACGCCGTGGGAATGTCCGAAGTTCGTTTTTACGGCGAGATGACCTACGACGACAAGATCTTTACGGGCATAACCTCGGCCGATTTCTTCGGCAAGGCCGCCTACTATTGCGACCAGTTCGTGTACGACTCGGAAACCAAGGATGAAGCGGGATACAAGCGCGCCTTTACGGAAAACCAGGGTGGCGAGAATCCTAGCAAACCCCTACAGGACCGCTGGGTCTGGGGAACCTTCGCGAACTGCGTCGCAAGTGGTAGTCGTATGCCCCAGTGGTGGAGCGGAACTCGGACAGTTGACACACTCTTCTCTTTGCCTCAATGCAGTGGGGCAGAACCGGACTACGTCTACGACCAAGACCGTTGTTGCGATGATAACGAGCACCTGATTTGTATCTGCGGTGAGTGTCTCGACTTCGACTCGCCTCCATCCCCTAACCCTTGTCCCTCAAGCTGTGACGGGGTTCCAAACTGTCCCGAACGCTGCAACTTGCCTGCCTGTTTCACCGAATGTCCACAACTGACACCATATTGCAGCCGCTGCATGGAGATTTCCCCGCCGTTCGAAATGCTTCCGTGGTTACCAGGGGGCGGACACAATCCGAATGCGGTGGTCTACATGGACGACTCCGGGCAAGATGGTCATGCGCTCGCATTGAGTGTCCAGGATCCAGGAGATGGAAGCCCGCCCACGGAACCGTGCGCGCCGGAAGCTATCGCTTTTCGCAGTCAGGATGGCGATCCCAATGCCGAGGATCCTGCCGATCGTATTCCACACGCGCTCAACCTCAAACCCGTTCCCGTGTCGGCGATGCTGGTCGGCCGCGATCAGGCGCAAGTTTTCAACCCGCCGTATCCGGATGGCACGCCCGGACGACTTTCATACGGGTGGCATATCTACCGGCTCAAACTGGCGAACATCCAGGGCATCTCGAACAACATCGACCTCGATGCAGGTCGAAACGGCTCCGGTTTCGACTGGGACGTCCAGCATCTTCCCGGCATCTGGTACAAGGGCCTCTCGATGCATCTCGGTGGCAGAACCGCCCCGCCCTTCGTGCCGCGCCTGGGAGCCCCGGACCGGGATCTCAGCCAGGAATACTTCGTGTACAGGATCCTCATTACCCCTCAGGCGGCGATTTGCTACATCGACGATGAGAAGGTCGTGGAGATTGTCTCCCACGGCATCGGTCGAACGACCAACGCGTTCCACCCGCAAGTCCATCTCCAGATGCATGGGTTCTACATTTCCGGTGGGAGGAATGTCTGGGAGGATGAGAGGTTTGTTCCAATTGAACGAGGTGGAGCTGCGCCACCCCAGCAAGATCTCAAGATTGATTATTATGTCCATTTCCCGTTGGGAACCGATCCGAGTGGTGTTAGGATCGAACAAGGGGGAGCCACTCAAGAGGATTTCTTCGCTCAACCGTACGAGGTCGTGAAAACACAGAGGTCTCTTGTGGAAGTCCGCGTTCGTCGCGGTTAGCGAGAGCCGAACGCACGGTGCTTCGGTGGACGCCACTTCCCTTAACGTCATTCCCGCGAAAGCGGGAATCCACGGGAAGGGTGGGGTGGACTTTTTGCGCAGGCTTTCAGCCGAATGAAGAGAGGCAGAAGAAGATGTTATTTCAAAGACAGTGCAGTCAGAGTTTACAGAGGTTTATACCGAGAAGTAGATACATCTATGTGTCATTAGTCCTATTCGTATTGGCTGGCGAACCTGCAGACGCACGAATCATCCGAGTCTCCAGCACGGGGGACGGTTCGAATGGAACATCATGGGACACCGCCTTCAATCGCGTCGCGGATGCGCTCGATGCAGCCGAATATGGCGATGCGATCTGGGTCAATGCCGGGTCCTGCAACGAATCGATCGAGCTTGTGGATGGCGTCTCGTTGTACGGTGGGTTCATCGGCACCGAAACCGATACTGAATTCTACCTGCGCGACTGGCGAAGCAACGAGACGATCCTTGATGCGACCGGCTTGAACAAGCGCGTAATCGATGGCGCGAGCGAGACCGTTGTGGATGGTTTCACCATTACGAACGGATTGACGACCCAGCAGGGCGGAGGAGGTGGTTTGCATTGCCGGTCGGTGAACATGAGGATTGCGAACTGCAACATCGTCTCGAACACGGCACTTGATAGCGGAGTGCCCAGTGGTGACCCGAGTAATCAAGGAGGCGGGTTTAGCTGTTTTCTGGCTAACGTTTCCATCGTGAACTGCGTTATCCAATTCAATCGTGCCGATTACGGGGGCGGTGTATATGCCCATCGATCAAACGTCCTTCTTCGCAACTGCTTAGTAGATGACAACATGTTCACTGCTGTTAGACCAAACAATGCAGAGATTGTGTTCCAAAACTGCACCTTCGGCCTCAAGAACGTTGGGATCGCGGATACCGGCGACGACTATTTTGGAGGAGGTGTTGGCAGGTTCCGGAATTGCATAATGCGGAAGCCATTCTATGATATCTTGTTCCCAACAGAGGCTGTCTACAGTAACCTGGTTGCCACTGACGGTGAAGGCAACATCGACCAGGATCCGCAGTGGGTTGATCCGGAGAACGGGGACTATCGGCTCAAACTCTCCTCCCCTTGCATCGACAGCGGCACGACGACCGGACCGGCGACGGACCTCGACGGCAACCCGCGCCCGGTGGACGTTTTGGGCATAGGCCGCGACGGCCCCGGAGCGTACGACATGGGCTGCTACGAGTTCCAACTGAACAAAGCCGACCTCAACTCCGACGGCCAAGTCAACGCATGTGACCTCTTCCTCTTCGAAGACCAGTGGCACAGCGAATAAATGGGGACAGTCACCTACTATTCCTTTGTTCCTCCCACTACGAGGCGGTGGTACGCACAGCGTACCCTACGGGCTGATTCGCGATTCGGAAGTCTTCTGGATCGTTCGCTTTGGAAAGGGGGACGGGAAGGCCAAGAACGGTCGCGAAATAGGTGTGGTGTCCCCGGATTTCCTATGCTTGGAACGATACCCTGCCATCCCCGTGGCTTTACCTGCCATATCATATTTGCATAGGGGAGGATGGATTAAATTACAGTAAGGACTGTCTGCATGCATATAACTTGGAGGAAGTCCTCCAGATATGTTATACGACCAGTGACGCTTTGCCCATTCCGACACCCGTGACAGACGATGTGGATGAACGGCTTGCTGCCATTCGCGAATGGCAGGTCGCCGAAGCGGTTCCAAGAAAGGTGCTGAAGGAATACAACAACAATCCGAAATACCGGCGCATAAATTTCTCGATGCACGACAATATCGACTACTTGGGACAAATCAATCTCTGGTTCCGCGCGCAACTGAACTCCAGCGACGACAAGATCATTATAGACAATATCCGGATCATGGGGCAGAAGGCTCCTGGAATTGCCACCTGGACCCCCACTCCAACCAATACGACCGGACCCACGAATACGACTGGACCCTCACCAACCAACACCCCAACAATTACCCCAACAGCCAATCTGTGGGGATGCACACCGACGTACACCCCCACCCCCTCATAGAAAGGAGAAGAAAAATGCAACGCCAGTACAAAACCGCTTGCTGTTTGTTCTTCGTGTTCTTGTTTTGCTACTCAGCGCCCGTCCACGGCCGGACCATCTACGTTTCCAAAGCTGGAGACGGAACAACGGGAAATACATGGGAGACTGCGTTCAATACCATCAATTCGGCGTTGGTTGCTTCTGTAACCAATGACGAACTCCGCGTGGCGGCTGAGACTTATAACGAAACTATCGAGGTCGCCACACCCCTAACAATTGTTGGAGGATACGAGCCGTCTGGGAAGGAGGGGGCGAATTCTTCTCCTACCGGCAGAACTACGATTACGGCGTGGTGGAGTGGTAACCTCGTTCAACTATTTCCGGACACAATATTCGTGAATTTCATAGTTACAGGCGGACAGAGTGGAGGTGGCACCGGATTGCGAGTAATCAATTCCGACTGCACGATTCTCAATTGTGTTATTGACAACAACTATGCAGACAACTTCGCTGCCGGGATCAGTTGTTACAAGGCGACAGTTACGATTCAGCGTTGCACCATCTCGAACAACACCACCAAAAGAGGGGCAGGTGGTATGTACTTCACAGAAGCAGAAGTCGTGCTGAGCGACTCGGTGATTTTCGGCAATCGCAGTCCTGGTGTCCCTGGCGCCCCCGAGTTTGGAGTTCCACGACAAAAGGGGATTGGAGGCGGGTTAATCGTAGGCAATAGTAAGGCGAGGATTTCGAACTGTGTATTTTATGATAACGACGCAGAACTGGGAGCGGACATTTACTTTGGCGCCGGAGGGTCGCTTCGGTGCGAGAATTGCACTTTTGCATCGTGCACATACACCAATATTTATCAAGGTGAATCTCCCGTGGGTCAAGGGCAAGCGTTCAACTGCATTGTTTGGGGACATGCAACAGCGTTCCGAGGAGACGATTGGATCGTTACCTACTCCGACGTCCTCGGCGGTTACCCCGGCGCGGGCAACATCAGCGAAGACCCGCTCTTCGTGAATGCCGACGGCGGCGACTTTCACCTGCAAGCGAATTTAGGATTTCAGGTACTTGGAGGCAATCGGAAGGAGGACGGTTCTCGGTTTGGTTTTGGAGAACTCAATTCGGGCCCGATACACCATGTGTCCATCCTCGGTCGTGGTCTCTTCCAAGTGCCGGAAACGGACATTCAGAAATTCCTCTACCCGGGCTCCCGAATCGAAAAGCACCCAAATGACCGCGCGTTCCATCGGACTGGCAGCGTACTCGCTCATGCGTTCGATCTCTTCCCGCACAAGGCAAGGGATCTCCGGTACGACGTCGCGAGTGTCGATCCACTGAACGATGGCCGGATAGGTTTCGTTGTTGCCCGTGGCTCCTGCATCAGCCGGCCGCACAATGACGCCGAAAGGGGTTCCAAGACAAGCCGCATTCATGCGGGTTTCTATTTCACCTTCAGAGACACTTCCTTGTAGGCGACGATCCTGACCGGCCCGATCAATCCGGACGCGGGCAGGGGTTTGAATCCGATCGGTCCGCGGGCGCTCGCCGAGTAAGGTGTTGTCCCTCTTCCATAATACTCGGCGAGATGGTCCGGGACCGGGGGTGGCTCCTTCAGAGCCGCTGCGCGATTGATGAGAGTGTTTGTCACCAGAACGACCAAATGGTTGGAACCAATCCTTGCGCTACTACTGACATCCAGGCTTTGGTCGCGCATCCAAGCTGTGCCTGCGTTGCCGCCGTTCAAGCGAACCTCGGCCACGTTGCCGACTCTGCCCAGCTCCAGTTCCAAACGCAGGTCGCCAGTCAAATACTCGTCGGGTAGTATGAACTGCGTCTCGTACCGTCCGGTTCCGCTGAAATTCCTTGTCGCCGGATCCTCAGTCCACGAGGTCAGTCGCTTCTGGGTCTTCTCCAGTCGAGGAAAATCGTGCCCCTCCAAGGTGACTTTCCACGGACCGGCGATCTGAAAAGGGGCGGGCACCGAAGCCACTGTCGCCGTGACTTCCAACGTTCGCCCGTTGCAGGTCATCCTAACAGAGTGCTCTCCATTCTCCGCGGCCAGCGCTTCGATTGTGTCCTCTGTCAGACGGGTCGTCTCGTAGAAATCGCTGTGGTCCACATGGCGGCTGTCGCCTTCGCTGTCAAAAAGAACGAATGTTGACTCGTAAGGCTTCAGCCTCAGCGGAATCTTCGTGCCGCCGTCTTCTGCTTGATAGTGCAGGATACGTGTAACCGCGCCGCTGTAAGGATTCCACTTCCAGGGAACCTTGCCTTTCACACGGAACGTCACCGGGACCCGACTTGGCCTGTCCTGAATGTTGGCGACGAAATAAACGTCCCTGTCGTCAAGTTTCCGGTGGACGAAGGTCAGCCCGTCGTTCTCCCGAATTCCTTCGAATGCGAAATCGATCCCAAAGTCGGGCGGGCAGTGTTGCCGGATACAGTTGACGAACGGGTCGAGAGCGCTGCTGCAACGGTCCAGGACGTCGCTGCGGTCCATGACGGTGTCGATCCGGTAGGCGAAACCCTCGCCGTGTCGCCCGGTTTGGAACAACTCGCGAGCGATGCGTAGGACTTCCTCGTCTTTGCGGGCATAATCCACAAAACCGACCGAGCGATCGGGAATTCTCTCCAAGGCGATAACGACGCCGCCTTCGGATACATATCGCTGAATGAACCGCATGGTTTCCAAGGGAAGGGCTTCAATATTCGGAAGAATCAAAACCTTGTACTCCAAGTCGCCCACCTCGATCTTGCCCTCACCAACCGCTGCGCGGTTCTGAAGGACGTCGTCGTTCACCAGGTCAAAGTCATAACCATTGGCGACAAGAAGCCTCCCGAGTTCGCCCCAGTCGAAGTCTCGCGTCCATTTTCGCGCGTTCAGGACGCCGAGCGTCCACTGGTTGGCAAGAGGCGAATAGACCGCGACGTCCGGCGCAAAGCGGCCCTGTCGCAGGAGGTACGAGCACCGCGCAACATAGTCGGCGAGAAGGGGATAGTATTCCCACCAGACGTTGGGGTGGGAGATACGTGCTGCAAAGGGAATCGACCGTGAAGGCGCAATGTCCCGTTCCGGGGAATAACTGTAGCCATGGTTGAAGAACTTATTGGCTCCCGCGCGGAAAAAGCCGTCGCTCGCGATCTTCAACTCCTCCAGGGTCGCTCGATACAACTCCCAATGAATGTACGTGTAGGCCTCGACAGCCACCACGTTTCGGCCGTAGAGATGGGCGCCTGAGGAGATGTATTTCTTGGGACCGATGCGGGTGTCGAACCAAGGGACAGCGTCTTTCTCACCGGGAGTGATTTCCATCATGGGCAAATCGCACAGCCCGGCGGACTCCAGGACGTCGGTGGGAAATCCGATAGGTTCCATGCTGCCTCGGACCCCGTGCTCCCGACACCACGTGAGAAACGTGTCAAAAAAGACCTCGAGACCGACATGGTGGAGCAGTGCACTCACGTCGTAACGAATCTTGGGGGAGATTTCGCCCACTTCCCACCAGATCGCGGTCAAGTACTTCGTCAGGTCGTAGCCATGATGGTTGCGAAACTCGTCCAGCAAGGAGTCGCTCCAGTAGATCCCATTCGGCAGGTTGGCCAATTCGAAACTGTCGCAGTGGAACGCTTCCACGGTCTTGCCGAACTCGTCGCCGAAAGCCTGAAGAAACTTCCCACCCAAGAAGTCGCAGTATCTCTGCATGGCCGGTCGGCTGAAATGGTCCACACACCAGTGCCGTTCGTGACATCGCTGCCCGGTGAACTTGAGCCAGAACGCAGCCAAGCGCCACTTTCCTTCGGGGACAGTCCATGTGAGGGAGGCGTTTTCGACTTCAGGCGTGAGTTCGACGAGCGATGTTGCGTCGATCGTGTCGTTTACGACTTTCCCCGCGACCACCGCCACCAGCTTGTCGATATCGGGAATATCCTCGACACGAATTTCCCCTCGATGGTCGGGTGCCTTCGCGAACAACGGCAACGGACCGGAGAATACCTGCGGACCCTCCAGCTCGATGCTGGCGGGAACCAGACTCTGGCTCCGCTCTTCCTGCGGCACCCAGGAACCACCGAACGCCCATCCGGGACTGAAGTTGACATACACTTTCATACCCAGTTGCCCGGCAGCCCGGATGGCGTGCTCGAGCATTTCCAGGTAGTCGTCGGAAAGGTATTCCAGGTTCCCTTTTTCGTAGACCTGGGGGGCCGCACTCGTGATCAGGACGCCTCCCATCCCCTTCTCGTGCATCTGTTCCAGTTCCCACGAGATCTCCTCGCCGGTCACTGCGTTTCCGGGCCACCACCAATAGGTGCAAGGTCGACAGTCCGTGGGGGGGGCCTCGAAGCCGGAGCGCAGTGCTTCGAAACTCGTTCCAGCCTGGAGTGATTGAACAAAAGCCAAGATAGAAAGGGGCACGGCCATGGCGACAAGAAGGGGGAGCGAGTGATTTCCGGGATTCGTCATAGGCAACAGTCCTTCCCCGTACCGACAAGCACGGGCTTTCCTAGCACCGTCGAATCTACCCTTTTCAGCTTCCCCTTGACAACTCCTCTCGGGTCCGCGAGAGGAGTTGCTCCTTGCTCGTTGGGGCGATGAAAACAGGCGGGGCCACGGTCGGGAGGCAAGGGACTGACGGAGCAGCCAAACTCGGAATTCCAAGGCCCCACCTGAGGTTTACTTCCATTCTTCGCGGACATCAGGTACCTTGCGGGCGTATTCTCGAACTAATTTACAGTCTCTTGCGTCGTATGGAGTACCCGGCCTGAATCTGTAGATGGAGAGTCGCGAGGATATGCAGCGGCATTCTTTTTTTCATCCCCAGTGGAACCGAGGTTTTACACTCATCGAGATTCCGACCGTCATCGCATTCATCCTGATCCCGATCGCCATTGCCTTGCCCAACTTCCTGGACGCTCAAATGCCAGCCCGTGTCACACGGCGAAAGGCGAGATGCGCAGCCTGCACGTCGCAATGGACTCCTATTGCCTGGACTGGAAGGTGCATCCGGCGGAACACGAGCGCGGCGAAGGCGGGCAAAGTCTTGGGATGGGAGTGACCCCTCGGGGATTGACTTTCGAGGCGAACGGCGACTTCGGCGCCTTTCGTTGCGTTCTTTGGCTGCTATCGGCACGTTGAGGAGGGAATTCGGAAAATGGACTTGCCCGTACTGGATTTGCTGGTTCTGGCTGTTTTCTTTGGGGGAATGACCGCTTTCGGTCTGTACTTTGCACGGCGCAACAAGACGACCGAAGAGTATTTTCTGGGGAATCGTTCGTTTGCCGGATGGGTCATTGGGATCTCGATGGTCGGAACCTCCATCAGCTCCATTTCCTTCATCGCCATCCCGGCGGATGCTTTCAAGACGGCTTGGTTACGCCTCCTGCCGGGGATGATGCTGCCGCTGGCGGCATTGGCGGGAGCCTATCTGTTTCTGCCGTTCTATCGGCGGACCAAGACCACCTCCGCCTTCGAATACCTCGAGGCCCGGTTCGGACCCTCGACCCGTCTCTACGGTTCGGTCGCCTTCGCCTTCGGACAGTTGTTTCGGATCAGCATGATCCTGTATCTCCTCTCGGTGGTCACGGCCCAGCTGACCGGCTTCCCCGTTTGGGTCTGCATCATCGTCGGGGGCGTTTTCGTTTCCTTCTATACGGTGGCGGGAGGGATCGAAGCGGTGGTATGGACCGACGTTGTCCAGACCCTCATCCTGGTCTTCGGCGGACTGCTGTGCCTGGCCAAGATCGTTACCGCGTTGCCGGGCGGCTTCGGTCAGATCTTCGAGGTGGGCGGGGCGGACGGCAAGTTTCAGTTCGCGGAGATGATGCCGGACGGTTCCTTTCACCCCCCGTCCTGGGGTTTTTCCCTGAGCCGCAAGACCGCCCTGATGATGCTGTTTGTCGGATTGTCGGCGCAGATGGGCGAACACGCCTGCGACCAGAATCTCGTCCAACGGTACTGCGCCTCGAAAACGATGCGCGAGGCCCGAAAAGCCCTTCTCCTCTGCGTTTGCGCGAGCATCCCGATCTGGATCTACTTCACCTTCGTGGGGACGAGCCTCTACGTTTTCTTCAAGGAGTTTCCCACGCCGGACACCCAGGCCATGCTGGACGGTGCGCAAAAGGCGGAACAGGTGCTGCCCTTCTTTGTGATGAATTGCCTGCCGTCCGGCGTCTCCGGGTTGGTGCTCGCGGCCGTGGCCGCCGCCGCCATGTCCTCTCTGGACTCCAGTATCAACGCCGTCTCCACGGTGACTGTAACCGACATGTACAAGCGGCACCTGATCAAAGACCGCGACGACAAACACTACCTCTTGACCGCTCGGCTCATCGGTATCGGCGCCTCCGTCTTCATGATCGTTGGCGCCATCCTCCTGGCCACCACCGAAAACAAAACTCTTCAGGACACCGCCACCGCGCTCGCCGCGATCCTCTCGGGTGGCCTGTTGGGGCTGTACCTGTTCGGATTTCTCACCACTCGCGGTGACGCTCGCGCCGTGGGGATCGCGATCGCGTGCACGGTGAGTTGGTCTCTCTACATGACTTTGGGAAGATACGAATTCATCCCGGCCGGATGGAGGATCCCGGTGG
>Ga0214473_10011435_pt1 | contig 10417 bp, 9 predicted proteins | sample RVTome_7_FD_203509 | JGI IMG/M metagenome (GOLD analysis project Ga0214473, IMG submission 203509) | Soil microbial communities from uranium-contaminated site in the Upper Colorado River Basin, Wyoming, United States - RVT98D197 | ecosystem: Environmental > Terrestrial > Soil > Contaminated >... | reverse complement strand
GGCAGGTTTCTCGCTCGGCGGCAATTTCATGCTGCGTGTCGGTGCGCGCGCCGCCGGGGCCGGGCTACGGATCGCGCGCATCGTCGCGGTGTGCCCGGTGCTCGAGCCGGCGACAACGCTCGCCGCCCTCGAGGCCGCCCCCGCAATGTACCGCGGGTATTTCCTGTACAAGTGGCGGCGGTCGTTGCGCGCGAAGCAGCAGGCATGGCCCGGCGGTTACGATTTCGGGGAGCTGATCGGCGAGCGGTCGCTGACCGCGATGACCGAGCGCATGGTGCTGAAATACACCGGGTTTCCGGACCTTGCGAGCTACCTTCGCGGTTATGCAGTCACGGGCGACGCGCTGGCCGGCCTGCAGGTGCCGGCGCGCATCATTACTGCGCATGACGATCCGATGATCCTTGCGCACGACCTCGATCGCCTCGCACGGCCGTCGGCGCTCGAAGTGACGGTCACCCGGCGTGGCGGGCATTGCGGGTACATGGACGCGCTCTCCGGCCCGAGCTGGATCGACCGCGAGATCGTCGGGGACCTGCTCGTCGCCTGAGCCCTCAGTCAGCCGCCGCGCGCATCAGCTCGAGCCACTTGAGGTAGCGCGCCAGCAACCGCTCGTCCTGCTCCGGCTCGAGGCGTTGCATTGCCCGTTTGCCGAAATCCGCAGGCTCCCCCGCAACCAGGAAGGCGAGGCCGCGCAGGGTCGCTTCGCGATCGGTCGCGCGATCAACCGGCACGCCCGACAGGCAGGACATCAGCCGGCACAGCAGGCGGTTCTCGGCGAGCCCGCCGCTGGCGATCAGCCGCTCGGGCGGACCAAGGTGGCGATCCATTTCGGCGAGATTGGCCTTGATCAGGAATGCGACGCTCTCGAGCACCGCCCGGCACTGCTGAAGCTCCGAACCCTCGCCGATGAATCGCGATTCAAAATCCGGATTCCAGAATGGCGAGCCGAGGCCCGCGACTCCGTTCAGGAAGAACGGCGCGCCATCGTCCGCGAGTGGCGCCGCATCGAGCAGCGCCAGCATGCGATCGGCCGCTGCCCCCTGGTGTCGTTCAAACCAGGACAGCGCCGCGCCCGCGCCATTGACCGTGCCCTCGAGCACAAAATCGAAATTATCCGCATCCGCCCGGATCACGCTGGTCAAGAGCGGCGCAGCGCGCAGCGCGCAGTTCGCAGGACGCAGCACGAAGGCGCCGGTGCCGAGGTTAACGTAGGCGGCGCGCGCATCGAGCGGCCCCGCGGCGAACGGCACGACGGACTGGTCGCCATTGCAGACCACGACGGGAACCGCCTGACCGACTGACGACAGCGTGCCGAATCGCGCCCTGGTGCCGACCGCCCGCGGCAGGACATCGCGTGGAACGCCGAACAGGGCCAGCAACTCGTCTGACCAGTCGCGCTGGAACGGCGACCAGAGCTGGGTGCGGGCCGCATTGGCTGCATCCGCCAGCACGGGATGCTCGTCCAGCAGGCGGTGGAGCAGGTAGCTCGCGAGCGGCCCGGCCCGCAGCACACTTTGCGCCGCGGCGGCGCGCACCTCAGGAACGTGGTCGAGGCACCAGCGCAGCTTGCTCGCGCCATAGTGCGGGGACAGTGGCAGGCCCGTCAGCCGGTGCACTTCGTCCGCCTTGCGGGCCAGGCCCTTGAGCCAGGCGGCGTTTCGCCGATCCTGCCAGGAAATGACCGGCGTAAGCGGCCGGCCGTCACGCGCGTCCCAGCATGCAAGGCTCGAGCGCTGCACCGCAAATCCCGCCGCCGCCCAGCGATTTGCCGGGACCAGTCGGGCGAGTTCCGCGAGCGCAGTCGTTACGCTCGCAACGACTTCCTCGGCATCGTGCTCGACGTGACCAAGCGCGTTGTGCTGCGTCGCGATCGTTACGAGCGCGGCGCCCTCGAGCGTACCGCGCGCATCGTAAGCAGCGGCGCGGGTCGCGTGCCCACCCTGGTCGATTGCGATGAAGACCGGATTGCTCACGCGCGCAGCTCCGTGCCCCCCGAGAGTTCCGCCAACAGGCGCGCTGGCACCATCGATTCGACCAGCGAGACACCGCGGGCATGCAACGCGCGTGCGAGTCGACCATCAGTCACTTCGTAAACCGCCCAGTCCCAAGTTCCGCGTGGCAAGGGCCCGGCGACCGGCAGTCCGCGATGGTCGCAGAACGCGAACTCGGGCCGCAGGGCCTCGAGAACAGCCAATTGCGTCCCGGGCCCGCCATCGAGCACCCAGCCAATCGGCAGGCCAGACATCTCGCGCGCGAGCCGGCAGGCCTCGGCGTCGAAAGAAATCACGATGCAGCGGTCAAGCACTCCGGCAAGCGCCGCGAGGCTGCGCTCGACACAGTGCTGCCTGCCGTGATGCACGAGGCTGGCCCGCTTCAGCTCGACGAATGCCCGGGCCTTCGGAAACCCGGCCATCAATGCCGCCACTGCCGCAAGTCGCGGCAGCCGTGTGCCGGCGTGGCGCGTACCAAAGCGCCCGGGCTCGCAGGCATCGATGCCGTCGAGTTGGCCTGAGTTCATCAGGCGCAGGTCGCCGCTCGAACTGGTCGTGCGATTGAGGTTCGCATCGTGGATCACGTAGGGCACGCCGTCGGCCGAGAGTTGCACGTCAAATTCCGCAAATCGCAGGCCGAGGCGCCAGGCGGCCTCGAGCGCGGGCAGGGAATTTTCCGGAAAGTGTTCCGCGTCGCCGCGGTGTGCGACGATCTCGGGAAGATCCGGCCTGGCGGGCGCTGGCGTCAACGTCACTCCGCTGTGATGCCGGGATTATAGGAGTCCCGTTGCGACCGCAGTGGATTGTCTTGTGGCTTGCCATTGCCTGTGTGCTTCTCGCCTGCAGCCGGCAGGAATCCGGCTGGCGCAGTGCGCGGAACGAGGACAACGTGCCTGCCTACGAAACCTACCTGGAGCAATTCCCGGCCGGAGCGCACGCGGCCGAGGCCAGGACGAGAATTCGCGAATTGCGGGAAGAGCAGGAATGGGCGCGCGCGAGCCGGCTGGAGACCCCCGAAGCCTACCAGCGCTACCTCGGCTCTTATCCCGAGGGCCGCTACGCCACGGCGGCGCACGAGCACCTGTCGGATATCGTGCTGGCACGCGCGCCGTCGGCGGACCGGCCCTACCTGGTGCAGCTCGGGGCGTATTCGAACGAGGGGGCGGCGCGGGCTGTTCTGGCGCGGCTCAAGGGCGATCACGCCGACTTGCTCGAGGGCCTGCAACTGCGCGTACTGCCGCCCGCGGCGGGAGCGCCACGGCTGTGGCGGCTGCGCGCGGGATCGCTCGGCGAGACGGCGGCGCGCGGACTGTGCGGGCAGCTTGCGGCGCGCGGCGTGGACTGCGCGCCCTTGAAAGAATGACTCAGCCGGTCACGCGCCGCCAGAGCGCGCGTCGGATCAACCGGGCCTTGTCGGCGAACCCGAAGCGCTTCAAGTTGGTCCGGATGACGCCATCGGTGAAACGCGTGCGCTTCGAATAGTCGATGCGCACGTCCACCAGCACCGGCTGGCCGGACGCGGCAGCGGCGAGGGAATCGGCGATGACCCGCTCGATGTCGCCGTCATTGCGCAGGGCCCGGAAACCGACGCGGTTGGCGCGCGCGAGGCCCTCGAAGTCGAGCTCCGGCAGCACCGTGCAGACCTTGCGGTTGTAGGGCGTTTCCTGCGCCTGTGCGATCTGCGCAAGTTCGCCGTCGTTGAACACGAACCAGACGACGCCGATCTCTTGCGCGACCGCGGTCGCCATCTCGAGCCCGGTCATGCGCACTGCGCCGTCGCCGACGATTCCGACGACCGTGCGGTCCGGCCGCGCGAGCTTGGCGCCGATCACCGCGGGGATGCAGTAACCCATCGAGTTGAAATCGGAGGGCGAGTAGAAGCCGCGGGGGCAGTGGATCGGCATGAGTTCGGTGACCAGGAAGGTGTGGTTGCCGTCGTCGGCCACGACGATGGCGTCATCAGGCAGCCGGCGTCGCAGCGCGTCGAAGAATCGCGCCGGATTGACCCGGTCCCCGGAATCGTGGGCGAGCCACTCGTTATGGTAAGCGCGCTTGTCGGCGGCGATGCGCTCGCCGACGAGTCGAGCCCGCTCCGCGCCGCCCTGTACCGGACCCAGCGCTGCCGCGAGCGCCGCCAGCACTGCACGGGCATCGCCCTCGAGCGCCACGGCCGCCGGATAGTTGGCGCCGAAGACCTTCGGGTTGATGTCCACATGGATCAGGTTTGCGGGCGGATCGTAGCCGTAGCTTCCGGTCGCAATTTCCGCGAAGCGGGTACCGACGGCCAGCATGCAATCGCAGTCGCGAAAGGCGTTTTCCGAGGCCGGCACGGCGGCGGGGCCCAGCGCGAAGCCGGCATGCAGCGGGTGACTGCCGGGAAACGCCGACAGTCCCTGCAGCGTGGTCGCAACCGGCGCGCCCAGCGCTTCCGCGATCAGCCGCAGTTCGGCGGTCGCATCGACCGCGCCCCAGCCACAGAAAATTCCCGGCCGTTTCGAGTGGCGCAGCAGTCCGACGGCCCGCGCAATGTCCGCGGGCGCGACGCCGTGGCCGGCGCGCGGCAGCGGCAGGAACGGCGGAATCTCGCCAACGTCGCCAGGCATCAACTGCAGGTTGACCGGGATCTCGACGAACACCGGCCCTGGCTCACCGCTCATGGCGAGCCGGCAGGCCTCGTAGATCGCCGGCACGACCTCCGCATGGGTATCGACGCGCCAGCGGCCCTTGGTGATCGGCGCGAGCAGCGCATGCTGGTCCATGTCGTGCAACTGGTAGGCGCGGCCCGTGTCGCGGCGTATGCCGCCGGCAATCACGAGCAACGGGATGCCGTCGAGGAATGCCTCGCCGATGCCGCTCGCCGCGTGGGTCACGCCCGCGGCCGGCACGATCAGCAGCGTGCCCAGCCCTGCGCCCGTGCGACTGAAGGCGTCGGCCATGAAAGCGCCGCCGCACTCGTGCGCGACCAGCACCGGCGTGATCGTCGCAGAGGCCGCGAACTCGTCGTAGAGCTCGGTGTTGTGCACCCCGGGAATGCCGAAGGTGTAGCGGATGCCGAGCTGTTCGAGTGCATGGCGGGCCAGCCACGCTGCGGTCTTCTGCATGGTATCTCCTGGCCCGCTCAGGCCATCAGCCGTCGACCATGCGCCACTCGCCCTCACCGTAGCGGCAGGCGCTGCCACGCCGCGTAATCCGCTGGTCGTCGAACTCACGCACCAGCGTGAATTTCCGGCAGACCCGGTCATTCCGCGAGAAGCGGCCCTCCGGCGTCAGGGTATAGCGCAAGCCTGGCCGCGCGCCGTCCCAGTGGACCCGGTGTCCGTCCTCGAGGAGTTCCAGCGAATGGCCGAAGCAGGCATGGTCGCTGCGATCCATGTCGCGCCCGATCTCGCGGCCGATGATCGCACCGATGGTCGCGCCGGCGAGGATCGCGATCAGGCGATTGTCGCCGCTGCCAACCGTCGAGCCGATGGCGCCGCCGATGACTGCGCCGATCGCGGTGCCGACGCGATCACGATCGCAGTGCCCTTCGCGGATGCCGAAATCATCTTGCCAGCGGTAGCCCGTGTAGCCGACATACTGGGGATCGTGCTTCGCCCGCCAGCCGTGGGCGGGCGCATGCGATGGCGGATCGGCAAGCGCGACCGGGGTGGTCATGGCCGCGAAGACCAGCAGGACCGTAGCCGTCAGGAGTCTGCGATGGCACAACATGGGGTCCCTCCTCGTGTGGCCTCAGAAGGCGTTGATGCCGGTCAGTGCGCGCCCGATCGTGAGCTGGTGGATCGTCTCGGTTCCCTCGTAGGTGATCACGCTCTCGAGATTCAGCGCATGTCGTATCGGCACGTACTCGGCGCTGATTCCCGAGCCACCCAGCATGTCCCGGGCATCACGCGCGACGTCGAGCGCCATCCGGCAATTGTTCCACTTGGCGAGCGACACCTGGGTGGGATGCATGTGACCGGCATCCTTGAGCCGGCCGAGTTGCAGCGACAGCAGCTGCGCGCAGGTGATGCCGCGGGCCATCTCGGCGAGGCGGATCTGGATCGCCTGGTTCGCGGCCAGTGGCCGGCCGAAAAGGATGCGGGTCTGCGTGTAATCGAGTAGTTGCGCGAGGCAGGCCTGTGCCGCGCCGATGACTCCCCAGGTGATGCCGTAGCGCGCCTGCGTCAGGCAGGACAATGCAGCCTTGAGTCCGATCGTGCTGCCGGGCAGCAGGTTCTCTTCCGGCACGACGACATCTTCGAGGTACAGCGCACCGGTCGCCGATGCGCGCAGCGAGAACTTGCGCTCGATCTCGGGTGCCGCAAATCCACGTGTGCCTTTCTCGACGATGAATCCGCGGATGCCCTCGTCGGTTTTCGCCCAGACGATGGCGAGATCGGCGAGTGGCGCATTCGTGATCCACATCTTGGCGCCATTCAGCACCCAGTCGCGGCCGCGCCGCTTCGCGTGCGTCTTCATGTTGCCCGGATCTGATCCGCCGTGCGGCTCCGTCAGCCCAAAGCAGCCGATCAGTTCGCCGGTGGCCATGCGCGGCAGGAACCTGTCCTTCTGCGCATCGCTGCCGAAAACGTGGATCGGGTACATGCACAGGCTCGACTGCACCGAGACGAAGCTGCGGATGCCCGAATCGCCGCGCTCGAGTTCCTGGCAGATCAGGCCATAGGACACGGCGTTCATGCCGGCGCAGCCGTAACCTTCGAGCGAGCTGCCGAGGAGTCCCAGTGCCGCGATTTCCGGCACCAGTTCGCGCGGGAAGCTGTGCTCCTCGAAATGTTTCTGGATGACCGGCAGGACCTTGTCGTCGACCAGGCGCGCGACGGCATCCTGGACCATCCGTTCCTCGTCGCTCAATGCGCCGCGGATGTCATAGAGGTCGAGCGAGTCGAGCGCGGCCCTTCCCGCCGTGCGGGATGCGGCAATGTCGGTGACAGTGGCCATTGCCTGTCTCCCGGGGGTTCAGCCGGCCTGCATGCCGAGGCGGGCCATGAGGTCCTGGGCCATGGCCTCGGCGTCACGGGCCTTCGCGACGGCGGCCTCGAAATTCCCGGCCATGAATGCCGCGCTCGCTTCGTCCCAGGCGCCCTTGGCGTTACCGAAGGCCGCATTGGCTTCCTCGAGCAGTTGCTTGTCCATGCCCTTCGGCAAGCGCCGCATCCTGCCGAGTTCGCCGAGCCTGGTCTCGATGCCGGTGATGATGCCCGGCAGGCTGCCCGACAGTCGCGCCCATTCCACGTTGAGTTCGGCGAGCAGTTTCTGCTTGCCCTCGAGCGAGGCCTTGGCAAGCTCCTCGGCGCGCGCGGGCACGTCCTTGACTGCAGCGATTGCGTCCGCGTAACGCTCGTCGTTGAATGCCGCGCGGGCGGCCTCGAGCTGGGACTTCACCTCGGCGTAGCGTTCCGGCACGTATTTCTGGGCGTCTTCATAGACCGCCGCAAGCGCGCTTTCAGCAGCCGCGATCGCTTCCTGTGCCGGATCCTTCTGCGAGCAGCCACCAGCCAGCAGCAGCAAGGCCGAGAGCGCAGCGATGCGGATCATGGCTTGATACCGAGGGTGTCCATGACACCGACGACCGCTGTCTTCGCCTCGCGGGCCGTCATGACCGTGGATTCGAAGTTCGCGGAATCGATTGCCTCGGAGACCTTGCCCCAGGATGCCCGGGCTGCATCGTAGGTCGCCACCACTGCGTTGTAGGCTTCGCGATCCATGCCCTTGGGAGGACGGCCGGCCTGGGCCGTAATCTTCTTGTCGACTGCAGTGATCATGGCGGGCATGGTCTTGACCAATTCCGCCCATTCGGTTTCCATTTCAACCCTGAGCTGCGCCCGCCGGATGGCGCTGTCCGCCACCAGATGGCGCAACTCCTCCGCAACCGCCGGGGCTTCCGCGACCACATCCCCGTATTTCTCCTGCGCCAGACTGTCGCGCAGCGCCGCCACCCTGGCGCCGATCTCCACGTAGCGTTCCGGCAGGTACTTCTGGATCTGGGCCCCGGACCCCTCGAGGGTTTTCTCTATGCCTGCCAGGGCCTGTTCGGCCGGTTCCTTCTGGCTCGCGCAGCCGGCCAGGCCCAGGAGCAGCCCGGCGACGAGCGCTGGCAGCATCACTGCGCTCTTCGTAATCATCATTGCGATTCCCCTTGATCCGGATGTGTTCACGGCCGGTATGCTGGTCTGCCAAACCATTAGCGTACCACCGATCAGCGGGTGGTCACGGCGGGCCGGACCGCGAGGCCCATGGCGTGCAATCGCGCCGCTCATTACCATGCCAAGGACTTGCCGACGGGGTCGCCGGGAGGCGAACGGTGAAGATTCCCGAGATCCTGATAATCGAAACGGTCCACCAGCCGGGAAGCCTCGCGAAGGTGCTGCAGGTGATTGCCGAGGCAGGCCTGGTCATCGATCACCTGCACGCCTTGCGCCGGGAGCAGGGCCGGACGCTCTGGGAAATCACGCTGGAGATGGATGAGGAGACCGATCGGAGTCTCTACCAGCGCATCGACCAGTTGCCGGCCGCACGTTTCGTCGGGAAGTCCGACCGGGTGTTCGACCGACACCGCGGCGGCAAGATCCGCACCATCGCCTCGATTCCGATCAATACTCAACAGATCCTGCGCGACGTCTATACGCCGGGCGTGGCCCGGGTTTGCCTGGCGATACAGAAGGACCCGCAGCAGGCCTGGGAGTACACGAGCCTCGGCAATACGGTTGCAATCGTCACGAATGGCACGGCCGTGCTGGGGCTGGGCAACATCGGGGCGCTTGCGGGCTTGCCGGTCATGGAGGGCAAGGCGGCATTGTTTGCGACGCTCGCGGACATCAATGCCGTACCGATCCTGCTGGATGAGACCGATCCCGGCCGTTGCGTGGACCACATTGCGGCGATTGCGACGGGTTTCGGGGCGATCCAGCTCGAGGACTTCGGTGCGCCGCAATGCTTCGACATCGAAAGCGGATTGCGCGCTCGCCTGCACTGCCCTGTGCTGCACGACGACCAGCATGGCACCGGGGTTGTCGTACTGGCGGCCGTGCTCAATGCCACACGCCGCGCGGGCCGCGAGCTCGGCCAATGTGTCATCGGCCAGATCGGCCTGGGGGCAGCCGGCATCGGCATCGTGCGGCTGCTGATGTGCGCCGGCATCCACCGCGTGCTCGGCGCCGACCCCAATGAAGGCGCGCGCAGGCGACTCGCGGCAATGGGCGGCCAGCCGTCTACGCTCGAGGAAATCATGGGAAGTTGCGACATCGTGATCGCGGCCACGGGTGTGCGCGGCCTGATCCGGCCGCAGATGGTGCGCAAGGGCCAGATCATCCTGGCGCTGTCGAATCCGGATCCCGAGATCGAGTCCGCGGTGGCGCTGCAGCACGGTGCCGCGATCGCCGCCGACGGCAAGGGGATCAACAACGTGCTGGGATTCCCGGGTTTGTTCAAGGGAGCGCTGGCGGCACGCGCGCCTTGCTTCACGGATGCGATGTTGCTGGCTGCCGCGAATCGCATTGCAGAATTGGCACCGGGCAGCGACCTGGTGCCGGAAGCGCTGGATCGCAACCTCCACGTGGCCGTCGCTTCGGCGGTCAGGGAAGCCGCTCTAGAAGGTGCCGGGTCGTAGTTTCGTAGTTGTTACAAGCCACAACTACGAAACTACGACCCGGCACCTTCAGGTCGCGGTCGCGGCGAGCGTCGTGCGCAGCTTCTGGATCGCAGCCACCTCGATCTGCCGGATGCGCTCGGCGGAAACGCCATAGTCGTCAGCCAGATCCTGCAGGGTTCGCTTGTCCTCGGCCAGCCAGCGGGCCTTGATGACAGCGCGGCTGCGCTCGTCCAGTTTTCCGAGGGCCGAGGTCAGGGAACCGGCGATCACGCCGTCCCATTCTTCCTGTTCGACAGCTGCCGCCGGGTCCATTTCGGGCGACGGCAGGTATAGCGAGGGCGACACGACGCCTTCGTCGTCTTCCGTGTCGGGCGCAGGATCGAAGGAAAGATCGCGCGCGGCAAGGCGCTGTTCCATCTCGCGCACTTCGGCCGGTTCGACACCGAGCTCGCCCGCGACTGCCCGGGTCTCGTCTTCCGACAGCCACGCGAGGTTTTTCTTCATGCGGCGCAGGTTGAAAAACAGCTTGCGCTGCGCCTTGGTGGTCGCGACGCGGACCAGCCGCCAGTTCCGGATCACGAATTCGTGGATCTCGGCGCGGATCCAGTGGATTGCGAAGCTCACGAGCCTCACGCCCATGTCCGGATCGAAGCGCTTGACCGCCTTCATCAGGCCGATGTTGCCTTCCTGGATCAGGTCGGCCACCGGCAGACCGTAGCCCACGTAGCCGCGCGCGACATGCACGACGAATCGCAGGTGTGACAGTACGAGCAGGCGCGCCGCATCCAGGTCTTGTCCCTGCTGCAAGCGCTTCGCGAGCTCGTGTTCCTCCTCGCGA
>Ga0214473_10011434_pt1 | contig 10417 bp, 9 predicted proteins | sample RVTome_7_FD_203509 | JGI IMG/M metagenome (GOLD analysis project Ga0214473, IMG submission 203509) | Soil microbial communities from uranium-contaminated site in the Upper Colorado River Basin, Wyoming, United States - RVT98D197 | ecosystem: Environmental > Terrestrial > Soil > Contaminated >... | reverse complement strand
GCCCGACGGCCAGGAGGCATCAGGACTAGCCTTCATCGAGATCTTCCAGATTCAGGATGCCGCGCCTGAGGCCGGCGATCACGGCCTCTGTACGCGAGCCCACGCCGAGCTTGTTGAAGATCTGCGTCAGGTGGGCCTGCACCGTCCGGACGCTGACAAAAAGGCGCGTGGCAATGCGGGCGTTGCCCATGCCGCAGGCAGCCAGCCGGAGGATATCCCGCTCCCGCTCTGTTAGGAGCGCGTCGTCATCCCGGACTCGTTGCTGATGCTGCGCTTCTGTTGCGAACCGCGCCAGCACCTTCTTGGCGATGGCCGGATGGAGCACAGGCTCACCGATGTGGACACACCGCACGGCCCTTACGACTTCTGACGAGGGGACGTCTTTCAGCAGGTATCCAGCGGCTCCGGCGGCCAGAAGGGCGAACACATACCGATCGTCGTCGTAGGACGTCAAGATGAGCACGGCGGTGCCCGGACGCACGACCTTGATCCTCTCCGTCGCCTCGATGCCGCTCAGTATGGGCATCGAAATGTCCACGATGGCTACATCCGGGTTGAGTCGCTCCACCAGGGCGACCGCCTCGGCTCCGTTTGCGGCCTCGCCGACGACCTCGATGTCCTGCTCCGACTCGAGTATGTGGCGCGTCCCTTCCCGGACCACGGCATGATCGTCTGCGATGATGACGCGAATCTTCCCCATGTTTGTTGATCTCTTCTCCACCTAATTATAGTGCCTGGGCTGCCGTCGCCAAAGCTGGCATCGCGGAGCCTAACTATTTGACGCACACGTCTGGTCACTACGGGTTATGCGTAGGTGGATCCCGCAGGCCGGCCGTCACGAAATCTGCGTTATCGTGCGATGGCTGCGCCTCACCGTTGGCCGAAGCTAGATGTGAGGCCGGCGTGCCCGGCACAAAGAACGACAAGGATATGACAAAAGACTCGGACTACGACCAAGATTTGCCGCCCGGGCGGATGCAGGGCCCGCGCAAGATGGGCCGCCGCAGCGTCCTGCGGCTCCTGGGGCTGGGCGTTCTCGGCATCGCCCCCTTGCCCATCCTGCCCTCGGTACTTCGCGCAAGCCTGGGCCGTGGCTTGGTGCGATCTCAGGGCGCGGCAGCCCGCGCGCCAAATGGTCGCATCCGCCAGTGGACCATGATCATCGACCTCCGCCACTGCGACGGCTGCCAGAGCGTCGGCAAGCCACCCCAGTGCACGACCGCCTGCATCGAAGGCCACTTCGCGCCCGAGCCCATGGAGTGGATCGAGGTGTTTGAGGGGGAGCTGCCGGGTGGCGGCACGCAGTTCATCCCGACGCCCTGCCAGCAGTGCCAGAACCCACCCTGCGTCAATGTCTGCCCGGTGGGCGCTACCTTCTCCACCCCAGAGGGGACGGTCCTCATCGATCAGGACCGGTGCATCGGCTGCCGCATTTGCATGGCGGCCTGCCCCTACGACCGCCGGTTTTTCAACTGGGGGACGCCGCCGGTGCCGCCGGAGGCACGCTTGGCGGACTACTCGCCCGAGCATCAAGTGCCGCCGAAGAAGGGCACCGTCATGAAATGCGACTTCTGCCCGGACATGGTGCGCGATGGCACGCTCCCCTATTGCGTGCAGGCTTGTCCGAACCGCGCCATCTACTACGGCGACCTTGAGGAAGACATTGCGACCAACGGCAAGGATATCGTCGTGGCATCGCGGTTTCTGGCCGAGAACCAGGCGTACCGCCTGAAGCAAGAGCTGGGAACCAAGCCTCGCCTCTATTACATCGCCGGCCATGGAGAGGCCGTGGGACGCGATGCCTTCGCCAAGGGACGGCTGCCCACCGAGTGGCCGTGGACGCAACGGGCCAAAGGAGCCCGCACATGGAAGAGGTAGGGACCTGGCGCGAACGGCTGGAACAGGCGGCCCTGGCGCCCATCACCAAGACGAGCCCGATGTACTACCTGTGGGTCGCCTTCCTCCTGGCGGTCATCGGCTGGGGCGTGTATGCCTATTCGCGCCAGTTCCAGGATGGGCTCATTGTGACAGGGATGCGCGACCGCATCTCTTGGGGGCTCTACATCACGACATTTGTGTTCTTCATCGGTATCAGCCACGCCGGCACGCTGATCTCGGCCATCCTTAGGGTCTCCCAAGCCCGCTGGAGGACACCGATTACGCGGATGGCGGAGTTCATCACCGCGGTAGCCCTCGTTTGCGGCGCGCTGTTTGTGATCATCGACCTCGGCCGACCCGACCGGGTGCTGAATGTCGTGATCTACGGCCGCTGGCAGTCGCCCATTGTCTGGGACGTGCTGGCCATCACCACATATCTCACGGCCAGCATCGCTTACCTGTTCCTGCCCATGATTCCGGACCTGGCCCTGTTTCGCGACCGGTTGGCGGGGCGGGTGTCCACTTGGAGAACTCGGCTCTATGACTTGCTGTCCGTGCGCTGGCAAGGGACGAGCGCCCAGCGGCGCTCTATGGCCGCTGCCATCACCACCGCAATGATCCTGATCATTCCCATCGCGGTCTCTGTCCACACAGTGGTGTCCTGGATCTTCGCGATGACCCTGCGGGAGCCCTGGAACAGCACCATCTTCGGAGCCTTCTTCGTCGCTGGGGCCATCTTCTCCGGTATCGCCACTCTCATCGTCGTCATGGCCATCCTGCGAAAGGTGTACCACCTAGAGGAATACATCACCGAGAAGCACTTCGTCTACCTGGGCTACCTGCTGGCGGCCTTCACTTTGATCATGATATACGGCAATATCTCCGAGTACCTGACGACCGGCTACAAGATGGCGGGAGACACCGAGTTTCACTTCCGCCAGCTATTCCTGGGCCAGTTCGCCGGCTTCTACTGGTTCTACTTCGTGGGTGGGCTGGTGGTGCCCGGGCTGCTTATCTTGCTTCCCTGGACCCGCAATATCTGGGGCGTCGTGCTGGCGGCATTGCTGGTCAGTGCGGCCATGTGGGTGGAGCGGTACTTCATCGTTGTGGCCGGCTTCCGCGTGCCCCTCATGTCCTACGAACCGTCCACCTATGCGCCGACGTGGGTCGAGCTCTCTGTTATGGCCGCTGGCTTCGCCCTGTTCGCCCTCCTCATCACCCTGTTCGCCAAGGTCTTCCCCATCATCGCCGTGTGGGAGGTGGCGGAAGACGTGGAAAGCGCAGAAATGTCGTCGTCTGCCGGGCGCCTTGCCCCGGAGCCGGCAGGAGGTGGAAGTCCATGAAGTCGATGGCCAAGGTCCTGCTCCTATCTGTGGCGCTTGGCGGCGCCGTCCTCGGTCTGGGGAGAACGGCGGATGCTTCCCACGCGAAGTTGAAGGTGGTGGCGCCCATCGAGCTGACCGCGGGAGATTCGGCCGAGGTCCAGGCCATACTGCGGTCCGCCGACGATGGCCTGCCTGTTGCCGCTGCCGCCGTTACCTTCTACATGGAGGCATCGTTCGGGGGCATCGACGGTGAGGTCGAGCTCGGGCGGGCCATGACCGATGAGAATGGGGCGGCTATTCTCTCCTATCAGCCCAGGTCTGAGGGTGAGCACCAGATACGGGTCGAATACTTGACCCCTGGTGCTAGCGAGCCTGAGGAAGCGACCTGGTCTCACTCCGTGGCTGGCGCTACTGGGCAGCTGTACCGGTCCACAGCGGGAGTCCAGATCCCTGGGCTCAACGTGTGGCTCCTCATCGCCCTGGTCTCGGGCGTGTGGGCGATCCTGTTGAGCGTTGCGCTCCGGGTCATCGCAATCGCCCGCGCCGGCACCGCTGCGGAAGCCATGGCCTCGGAGGCACATAGGCCGACCGGTGCAGAGGCGCCAGCGGCGGCCTCTCGGTCCGGTAGCACAGCGGCCAGGTGATCCACATGCGCAGGGTCTCCGTTCCGCCCGGCCCCATCGTGGGCGCCGTCATGATGAGCGGTCTGGCGTTTACGCTCATCGGTGTCATCATCGCCCGCAGCCCGTATACACACGGGAACCTGCGGCCGGAGGGCTACGACCGGACGGAGATAGCCTACGTCGGCGACCAGCACCCCTTCGAGGGGCTCGGGCTGGCAGACCCTAGCCTCGCCCAGACGGGAGACCCCACAGAGGACGGCCGCGCCCTATTCTTCCGCTACGGTTGTGCCAGTTGTCACGGCCTCCAGGGACAGGGGGGAGCTGTGGGGAAGGACCTCAGCGAAGCAAACGCCGAGGAGATATCGGAGAAAGTCAGACAAGGACCGAAGACGATGCCGGCGTATGAGAGCGGGATCCTCTCGGAGTCGGACCTGGAGAAGCTCATCGCCTTCCTAGAGTCGACCGGAGACTGACCGACGAAAGAAGAGTGGATGGAAAGGAGACAGTCATGAGAAGGAGCGTGTTCATCCTACTGATCACCGCTGCCGCCGTAATGGCTTTGGCGATGGCGTGCGGTGGTGATGATGAAGAAGGAGACGCAACGACCGGGACGCCCCAGGCCACCACTAGCGCGGCCACCGGGACGCCGCGGGGCACCACCAGCGCGGCCACCGCGACGCCCAGGGCCGTGACGGCCACGACCGTGGCGCCGACGACGCAGGCCGGAGCCGCCGAAATCGCGTTCGACGCCGCGCCAGCCACCATTACGGTGGACGGGAGCGACTCCGACTGGGCCAACGTCAAGGGTGTCACCGTTCCCATGAAGCAGATCGAGATCCCGCCGGGTGTAGACTGGGATCAGCCCGGCCCCCTTGACCCCATCGATGTCACGCTGAAGGTGGCCGCGGACAGCAACAACGTTTACGTGCTGATAGAAGTGCCCGACGACTACAACTTCGACCCAGACCCAGCGAACCACAACTTCTCCGCATCGGTCGCCGCCATGTTCCGCATCGATCAGCCCGCCGGACCCCACATGGGCACCAGCAACGAAGACCTGGAGAAGAGCCTGGGCATGGTCGACATCTGGCACTGGGAGCTGGACTGCGATGCCGGCGTCGTGTCGGGCGGTGGTGACCCGGGCAGCGGCGACGACCCCGACTGCAACCTGGACGATGAGTACGCCACGGAGCCGGAAGAGCGGGAAGACGATGGCAAAGGCGACGTGGCGAACCCCAGCGCCGAGAACAGCTTTGCCGGCGTCTGGGAGCACACCGCCCGCGCCCAGGGCCCCGACGCTGACGGCGTCTGGATATTCGAAATGTCCAGGCCCCTTCAGACAGGTGATGCTCAGGACGCTCAGTTTGCAAGCGGCAAGAAGGCGTACATGGCCCTGGCCTACTTCGACCCTGACGAGACCGTCGAGGGCTGGACCGACACCGGGCACCTTCAGAGCTCGGAAAACGGCTGGATCGAGGTGGCACTTCCGTAGGTCCTCCGTTCCCACGGCTGTCCGGGCGGTTGCGAGCACCGCCCGGACAGCGCCTCTGATGGAAGGGGGCGGACGGAATCCCCAGGAGGAGCCCCAGGTTGTCGATTATAGGTCTAGCCGAAACGAGACGCTCACTGGTCAAGCCCGTGGCCTTGGGCCTCGGGGTCCTTCTCCTGGCCATCGCCCTGTTGATCAGCGGCTGGTTGCTCTGGATCCTGCTGCGACCCCCGCCCGCTGGCTTCGCTCCCACGAGCGGCCAGGCCCTCGTTGTGGCCGGCCAACCCCCAGACATCGCCCAGTACACCATCGATGCCAGAAGCCGGAAGGACTGGGTGTATTTCGGCTTTACGCGGGGGACAGCCGTCTCCACGTCTCAGGATGCCCTGGATTGGGACCTGGCGCTCCGCCGTACCCACCTGCTCACCAACAGCGGCGACACCAACCCCCGAGGCCAGGGCGGGGCCGTGGATTTGGATGAGGTCCCTCTTGACGAGGCTGTCGTCCTCAGCGGCGGCTATGTGCCAGACGCGACCCACGACGAGCGAGGCCTTGAGAACCCCGCCCTGCACAAATGGTACAATTACAACTGGACTACCCACACCATCAGCAGCAAGATGCACACTTACGCGCTGCGGACGGCCACGGGCGAGGTTGTACTACTGACGTTCGTGTCCTACTACTGCGACGATGGCTCACCGGGGTGTGTCACGTTTCGCTACAGGCATGCCCAGGACCCCTAATCGCATTTCTGCAGGTGCGAGCGCGCCCATGGAGGAAGCCGACAGGGCCCTGGAGGCGGTCATCGACGGCCTTGGTGGCAGCGGGCGAGGACACGGCCCTCCAGGGCCTGCACGCAGATGCCAACTCCCCCCTCCGAGGCGGCCTTCTCTTTCTTACCTGAATCGAAGAGCCCGCGCCTGAATGCGCTTCAAGTGTGCTGCTGGGCACTCGCCTCCGCGAAACGTCGATCGCTTCGCAGCCTCCACCGGTTCGATTACTGTGCCCCGTCGCGTGTGACTGCATCCACCGCATGGGCCCATGCGGTGCGAGGCGCCTCGCGCTCCCCGCCTGAGACGCGCTTTCCCGTGGCCATAGCCGCAATCCCGAATCCAATAGTTAGGAGGAGCCCCAGGCGGTTCAGGGCGGAAACCGCTAATGCCGCTTCGGACGCGACTCCTACCTGCGGAAGGAGGATGGTCAGCGCTCCTTCTTGGAAGCCCAGTCCATTGACGGAGAAGGGCAGGAGCATCGACAGTCTGGCTATCGCCAGTGCGGCCAGCGTCGGGAATACGTCGGAGTGGCCAGAAACGGACAAGACCAGGACATAAGTCAGCAGCAGACTCGTTCCATGAAAGAGCACTGCCAGGGCGAACCCGCCGCTGAGGCCTTTCAGTAGACGGCCCCGTGGCGTTTTGGCCCAGAGGTCGACAAGGCCGAGTCTGCGCGCGAGATGTGCGGCCCGTTGCCTCGCCTCCGGAATCAACCGGAGCGCGGCCCAGCCAAGCCCGAGCAAGACGATGAGCGCGCCACCCAGTATGGCCATGGTCAGAGCGAAGCCGTGTGGGAGGGGCACCAGGAACGAAGCGGAGGCTCCGAGGGCCAGTAGCGCGAGATAGCTGGTGATTCGCTGGCCTGCCACCGGGACCACCGCGCCCTGAAGTCCACTTGGTGCCTGCGCCGTCGAGTAGATTCGATACGCGTCGGCGCCGATGTTTCCAGGGGTCACGCTTCCCAGTACCTGCGCGGCGTAGTAGGACTTTGCGGCGTATCTCCAGGGCAGCGCCGTTCCCGACAGCTCAGAAGAGAGGAACACCCAGGCCGCGACGCCCAGCAGATGTACGAGGGAAAGGCCCAATATCGCTGGAACGGCCAGACGCCAGTCGGCCTCCGACAGGTTGGAGGCGACCTCCCTCGGATCGAAGAAGAGGAGGAGCGCCGCCACCACGCATAGGCCAAACCCCCACCGCAGGGCCGTTCCCAGCCTCAGGGTGAACGGGCGGCTCTTCGACTCACCCGGTACACGCACCGGCCGCTCCGATCCTGCTGTCGGACAGAGCTTGGCGAATGCGCTCTATCAAAGATGCCTCATCCGTACCGACTGGATCTAGGCCCTGCTCTTCCAGCCAGGAAGAACACTTCTCCGCGTATGGGATCGCTACGATCTCGGCTCCGGCCCGTGCAGCGAACAGCAGGCTGTGGTAGCGCATGCAGACAACGACTGGGAACTGCCCCAAAAGGGCCAGGATCTCCGCCGGATGGAGCCAGTCTTCCAAGACAGCAAGCCGAGGGGCCATTGACCGCAAACGCTGGCCGAACTGCAGGTCGTTGTGGCGAGGCACGGTGGGGTGATGGCTCATGGGAACAAAGGCGAACTGCACCTCGGGCAACGCGTCCATAGCCCGCGGCACGCTGCGCAGAAGGGCCTCAGCCGGGCTTGGCTCCGTCGCGGTCAGGCTCAAGGCCACTCGCGGACGCCTCGGTTTCAGTCCCAGGGTGTGGAGCAACTCCCGGCCTCTCTTGGAGGGAGCCGACGGCATTGCCTGCGACAGGTCCGGCACGACCGGCGCCTCGACGCCCCACGAACGCAAGTGGCGGGCGGATGCGGCATCGCGAACGGTGATGCTCGCCAGCTTAGGGGCCAGGGCAGCGATACTCCTCACGATCCACCGTGGAGCGCTGGGGTAGACGCCGATTGCGTCAAAACACACCCGCGCGCCGCGGGCCAGCGCCAGGCGGCTGAAGAGCGGGATCAGTTGGCCCAAAGTGCCCATGTGCCCGCTGAAGATGCCACCCCCGCCGACGATGAGAACGTCACTGTTCAAGAGGGACGCTGGAGCCAGGAGCGGCGAAATGGCGTTGACTCGGTGCATGTCGGAGGTCTCGCGCGGCGCACGGGATACGACGCGCAGGCGGCAATCCGGCAGCTCGTTCATCAGGCCGGACAAGATAGCCTCGTCCCCGACGTTGCGCACGCCGTATCCTCCCAGCACCAGCACTCGCTCCCCCGGACGGATCCGCACCGCGTTCAAGCCGGATGGCCGGCTGGGCTGCATATCGCGCGACCGATTCAGGGAGTCACCTCCGAGGCCGTGTCCGTGTCGCGGACCATTAATACGTAGCGGTCCAGCTCGAGCTTCTTTCTGAATCCGAGGGCCGAAAGCCGCTTCATTCGGGCGTTCAGCGTTGAGTCCCGTACCAGAAGGACCCCTCCGACGTCGTATTCCTCGGCCAACTGGTCGGGCATGAGGAGACCAAGGCCGTATACTGGCTCGCCAGGTTCAGGCGCCGACAACTGGAGGTGAAGCCGCGCGGACTTGGCCGCCCGGACCACGATTGAGTTGGCCGCGCCGGCTTTCATGGATACCGTCTGCCCTGGAGCGCCCACCTCGAGCCTGGGTTGGGCCTTGCCCAGCTTGGGGAAGACGAACTCGCCGCCGTCGTCGTGTAAGAGCGTCGCCGGAGAGGCCTCCTTGAGGATCGGGCGCACTTCAGCCTGCAGGGCGGCGATGGGAAGACTGGAGGTCACTTCATCGAAGACATCCACGCTCTTGCTGCCCCGGGCCAAGCGCACTGTGCGCTTGTATGATACGCTCGCGCCCCCCACCGTTCCGTCCCAAGCTGCCCTGATCTCGACGCTGTCCTCACGTTCCGACGTCTCAACCGAAGTCACGGTCAGTTCCGCCAGTGTGACCTGCGCGACGCCCCCATGACTGCTGAGAGATATCTTCGTAAGGGTGGGTGGCAAGCGCACCAGTTCCACGTACTCTCCGCCGTGGTTTATGGAGATCCACGGATCTTGCAGAGCGGCGCCCCCTGGCTTCGGGAACTTGACGAAGAGGAACTCATTGGCGAGAGAAGCCGAGCTGCGCAGGAGGGTTTCGGCGGCCGCACTGCGGTCCCATTCCTCGGAGCGGAAGCTGAACCGCGTCGGCATGGAGAAGAGCGCCGTGCGGCCTGTCAACCCTTCGATCCATTTGCCCTCCCGCGCGGGCGCGAGCACCGATTCGCCCGGAGCGAGGTGCGCATCCAGCCAGAAGGCCGCGTCCTCGAGGCCTGAAAAGTCCTCAAGCGCGTAGAAGGACGTCTCGCGGTCGTGGGCGTCAATTGTGGAAGGCCCGACAGAGGCTGCCAGTGCGACGGCGACGAGCAACGGGAGAGCCAGCTGGCGAAGCACCGGTGGTGCTCGCGGAAGAAGGTCCGTAAGGTGGGTGGAGGCAAGAGCGAGACCCCCTCCGGCAGCTAGCACCAGTGGCGCGACGATAGGGGCCACGAAGCGGGGGTAGTCGGTCGCGACCCCGAACATGATGGACCAGGCCAGCACCGCGAGCGTACTGAGGATCCACGCTGCGACAAGAAGAAAGCCTCCGACTCGGCGGGCGACGACCTCGCGGTCGCCACCGGCGAGGAGCGCGGCGGCGCCAGTCACCAGAACCAGCGTGGTGGGCCAGTAGGTTGTGAGGAGCGGCCAGATGCGGTTCGGGCCGCGGTAGTTCAGGCTCGCGGGATTCTGCGCGTACTCCTGGTTCTGAGGTAGAAGGATGACCAGCCAGTACACGGCTACCACAGCCAACGTAATGCCGAAGGGCTTGAGGGCCCGCACGCGTTCTCTCCAGGTGGACGCATCGAGGCGCAGCGTGCTGATGACCGCAACCGCCGGACCACCAGCCAGCGCGATGGTGGCGCTGCCGGTGTGGGAGAGTACTGACAGAGCGATGCCCAAGCTTCCCACGAGCCACCAGCGGCTGGTAGGGTCGCGCGAGTTTCCAGCCTGCGCAAAAGCGGCGATGCCCAGCACCATGAAGGTGAGGCCCGCTATCTGGGGAAGTCCGCCGAAGGCGAAGAGCTCTAGGAGCCTATCGGTGACAAGAAAGGCGATAACTGCGCTCAGGAACCCGGCTGCGCGTTGCCGGAAGATCGCGGTGCCAGCCAAGTAGAAGGATAGGACGAAAGCTGCTCCCAGGATTCCTCGGAAAGCCTGGAGCGCGACCACCGGGTCGGAGATCAATGCGCGGATGGCAGCCAGCAACAGGGGAACCACGGGCGGCACGGACAGCACCTGGCGGTAGTCCGGCACTTCTTCGCCTGAGTAGAACCGCGAC
>Ga0214473_10011433_pt1 | contig 10417 bp, 11 predicted proteins | sample RVTome_7_FD_203509 | JGI IMG/M metagenome (GOLD analysis project Ga0214473, IMG submission 203509) | Soil microbial communities from uranium-contaminated site in the Upper Colorado River Basin, Wyoming, United States - RVT98D197 | ecosystem: Environmental > Terrestrial > Soil > Contaminated >... | reverse complement strand
ACCACCTTGTCCTGGGCCACGGCCGGGATCGGCGCGTAGCCGGTAAGGGCGGCCGCCACCACGAGCGCCAGAGCGACGATGAGACCACGTCGTGTCATGTCGATTCTCCCCCTCTGTCGGGATTGTGAGTCGAAATGTCCTGCGCTCGACCTTCGCGCTTCAGCAGCGACGCCACGCTGCCGGTCAGCGAGCGCGCCGCCGCCTTCACGGAGAGCGCAGCCAAGCCGGCGCCCTCGAGCGCTTCTCCCCGGAGTCGCGCGCCCAGCCGCCGAACGAGCTCGTCGAGCATCGTCGCGATCGTCGCGCGCATGATCCCGTGCCCGATCGTGGCCAGCCGGCCCGAGATCAGGATGTCGGCCGAGTAGGCCACGTCCGTCCGCCGCTCCGCCGCCGAGGCGAGAGCGAAGGTGATGGTGGCGCGGACATGGCTCCCGGTGACGCCGTCCTGGCCCTCGACGCGGACGCGCATCGATTCCGGCGGCCGCGACTCGAGGATGCTCATCGTGCCCGCCAGTCTCGCCTTGAACGGTCCGACCTTGGCGTGGACGGTCACGCGGTAGGCTCCACCCTCGGTCGGCTCGACGCTGTCGCATCCCGGCAAGAGCGGCGCGAGCGCTCCCGGATCGGCGAGGAGAGTCCACGCCTCCTCGCGACTCGCGTCGACCGCGAACGTTCCCTCGACGATCACGAGCGGTCGCCCCGGGGCCGCGTCATGACACCCGCCGGACCACGTCCTCTCCCAGCCGCCGCACGTAGTCGACGCGCGCGGAGCCATCGGCGGGCAGATTGTAGCAGCTCAGCGAGATGTGCGTGAGCCCCACCTCGCGCTCGATCCTGCTGATCGTCGCGGCGCAGTCGTCGGGGGACCCCAGGATGGCCCACTCGTCGACGTTCTCGGCGGAGAGCTGGAGCGGGACCATGCTCTTCTCCTGCATCTCCCAGCCGCTGTACATGGCGAACGTCCGCTCCATGTACGCTTTCGCCTCGGCGAGCGCGCCGGCGCGGTCCCGGGCGAGCATCAGGCTGCGCGACGAGCCGATGATCCCGTCGCCCGACCGCCCCGCGCTCCGGCGCGCCTCGCGGTAGACGTCGATGAGCGCCTTGATGTCCTTCCAGGCGACCTGCGGCCCGAAGAAGATGCCGTCGCCGAGGCGGCCCGCCCGGGCGGCCGCCCGCGGGCTCTGCGCCGCGAGCACGATCGGCGGGTGCGGCTGCTGGACGGGCGTGAAGCCCATGCGCGCCTTCGTCACGCGGAAGTACCGCCCCGCGTGCGTGACTTCCTCCCCGCTCCACAGCCGCTTCATCAGCTCGATCGATTCCTCCATGCGGCCCGTCCGATCCGCCCGCGTGATGCCGACCGCCTCCATCTCCGTCTCGCGGTACCCGATCGCCACGCCGAGCGTGACCCGGCCGCGCGAGAGATGGTCGAGCGTCGCCACCTCCTCGGCGACCACGACGGGATTGTGGAGGGGCAGCAGGATCATCTGCGTCATGAGCCGCATCGCGCCCGACTCCGGCGCCATGCGCGAGAGGATCAGCAAGGGCTGGGGCCAGCGCGTCGGGTGCGAGACGAGGTGCTGCGAGGCCGAGATCCACTCGAACCCGACCGTCGACGCCGTCCGCACCACCTCGACGGCGTTCTCGATGTTGTCGGCGACCGACCGGTGCGCCGCGCCGAGAAACGGCAGCAGGAGCAGCCCGCATTTCATCCGGCACCTCCTCCTCGGGATCCGTGATGCATGGGCACCGCGGGCCCGCGCGGCACGTACTTCCCCCAGCCCGGCTTGTCGGCAGTCTCGAAGTCGTCCATCATGACGCGGCCGCGGACGATGGTCGTCCGGGCGAGCCCCCTGAACGTCCGGCCGCGGTAGATGCTCACCTCGCAGCGACAGTGGTAGAAGTCGTCGTCCACCGTGACCTCCCGATCGGGATCCACGATCACGACGTCGGCGTCGGCGCCGGGCATCAGCGCGCCCTTCCGGGGATAGAGGCCGAAGGCGCGCGCGGGGCCCGTCGCGCCGACGCGCACGAGGTCCTGGATCGAGATGCGACCGGCGTGGACCCCGTGGGTCATCATCACCGGGAGAAGATGCTCGAGTCCGCCCCGGATGCCCGCCCGCGCCTTCCAGATATTGCCGTGCTTGCCGCCGCCCTTCTCCTTCATCGCCCGCGTCCGGCCGCCGGTGCCGTGGTCCGTGCCGAGGCAGGTCACCCCGCCGTCGTGGATACCCCGCCAGAGGCGATCGACGTCTCGCTGATACCGGAGCGGCGGATTCACCTTGCCCCAGCACCCGACCTCCTCCTCCATCTCGCAGGTGTGGGTGAGCCACGACGGCCCCACCTCGGACCAGATCGGCCACCCCCGAGCCCGCGCCCCCGCCACCAGGTCGGCCCCTTCCGCCGTCGACATGTGGGCGATGTGGAGCGGCGCGCCGGCGGCGCGCGCGATGGCGATGGCCATCTCGATGCGCAGCGCCTCCGCCACGTTCGGCCGCGCCTGGGTCCACGCGGCGAGATCGGCGCGGCCCGTCCCTCGGACCTCCTCCTCGAGGACCGAGATGAGGTCGATGTCCTCCGCGTGCACGATGCCGATCGCGGGGTAGCCCTGCCGCGCGCAGAAGCGCAGCGACCGGAACAGGATGCCGGCGTCCACGGGGCCGCCGAGCCAGGAGAAGCCCGGGTCCTCGCTCGCCCGCGGCTTGTACGCGTTGAAGAAGTGCTTGAACGAGGTGACGCCCAGCCCGTAGACCTCGCCCTGCTCCTTCAGGTGCTCCTCGCCCATGACGAAGGCGTGCAGGAAGAAATCGACGCGCGACCACCGGTTGCCTTCCCGGATCGTCGTGAGGATCGCGGGCACGAGGGGCGCGCCGGCGCCCCCGGCGAAGTGGGCGAACGTGGTCACGCCGCCGTGCACCGCCCCGTCCGTCTCGACGGGCATGTTGTCGCGGAGCCCTTCCTCGATGGAGGCGTCCTCCTCGCTGCCCATGTGGACGTGCGCGTCGATCAGGCCCGGGATCACGTACTGCTCGCGCGCGTCGATCACGCGGCGCGCGGGCGGCAGGGCGTCATCGACTCCCACGGCGACGATCGTCTCCCCGTCGATGGCCACGCCGCCGCGGACGATGCCGCCCGGCGCGACAACCTGCCCGTTGCGGACGACGAGGTCGACCATCAGGCGGGGTCCGCCAGCGGCCCGTAGAGGTCCGGCCGGCGGTCGCGGAACCGCGATTGATGGAGCCGGCCGCGGATCAGCGCGTCGGCCTCGAGCGTGGCGCGGACGATCGTCTCCTCCTCGCCGGCCGCGCGCGCGAGGATCTCGCCGGAGGGCGCCGCGATCACGCTGCGGCCCTGGAAGATCGCGTCGCCATCCTGGCCCACCCGGTTGCAGGAGACGACGAACATCTGGTTCTCGTACGCGCGGGCCGCCGCCATCCCGACGTAGAGATCGGCGTTGGCCATTCGCCGGAGCGCGTACGGAACGACGAGGATCTCGGCGCCCTGGAGCGCGAGGAGCCGCGCCGCCTCGGGGAAGGAGTTGTCGGCACACACGAGGAGCCCGAGCGTGCCCAGCTCGGTGGGCCAGACGGGCAAGGCGCTCCCCGAGTAGAAGTAGTGCTTCTCCTCGCCGGGGATATGGACCTTGTGGTAGACGCCCCCGAGGCTGCCGTCGGGCCGGATCAGGATCGCGCTGTTGTACATCGTGCCCGGAATCGTCGGGTGGCGCTCCAGCAATCCCACCACCACGTGCACGGCGTGCTGCCGCGCCGCGGCGGCGAGCAGGCTCGTCGTGGGGCCGGGGACGGGCTCCGCGACGTCGAGGTAGCGTCGCATGAACTGCGGGTCGCGGCTCGTCACGTACCCGCTGTTCGCCAGCTCCGGGAAGACGACGAGGTCAGGCCGGTCTTCCGTGACCGCGCGGGCCAGCCGGTCCGTCATCGCCCGGGCATTGGCCTCGGGATCGAGCCACTTCACCTCCATCTGGATGGCGGCGACCTTGACCGTGGACTTCATGCTGTCCTTCGCTCGGGAATGGGGTTGAGCGCGCGGGCCAGGCGCTCGGGCGTGATCGGAAGGTCCCTGATCCGCGCGCCGACCACGTCGTCGATGGCGTTGGCGACGGCGGGGCTGACGCCGACGATGGGCGGCTCGCCGATCCCCTTGGCGCCGTACGGTCCGTCCCCCTTCCGGGACTCGATCACCACGGGCGCGATCTCGTCGGGCACGTCGGTGGCGGTCGGCAACAGGTAGTCCATGAAGTTCGGGTTGACGATCTGGCCGCCGTCGAAGACCACCTCTTCGAGGAACGTGGCGCCGATGCCCATCACGACCGCGCCCTCGATCTGGGTCTCCACGCTCAGCGGATTGATCGCGAAGCCGATGTCGTGCACGCTGGCGAGCCGCTTCACGCGCACCCGGCCGGTCTCGCGGTCCACCTCGACCATCGCGCCGGTGGCGCCGTACTTCCACTCGTGCGCCGCGCGCGGGCTGGCGCCCGTCTCGGGGTCGAAGAGCCCCTGGCCGCCGCCGTGGAAGCTCCCGAACCCCAGCACGTACCCCTGCAGGAAGCGGCCGACGGGGATCCCTTCCTCGGGCCGATCCGGGCGCCAGACCTGTCCCTGCCTCAGCTCGAGCCGCTCGGCGGCAAGGCCCAGCTCGGCGGCGGCGCGCTCCAGGATCTGGCGGCGCGCGGACTGCGCCGCCTCCTTCACCGCGTTGCCGCCGTGCACCGTGCTCCGGCTCGAGGTGGAGCCGTAGTCGTAGGGCGTCAGCTCGGTGTCGCCGACCACGACGCTCACCTGGCGGACGTCGGCGCCCAGCTCCTCGGCGGCGATCTGGGCCATCGCCGTTGCGGAGCCGGTCCCGACGTCGGCGATCCCCGTCATGACCGCGACGGTGCCGTCCTCGTGCACCTTCACCAGGGCCTGCGACAGCGTGCCCGGCACCGTCCACTTCCAGATCGAGGCCAGGCCCCGTCCGACGTTCTCGCCGGGGGTCCGGTCGAACCAGCCGATCTCCGCCGCCGCGCGCTGGAGGCACTCCTTGAGCGTCACGCCGTGAAGCCTCTCGCCCCAGGGCGCGCGATCGCCTTCCTCGAGCGCGTTGCGGAGCCGGAACTCCAGTGGATCCACGCCGAGCTTGCGCGCGACGACGTCCATGTGGGACTCCGTGCCCCAGAAGACCTGGGGGGCGCCGAGCCCGCGGAAGGCGCGCGGTCCGACGCGGTTCGTGTAGAGCAGATAGGAGTCGACGTGGACGTTGGGGATGCGATACGGCCCGCTCGCGATGAGCGCGGTGAGGCTGGCCGAGATCGGGCCGCTCTCGCTGACGGCGCCGCCGTTCCACAGGATCGTGACCTGCCGCGCGAGCAGCCGGCCGTCGTGGCTCACCCCCGTCTTGATCGTCATGCGCCCGGGCCGCCGGCCGCCGGTCGCGATGAACGTCTCCGACCGCGTCATCACGATCTTCACGGGCTGGCCGGCCTTGCGGGCCAGGCCGACCACGATGGGCTCGAGGGTCAGGGTGATCTTGCCGCCGAAGCCGCCCCCGAGCTTCAGCGCGATCACGCGCACCGCGCTCTGCGCCATGTCGAAGTACTCGGCCAGCCACTGCCGGATGCGGTGCACGTTCTGCACGCTGCTCCACACCGTGACCTCGCCGCTCGGCAGGACCTGGGCCAGGCTCGAGTGCGGCTCCAGCGGCGCGTGATGGATCATCTGGAAGCTGAACTCGTCCTCGACGACGTGGTCCGATTCCCGGAAACCACGCGCGACGTCGCCGTGGCGGAGCTTGAAGTGGTGGCAGATGTTGGTCCCGCCCTGCGGCCGCAGGAACGGGATTGTCGCCGACGTCGTCACGCCGCGGATCTCGTAGCCGGCAAGGTCCTCGTGGACGACCGGGGCGCCCGGCGCCAGCGCCTCGTCGACCTCGAACACCGCCGGGAGCTCCTCGTACTCCACCTCGATCGCGCGGCACGCGGCCTCGGCGACGCCCTCGTCGACCGCCGCCACCGCGGCGACGGCGTCGCCCACGTAGCGGACCACGTCGGAGGCGAGCACCTCCTGGTCCTTGATCACGTTGCCCACCCGCTTCCGGGGCAAGTCGCGCCAGGTGAGCACCGCCATCACCCCGGGCATGGCCTCCGCGCCGCTCGTGTCGATGCGGCGGATGCGGGCGTGCGGATAGGGGCTGCGCAGCACCTTGCCCCAGAGCATGCCGGGCAGGACCGCGTCGAGCGGGTAGCGGTGACGGCCCGTCACCTTGTCGACGGCGTCGAGCTTCGGGATGGGGCGGCCGACGGTCGTGAACTCAGCCACGGGAGCGCCCGCTCGTCATCGAAGCGCCACGGCCTCGACGGCCTTGATCATCTTGAGGTAGCCCGTGCAGCGGCAGAGGTTGGACCCGAGCGCGCGGCGGATCTCGGCCGGCGACGGCGTCGGGTGGTCGGTGAGGAATGACCGGGCGAGCAGGATCATCCCCGGAACGCAGTACCCGCACTCGAGCGCGCCGTGCTCGATGAACGCGGCCTGCAGCGGGTCGAGGGCGCCGTCGCGCTCCAGCCCCTCGATCGTGGTGATCTCGCGTCCGGCGGCCCGCGCGGCCAGGAAGGTGCAGGAGCGGACGGCCAGGCCGTCCACCAGCACGGTGCAGGCCCCGCAGTACGCCGTCTCGCAGCCGCGGCGGGCGCCGAGCAGCCCGAGCTGGTCGCGGACGACGTCGAGCAGCGGACGGGCCGGCTCGACCTCGAGCTCGACAGCCCGGCCGTTGACGGTGAACGAGACGGCGCGCCTCACGAGCCGCTCCCCTCCGGCCCCGCTTCGGCGGCCCGCAGCGCGCGGGGGACGAGGACCCGCACGAGCCAGCGCCGGTACTCGGCCGACGCGTGGAGGTCCGACATCGGGCTCGCCTCCGCCGCCGCGAGCTCGCCGGCCTCGCCCAGCGCCTGGTCGCTCCAGGCGACGTTACGCAAGATCTCCTCGGCCCGCTTCGCCCGGAACGGCACGGCGCCGGCCCCGCCGATCGCGATGCGCGCGCGGCGGAGGCCCGCGGCGCCGCGCTCCAGCAGCACCGCGATCCCGACGATCGCCATGTCGACGGCGCGGCTCGCGAACTTCAGGTACGTCCCGCTGCTCGCGCGCGGCGGGCGCGGGATCCTGAACTCGGTGACGAGCTCGTCCGGCCGCAGGCACGTCTCGAAGTAGCCGGTGAAGAAGTCCTCGATCGCCACGTCGCGCGTGCCGTCGGGCCCCGCGATGACCACCCGGGCGTCGAGCGCCAGCAGTGCGGGCGGCGGATCGGCCCCGAGCGCGTTGTGCGACGCGTTGCCACCGAGCGTGCCCATGTTCCGGATCTGCATCGGGCCGACGGCCGCCGCCGCCTGGGCCAGCGTCGGCAGCTCGCTCCGGATCGCCGGATCCATGTCGATGGCGCGGATCGTCGTCATGGCGCCGATGCGCGCGACCCCGTCATCGAGGGCGAGGCCGCGCAGCGCCGCGATCCGGCCGAGGTCGATCAGCGCCGCCGGCTCGACCAGGCCCTGACGCAGCATCACCATCAGCGATTGCCCGCCGGCGACGGCTTTGGCCTCGTCCCCGTACCGCCCGAGCAAGGCCACGGCCTCCTCGAGCCGCTCCGGATCGTGGTAGTCGGGTGTCCGCATGCTCAGCGTCGCGCCGGCCCGCGCCTCGATCCGTCTCCGTCTGGCCCGATCACGCCCGGATCCCCAGCCCTCAGGTCTCGAGCAAGATCCGCCGGTCGCGGAGCTGGCGGAGCACGGTGTCCTTCGCGTTCCTCACGTGGAGCGCGACCAGGTCCTTGGCCCGTCCGGCATCGGCGTCGCGGATCGCGTCCAGGATGGCGACGTGCTCGTCGTACGCGACGATCCCGCGCGTGGGAGAGGCGCCCTCGATCTTGCGCTTGAGGGTGATGCGCTCGAACACGTGCTCCAGCGTCCGGACGAGGCTGCCGTTGTCCGCCTGGAGCGCGATGAGGAGATGGAACCGCTGATCGAGCAGGATCCGGTTGCGGGTCAGCGCCTGGGTGACGACGCGCTGGTACTCGCGCGTGGACGCCTCGAGCGCGGCGAGGAACGGCCGGTCCCGGTGCTTGATGGCCTTCTCGACCGCGAGCACCTCGAGCGCCTCCCGCAACTCGAACAGCTCCTCGGCCTCTTTCAGCGACATCTCGCTCACGAAAAAGCCCCGGTTGCGGACCGGCGAGACGTAGCCTTCCTTTTCCAGGATGCGCAGCGCCTCCCGGATGGGGGTGAGGCTGACCCCCACGCGTCCGGCGAGCTCCTCCTGCGCCAGCTTGTGCCCGGGCTTGAGCTCGTAGCGAAGGATCAAGTCCTTGATCCTGGCGTAGGCGAATCCGGCCAGATCCGTCCGGCCCCGGCCCGGCGCCCGCTTCCCCGCTGTTCGTGTCGGCATCACACCAGGCGGCTAGTTCCGTCCCTCCAGTTTCCTGCACAAAACCCTATAAACTTTGAACGAGCATTCTGCCGGGGCCTCGGCGCCTTGTCAAGGGCTTCGCCTACACCAGCACGGGGACCTCGCCAGGCCGCGGAACGCGGGCAGCGCTGGCCACTCGAGCGGCCCATCGGCCAGGCGGAGGTTCGGGAAGCGCTCCACGAGGGCCCCGATGGCGAGCTGCGCCTCGAGCCGCGCGAGCGGCGCGCCGAGGCAGAAGTGCGCGCCGCCCCCGAACGAGTGGTGGCGCACCTCCGCGCGCGTGATGTCGAAGCGGTGAGGCAACATGAACGGCATCCGGAGGCGGTCGCCCCTTCCTTGGTCCCCGTCACCGTGACGCAATCTCCCCTACTCGGACACCGGCCGTCCGAGGAGCCCGATGGCACAGCCGAGGCATAGAGGCGCGCTATAGCGGGCGGATCTGGACCATGCGGAACTTCACGATGCCGGAGCCGTACTGCAGCGCGATCGCTCCGCCGGCGAGCTTGCTGTCGCTGACGTCGACCGTCTGCACGCCGTTCAACTTCACCGTCAGCCGGCTGCCCCTGGCCGTGATCTCATAGGTGTTCCATCGGCCGCCGGCCCGCGGCATGGGCGAGACTTTCGCGACGTTCACGATGGCCCCCGTGCCGTAGGTCGGGTCAGGACGCGTATCCCAGATGTTGACCTCGTAGCAATTAGCGGCGCCGATCTTCTGCGGGTCCGCGCAGCGGATGAAGATACCGCTGTTGGTCTCGCTGGTGACCCAGAATTCGGCGCGGATCTCGAAGTCCCGGTACGCGTTTTTCGACACCAAGTAGGCGGGGTCCTTACCACCCAGCCGGTCCGCCACGATGGCGCCGTCCGCCGCGCGCCAGTTGGCGGCGGCGACGCGATCCCAGTTCTCCAGACCCTTTTCCCCGTTGATGAGTGTGATCCATCCCGCATCGGCCTGACCTGCCCGCTGGGTGGCGCACCCGAAAAGCGTGAATGCGACGACGAACAGCCCGAACGCGATGGTGGAACGGTATTTCAAGGTACCCTCCTTCTATTGGTGTGGGATCAGGTCAAAGCATGCATCATGAACGGGCTTGCTGAGATGGTCGTCCCTCCCTCCTCGCCCCCGTCGGCCGCCGCGACTTGACGGAGGCTGGCACTCTCGAACGCCGACCGCCGGCTGGAGCCGTAGGCAAGCGAGCACTCACCGGCCACCTATCTCGGTACCCCCCCCCACTCGTGCCTCCACCACACCCGGCGGGCGGTTCGACCGTCCAGCTTCGACACTAAATGCGGCCCGTCTCTGTCTCATGATCGTTGACAAGTTCCGGCGAGCCGGCCCGACTCAGCGGCATCCTAAGCCGGCACACCGGCGCCGTCAACCGGCCGTCAAACCCGAGCGGTCAATGCACTTGCTGACAACCGGCCGGCGGACCGGCCGGATCGGCGCTGATGGCGCCTCGTGGCGGTGCGCAGGCACGACGGCATCCGCCGCGCCCCGAACCGATCAGGGCGCGGCGGGCGCGGCGGCGGCGGGCGCGGGTGGGGCGGCGCCGGGGCTCGGCCCTGGCCGTCACTCCGCAGCCGCAGGCGCTCTTGCGCGAAGGGCGGGCGCAATACCTCGCGGCACAGGCGCTCCACTCCCGCCCGGTCGTTGGCCGACACCCACACGTTGGCGTGCAGGGTCGAAGCCCTCCAGGTGCGCCTGCCGCGTCCCGCGCGAGGTCACGGCCGCCGCGTCGCGCTCGTCGCCGAGCCGCGCTGCTCGGGTTCGACGCGGGCGTGGAGGCCGGCCAGGCCTTCGTGGTGCTGCTCCTGCTGCCCCTGCTCTGGCGGATAGAGGGCAAGCGGTGGCAACCCGCCGTGGTGCGGGGGACGTCGCTGGGACTGGCGCTCGTCGGCCTCGGCTGGCTCGTCCAGCGCCTCTTCTTCGCCTGACTACACCGCCTCGCCGATCGCCGTCACGCCGCCGGGGT
>Ga0214473_10011432_pt1 | contig 10418 bp, 9 predicted proteins | sample RVTome_7_FD_203509 | JGI IMG/M metagenome (GOLD analysis project Ga0214473, IMG submission 203509) | Soil microbial communities from uranium-contaminated site in the Upper Colorado River Basin, Wyoming, United States - RVT98D197 | ecosystem: Environmental > Terrestrial > Soil > Contaminated >... | reverse complement strand
CACAAGCTTCCGTGATCTGGTGGGTGACCCGCAGGCAATGGCCCGCGCCTACATCGAGGGGCAACAGAAATCGGGCCAGCCGATCGTATACGTCGGTTCGGGGTACAACAATTTCCACGCCGCAGCCTACGGGGGCAGGATCAAATTCCGGCAAATCGGCGCCCCCGACCTTGAAGAACCAATTGTCAAGCAGACCGCCGATGAATTGGATTCTTTGGACATTGACGATCTCGCCAACGACGAATTGGTGCAAACCGTGTGGCAGGCCTGCCGCATCGTGGCGGACGAGATTGGTGACACGGTGGCCGTGACGATGACGGCCTGGGGGCCGTTCACCCTCGGCGCACAGATGTACGGCGTCGAGAAGCTCATGCGTGCGATATATAAGAAACCGCAAGATGTCGAGAAGGTGATTGACTTCGCGCTGCGCGTTATCCAGCGCTTCTTCAAGCCGCTGCTCGACGAACAACTCATCCCCCTGATCAGTCTGGCCGACCCAACGGCCTCCGGCGACCTGGTCTCGCGCCGGCATTTCGAACAGTTCGCCCTGCCGCCCCTGCAGAAATTCACCGAGTGGGCGCGGGCCAACGGCGCCGTGACGCTTCTGCATATCTGCGGCAATACCACCGACAAGATCGATCTTCTCGTGGCGACGGGCGCGGAGTGCGTAAGCATTGACCACAAGGTGGATATCGGGAAAGCCAAAGAAGTATTCGCCGGCAAAGCCTGCCTCGGCGGGAATGTCAATCCGGTGCATGTGCTCGACCGTGGCACAGTCGAAGACGTCGAGACGGCTTCGTTCGCCTGCCTGGACTCGGCGGCGGGTGGAGGCGGCTTCATGCTCATGCCGGGGTGTGACAACCCGCCGACGGTCTCGATCGAGAACATCCGTGCATTTATCCAGGCGCCGGTCAAATGGAAGACGATTCGGGCAGGCGCGGCCTAAGGTACTCGGCGTGGGGAATACGAGAGAGGTAAAGAGGTATGGGTAAACAACATATGGTGATCTACCAACCCTCCGGCCGGCGCGGGATGGTTGAGGAAGGCAGAACAATCAAAGATGCGTCGCGCGACTTCGGCGTCGACATCGAATCGATTTGCGGCGAGAAGCAGACCTGCGGCAAGTGCTTGGTACGAGTGGAGGAGGGCTTCTTCGAGCGATTCGGTATCGAGTCGCACTCGTCCCACTGCGGCCCCCTCACGGCAAGCGAGCAAAGGTTCTTCACCAAGCGCAAGCGTGACCCGGCCAACTACCGCCTGTCGTGTGTGGCGCCCGTACTGGGGGATGTGCTCGTGTTTGTGCCGGAGGAAACGCGCGCCGGGAAACAGATTGTCCGCAAGACAGCTCGCGACATCGCCATCACGCTCAATCCAGCCGCGCGTCGGTACTACGTTGAACTCACCCCGCCCAGTCTGCACGACGCTTTGGGCGACTGGGAACGACTCCAGGCCGAACTCGAAGCTCGCTTCGGGCTCACGGGGCTGCGGGCAGATGTCGACGTGGTGCGCGGTTTGGCGGCCACGTTGCGACAAGGCGAATGGAAGGCGAGCGTCACGGTATGGAATCCGGCCGGAAGGCTTGAGGGTACGAAGCCTGCACCGGGTGGTGAGGTGATCAAAGTCGAACCCGGCTACAACGAACAAATCGTCGGCCTGGCCGTAGACATCGGCACGACCACCGTGGCGGGCTACCTGTGCGATCTGGGCTCAGGCCAACTGGTCGCGACCGAGTCGATGATGAACCCGCAGGTCACCTACGGCGAAGACGTGATGGCGCGCATCACGTATTGCATGACCAACCCTGACGGTCTGACGACGCTAAACAAGGCCATCGTCGACGGGTTGAGCCAGATCGCCAAGAAGGCAACAAAGCAAGTCGGGCTCAAGCCGGAGGACATCGTGGAGACGGTGCTGGTGGGCAATACCGCCATGCACCATATCCTGCTTAACATCTACCCGGAGCCGATCGGCAAGTCGCCCTTCGCCCCGACGCTGCATCACTCGATTGACCTGAAGGCTCGAGACATGGGCCTCAAGATCTGGCCTTCGGCGAACGTGCACGTGCTGCCGATCGAGGCCGGCTTCGTCGGTGCCGACAACGTGGGCGTGCTGATTGCTGAGGAGCCATACAACCAGGACCAACAGCTCCTCATCATCGACATCGGCACCAACGGCGAGATGGTGATGGGTAATCGTCATCGACTGATCTCGTCGTCCTGCGCTACCGGCCCAGCCTTCGAAGGTGCGCACATCAAGTTCGGCATGCGGGCCGCGCCGGGTGCGATCGAGAAGTTGCAGATCGACCCCGAGACGCTGGAAGTGCGCTTCAAGAACATCGGGCAGGAGAAGTGGTCCGATGAGATGCCCAAAGAAGAAATCCAGGCGAAGGGCCTGTGCGGCTCCGGGATCATGGATGTGGCGGCGCAATTGTGGCTGGCTGGGATCATTGAACCGAACGGCCGATTCGTCACAGATCTGGATCACCCGCGCTCGCGTGAAGCCGAGAAGGGCTACGAATTCGTGGTCGCCTGGGCTGAGGAAACGTCCATCGGTCAGGACATCACCGTCAATGTGGATGACATCCGCGCCATCCAGCTGGCCAAGGCGGCCATGTACATGGGTGCCAAGGTGATGATGCACACGCTGGGCATCGAGAAAGTAGACAAGGTCATCCTGGCCGGGGCCTTCGGCAGCTATATCGACAAGGTTGAATCCATGGCTATGGGGCTCTTCCCCGACTGTGACCTGGCCGACGTGTATTCAGTTGGCAACGCGGCCGGGGATGGGGCTCGCATCGCGCTGCTGAACGTTGAGAAGCGGGTAGAGGCCAACCTCATCGCCCGCCAGGTGCAGTACACCGAATTGAGCATCCACCCCGACTTCCAGGAGCACTTTGTCGCCGCAATGCCATTCCCCCATGGAAGGGATGAGTTTCCCCATCTGGCTGACAAGTTTGCTCAGGCCCAAGCAGCCCGCCTGACACGATTCCTACGACGCGTTGCACGCTTCGCCGACCTGCCGTCCGATACGCTGCACCAGATGGCCCGGGCCACCCAGGAGCGCAAGATCAAGCGGCGCGAGGTGATCTATGACAGGATGGCTCCGACCTCGCACGTCTACGTGATCAAGAAAGGCAAAGTCGGCTTGTTCAAGCAGAATGGCGAGGCGGAAGAGGCCCTGGGCGAGTTCGGTGGCGGCGCATTGATCGGCGAGGAGGCCTTGAACGATGGCCAGCCGTATGCCGCCACGGCCCGCGCACTCGCCGCAACGGAGATACTGGAGATCCCATGTGACTTGCCAGGACTCCGGAACCTGGCGCCCCAGACGGCGTAAACGAGGATTCCTAATCATGTTTCGTTTGTCCACTACCCCCAAAATCTGCCGCTTTGCCGGAATTGAAGTCGGCGGACAACCCGGCGAGCGTCCGCCGCTGCTTATCGCCAACATGTTCCAAACGGGCGACAAACTATTCATCAGCCGCAAGGACTTCAATTTCGACCGGGAGAAGGCCAAAGCGCGTCTCAAGGAACTCGAGGAAATATCGGCTCATACCGGCATCCCGGCGATGGTCGGTATGGTTGCGCCGAAGGGCTACGACGAGATGCGCGTTTACACCGAGTTCTTCCTCGAAAACAGCTCTTTGCCCTTTGCCGTGGATACCTGGACGGAAAAAGCCCGACTCGAGACCGCACGCTTCATCGCCGATCAAGGGCTGCAAGATCGCTTCCTCTACAACAGCATCACAGCTTGGGACAAGGATATCCCGGCGCAGGTGGCGAAGCTGAAGGAGTTTGGCATCAAGCATGTCGTCGTGCAGGCTTTCGATGTTGGCGGTGACAAGCGCCCCAGTGGCCGGATCAAGTCACTTGAGATTCTGTTGCCGATGGTCGAGCTGGGGGACTTCGAAAGCGTGCTGATCGACACCTCCGTAATGAATCTGCCGACGATCGGATTCTCGCTTATCGCCAACAAGCTCGTCAAAGAGAAGTTTGGCTGGCCCTCCGGCTGCGCGCCGGCCAACGGTTCGTACATGTGGCTCAAGGGATGCTCCGAGACGTGGGGTACTGAAAACGGGCGGGACGTGTTCCGCGGGGCGGACGCTGGATTGCATGCCCTCTCCACGATTCTGTGGACCGATTGGATGGTCTATGGCCCGATGACCGGTACCCGTCGCATTTTTGGCTCGGTCGCCTCCGCAGTGGCCGTGCTGGCGATGCTCGTCAACGAGGAGGGCGCTGCGCTGCCTGCGTCCGAGTCACATCCGCTCAACCGATTATGGCCGGAGGTTGTTGAACAGTTGCGCGAAGCGGAGGAAGCGAAGAGCGAGGTGCAAGGGTGAAGACAAAATACTGGAGGAACCTCAATGACATCTGATGGCAATTCCCGCCAGGTCGTGCTTGATCTGCTCAATCACAAGACGGTCGATCGCATCCCGTGTTTCAGCGGAATAGGCAATGTGACCACCAGCGGACTGGACCAATACGGCTACCGTTTCCCGGAGATTCATGTAGATGCCGAGAAGATGGCGAACTCGGCCCTGGCGACCTTCGAGCAGTTCGGCTTCGAGTCCGTTGTGGTCCCCTTCGATATGGGGGTGGAAGCCGAGGCGCTCGGCTGCACGGTGAAGTACTATGACGACGGCTCCCATCGTGTGCTCTACCCCACAATTTCCGGCAAGCTATCGGACAAGGTCAGCGACATCAACTTGAACGTCCCCGCCGATTTTTCCCAGGCCGGGCGGCTCCCGTTGGTGATGGAAGCAATACGGAAGGCGAAGGCGAAAGCCGGTGATCGAGCCGCTATCGGCTCATGGGTGCTGGGCCCGTTCACGCTGGCAGGGCAGCTCACCGATCTCAACGACCTGTTGAAGAACTCCTTCAAGAAGCCGGAAATGGTCAACAATCTGCTCGCACAACTGGCGGACGTGCTGGTGCAGATTATCAACCTGTACAAGGAAGCCGGCGCGGACTTCATCACCGTGCGCGAGATGGGCGCGACCTCGGATGTGGTCAGCCCGCGAATGTTCGAGAGCCTTGTGCTGCCGCACCTGCGCCGGGTCTTCGCCGCTGTTCCTTCGCCAACGGTCCTACACATCTGCGGTGACACAAACAAGATCGTCGAGATGATGGCACAATCGGGAGCGGACGCGCTCAGCGTGGATCAAAAGAACGACCTGGCGGCCAGCCGCGCCAAGCTACCTGAGGCTCTTTTGTTCGGGAATATCGATCCCTACAACTTGCTCGTTCAGGGGACTCCGGAGACAGTCGAGGCCGGCATTCACACGATCATTGACAACGGCCCCAGCGCCGTATGGCCCGGCTGCGACATATGGCCGGAGGTCCCGCCCGAGAACATGAAAGCCCTCATGGCAACGATGGAGAAGTACGGAGCCGAGGCGAAAGGCTAGACATTGCTCCGGGCTCAATGCCAGGCTTCACTTCCGTACAGGAGAAATAACCACATGACCGCACAGACCCGTGACGAACTGATAGAGCAGCTGAAGCAGGGCGTGGTGGAGTTTGACGAAGACAGCGTCGTCGAGGCCGCCGAAAGCGTTGTCGAGTCGGAATACGACGCTTATGACGCCGTGATGCATGGCCTGGCCGAGGGGATGAACATGGTGGGCGAGCTCTTCACGAACGGCACGTATTTCGTGCCTGAAGTGCTGATGTCCGCCGACGCGCTCTACGCTGGCCTGGACATCCTGCGCCCGCACGTGGCCCTTGACGAATCCCGCCAGATCAAAGGCTCGGTTGTGATCGGCACGGTGGAGGGCGACGTCCACGATATTGGCAAGAACCTGGTCAAAATGATGTTCGAGATCGCCGGATTCACCGTGTACGATCTGGGCAAGGATGTTCCGTTGGACAAGTTTGTTGAAGAGCAGCTGCGAACTGATTCCGAAATAGTGTGCTTGTCGGCGATGATGACCACGACCATGGTCGGCATGCCGATCGTCATCCAGAAGATCAGGGAAAAGAACCCAAATGTGAGGATCATGATCGGCGGCGCCCCCGTCTCGGCGGATATCGCCGACAAATGGGGCGCAGATGGTTTCGCCGAGAACGCTCCAAATGCGCTCGAAGAGGCTCTGCGTATGGTCGGAACACTCAAAGACCTCCAAGCCTAGAGGTGCCCTATGTATCGTCGAATCAACTCCTGCCTGTCATTGCTCGCCGTTCTTTCAGTGTTGCTCACGGGCTGCGCGTCTGCCGCCCAACCCCCAAAAACAGACGGGACGGTCAGCGTTCGCGTCGGCTACCTCCTGGCCGATCTGCATCACATCGGCTATCTCGTGGCAAGCGATCCGGAAGCTGGCGGTGGCGTGTCGTTCTACGAGCAGAACGGGGTCATCGTTCAGGATGCGCTCGGCGCCCCCTACGCCAACGGCGGCGTGGTCATGGATCACTTCGCCTCCGGCGACGTTGATATCGCCTTTCTCGGGGCGCCTCCGGCCATCACCAAACACCTGAACGCTGGGGTGAATACCGAGATCGTCGCGCAAGTGAACACGATTGGGTCGGCCCTGGTGGTCGGGCCGGACATCCAGAAACCCGAAGATCTACTCGGCAAGACGGTGGCCGTCCCCGGCCACGCCGCCATCCAATTCTTCTTGCTCCTCAATTTCGCCCAACAGCACTCCCTGGATATTGGCCAGATCACGGTGGTCGACATGCCGCCGCCAGACATGCGCGTGAAACTGGAGAGCGGGGAGATCTCCGGATTCCTTGCGTGGGAACCGTGGCCCTCCGACGCTATTGTCGCCGGGGCAGGCAAGGTCATGGCGACCTCGACCGACATATGGCCGAATCACCTCGACTGTGTACTCGCGGTGGATCGGACGTTCGCCGAAGAGAATCCCGAAGCAGTAAGGCAGTTCTTGAAGGCCCACATTGCAGCGACGGCCTGGATGCAGGATGCGCTCGCCGACCCGGATTCGAAAGAGTACAAACACCTGGTCGACCTCGCCGAAACCTTCACCCAGCGCGACGCGGTTGTGGTCGAGGAGGCCTTCAACAACATCGCCTATCAGTCGGCGTTGGACACGGACTTCCTCGACTCGATCCGGACCTACACCAGCAAGTTGATTGAGTTCGGTCTGATTCCGCAGGAAAAGCTGAGCGAACGCGGCTACACGGATCCCAACGACTTTGTGGGCAAGTACGTGAACGTGACCTTCATCGAGGGTTTGGGGACGCCATGAAGCTCCTCGTCCCTGCGTTGTCGGAGCAGCCGCCGTCTGCCGCCCGTCTCGAGCAGGGACGTTGGTACGACTCCCGACAGCTGTTGCTGGCGGCGTCGGCGCTGTCGTTCTTCGTGCTCTGGCAACTCGCCGTCTTGATCGTAAACAGCCCTTACCTGCCCGGCCCAGCAAGTGTGGGTCGGGCGCTGGTGGAGGCGCTCACCCAGCGCGACTTCATCGGCTTTACGATGGGCCAACATGTATTCTCGAGCCTCACGCGCATCCTCTACGGCTACCTTCTGGCGGTGGTGATCGCCGTTCCGCTTGGGCTGCTTGCGGGCTGGTTCAAACCACTGGAAACGCTTGTCTCACCGTGGATCGAGATGACGCGTCCGATTCCACCTCTCGCCTGGATCCCGTTTGCCATCGTATTCTTCGGCAGTCCGTTTGACGCCATCTTCATCGTCTTCCTCGCCAGCTACTTCCCCATCTTCCTCAATACAACCACTGGCGTCAAGTCAGTAGATTCGCTGTTAGTGGATGCCGCGCGCACTCTGGGTGCGCGCGGCTTCTTCCTGTTCTGGCGCGTAATCGTGCCCGCCTCTTTCGGACACATCAGTGCCGGCTTGCGCTTGGGCCTCGGCTATGCCTGGATGAGCATCGTCGCGGCTGAGATCCTCGGCGTCAAGGGTGGCGGGCTAGGTATCTATCTATGGACCATGCATGAGGTTGGTCGCTTTGACGCGGTTTTCGCCGGGATGGTGATCATCGGTGTTCTAGGATTGCTGCTCACGCGTGGGGTGAACTTCTGGCGGGTGGCAGCGTCGGCCGGCTGAAGGGAACTAGCAGAGTCATGCGAACGACGACTCCGGATGAGACGAGTGGATTGCAGGTCGCAAGCCTGGGGGTGGCTTTCAACGGCCTGGAAGTCCTGCGCGATCTGACGCTGCGCGTGGAGCGTGGCGAGTTCGTGTGTATCGTCGGGCCGACCGGATGCGGAAAGACGACGCTCTTGCGGGTGATTGCAGGTCTCTTGCGGCCAAGTGCGGGCGAGGTGCGGATTGACGGGGCGCCACTGAACGGCCCCGGTCATGATCGCGGGCTCGTGTTCCAGGAATACGCGCTCTTCCCTTGGCTGACCGTCCGGCAGAACATCGCATTTGGATTGGAAGCGCGGGGGGCCATGACCAAGGCGGCGTGCGCCCGGGCGGTAGAGCGCTTCACCGAGATGGTTGGATTGGACGGCTTTGAGGACTACCGGCCGAGTCAGCTTTCCGGCGGTATGAAGCAGCGCGTGGCAATTGCTCGCGCGCTGGCAAATGAACCTGCCATCGTCCTGATGGACGAACCCTTCGGCTCACTTGATTCGCAGAGCCGATGTGCCATGCAGGCTGAGCTCCTACAGGTTTGGGGACAGACCGGTCAGACGATCGTTTTCGTCACGCACAGCGTTGAAGAAGCCGTCTACCTGGGGAATCGGGTGATCGTTCTCTCGGCCCGCCCCGGGCGAATACTGACGGAGATCCCCATCGCTCTGCCACATCCCCGCGTACGAACCAGCCCAGATTTCAATGCCCTTCGTGCCGAGATCATGGCCCTTTTTTAGGACACTCAGGATACGCAGCCGCAAGACTCAGCTTAGGTCACGCGAGGTGATCGGCGATGGACAACCCAGATGTGTGGCGCGGCGATCGCGGACTGACAGACATAATCGACCAACAAGACCTACCCAAATCCGACTTGCGGTTTGAAGTACTCGGGACGATCGACGAGGCTTCCTCAGCCATCGGCCTCGTCCGCGCCGGCCCGGCCCGGCCCCGTACGAAAGAGACCCTTTTGGAGATCCAGCGCGATTTATGCTGGATGATGTCCGAACTGGCTGAAGCTTCCGCTTCAGCCCAGGCATCAACGCATATCACACCCGACCGGCTGGTGTATCTAGCCGCTGAGTACAAGCGCCATACGGAGGAGGTTCAGCTTGGGAAGACCTTCGTCATCCCCGGGGACACAACCGTCAGCGCCACGCTGCATCTGGCCAGGTCCATCGTCCGGCGTGCCGAGCGGCACGTCACACGCTTCGTCCACCAGGTCGAGCCGCTCAATCCGAATCTGATCGCCTATCTCAACCGGCTATCGGCCTTGTTATTCGCAATGGCTCGCGCCGAGGACGCCGCCTCGGGCACCCCCTCGACGGAGGCGCACCCTTCCTCGAACGGATCCCATCCGGACCCGGCCGGCTAGTACTCCGTCCAAGAGAATTCAAAGGGTTATTGGGGTTGGGTTGCTTGGCAACCCAACCCCAATAACCCATCCATTCCACGTGGATGGAGCACTAGTCGCTGGGATCCTCTGAGACGAATGTAATCGTCACATCTTTGGGCAGGGCCAAGCCGACCTCCGCCTCGATCGCTTTGAGAATCGCGGCCGGGACGGGACAGGCGGTGTGTCGGATCTGCTGGGAGGCCGCCTGGTACACCGCGCTTTCGATCATACGACCGAAGACCTGGTGTCCTTTGCCTTTCCATTGCAGATTGACGAGCGCGGGGTTCATCGCCGTGACCTGCTCGCATTCGCTGTGGAGGACGACGCGTACATGCCGGTCGTCAACCTGAGTCACTTCTATGATCGCCGAGTAGCCACAGTCCCCTGCAGAGACTTCGACTTTTGTCATGACTTCCCTCAAATACCCATTGAGGCGCCTTGAAGGCCCAGACTACCAGTATCAGGAGGCACCAAGAGTGTCGGACAAGGCCCTTAGGCCAGGCCGAGCTTCCCCGCAATCTGTTTCGTCGCTTGGAGCCGGAGACCAGGTAGGAGGCCAAATAGCCCCGCTCCTGGCTGGCCGCTCCCCTACAATAGTATGATAGCCAACGGTGGGGATTTACGCTATCCCTATGGCCACCTTCCCCGGCAGATGATCCACTAGAGCGCCTGAGGCGCCCCAACCTTTTTGGCGCCCGGCCTGCGCACTCGGGCGCCCTTGAGTTGGGCGCCGATGGCTGTCGTGACCTGGCTTGGCGCGGACACGGGTTTCTATGGCCGTTCAGCGGCAGGCCCTCCAAGCTCTGCCCTCTTGGATTCCTTAGCGAGCCTTGTAGAAATAGAGGATAATACTTTTGGCTACATGTTCATCCTGGTTGACATAAAGTGAGACAGACCGTGTCCACGGTGGGACGACTGACAGCCGTCAGCTTGCGCACCAAGATTGCAGGTATGGTCGCCGGCCCTGTGCTGA
>Ga0214473_10011431_pt1 | contig 10419 bp, 9 predicted proteins | sample RVTome_7_FD_203509 | JGI IMG/M metagenome (GOLD analysis project Ga0214473, IMG submission 203509) | Soil microbial communities from uranium-contaminated site in the Upper Colorado River Basin, Wyoming, United States - RVT98D197 | ecosystem: Environmental > Terrestrial > Soil > Contaminated >... | reverse complement strand
ATAAAACCAACCGTGACGCTCTTCGCGTTGCGTTCTTGCCCGAATGGTTCAACAACCCCTATCAGGTACGGCTGGATGACGAACTCTCCAAACTCGGCGCGCGGATGATCCGCCTGGGACGCACGGCCCGGGAAATCGCGCGAAACCTCCGCAGGCACCGGCCTCACATTCTTCACCTCCATTGGCTGCACGCCTTTTACGAAGTAAGGCCCGCGAAGAACTCCGCGATGAAGCTGGCGTTATCACTGCTGGGCCTGACCGCGACGCGATGGCGCGGCACGCGAATCGTGTGGACGGCGCACAATCTCAAGCACCATGAAACGCTCGCTCCGCGGCTGGATCGCTTCATCAACCGCTGGGTCGCCCACCGCGCCGACGCGATCATCGCCCATGGCGAATCGGCCAAACGCATGGTGATCCAGGAATTCAATTTGACCGACGATCGCCGAGTTCACGTGATCCCACACGGAAACTACCTCGGGGCCTATCCGAACACGATCACCCATAACGAGGCGCGCACGCAATTGGACCTTGCCGAAGGGGATTTCGTATTCCTCTTTCTGGGGCAGATTCGACCCTACAAGGGCGTACTCGAGTTGGTGGAGGCCTTTCGTTCTCTCGAATCCGCCGCCGCCCGATTGCTCATCGCCGGGAAGGCGCGGGACGCGGCGGATGCGGCACTCATTGTTCAGCGCATCGCCGGCGATCGGCGGATTAGGTTCGATCACGGCTACGTGGCCGACGAGCGTATTCAGATGTACATGAACGCGGCGGACGCCGTCGTGTTGCCGTATCGAGACATTCTCACCTCCGGAGCGGCCATTCTGGCGATGTCCTTCGGGAAGGCGTGCCTCGCGCCGCGCATCGGCGGATTGGTCGATTTGTTCGAAGATGACGCCACGAACCGCGATGCGTGCCGCCTGCCCGGCGCATTCTTTTACGAGACAAGCCATCCGGACGGTCTGCGAAAGTCCCTGGCCAAGGCGGTCGAATCGCGAGAAATGCTCGCCGACATGGGAGCCAGAAACCTGAAGGTTGTCGCCTCCTGGAGTTGGAGGCATGTGGCTGAAAGAACGCTTCGAGTTTATCAAAGTTGTCTGCCGACCGCATGACGCTTAATCCGTGGACGCGTACATCATAGAATAGAAACATCGAAGCGGAGGAAGCGGACATTTTGCTTGACAACGGGCTTGGCCTGTTTACAACCGCGGCCATAGGTTCGGGACGGACCGGCCGGGCCCATCCGCCCGCCGAGCAAGGTCGACTCGTTGACGGTTCAGGGAATCAACGGGAGTAGGGCCGCGCCGTCCGAGCGAGCGGTCCACGGGATTTACGTGGTTGTGAAAGGTCAGCGCATGGAGTTTCGAGAAGTAGTCCAGAAACGCCGGGCCGTGAAGAAGTTTGATCCGGGGCATGCGATCAGCGACGCGGAACTGAAGCACATTTTCGGACAGGTGGCGCTAGCGCCGTCGTCGTTCAATATTCAGCATACCCGATTCGTGGTCGTTCGCGACAAACGGACGAAGGCGGCGCTACGGCAAGCGGCGTTCAATCAGGAGCAGGTGGAGACGGCCTCCGCGACGGTGGCGGTCGTGGGGAAACTCAACGCTCACGAGGACGCGGCGGAGATTTATCAAGAGACGCCGGCGAGCGTGCGCGAGGTGATGCTGCCCATGATCCGGGGGTTTTATGAGGGTAAGCCGCAGATGCAGCGGGATGAGGCCATTCGGTCCGCGGCGCTGTCGGCGATGACGCTGATGCTGGCGGCGCAGGACGCGGGGTACGCCAGCGGACCGATGATCGGGTTCGATCAAGAAGAGGTGTCGAAAGTTCTGGGGCTGGATCGGAATCATATCCCGGTCATGCTGGTCGTAATCGGGAAGCCTGTGGGAGAGCAGCGGGCGAGGCCATTTCGGTATCCCTTGGAGGCAACGGTGAAGCTGGATTCGTGGAGCGGACCGGGGCTTCGATGAACATGTTAGACGTAGCGTGAAAAACAGAAGAACTCGGCTGCCGGCTGTATCATGGGGCAACGGGGAACCGGCATTCTCCTTGACAATTGAGCGGTTCGATTTATAACCGAAGTCATGGTTCGGGACGGACCGGCCGGGCCAACCCGCCGAGCAAGGTCGACTCGATAACGTCACCGGGTCGAACAACCGCCATCCGTCTGCCGATACAACCTGCACCCACGGTCGGGACCGGAGAGAAATCTCATGCCAGCCACAATACTGACGGACAAATTGACGCCGTTGATCCAATTCCTGGACGGATTGGCGCAGCGCGCGCCGATTGAAAACCTCGAGCAGTTGCTGCACGAGAGCGCGATCACGTTGGAGGACGTAGCCGAGTTCGCCCGCTTCGGGGAAAAAGGCTATACGCGGAACCTGGTGCGCGGCGGGGAGTGGTATCACCTGCTCGTGCTCTGCTGGCGGAGCGGGCAGCGCAGCCCGATCCACAATCACGCGCAATCGACCTGCGGCGTGCGCGTGCTGACCGGCGTGGCCACGGAGACGAAGTTCGAGAAGACGCCGAGCGGATTGCTGAAGGCGGTCATCTCGCGCGATCTGGAAGAAGGAGGGGTGTGCGCCTCGCAGGATGCGGACGTTCATCAGATTTCCAATTTGCAGGGCGCGGGGAAGGACCTGGTGACGTTGCACATTTATTCGCCGCCGCTGCTGAAGATGAAAACCTATTCGATCACCGATGCGCGGGTGGAGGATTACACCCCGGTGATCTTCGAGCACGTTCACGGAAGCGGGATTTAGTCGAAGAGCAAACCATGACCGCGGAAGCGCCCGTGATTTCGCATGAGCCGACCATGACCGCCGGCCGTCATCGCGGTCATTACGGCGCGTCGCTCAGTCCTGATGCATTCCTGTCGCTGGGGTCGATGGAAGGGTTGTTCGAGACGGTGGTGACGCGCGGGGCGGAGAAGGCGGCCCCGGCGAAGGCGGTCATCTGGCCCGGATATCTGGCGGCGGCGGTTCTGACGGCGGCCGCCTACTTCCTTCATGAACTGCCGATCTCGCCGTTCACCCTGGTCAATGGAGGGTCGGTACGCCATCCGATCAGTGCGGCCATGATCGCCATCCTCGCGGGTTTACTGATTCGCAATACGCTCAAGCTGCCCGATGCGGTGAAGCCGGGGTGCAAAAGCGCAATCAAGAAGTTGATTCCCATCGCCATTGTGTTGACCGGCGCAGGTTTGAACTTCGCGGCGATGGCCGGCATCGGGATTCGGGCGCTGGGCATCGTGATCGTGTGCATCGCCCTGGCGCTGACCGCCGGATATTACATCGCACGGATGCTGGGCCTTGGTCCTCGCACGGCCATGCTGCTGGGGGCGGGGACCGGTATTTGCGGCAACAGCGCGATTGTGGCTGTGGCCCCGCTGATCGACGCCGAGGACGACGACATCGTGCTGTCGGTGGGGACCGTGAATCTGCTGGGCCTATTGGCGATGTTCCTGTGGCCGATCTTCGGAAGTTGGCTGGCACTGAGTTCCGAGGGCTTCGGCATCTGGGCCGGGGTTTCGATCCACGCCGTGCCGCAGGTAGTGGCCGCAGGATTCGCCTATACCCCGGACGCAGGGGCGATGGCCACCTTGGTCAAGCTGGTGCGAGTGGCGTGTTTGGCCCCGCTGGTGTTCGTTTGCGTCTTCTATTACGCAAAACGGCATCGGCAGCCTGGTCCTTCAGATCAAACCGTGACGGTGCGATATACCCACCTCGTGCCGTGGTTTGTGTGGGGGTTCGTGGCCATGGCGTTGTGCAATTCGCTGGGCTTCATTCCCACGCTCAGCTTTGAGCCGCTTTTTCATTCGGGAGCCGCTTCGGGGATCATCCACTGGCCTTTGCAGCCGGCGTTTAAGTGGACCAGTGAACTGCTGCTGACCTGGGCGATGGCCGCCATTGGGTTGGAAGTCAACCTTCGGCAACTCGTGTCGGTCGGGGGTAGCGCCATCGCTGCCGGGACGCTGGCCACGCTGGTTCTCGGCGCCGGAAGCCTGTTTCTCATCCTGGTGGCGATCTAGGCTCGCGTCACTTCGCCCCCCGCACCCGAAGGCAACGATTGAATTCCGGCTTCCGGAAAGCTACTCTGTTCATTTAGGCGATTGTCGGAATATCGCCAGCATTTCGATTACGGCTGGCACGGAAAGTGCTAGTCAATTAGGGTTCAGGACGCGGTGGGCGACCTTCGCCGCCGGACAGGCGTCTTGTCCCCAAAGGAGATTGAGTCGTGGATTATCGAAACGCGATTCCCGCCATCAAGACGGTTCAACAGCACATCCTCGAACGGCAGAAAAAGTTCTATCCCACGGCCACCGGAGAATTCAGTTGGCTGCTGTCCGCCATCACGCTGGCGACCAAGATCATCGCCGACCAGGTGCGGCGGGCGGGGATTCTCGACGTCCTCGGGGATACCGGGGAAGTGAACGTGCAGGGCGAGGTCGTGCAGAAGCTCGATCTGATCGCCAATGAGACCATCGCCCGATGTCTGGGATATCGTCCCAATGTGGGCATCATGGTGTCGGAGGAGGATGATGAACCGCGTATCTTGAAGGAGCCGGATGAGCAGGCCAAGTACATCGTGCTGTTCGATCCGCTCGACGGGTCGAGCAACATCGACGTCAACGTCTCCATCGGCACGATTTTCTCGATCCTGCACCGCCGTGAAGATGTGCGAAACGGCGATGTGATGGATCACATTCTTCAACCCGGGTTCAAACAGATTGCCGCGGGATACGTGATCTACAGCAGCAGCACGGTGATGGCCTATACCACGGGTGACGGCGTGCACATGTTCACGCTGGACCCGTCGATCGGGGCCTATCGCCTGAGCCGCGAGAACGTGACCATGCCGGAATCGGGCAAGACGTACAGCATCAACGAGGCCTATCGCAACCAATTCCCTGATGGCATTCAGAAGTATCTAGACTGGGTGAAAACGGATCAGGCCAAGGGATACGGCTTGCGGTACATCGGGTCGTTGGTGGCCGATTTCCATCGCACGCTGCTGAAGGGCGGGGTATTTCTTTATCCCCCGACGAAGAACGCACCGAGCGGCAAATTGCGATTGTTGTACGAGGCCAATCCACTGGCCTGGATCGCGGAACAAGCCGGGGGGACGGCGACGGATGGGAAGCATCGAATACTCGACAAACAGCCGACGTCCCTGCATGAACGAACGCCTCTGATCATTGGTAGCCGTGAGGAAGTGGAGAAAGTCTCCTCCTTCTGGAGAGGATGAAGTCACTTCCCTTTTCAAGATTGCCGCCGACTGGGCTAACGAGATACGTCCCCGAGGAAAAGTCAAAATGCTCGGGAAGCGAAAGGGTTTGCTTTCGGCTGGCGAAAATGTAAGTGACCCCCCTCCGTTTAGGGCTGTGCACACATCAGTCAAAGAATCCATTCCATATTGTCACCGGGTGGAGTTCACGTCTTTGCGTCTTCCGAGAGCTGCGGGTCTTCCTTCCGGGAGATATTTCAGCGCCGGAGACGACTTCATCCGCCTGAATGGACAGGGACTCCCTTGGCGCACCCTCCGCGTCCGATATAATCGACAGCGTCTTGGGCTGGACGCTTTCGCATCGCGTCAGATCAAATCTTGAAGAAAGCGAGGCGCGACATGTCAGTCGAAACGAAAGAGTTGCCGCTTGCGCTCCAGCAGGCCTTCCGTTCCGCGCCGGACGGACTAATGGTGATGGATCGCCGGCGTCGTTATGTGCTGGTATCGGAGGGCTTGACGCGCATCACGGGCGCCGACCAGGCCGCGGTCACGGAGTCCGATTGCGTTTGCGAACAACTTCAAGGTGCGCAATGTACCTACGGGGACCGAGTATCGAAAGGCGACTGTCCCATGCATTCCATTCTGGGAGGCCAGGGGGGTACGGCACGGCGGCGTCTGGACCTTCGTCGAACGGACGGAGAGAAGGTCCGAGTAGAAACATGTTATTTCCCGGTGCGCGATGATAACAATGGAATTGTCTTCGCGGTCGGGGTGATGCGTGAAATGGCGGGGGAGCCCGAGCCTTCCATCGAGCATACACGATTGGCCGCACGGGAAGGACATCGGCTGGCGAACTCCTTGGTCGTGGCGGCGCCGCCCGGAGGGGCGACGCCCGACGACGAGGTCCCGGTGCTGGATCGCACGCTGAACGTCGTGGAGCGCCAAGAGATTCTGGACGCGCTGACGCGGGCTCGAGGTCGGCGGACGCTGGCCGCGAAACTGCTGGGAATCTCGCGCAGTCGTTTGTACCGCCGGATGGACATGTTGGGCATTGAAAGCGAGCGAACGACGTGAGGGCCGGCGATCATCGGGTCCTTGAACCGGACAATCGGTCGGACCTTGCCAAGCGGTCCTTCCAGGCGTACAAGCGCTCTTCATGTTCGGCACATCCAGATCGTCGTCCGATGTGAGTCGGGGACCGGACCCGCCGCTCTGTTTTTCACGGGGGGACCGACTCTGGGTGGGCGGAAACAACGTCCCGGTGAAACGCTTCGTCGAACGATGGCTGCGCAGTGGAAGCGCCGCGCCGTCGTGCACCCCTTCGAATCAGGCGGGACCGGTTCGTCCGCGTAACGGTCCGGTCGACGCCGCCCTTCTGGTTCCCGCCTCGGCGGACGAGGCCGCCTACTTTGCCGAGAAGATCGGCGTTCGGCTGGCGGTGCGGGGCGTCATTTGGGTGGTTCAAGCGCCGCCGTCGGACGCCCGATATCCTGTGCATGCGCCTCCCGCGGAGGGGATCATGGCCGCCCTGGCCGGGCGGGGATTCACCCACACCGGGCGGGCGACGTTGAGTGACGGATATGTGGCACTAGGATTCCGGCGAGCGCCTTCTCTTCCCGGTGATGGAAGGCGGGCGGCTGTCGGCATGGCTTGCGGATGATGCGATGAGTTCGTTCTTGAGCGACAAGCGCGTGGGGGTGACCGGGGGCGCCGGCTTCCTGGGCCGGGCCGTCTGCGAATGCCTCCGCGCTAGGCAGGCGGGAGACATCGTCATCCCGCGTTCGAGCGTATACGATTTCACGAAGGCCGACGCCGTCGCGCAGTGGTTTGAGGACGAGTCCCCGGACTTGGTGATTCATCTCGCCGCGGAGGTCGGGGGCATCGGCGCGAATCAAAAACAGCCCGGGCGGTTCTTCTACGCGAACCTGGCGATGGGTCTTCATTTGATCGAGGAGTCCCGTCGCCGGGGCGTGGCGAAGTTCGTGCAGGTCGGCACGGTGTGCGCCTATCCGCGCGACTGCCGCGTGCCGTTTCAGGAGGACGATTTGTGGAGCGGATTCCCGGAGGAAACGAACGCGCCGTACGGCGTGGCCAAGCGCGCCCTGGGCGTCATGCTCGAGGCGTACCGCGCGCAATATAGGTTCAACGGCGTCTATCTCATTCCGGTCAACCTGTATGGGCCGCACGACAACTTTGACCCGGATACGTCGCACGTGATTCCCGCGCTGATCCGCAAGTTCGCCGAGGCCGTCGAGTTTCGCCAACGCACCGTCTCGGCGTGGGGCAGCGGGAGTGCCACGCGGGAGTTTCTCTATGTCGATGATGCGGCGGAAGCGATTGTGATGGCGGCGGAGATCCACAACGATCCGAAGCCGATCAATCTGGGCACGGGACGGGAGGTTTCCATCGCCGAGTTGGCGCAGATGATCGGAGAACTGTGCGGCTTTACCGGTGAGATTTTGTGGGACAAGACTCGTCCCGATGGGCAGCCGCGGCGGAGTTTAGACACTCGGTGGGCGGCCACTCTGCTCAATTGGCAGGCAAAGACGGAGCTGGAAGGGGGGCTCCGTCGAACGATTGATTGGTGGAAGCAATCGCGCGTCGTGGCGAGTTCCACGGCCTGATCGCGTGGGCATGGACGAAGGGATCATCGGCCAACCTGGGACCGCGGTCCTTCCTGAAAACCGATTCGTCAGAGTTTGTCGGATTTGCCGCCGCGGATCGAGCGATTACAAACGGGCCGGGACTTTCAACTTGCCGATCGTATAGGCGGCTCGTAAGATTCCAGGGACGGGCGGGCACGAAACCAGCGCGTTAAGACCTGTCCCGAAACGGTCCTGCACCCATGACTTGCAAACGATCAACCTGGCGATTCTGGGGGATGAGATTCCCGAGGATGCTACTACTTGGTGCTATCGGCTGCGCCGCGGTCCCGGCCTTCCTGGCCGGCGCCCAGACCGCCGAGGAATCTCCGACTCAACCGTCCGGCAGGGGTGTCATGATTCCTCTTCGGACGGACATTGACGACGTCATGGCGGAGAGCGTCAAGCGGCGCATCGAAGAGGCCAAGAAGCTCGGCGCGACGACGATCATTCTGGATGTTGACACGCCCGGGGGGCTGGTCAGCAGCACGTTCGATATCGCCGATGCGATTCGCAATCTGACGGGCATTCGCACCGTGGCGTGGGTGAATAACACGGCGCATTCCGGCGGATCGCTGGTGGCGATCGCCTGTGATGAGATCGTCACCACGCGGTCGTCGCGGATCGGCGATGCGCAGGTGATCTTCGGGAACCCCATTGGCGCGGAGGCGGTTCCGGAGGATTTGAAGGCCAAGATCACCACGCCGGTGCTGGGCGACGTGCGCGCGTCCGCACAATTGCGCGGATACAGTCAGGTGCTGTGCGAAGCGCTCGTTGATCCGGAACGGGAGGTCTGGTGGTTGGAAAACACCGAGACCGGGGAGCGCGAGTTCGTCTTCCGGGAGGAGAAGGTCAAGCGAATCGACGATGTACTCAAGAAGAACGATGACGAATCATCTTCCAAGGGCAAGACGGATTCCGCGGACGAAAGTGAAGTCGTGAAACCGACGGCCAGTGATGAACCCAGGGGTGATTTCGCGGGAGGCGAGTCGCCCAAGCCCAAGTGGAAGTTGGTGGAAACCTATTACGACATCGTGCTGGAGCGGGACGTTCCGGCCCTACAACCGATCGTCCGGGACGATCAGTTGCTGCAAATGTCGGCCGCCGAGGCCTACGCCTACGGCTTCAGCAAGGGGCTTGTGCCGGACGAGGCTGCGTTGCAGGCCCGTTATTCGCTGGCCTCGCTGTCGCGGCTGAACGCCTTGTGGTCGGAATCGCTCGCTCACTGGTTGACGTCGATGTGGGTCCGGGGATTTCTGTTGTTCATTATATTGCTCGGCGCCTACGTCGAGTTTCACACGCCCGGCGTCGGCGTGCCCGGGCTGGTGGCCTTGATCTGCCTGGCGATTTTCGTCGGAGCGCCGTACGTCTCCGGGTTGGCGAATATCTGGGAAATCCTCTTCATTCTGGCGGGGTTTGCGTTCATTGCCCTGGAGTTGTTCGTGATTCCGGGTTTCGGCGTGGCGGGCATTTCCGGCATTGTGCTCTTGTTCATTGGCTTGTTGGCGACGTTTGTGCCCAATGAACCGGGGCGCACCATTCCGTTTTACATTCCCTCGTTGCCGTCGACGCTCCACGGATTGAAATGGGGGCTCACCACCGTGGTCGCGTCGATGGCCGCGTCGCTGGCGGGGATGGTGATGTTGTCCCGCGTGCTGCCGCGCACCACGGTGTTTCGGAGAATCGTGCCGGCCAACCCCACGCCGTCGGAAGTGGCGGTGGATGATCCCTATCACGGTTTGGCCCGGATCGGGGACATCGGCGTCAGCGCGGGCCCGCTTCGACCGACGGGGAAGGCGCGGTTCGGCGGTGAACTGGTGGACGTGGTCACGCAGGGAGAGTTTCTGGGCGGCGGCGCGCGTGTGGAGGTGATCGAGCGCCGCGGCAATCGCGTTGTGGTCCGGGCGGTCATTGCCTAACGCGGGGGATCCGGCGAATCCGTTACGGGAGTGGTCTGACGGTGTCCGATCTGGGCATTCTCATCATCCTTTTCGCGGCGGGCATTCTGATGCTCGTGGCGGAGATTTTTATTCCCTCGCACGGGGTTTTGTCGGTGGTGGGGATTGGTTTCCTGATTGCCGGCGTCGTGCAAACGTTTCAATACGCGGGCCGCACTGCGGGATTAATCTCCATTTTCGCCAACATGGTGTTTGTTCCCGCTTTTGCCTTCCTGGCGATCAAGTACTGGCCCAAAACACCGATCGGCAAACGCATCGCGCCGCCGAACCCGATCTTCACCGAGCACGATACCAGCGTTCCGGTGGCCGAGTTGTCCCGACTGGTGGGTCGCCGTGGCCGGACGGTGACGCCGTTGCGGCCGGTGGGCATCGGCATGTTTGACGGCCATCGCGTGTCGTGCGTAGCGGAATTCGGTATGATCGAGGCCGGAAAGGCGATTCAGGCGACGCGCGTTTCGGGTTCGAGCGTGGCGGTCGAGGAGGTTGCCGCGTAAGGCGTGCGTGGAAAACGTCGGTACGACGGCGCGTGGCGACTGGCCGTCTGTTGCCGAACGACTGAAGGACGGACCTTCCCGTCTCTGGCCTGT
>Ga0214473_10011430_pt1 | contig 10419 bp, 9 predicted proteins | sample RVTome_7_FD_203509 | JGI IMG/M metagenome (GOLD analysis project Ga0214473, IMG submission 203509) | Soil microbial communities from uranium-contaminated site in the Upper Colorado River Basin, Wyoming, United States - RVT98D197 | ecosystem: Environmental > Terrestrial > Soil > Contaminated >... | reverse complement strand
CATCGGCGGCGACATCGGGGCTGAAGTGGACCTCAGCAGGATCGAGAAGCTCAGGTCGGACGTGCGCCTGTTCTCCGAGAGCAGCAGCCGATGGGTGGTCGAGCTCAGGAGCGGCAAGGAGAAGCAGTTGCCCAAGGACAGGAGGACGAAGGTCGTGAAGCTCGGGACCGTCGGAGGACGTTCACTCAGGATGACTGCCAACAAGACCTTGATCGACCTCGAGGTGGAAAGGCTCGCGGAGAACTTCAACTCGACTCTCTGGAGGCTGGTAGGATGAAGGCTGGTCAGGTGAAGGTCTGCGTTCTCAGGATCGAAGGTACGAACTGCGAAGAGGAGATGTTCCTTTCGTTCAAGAGACTGGGGGCGCGGCCGGAGAAGGTCCACTTGAAGCAGCTCACAGGCACGGACGTCTCTCAGGAGGAGAAGAGGTCGCTCTCCGACTATCACATACTCGCACTCCCCGGAGGTTTCTCAGCGGGTGACTATGTTCGCGCTGGCGCGATCATGGCAGCGAGGATGAAGAGCAGGCTGTCGAAAGACCTCGTTGAATTCATCAAGGCCGGCAAACCGGTTCTAGGAGTGTGCAATGGATTCCAGGTACTGGTCGAGACTGGGCTGCTGCCAGCGATGTCAGGTATCATGTCGGAGTATCCGGAGGCGGTGCTCGGTACCAACGATTCGGGGAGGTTCGAGTGCAGACCGACACTACTGAAGAAGGTCAACCGCAGGAGCTGCACTTTCACATCACGCATTTCTCCGGACAAGATATCCCTCATACCCTCGGCTCACGCAGAGGGCAAACTGATGTTCCCCATCGACAGGTCGAAGAAGATACTCAAGGAGCTCGATGAGAACGACCAGATCGTGTTCAAGTATGTCGACCCAGAGGGGACCCTGGCAGGATACCCGTGGTGCCCGAACGGGGCTACCGAGAACATCGCTGGCATATGCAACAGGGATGGCAATGTGTTTGGCTTAATGCCTCACCCCGAGAGGGTTTTCTTCAAGTTCACGCATCCCGATTGGACCAGACAGCCCGACGGCCCGGGCGATGGCAGAGCCGTGTTCGAGTCGGTCCTGGACTACGCGACAAAGAAGTTGTGAGTGCAGGTGGACGTAGAGTTGAGCAGGCACACGCCTAGAACCCTCGAAATTGGGGAAAGCTGTAAGACGGGGAATTGAGTTCCATCAACCGATGCCTGACGAAGACCATCGGCCAGAAGCCTATCGATGGTTTGCCGAGTCAAGCGATTACGCACTATCCAAGCTCAGCAGTTTCCCAGCGGGCCTCTCGTCAACGGATGCGAGCAAGAGACTCAAGCAGTTTGGCCCAAACGAGGTCGTCCGGGAGAAGGTGAAGGGGCCTCTATACTACCTTGCAAAGCAGATCAATCAGCCCCTGATCTATGTGCTGCTAATCGCGTCCGTCGTGACTGCCTATCTGGGCGAGTGGGTTGACACTGGAGCAATACTAGTGGTCGTTGCCGCAAACGCAGCCATCGGATTCATCCAGGAGAGCAAGGCTGGAAAGGCGATCGAACAGTTGCTCAAGTACTCAGTCACCACGGCCAAGGTGAAGCGGGACGGCGCACAAGTCCCGCTCTCGGCAAGGGACCTCGTCCCGGGGGACATCGTCGTTCTGCTAGCCGGTGACATGATTCCCGCAGACCTAAGGTTCCTGCTTGCAAAGGACCTATTCGTCGATGAGTCGGTCTTCACGGGGGAGTCGCAGCCGGTTCAGAAGCAGACTGAGGCTCTGACGGATCAGTGGCTCGTGCCGGCGGATCAGACGAACATGGCCTTCCTGGGCACCTTCGTGGTCCGAGGCAGGGCCGAGGCTGTTGTGGTGGCTACGGGATCAAGCACGGAGATCAGCAAAATATCCCAGGAGCTCAAGGAGACCAAGAAATCCGCGTTCCCAATGATGAAGCGGATAGAGGAGCTCGCGAGATTCTTGTCCGTGATGGTCGCCCTCGCGGCCATCTTCACCCTCGTGGTGGGATTGGCTCGGGGATACGAAGCGGTATACATGTTCAGAGCGTCTGTTGCGCTTGCTGTCGCGGCGATCCCGGAGGGTCTGCCAGCCCTCGTGACAGTTGTCCTAGCAGCAGGTGTCAGGGCGATGGCCAGGAGCAACGCGATCGTCAGGAGCCTGCCCGCGGTCGAGGCGCTCGGAGGCACGACCGTGATTTGCTCCGACAAGACTGGCACTCTGACCATGAACAAAATGACCGTCCTGAAGGTTTTCGCCGGCGGACGGGACTTCGATGCGGAACCGCCCACATACACTTGCGTCCGACATTGCGATTACCCGGGACCTGTCTCCATCCAAAGGGAACTGAACCTCTACGAGACTCTCGCCGCAGCGATGCTGTGCAATGATGCGGTCACCAAGGACGGTATCTACCATGGTGAACCCACGGAGACGGCCCTTCTGCAAGCGGCCGATTCGGCTGGAGTGGAGATGAAGCTGGCCCGGCTGGACGAGATACCGTTCGAGACGACGATCGGGTACATGGCGACGCTGCACCAGGATGTGGGCGACAATGTAATATTCGTCAAGGGCGCGCCCGAAACTGTCATTCCAAAGTGCAACAAGTTGAGGGTAGGCGACCGAACTGAAAAGACTGACCGCGACGCCCTGTTCGGAAAGGCAGATGAGATGGCGAAGCAGGCTCTGCGCGTGCTGGCCGTCGCCACGAAGAGAGTCCCGTCGAAGAAGAGAGGATTCGAGCAGGACGACATCTCGGACCTGACCTTCCTCGGGCTGATAGGCCTACAGGACCCCCCGAGGCCAGAGGCGAGGGACGCTATCGCGTCCTGTAGGGCAGCAGGGATAAGGGTCATCATGATCACGGGGGACCATGCCGTGACCGCCCAGGCAATAGCAGAGGACCTTGGCATCCTGCATGAACGCGAGAAGGTGGTCACAGGCCAGCAGATACAGACAATGAGCGACAAGGACCTCGCAAAGGTTGTCCAGACCTCGAATGTGTTCGCGAGAACAACCCCCGAACACAAGCTGAGGATAACGGAACAGCTCGTGAAGCAGGGCGAGATTGTTGCGGTAACGGGAGACGGCGTGAACGACACCCCTGCCCTGAAGGCCGCGAGCATAGGGATCGCAATGGGGATAAACGGGACTGATGTGGCTAAGGAGACGGCGGACATCGTGCTCAAGGATGACAACTTCGCGACGATCGTCCGAGCGGTCGAGGAAGGAAGAGATGTCTACAACAAGGTGCAGAAGATAATCGCTTGGCTAGTGCCCACAAGCATAGGCGAGGCGCTGATGCTCATCGTGGCTATTGTTCTGGGAATAGAATTGCCCCTCTCGCCACTGCAGATACTGTGGATCAACCTAGTAACGGCTCTAACACTGGCGACTCCCCTTGCTTTCGAACCCAAGGAGCACGGGCTGCTGGCAAGACCACCAAGGCCGCCATCAGAGAAGCTCATCACAAGCGCGATCTTAAGGAAGTTCGCCATCGTGTCAGCTCTCATGATCGTCGGGACGTTCGGTGTATTCTATGCGCACGAGGAAAAGGGACATACTGTCGAGGTCGCCCAGACAGTCGCGCTCAACACCCTGGTCTTCTTCGAGATCTTCTACCTCCTTAACGGAAGATCGCTCACTCTGCCAGCCTATTCGGTCAGCATGAGGTCGAACGCATGGCTGTCCATCGGAATCCTCTCGTGCATCGCTTCGCAGATTCTGATCGTCTATTGGTCTCCCCTGAGCGACATCTTCGGCACAGACGCCATCGAGCTTTCGGATTGGCTACTCGCCGTCATGATAGCCAGCTCAGTCTTCTTCGCGATTGAGATCGAAAAGTGGTTCGTCAGGTCGGGAGAGGCACGAAAGAAGGAGAGCGGGTCCGCGGCCTAGCCGTCTATCGTTCGGATGAAATGTAAGAGCCGGAGGCGGGAGTCACCTTCCGATTCTACCTCTTGGGTTGAACCTCAGGCCTCACAGGTCTTGCCCCAAGCTTTAACTATCATCCTGACCTGGGAGGTTCGATGCGCTGCTCCCATTGTGAGAAGTGTTGCGAAGATACGGAGATGGAACTCTGCAAAGCGGACATCGCGCGGTTGGAGCGCCGCGGCTACAAGAAGGACGATTTCTCTCGCCCAGGGACCGACGGGATACCGAGGCTGCGCAACGTCGGCGAGTACTGCTTCTTCTATGATCATGACCGGAAGCGGTGTAAGGAATACGCCCATCGCCCGCTCGGCTGCGTCATGTATCCAATCAACTTGACAACGGACGGCGAAATCGTCATCGACAGGCTGTGCCCTGAGGCGGATACATTGACGCCTGAGGAGATCGAGAGCAAGGGCAAGCGCCTCCGCTTGCTGCTTGATACGATACACCTGGAAGCTCGTGGATCAATGTGATCCTGTTGATGCTTCGGTGATATTGTCGGAATGTTGTCAGGCAAACATGAAACTCTTCGCCTTCAGGTCGGAAAGTTGGACAACGGCGTCCCCTCCTGAGATCGTCAAAGGCAAGTAGCTGGGCCAACATCCGCCCGAAAGGTTCTCGGTCCCCACGCTGTTGATTGCGAATTCCTTCCCGCAATTGTTGCACTTCATTACGTCGCCGACCTGTCTGTAGCCCTTCTTCTCCGAATAGCAAACATCGCATGCGTCTGTCGCGACATGCACATTGCCGTCAGATCCAACGGCTCCGAAATAGCGAACAAGAGTTCCGCCCGAGTTGTATGTGTAGAACTGGGCGCTGGTGCTGAGCTGGCTCGTCGATATCTTCACCGCGTTCTCGATCTGTGGCGGGGGCGCCTGCACAGGAGAAGGACCAGGAGTACTACCTTGCGACGAGTAGTACATTGCAATGCCGACGACGGCTATCACAAGGAATGAGGCTGCAATGGATATGCGTCTCGTTCTCCTCCTTCTAGCCAATTCGACCTTCCGGATCTCCGAGCGCTTCCCCTTATGGGAAACGTCCCGCTTTTCGTACACCTCAGGGGAGTCCAGGTTGTGAACTCGCTTCAGGTGATCATTGTAGTTCTTGCCCTTCAGCTCGCACTGACAGACGGGGCATTTCTTCATCCCGGTACCGCTCTTTGATGCTGCCATCCTATCCACCTACGGTTGCTCTTCCAAGATCACCAGATGATACCACCCGACCATCGAGGAGCTCCACTAACACCTCACCGACCTTGGATATCTCGGGGTTGTGAGTAATCAGGATGATGGTGTGGTCATCATCATGCAGGTCCTTGATTAGGTCGAGCACGATCTCCCCGTTCTTCACGTCCAGGTTCCCGGTCGGTTCGTCTGCGAGAAGTATCTGCTGATCGTTGACCAGCGCCCGAGCAATGCACACTCTCTGCTGCTCTCCCCCTGAGAGCTGCGACGGAGTATGTGTCAGGCGATGCCCGAGCCCAACTCGTTCAAGGGCCTCGGCTGCATCTCCTTCATCTACGATGCTGTGGTAATACTGGGCAAGCATGACGTTCTCCAGAGCGGTGAGGTATGGAACCATGTGGTACTGCTGAAACACGAGGCCGAGGTTCTCACGTCTGAAACATGCGAGGGCTTTCTGGTCAAGCTTCGTCACATCCGTCCCGTTTATCAACAACGATCCACCCGACGGGGTATCAAGACAGCTGATCATGTTGAGCAGCGTGGTCTTCCCCGAACCAGAAGGGCCCATTATGGTCACCCAGCTACCCTTCTCGACATCAAGAGTCACGTCTCTCAAAGCCCATGTGTCCGGTTCGTAGAGCTTTGACAATCCGTGTGCGCGGACTATCGAGTCGCCCATATCAATCACCTCTCAGTACAACCGCGGGTTCCACCTTGGTCGCCCTCCTCACAGGTAGAAGGGATGCCAGAAGAGCGACCCCCACGCCTATGCCCAAGGCGACCGGGAAGACCCAGAGACTTGGCATTACCTCGGAGTCGAACACGCTGAGCCCGATGAAGTACGCAAGTACGAGCCCGACCGTGTAGCCCAGGATCCCCCCAACAACTCCCATGATTCCAGCCTCTGCCAGGAAGAGAGATGCGATTCGGCCGTTTTCCGCGCCCATGCCCTTCATCAGCCCTATCTCCTTCCTTCTCTCGACAACGGACGCGGTCATCGTGGTCGCCACGCCTAGAGCAGATGCCGACAGTGCAACGGAGGAAACGAGCAACATCATGTTCTCAATCTTCGTAAGGAGGCTCATCTCCGCGTTTGCGAGCTGCTTCACGGTCTTTGCATCCACGTATGGTATCTTCTCCTCGATCTCCGCGGCGAACTCCTCCACGGGGCACTTGGTACATAGAGCGCTCACCTGAACTGTGTGGACCTTGCCCGTCTTGCCAGTCAGGTTCTGGGCGACGTCCAATCCCACGAATACCTGATCGTCCTCCGAATCGCCCGTGCTGACGATTCCCACCACGTTCAAATCGATGGAGGTAGCGTTCCCGACGTCTTCGGGCCTCTCATTGTATCCTGCCTTGACAACGTCTCCCAGCCCGAGTCCCAGTCTCTCCGCTACATTGACACCAATCATTGCATCATGAGAATTATTGCCGTCAGCCACCCAGTCGCCTTCGACTTCCCACCAGCTGTTGATCTTCTTAGCACCGGTGTTGAAGATTGTGCCATCCTCCAAGATCGTGTCCTTCTCGAACCATGTTCCCGTGAGTATGGCGACGCTGGTTTCATTCCCGTTTTCAAGTGTCACCGCCTGATACAGGAATGGAGCGTATCCAAGGACATTTTTCGCCCAATAGATTGTCTTGATCTTGTACAGGTCGCTCTGGTTGATGTATTTCTGCTCGGTAACGGCTCCGAACCCGAACTGACCTATCCCGATGCTGATCGTATCCGACTGAGGAAGGACGAGCAGGTTCGCACCGAACTTCCGGAACTCGTAGTTCATCTTCTCGTTGACGTCGAGTGAAACCGTCAGAAGCGCCGTTGTCACCGACGCTCCCATCATGACCGCGACCACTGCGATTGCTATCTTGCCCTTACGCTTCGAGATGGATTTCGCGAGTATCCTCAGAAACACTTCAACTTCCCCCTGGCACCAGCCTCACAATGTCGCTGCTCTCATGTTAGCACCCAATATCACGGCGTTATATAGATGGTCAGTTGTTGCCATATGTCAAAGACAAGTGGAATAAGAAATGCCCAACCCGCCAGCTCGATTGTCGATGCTCTCGCTGGAAATGGAGTGGTTCAGACAGGCTCCCCATTCAATTCCGCAATCGCTCAGGTTCCAACAAACGATCGATCAAGGTCCTCGATCAAGTCGTCTGCGTCTTCGATCCCCACTGATAGTCGTATCAGGTCGTCTCGAATGCCCGTCTTCTTCCTCGCCTCGGCTGGGACGGACGCGTGGGTCATTGCTGATGGACAGGATATCAGCGATTCCACGCCGCCCAGGCTCTCGGCAAGCACGAATAATCTAGTCGATCTCAGGATCACGCGTGATGACGCCATGCCTCCCTTTGGCCAGAACGACACCATACCACCGAATCCGGTCATTTGACGTTTTGCCAGCGCGTGCTGGGGATGCGACTTCAGTCCGGGGTAGATCACCTTCTCTACCTTGGAATGATTCTCTAGGAACTCAGCAACTGCCTGGGCGTTCGCGTTGTGGCGTTCCATTCTCAGAGCCAGCGTCTTGATGCCGCGCAGCACAAGCCAGCAATCGAACGGCCCAGGGATGGCTCCCGCCGAGTTCTGGATGAACTTCAACCGTTCGCTGATCTCAGGGTCCTTCGAGACGACAGCACCGCCAACGACGTCGGAATGTCCTCCGAGATACTTGGTAGTACTGTGGACGACGATATCGCAGCCCAACTCAAGAGGTCGCTGGAAATACGGACTCATGAAGGTGTTATCCACGATGGTGAGTATCCCTTTGCTTCTGGCAATCTTCGACGCTGAGCGGATATCCGTCAATTTGAGCAGAGGATTGCTCGGCGATTCAATCCAAAGCATCTTAGTACTGGGACGGATAGCTCGTTCAAGGACTTTGATGTCACTCGTGTCGACGAAGGAAAACTCCAGCCCGAACCTCTCCATGACCTTGGTGAATAGTCTGTAGGTTCCTCCGTAGACGTCATCTGATACGACGACATGGTCTCCATGGCTCAGGAGTCTCACGACGCTATCTGTGGCGCTCATCCCAGAGGAGAATGCGAATCCGTGGGACCCACCCTCAAGGCTTGCAATAACTGTCTCCAGGGCAGTCCTTGTCGGGTTTCCCGTTCTGGAGTACTCGTAGCCCTTTGTCTTTCCGATATCATCCTGCGCATATGTCGAGGTCTGGAATATTGGCACAGTGACCGCGCCCGTGTTTTTCTCTGGTTCCTGACCATAATGAATCGCCTTTGTTGCAAACCTCATTCAAGACACCTCACATGAAACCGTTCGTCTTCATCCAATCGTCGGAGAAGATTTTCGTCAGGTAATTCCGACCCGTATCTGGAAGCAACACCACTATCCTTTTTCCTTTGCCCCGAGGTCCTAGACCGCGTGCGATCTTCAGGGCGACGGAAAGAGCCGCCCCGCTGGACCCTCCTGCGAGGATCCCCTCCATTCTCGCCAGATCTCGGGCCGTGATGAATGCGTCCTTGTCTGTAACCGTAACCACCTCATCTACCAGGTTCATGTCCATGGTCCTAGGGATGAACTCCTCACCGATCCCCTCGACCTTGTAGGACCCAGCGAGCCCAATCGTCCCTTGCCTCTTGTACTCAGCGTAAACAGATCCTTGTGGATCGACACCAACAATCTTGATACGAGGATCCTGCTCTTTCAGGAACCTTGCGACACCGGAAATCGTCCCACCTGTACCCATGCCCGCGACGAAGAAATCTAGTCTGCCGTTAGTTTGCCGCCAGATCTCCGGTCCAGTGGTCCGGTAGTGGGTCAATGGATTGGCAACATTGGAGAACTGATCAGGAACGAACGAATTGGGGGTATTCATGGCAATCGTCTTCGCTCTGTTGACATAGTAGTCAGGATGGTCCGGGGGGACTGCCGTAGCCGTGAGAACAACTTCAGCTCCATATGCTCTGAGGAGAGAGATCTTTTCCTGGCTCATCTTGTCAGGAACGACGAAAACCATTCTGTACCCTTTCGAGGCCGCTCCGATTGCCAGGCCCAGACCGGTGTTCCCAGCTGTAGCCTCGACAATCGTCCCTCCCGGTTTCAACAAACCCCTTGATACGGCATCTTCTATCATTGCGAGTCCGACCCTGTCCTTGACGCTCCCGCCAGGATTGAATGATTCGACTTTCGCAAGCACTTCTGCGCTCGTATCACGAGCGATGTGAGTAAGCCGAACCAGAGGCGTGTTGCCTATCGTTTCGGCTATCCCTCTTCGCACATCTTCGTGCATGCTGCTGGCAGAGGACATCATAGCACTTCCAGGTGGCCGTCTTGTCGACAGGACAACTCATATCCATATATGAGCATAACGGTGTTAATTAGTCAACTGAGACGAGGCGACCGATTGCAGATCATCGCTCATGGAGAGAATTAGAGGGAAACAATCAGCTCGACCTGGTCTCCGTCCTTAAGCCCGAGCGATCGTCTCAGATGGTACTTGCAGATGACCTCTATTATGTCCGTGTGGTGAGACCTGACAGGGAGCACGACCGCGCACTCCATGTTGTGTATTGTGGCGAGGAAGCACTTCACGTCCCCGAAAGTCCTGCCCTCCTTCTCGAAACCTTTAATCAAGATGCCCTCGGACTTTCTCATGATGTCGAGCTTGGGCAGCTCAGGGTCCGCAAGCCTCAGGTTGAGCGTCCCCTCGAACGGCTTGAACCATAGCTTCTTCTGGAATTGATCAGCATAGGCTTCCTGGTTGACGTAGTATTGTCCCTCGCCTAGACCGGAAGTGACACTCCCGATTATGACGAGGTGGTCCTTCATCTCGAAGATGCGCTGATAGTCAGAGTACTCCTTCCTGAGCAGATCGAACCCCTTGTCGGTGAGCTTGATCCTCTGCCTTCTCGCCCCGAGGTCTCTCTCGATAAGTCCGTCACCTAGCAATTCGAGAATCTTCTTAGAAGCAGACTGTTGGCTGATCTCGAGAACGTTCCCGAGCTCTCTAGAAGAAATCGCGATGTAGTCGTGCACCCCGCCCATCAGGGCTATGTGCTTGAGCGTCGCAATCTGCTTCTCATGCATGGTGACGCTCGGATAAGCTAGCCATCATAATAGCTTTTCGACACATGTGTGTTCAGAAATCGTCGACCACTAGATAGCGCTCGGCCCGCAATCTGATCACCGGAATGTGCTCTTCCCGGAGCCGACGAATCAGCTCTCTGTCGTTAGTCAAAACGGCCGCCGAGCGCTCCTTCGCGATGCTGAGGACCGCATCGTCCCCTCTCAGCTCCGTCTCGACGATCTGATACTTCCTCGCCAATGCGAGCGCG
>Ga0214473_10011429_pt1 | contig 10419 bp, 13 predicted proteins | sample RVTome_7_FD_203509 | JGI IMG/M metagenome (GOLD analysis project Ga0214473, IMG submission 203509) | Soil microbial communities from uranium-contaminated site in the Upper Colorado River Basin, Wyoming, United States - RVT98D197 | ecosystem: Environmental > Terrestrial > Soil > Contaminated >... | reverse complement strand
GAGGGCAAGAGAAAGTCGGCTATACATGGAACCCCCCATTCAGGCGTGAAAATCCCCCATGGTGAGGGTCGCTCGGCACACTGAGCAGGACAACGGGTCGCGGACGCAGCAGCGACGATTTCGCTTCCCTGTGTGAAACTTGCAACAGTGGATGGAACTTTTGGCGCCGCTCGCATTGGCATTTTCAATGAAGGTGGCGCCATCTACTGTTGGGCGGCCGCAGCAGAGGCCATCTTCAGCCTGGATAGCCCCGTGTTCACCCTCGCCCATCTCTCCGACATCCATCTGAGCCCGATGCCGCGGGCCAAGCGCCGCGAGCTCATGTCGAAGCGCATGCTCGGCTACGTCAATTGGCATCGCGGGCGGAAATTCGTGCACCGGCGCGAGATCCTCGACCTCATCACCCGCGACATCGTCGAGCAGAAACCCGACCACATCGCGGTCACCGGCGATCTCGTCAATCTCGGCCTGCCCGAGGAATTTCTGCGCGCGGCGGAATGGCTGCATCATCTCGGGCCGCCGAGCAAGGTCACCGCCATTCCCGGCAATCACGACGCCTATGTGCGGCTCCATCCCAAAGCCGGCACCCATCATTGGCTTCCCTTTATGGAGGCGAACCCGGCCGGAGAAAGGCTCTTTCCGACGCCGCCCGCGCGCTTTCCCTTCGTGCGCCGGTTCGGCGACGTGGCGCTGATCGCGCTGTCCTCCGCCATTCCCACCATGCCCTTCATCGCGGCGGGAAAAATCGGAACGGCCCAGCGGGAGCTCCTGGCGAGCGCGCTGGACAGACTGAAGCAGGCGAACCTGTTTCGCGTGGTGCTGATCCACCACCCTCCCCTGCGCGACCAGGCAGGCTGGCACCGCGGCTTACGCGACGCCGGCAGGTTCACGCGGGTGCTGAAGCAGCACGGCGCCGAGCTTGTGCTGCACGGCCACAACCACGCGCAGACGGTGCACGAGCTAGAGACCGCGACCGGGCCTGCCATCGTCGTCGGCGTGCCGTCGGCGTCGGAGGCCGTCGAGGGGCGCATCCCCGCCGCGCGCTACAACGAATATTCCATCGCGCGGGCTGACGGCGGCTGGCGCGTGGAGATGGTCGGGCGCTCGGTAGCGGCGTCACCCGAGCATGTCTGGGAGAGCGAGCGCCGCGTGCTCCGGGAGGCGTAGCCTCAAGAAACGCTGAGCCACGCCGCTGCGAGCAGCCCCGCCGCACCGGTGAGAAGGCCGATGGCGAAGGCCGCGATCACCACGCCCATTCCGGTCGACGAGGAGGCAGACTCTCCCCCGATCCTGTCCATGCGTCCCGGCTCGGCGAATGCCCCCTCGAGACGCTCCCGGCGCACGATCTCCTGCGCCATGTAGCGCGTGATGCGGTCGGCGATGTCGGCGACGTTGGTGGAGCTGAACAAGGTCCGCCTGCCGTTCTCGCTGTTGCGCACGAAGAGATAGGCGCCCGACCCGTCGTCTATTGCCGCATAGGTGAAGAGATCGATCCACAGTCGCGCCGGACGGCTCGGCACGAGCGTGAGATTGAAGCGGTCGTCATGAGCCGGGAGCTCGGCGAAGACCGCTTCGAGCTCGGCCTTGAGCAGCTCGAGCCGCGCGATCTCGCCGTCGCGCTGATCGGCGGAGAGATCGAGCCGCTCGGCCTCTTCGAGGCGCGCCTGGCGGATGGCCTCGCGCAACGAGCGGGAAGCGGCCGGCCGCGCTATCGTTTTGACGCTCTCTTCCATCCCCGTAGCCTTTTGGCTTTGGGGCTCAGCATAGCGCCCTAAGAGGCGGAAATGCGACCGAAATCCGCCGGCCTACTTCGCCGCGAGCACGACCGAGGCCCGCGCATCGTCGAACCATTTGTCGATGGCCGTGTCGATATTGGCCTCCAGGCTCGACTTCCAGGTGGCGATGGTGGCGTCAAGCGCCTCGTCGTTCGCCGCCACGAAGCTCTCGCGGTTGATGGCCTCGTTCGCTTCATTCGACAGGTAATCCACGGCGGCGCCGATCGCCACGCCGATCGCGGCGCCAACCACCTGGCCGCCCATGGGCTGGACCATCGTGCCGGCGACGGCGCCCTGCTGGGCGAAGGCAAGCCGTGTCCCGAGCGAAGTGGCGACGCGGCGCGACAAATGCCCGAAGCTCTGGGTGAGAACGCTATTGATGGCGGGTCCGAGCGCCAGCGCGCCCACGGTGCCGCCGGCCGCCGCAGCGCCGATACCGGCAATGCCGTTGAAGGCGCGATCCTCCATGAGATAGGTGGGCGCCTTCCATTTCTGCGTGTCCCAATCGAGCTTGACATTGGTCATGGGCGTCGCGGGCGGAATGTCCTCAAGATGGCTCGTGTGCTTGGCCAGGAAGAGCTGGAGCCGCATGTCGCCATTGGCGATGACCCGCCGGTAGCTGTCATGGGCATGGCGCACCGCCTGCTCGACGCCTTTGGTGATGGTCTGGTCGCGAAGCTCCGGCCTCAGCACCTGGTCCTTGTAGTTCTTCAGGAAGTAGTCCTTCACGTCGGCCTCGATGGCCTCGGTCACCGACTCGTATTTGCCAACCTCGAAGAAACGGGTGATGGCGGAGCTGATCGTCTCCTTGAGCACCACATAGGAGCGCTTCCACTCGAAGAACCAATCGGCGTAGCCCGAGATCGCCTGGTTCCGATCCTGGAAGGCAAGCGCGAAGGTGCGGTCGAGGTCTTCGTGCGCCGCCTGCTTGATGCGCGCCCGCTCCTCGTCGAGCATCAGAATCGTGTCGTTGACGAATTTGTCGGCTTCCGACTTGCTCGCCACCACCTTGTGCAAGCTGCCGTCGACATCCTTGATGACGAGATCGACGGCGTCAGGCGGCAGGCTCCGATCGCCGAAGAAGATGTCCAGCACGCTGCGGTCGGCATGCACCGGGGCGGCGTGGTCGAGATGGCGGTAATAGCTCCGGTAGAAGGTGGTGCCGAGCGAGACGAGCGCGTAGGTGCACAGCACGATCCCGACCGCAATGCCGATGGGCCTGAGCAACATGCCGAGCGCGCTTGGCCGCACGACGGTCTCGCGGCCGCTTCGTGACCCGAGCCGCGTGCCCCGCCGCTTGGCCGGTGGGCGGATCATCGTGGCGATGGGGTCTTCGGGATGGGCGACAAGGGCAGAGCCTTGGGATTTGGGCATATCGTCCAGCATGTCGTTTGACACCTCTGAGCTGAGTTCTCAGCTCCCTGCCCCCGGTCTCATATAGGGCCAATCGGCCTTTCATGTAAGCATCGATCGTTGATTTCTCACGGGAACAACCGCCGCGAGCTCTTGGTTCCTGCCTGGGCGGCCATGCTAGGCTTGCCCCGCGATTGACCGGACAGGTGCTGCACCAAATGGCGGCAAGAGGACCGGAAGCTGATCTTCCCCTCTTCAGGGAGAAGAGGATCAACGATCCCGCGCGGGCGCTTGCAGCCCTTGCCGCCGAGGCGGCGAGTTGCACGCGTTGCCCACTCTATAAGAATGCGACCCAGACCGTGTTCGGCGAAGGTCCGGTCGATGCGACCATGATGTTGATCGGCGAGCAGCCGGGCGACCAGGAGGACCTGACCGGCCGCCCCTTCGTGGGTCCCGCCGGTAGAGTGCTCGACAGTGCGCTGGAAGCCGCGGGCCTCGAGCGCGGCGAGATCTACATCACCAACGCCGTGAAGCACTTCAAGAACGAGCCGCGCGGCAAGCGGCGCCTGCACAAGAAGCCCGACACCAGCGAAATCGACGCCTGCCGGTGGTGGCTCGACAACGAGCTCGAAATCGTCCAGCCGGCAGTGGCCGTGGCGCTCGGCGTAACCGCGGCGCGCGCACTCCTGCGCAGGGCCCTGTCCATCAATGCCAACCGCGGCCGCCTCATTGCGCTGCCAGGGGGCGCCAAGGGACTCATCACCGTGCATCCCTCTTATCTCTTGAGGCTGCGCGAGGAGCGCGACAAGCGGCGCGAGTTCGATCTTCTGGTCAAGGATCTGCGACTCGCCGCCGAGGCAGCGAGGCACGCGCGGCGCTAAGCCCTTACACTTGGGCGTGGGAAATCTCAGCCACGATGACCGACGCGCCCCACCGGATCACCAAGAATAGCCCGGCAGCGACGCCGAAATTGACAACCCGGTTCAGCCAGTGCGCGAGTCGCTTGTCTTCCAGAAAATTGAACAGGTTGAGGTACCATTGGTCGGCATAAGAGAGACAATAGAAGAAGATGACGACCAAGGCGAACTGGTGGAGATAGAACAGCACTGGGCTGCCGGACTTCTCGTAAAAATATTTCAACCCTCCGACCAGAACGAAATTGCGCAGAAGGTCGAAGAACCACTGCGAGAAATTGCGCACCAGATCGAGGAGCGCGATCTCCCCTTCGGGCCGCTCAAGGAGCTGTTTGCGGTAGCTGTTGAGATCCACGGTCAGAGATTTACAGTGCGTCGGCGCCCATCTCCCCGGTACGCACGCGCATCGCACCTTCGAGATCGAGCACGAACACCTTGCCATCTCCGATCCGGCCGGTCCTTGCGCCGTTGCCGACCGCCTCGACCACGCGATCCGCAATCTCGTCGTCGACGGCGATCTCGAGCTTCACCTTCGGCACATATTGCATCACGTATTCGGCGCCGCGATAGATCTCGGTCTGTCCCTTCTGCCGCCCGAAGCCACGCACCTCGCTCACCGTCAGCCCTTGCACGCCGATGCCCGCGAGAGCGTCACGCACGGCCTCGAGCCGGTGCGGCTGTATCACTGCAATGATGTATTTCATGGTGCTCGTCCTCGATCACATGTTGTAGCCGCGTTCGCCGTGAAGCCTGAGGTCGAGGCCTTGCTCCTCGGTCTCAGCGTTGACGCGCAATTCTGTGACCGCATTGACCACCTTGGCGATGACGAAGCTTACCACCAGCGACCATAGCAAAACGGCGGCGATCCCGGTGAGTTGAATTACGGCCTGTCCACTCATGCTGCGGCCCTCCGCCAGACCTGCCCCGCCAAGCGCCGCATCGACGAACACCGCCGTGAGCAGAACGCCGGTCGCGCCGCCCACGCCGTGGACTGCAAAGACGTCGAGAGAGTCGTCGATCCTGAAGCGCCGTTTCACCACGCCCACCATGACATAGCAAATAGCGCCCCCCGCAACGCCAATGACCAGTGCCGCGCCCGGACCCACAAATCCGGAGGCGGGCGTGATCGAAGCAAGTCCGGCAATTGCGCCGGTGACGGCGCCGACCATGCTCGGCTTGCCGAATTTCGCCCATTCGATGACGATCCACACCAGCGCCGCCGTGGCTGCCGAGATATGGGTCACGGTCATGGCCATGCCGGCATCGCCGCCAGCTGTCAGTGCGCTCCCCGCATTGAAGCCGAACCACCCCACCCACAGCATGCAGGCTCCCGCCATGGTCATCCACGGCGCGTGCGGCGGCTTGACATCGTCGGGGAAGCCCAGGCGGGGACCAAGCACGACGGCAAGCACCAGGGCCGAGACACCGGCGGTGAGATGCACCACGAGGCCGCCGGCGAAGTCGAGCACGCCTCTCTGGGCAAGCCAGCCGCCGCCCCAGATCCAATGGGCGACCGGAACATAGACGAGGAGGAGCCAGAGGGTTGTGAACAGGAGCACGGCGCCAAAGCGCATGCGCTCGACGAAGGCGCCGACGATGAGCGCCGGCGTGATGATGGCGAAGGTCATTTGGAACATGAAGAACACGGTCTCGGGGATGGTGGTGTTGGCAGCCGCGGCGTCGCGCGGCACGCCAAGCAGGAGCACCTTGCTGAGGTCCCCGATCAGGGCCCCTCCGCCGCTGAAGGCGAGGCTGTAGGCGCACGCGAGCCAAGCGACTGAGACGAGACAGGCAATGGCGAAGCATTGCATCAGAACCGAGAGCAGGTTCTCGGCGCGCACCAGGCCGCCATAAAACAGAGCAAGCCCCGGCAACGTCATGAACAGAACCAGCGCCGTGGCTGTGATGAGCCAGGCGGTATTCCCCGCGTCGATCATTGAATGGTCCCCCCAAACGCTTCTGCACAAAATCGTGCTTTTGCCTAAAACCTTAGCATGAGAGGAGGGACTGAGGCAGAGGGTGCGTGCCTAATTCGGCCTCATTGCCCAAACTTGCGGCCGTGGCAGATGCACCACAATCCAAGGACGAGGCATGGTATAGTGCCTTCATGAGCAAGGCTTTTACCAAGGAGGCCGAAGGTGGGGAGGTCTATGACGACCTGCCCGACCGCCCGGTTTCCTCTCACAACCTCGTCACCCCAAAGGGGCTGGAGTTGATCGAGGCCGAGCTCGCGCGCCTGCACGGCGAGCATGCCGCGGCGCAAGAGGCCGACGACAGGCCGCGCCTTGCCAAGATCAACCGCGACCTACGCTATTGGACCTCGCGCCGGGCCACTGCCCAAGTGGTCGAGCCTCCGCGCGACGCCACCGAGGTGCATTTCGGCTCGACCGTGACCATCGAGCGCGAGGACGGGCGGCGCCAAACCTACCGTATTATCGGCGAGGACGAGGCGGACCCTGCCCTCGGCACGTTGTCTTATGTTTCCCCCGTGGCGCAGGCCTTGATGGGGAAGCAAGTGGGCGACGTCGTGCAAGCCGGCACCGCCGAAGCCACCATCATCGGGATCTCTTAGGTCAACTCCCCATCGTGGGTTTGCTGGGCTTTTCCAGCATCAGCTTACCCTGTCGCTGCACCAAGGCCTTCGCCTTGTTGGCGAGAAGCGAGAGTATCCACGGGAGCTGCACCTCAAGGCGCACATGGTCCTCGGCAACGTCCACAGAGCCGGTCGTGGTCTGCCCAAGCAGGCTGGCGCGGAAATCGAGATGATCCCCCGCCCATTCGTCCTCCAGCACTACGAATTTCTCGCCGAAGGTCGAGCGCACATTGCCGAAGCCGGCCTTAAGGCGGCGCGCGGCCTCCTGCTTGCCGAGCCTGTGGGGGATGGTGACGACGACCGGCTGAGACATCTTGACAGGACCTCTCCTCACGAGGGCGTTGATCTCCTCCCTCATGTGGGGAGTCCGCGCCCGAGGTCCAGAGTCTCGCGCAAAAAGGCCAACTGGTGCAAGAGCTTGATGCCCTTGCGCCCGCCTATGCAACGATCTCTCGTTCGGAAGGCCCTAACCCACCGTATTGCCGAAGCCGAGCGGGTCGCCGATCTCGGCAAAAGCCCAGACTTGGGCGTCTCCCGTGGCGTCGCAGAGGAAGAGGCCTTTCCCCGTCTCAATGAAGAAATAATAGCCCGGGACCCAGTCTCCCTCGAGCCCGTCGGGCCCTGCGCCGACGACCTTGCCGGGACCGTCTGACAGATAGGCCTGGCAGGCGCGCTCGGCCACGGTCAGGGGATTTTGCTCGGGGGTCCCGATTTCGCCGGGATTCGTCACCGGGTCGATAGCGACGAGATTTGCGCCCGCCCCTTGCAAGAGGTCGCCGGTCATCTTGCTGTAAGCGAAGACATGGCCCTCGGCGTCGGCGTTGCAGAGCCAAAGATTGGCGTCGGCGTCGGTGAGCCACACAAGGCTCCCGCCGCGGCCGTCGTCGACGGAGGCGACAAAGGCAGCCGGCTGAGCGGCGCTGGCGGCCGTGCAGGCCTTGACCGCAGACGCGTGCGGATCGGTCCCGGCGCCGGCCGGTACACTGAGGCTCACGCCAAGGACGAGCGCGGCAAGGATCCCGGCAAGCGAGAAATAGGCGAATTTCATGGTTTGCTTCCTTTTGACGCCTTCAAAGGCAGGATTGCCTTAAAGGCTTGACGCCTCAGATGGAGCGCCGTGTCATTGTCCTTTGTGAGCCTGCTCACAAAGACTTGGCCCGGAAGCGGGACCCTAGGGCTTATCCTCTTTCTTATCGACATGGCCGAGGTCGCGCTCGGGCGCCACCTCGTCCCGCACCAACTGCTTCAACTCCTTGATTTCGGGAAAGCGCCCCTTCTCCTTGCGCGACCAGATCAGCTTGCCGTCGATCCTGACCTCGAACACGCCGCCCGTGTCGTCGGGAATGAGCGTGACCGAGCCGAGCTCTTCGGCGAAGGTGGAAAGGAGCTCCTGGCCCATCCAGCCAGCCCTGAGCAGCCAGTTGCAGAGCCGGCAATAGGTAATGGCGATGTTGGGTCCGGGCGAGATGGCGGAAGCTCCGATAAGGGCGTGCGGAGGGAGCCTTGCCAATCTAGTCCGCGAGCACCCGTCCCTCAAGAATTCTTGAGCCCGATCAAGGCAGGGCGCCTTAAATAGGTGTCATAATGTCGTGGGGGCGATGACGGTTCACCAGACGGAGGCGATCATGCCGGAGCCCATTCGTGCCGAGAAGCAGTCCCGCCTAGCCAATCCCCTCCTCGACCTTGCCGTTGCAGGTTTGGAAGCGCAGCTGAAGGCTTGGCAGGCCTATCAGGTTGAAGGCACGCGCTTCGTCGCCAACCGGATGCGCGTTAATCTTGAGCACTTGCGAGCGCTTGGCCATTGCTGCGACGCTCCGTCGATGGGCGAATGTCAGCGGACATGGCTCCGCGATGTCCAAAAGGACTATGCGGAGGAGTGCGGCCGGGTCGCCGCGACCACGTTCGCCCTCGGCTTTACCGATCTTGCGGGCTTGGGATGGCTTTTCGGCCAGCGCACGGCGGCGGGTTCTCCGCAACCCCAGCCAGCGCCGCAACCCGGACCCCAGCCAAAATCCCGGTCGAGCCTTCAGGCGGCCGCTTGAGGCGCGGCGATTTGGCCGCACTCGCAAAATTGTGAATATCGTCACGCCTTTAACGGCGCGGTCCCGCGCAATTGCCCGCGGCGTGTCGTCGCTCGCCCTTTTGTCATCACTCTGTAATCGCAATCTTGGCTTGTTCCCGGACGCAAACTGCGGGAAAGAGAGGCCTATGCGATTCGCAACCCCCCGCACCCCCGCCCCTCGCCTCTTGGCTGCCTTGGCCTTGACGGCGTTCATGCTTGTCCCGTGGCCCCACACTCTGGCCGCCGGCACTACCTTCGACGTTCTCCTGGGCTCGTGGCGGGGAACCGGGCAAATCGTGCTGAGCGACGGCAAAGCCGAGCGTCTTAAATGCAACGCCTACTATACCGGCGGCGGGTCGCAGCTCGGCATGGCCATCCGCTGCCAGAGCGAAAGCTCCAATGTTGAGATCAGGAGCAAGCTCAGCCAAAGCGGCGGCCGCATCACCGGCACGTGGGAAGAGCGCACCTTCAATGCGACAGGAACCGCCGCCGGACAGGCCTCAGGCGACAGGATCAGCCTCCAGATCAGCGGCGGCGTAACCGGGACCATGTCAGTCTCTTACAGCGGCTCGCGCCAAAGCGTCGCGATTTCGACGCAAGGAATTGCTCTGAAAAGCGTGACGATCGACCTCAGCCGCAGCTAATCCGCCAGCCTCGGGCCTGGCATATTGGCCGCCTCTGAGGCAATTTCCTTGGCAGAGCCTTTGAACGCGGCCGGAGGAGCCATGCCCATGGCTGAGTCTTTGCTCACAAGTCGGTTGAAAGGAGGGCGGCTGGAGCTTGCCGCCTCAGGTTCGTGGACCGCCTCGCAGGCACGGGAGCTGGAGACGCTCGTCGACAGCGTGGCCGGCCAAGCCTCCAAGGCGAAGAATGTATCGATCGACATGACAGGGGTGCGCGAGTTCGACACCTTCGGCGCCTGGTTGCTGGAGCGCCTGACTCGCGCGTGGACCTCGGCCGGACAAAAGCCGAAGATCGTCGGTCTGCCTCAGCACGACCGCGGCCTGCTCGAGGAGATGCACGGCGTCAACCGCGAGCCCCCTCGAGTGCCCGCGCGCGAGAACAGGATCGTCGGCGCGCTGGCTTCCGTCGGCCGCGCCGGCGCCGGGCTTGGCCGCGATCTCATGCTCTTCGCCGACATGCTCGGCGCCGTCGGCGTGGCGACCGCGCGCGTGCTCGTACGTCCGCGCGAATTCAGGTTCACCTCGACCGTCAATCAGCTCGACCGCGTTGCCTGGCAGGCCGTTCCCATCATTCTCCTCATCACCTTTTTGATCGGCGGAATCATCGCCCAGCAAGGGATTTTTCATTTCCGCAAATTCGGTGCCGAGCTTTACGCCGTCGACCTCGTCGGAATTCTGATCTTGCGCGAGATCGGCGTCTTGATCGTCGCCATCATGGTCGCAGGCCGTTCGGGCAGCTCCTACACGGCCGAGCTTGGCTCCATGAAAATGCGTGAGGAGATCGACGCCCTTCGCACCATGGGGTTCGACCCTGTTGAGGTCCTCATTCTGCCCAGGATTCTCGTCCTCGTCATCGCCCTTCCCGTGCTCACCTTCCTGGGCTGCATTGCCGCGCTATACGGCGGCGGCCTGGTGGCGTGGCTCTATGGCGGCATGAGCCCCGACATCTACATCTCGCGCCTGACCGAGGCGATCTCGCTCACGCATTTCAAGGTCGGGATGCTGAAAGCGCCCTTCATGGGGCTGGTCATCGGCATCG
>Ga0214473_10011428_pt1 | contig 10420 bp, 9 predicted proteins | sample RVTome_7_FD_203509 | JGI IMG/M metagenome (GOLD analysis project Ga0214473, IMG submission 203509) | Soil microbial communities from uranium-contaminated site in the Upper Colorado River Basin, Wyoming, United States - RVT98D197 | ecosystem: Environmental > Terrestrial > Soil > Contaminated >... | reverse complement strand
TGCTCATCGGTGACATGCCCTTCATGTCCTACCAGGCTTCGGTCGACGAGGCGGTCCGCAACGCCGGGCGCTTCCTGCAGGAGGCGGGCATGGATGCCGTCAAGTTGGAGGGGGGACGCGAGCGCGCCGAGGCCGTGCGGGGCATCGTCGGCGCCGGCATCCCGGTGCAGGGGCACCTGGGCCTCACCCCGCAATCGGTCCATCAGCTGGGGGGATTCCGGACTCAGGGCAAGACTGCCGCAGCCGCGCAGCGACTGATTGAGGATGCCGAGATCCTGCAGGAGGCCGGCTGCTTCTCGCTGGTGCTGGAGGCCATCCCGGCCCGGCTGGCCCGGCTGGTCTCCGAGCAGCTGGAGATCCCCACCATCGGCATCGGCGCCGGCGTCGGCTGTGACGGCCAGGTGCTGGTCACCCACGATTTGCTGGGGCTGTTCGATCGATTCACGCCGCGCTTCGTGAAGAAATATGCCGATCTGCATGCGGTGATGGCCGAAGCCTTCGGGGCCTACCGGGCCGAGGTGGAGGCGCGCAGCTTCCCGGCCGAGGCCCACAGCGTGGAGATGCCGGAGGAAGACTGGAGCGCGCTGCAGCAGCTGCTGAGCTCCGGCAAGGCCGCCTGAGGATGTCGTGAGCGACCCGCTGCTGATTGTCGGAACCGGCGCCATGGCCTGCCTTTTCGGGGCCAGGCTGGCGCCGTACGCTCAAGTTACCCTGCTGGGCACGTGGCCGGAGGGTCTGCGCGCTCTGCAGCAGGACGGCATCCGGCTGGACGAGAACGGCCGGACGCAGCCGGTCCGGGTGCGGGCCACTTCCCAGGTGGCGGATTGCCGCGGCGCCTCCCAGGCGCTGGTGCTGGTGAAGTCCTGGCAGACGGCCCGGGCTGCCCAACAGCTGGCCGAGTGCCTGGCCCCCCAAGGGGTGGCGCTGACCCTGCAGAACGGTCTGGGCAACCTGGAAACCCTACAATCCGAGCTGGGCGCGGAACGGGCGGCGTTGGGGGTGACCACGGTAGGGGCCACGTTGCTCGGCCCCGGTTGGGCGCGGGCCGGAGGGAGCGGCCCCACCCACCTGGCGGCGCACCCGCGCCTGGAGCCGTTGGCCGAACTGCTGCAAGAGGCCGGCTTCGAAGTTCAGCCCGCCGAGGATTTGCAGGGCCTGGTGTGGGGCAAGTTGGCCATCAACGCCGGTATCAATCCGCTCACCGCCCTGCTGGAGGTGCCCAACGGAGAATTGCTGGTCCGGCCGGGGGCGCGGGAGCTGATGCGCGCGGCGGCCCTGGAAACCGCCGCGGTGGCCGCCTCACGCGGCTTGCAGCTGCCCTACCCGGATGCAGCGGCCCGGGCGGAGGAAGTGGCCGAGCGCACGGCCTCCAATGTCTCTTCCATGCTGCAGGATATCCGGCGAGGGGCGCCGACCGAAATCGACGCCATTAACGGCGCGGTCGTCCGGGAAGGTGAGCGTACGGGGGTCCCGACGCCGCTCAACTGGACCTTGTGGAACCTGGTGCGGGCCAAGGTGAATGGGGCCCGGCCGACTGCATGATCGCCGGGGGGGGCGGTCGCATGAAGGAGGTGCACAGCCTCGGGGAATTGCGCCTGGCCCGTCAGGGGCTGCCCGGGCCGTTGGGGTTCGTTCCCACCATGGGCTACCTGCACGCGGGCCACCTCTCTCTGGTTCGGCGGGCCAAATCGGAATGCGCCAGTGTGGCGGTGAGCATCTTCGTGAACCCGGCCCAGTTCGGCCCCAATGAAGACCTGGCCGCCTACCCCGTCGATCTCCCGCGCGACCAGGCCTTGCTGGAACAGGCGGCGGTGGACCTGCTGTGGGTCCCCACGGCCGACCAGATGTATCCGGCCGGATTCCAGACCTGGGTGACCGTGGAAGAGCTCACCCGGCCGCTGGAGGGGGAGCACCGTCCCGGGCATTTCCGCGGGGTGGCGACGATCGTGGCCAAGCTGTTCAACGCCATGCACCCGGACCGCGCCTACTTCGGCCAGAAGGATGCCCAGCAGCTGGCGGTCGTGCGGCGTTTGGCGCAGGACCTGGACTTCCCGCTGGAGGTGGTGGCCTGCCCCACCATGCGGGAGGCGGATGGGCTGGCCATGTCGAGCCGAAATGCGCGCCTGAATCCGAAGGAGCGCCAGGCCGCGTCCGTGCTGTACCGCGCCCTGTCGGCCGCGCAGCAGGCCCATGCCGGCGGCGAACGCGAGGCTGGTGCACTGCGTCGCAGCATGGTCGAGATCCTGCAGGCCGAACCGCTCTCCCGGATCCAGTATGTATCGGTGGCCGATCCGGAGACACTGGCCGAACTGCAGGGTGAGGTCAGGCGGACCCTGCTCTCGATGGCGGTATTCGTTGGCAAGACCCGGCTGATCGACAATGTGCTCCTGGGGGACTGACCTCCGCAGCGGGTGACCTTCGGCGAACAGGAGGAGCGCCCATGCTCCTGGCAATCGATGTCGGCAACACCAACATCACGCTCGGGCTCTACCAGGGGGACAGCCGCCTGGGCGCCTGGCGATTGGCCACGGTGCATAACCGTATGCCCGATGAGTACGGGCTGCAGCTGCTGGGCCTGCTGGAGCATGCCCGCCACACCGTGCAGGAGATCGAGGGCACCGTCCTGGCTTCGGTGGTGCCGCCCCTGACCGGCACCTTCGTCCAGGCATGCCGGGAGTATCTCAGCCAGGACCCACTGGTGGTGGATGCGGGGGTGAAGACCGGTCTGAGCGTGCGCTATGAAGACCCCAAGCATGCCCTGGGCGCCGACCGGGTGGCCGACGCGGTGGCGGTCAACCAACTGTACGGGACCCCCGCCTGCGTGGTGGATTTCGGCACCGCCACCACGTTCGATGCGGTCTCCCGGGAGGGGGAGTATCTGGGCGGAGCCATCGCCCCCGGAATAGAGGTCGCCGCAGAATCCCTTTTCATGCGAACGGCCAAGCTGCCCCGGGTGGAGCTGACTCGGCCGCCCGGGGTGATCGGCCGCAACACGGTCAACGCCATCCAATCCGGGTTGATCTTCGGCTACGTGGGGCTGGTTGAGGGGATGGTGGCTCGCTTCAAGCAGGAACTGGGGGAAGATACCCAGGTCATCGGGACGGGCGGGCTGCTGAGCCTGATTGCGGCGGAGACGCGAGTCATCCAGCACCTGGCCCCCTGGCTGACGTTGGACGGGCTGCGGCTGATCTGGGGGATGAATCGCTAGATATGTCCGGAGCCTACCTCCATCTCGGCATCGTCTATCTGGTGTGGGGCAGCACCTACCTGGCCATTCGCGTGGCGGTGCGGGAGGGTTCCGGGTTTCCGCCTTTCAGTATGGGGGCCTCGCGAGTGATCCTGGCGGGCCTGCTGCTGCTGGGCTGGGCGGCCCTGAGCCGCAAGCGGGTGCGGCCGACCGGTCGGGAACTGCTTATTCTCGGCGGGTCCGGGCTGCTTCTGTGGTCGGTCGGCAACGGCCTGGTGCTGTGGGCCGAACAACGGGCCGATTCATCCCTGGCGGCGCTGATGGTCAGCACGACGCCCATCTGGGCAGTCCTGATCGAGGCGGCCTTGGACCGGCGCCGGCCGTCGCCGCTGCTGCTGGCCGGACTGTTCTCCGGGCTGCTGGGGATTGGGTTGCTCAGCGCCCCGGTGTTGGCCGGCGGCGTGCGGGCCGATGTGCTGTCGGTCGTGGCCCTGGCCCTGGCTGCGATCGCCTGGGCCATAGGGTCGGTGCTGCAGAACCGGAATCCGGTCGACCTGGCCCTGCGGGTGAGCTCGGGCTATCAACACCTGGCCGGCGGGATCGGGTTCCTGGTCCTGGTGCTGCTGATGCGGGAACCGCTGCCCAGGCCGCAGCCGCAGGCCCTGGCCGCCTGGGGGTATCTGCTGGTCTTCGGCTCTCTGATTGCCTTTACCTCCTATGTGCAGACCTTGCGCAAGCTGCCCATGAGCATCGCCACCACCAACGCTTTCGTCAATCCGGTCATTGCCGTGATCCTGGGGGCGGCCCTGCTGCAGGAGCCCCTTACCCCCTGGAATGTCTCCGGCGCGGCGTTGGTGTTGCTGGCAGTGGCCGGGGCGTTCCGCGATCGCCAACTGCAGAGAAGTAGGGCGCCCAGTCAAGAAGAAGCAGGATGACTACACCAAAACTGATCGATTGGCCGTACGTGATCGGGCTGCTGCTCCTGCCAGTTGTCCTGGTGGCCGTGCTGCTGCTGGCTGGAAGGCTGCAGCGGATTGGGCGCTATGACCTGGCCTACTTCAGCCCGGAGTATCAGGACCGCTACGACACGCCCGGGGCGGTTCTCACCGATGTGGAAGCGGCCCTGCATGACGGTGACCGGCAGCTGATGAGCGAATTGCTGGCGACTCGCAAGGGATCCCGCCCGCTGACCGCTCGCCCGCAGGTGGGCTTCGTTCTCATGGCCGGGACGCAGGGCGACTACCTGGAGTACCTCTTCCTGGATCGCCAGAACTACAGCCGGGTTATGCAGTATGTACGGGAAGAGGATGGGCGCTACATCGCCGCCGAAGCGGACTTCTACTTCTACATGGATAGCGGGATGTGGGTGGATGTGGCCGGCCCGCTGGCCGCCTGGTGGTGGATCCTGGTGCTGTTGTTCACCGGAGGGGTGTATCTCTATCGCCGGCTGGCCCTGGCCAGGCAGGCGATGTGGAGAGGGCAGGGATGATCGCGCTGCTGGAAGGCAGACGGATTCTGTTGGGGGTGACCGGATCGATCGCCGCCTACAAGGCGGCTGAACTGGCCTCCGGGCTCACCCAGGCCGGCGCCCAGGTGGATGTGGTGCTGACGGAGGCGGCGCAGCGGTTCGTCAGCTCGCTGACCTTTCAGTCGTTGACCGGACGGCGCGCCTACTCCGAGGCGGATCTGTGGGGAGCGGAGGCGCACGTGCTGCACGTCGGCCTGGCCCAGGGAGCCGATCTGCTGGCGATCGCCCCGGCCACCGCCGATACCCTGGCCAAGCTGGCGCAGGGACGGGCGGACACCCTGCTGACCCTCACCGCCCTGGCAGCAACCTGCCCGCTGCTGCTGGCTCCCGCCATGGACGCTGGCATGTACGGGCACCCGGCCACGCAAGCCAACCTGGAGATCCTGCGCTCGCGCGGCGCCATCCTGGTTGGGCCGGCGGAGGGGCGCATGGCCTCCGGACTGCTGGGACCGGGGCGGATGGTCGAGCCCGCCGAACTGGTCGGGCATATTCGCCTCGGCCTCGGCCGGAAGGGGCCGCTGGCGGGCCGCAGGGTGGTGGTCACTGCCGGCGGCACCCAGGAGCCGTTGGATCCGGTGCGAGCCCTCACCAACCATTCCTCCGGCAAGCAGGGCTATGCCCTGGCCCAGGCGGCGCTCGACCGCGGGGCGCAGCTGACGCTGATCAGTGCGCCCACCGCGTTGGCCGCGCCGATCGGGGCGCAGGTCATCTCGGTCAGGACCGCAGCCCAGATGGGCGAGGCGCTCCTGCCGGCCGCGGCCCAGGCGGACGTGCTGTTGATGGCGGCGGCGGTAGCTGATTTTCGGCCGGCCCAGCCCTCGGAGCAAAAGCACAAGCGCGGCCGCGGGACGCCGGAGCTCGAACTGGAGCCCACGGTAGACCTGCTGGCCCAGGTCATGGAACAGCGGGGGAGTAGCGCCAGGCCTCAGGTAGTGGTCGGCTTCGCCGCGGAGAGCCAGGACCTGGTGAAGAATGCGCGGGCCAAGCTGGAGGCCAAGGGCCTGTCGTTGATGGTGGCCAACGACATCACCGCGCCCAACGCCGGTTTCGCCGCCGACACCAACCAGGTGACGCTGTTGAGTCCGGAGGGCCGGGTGGAATCCCTGCCGCTGATGAGCAAGGCGGAGGTGGCCGAGGTGGTCTTGGATCAGGTGGTTGAGCTGCTGAGATCAGTGGGGGAATAGGCGGCCAGGCCGGCCCGGGCCCCTGCGTTTGGGCGTCGGGTGCCGACCTACTCACCACCCGCAGCAGTGCGCAGTCGATAGACGACGATGTCGTCGAGCCGGACAACCCGATCCAGGTCGGTCGAGCGGTCCAACACGCGCTCCAGATCCGAGCCTTCTTCCACGGCATCCCGGTTCAGCAGCAGGTAGCCCACCTCCCACTCCCTCAGCCGGTGGATGCAGGCCGGCTGTGGGCAGTCCTCCAGCTCAGGGAAGGTCTCCCGATACCAAACAGGGAAAAACGTGCCGTAGGCGAAGGCGGTCCGCTGGCCGTGGTAGCGCGTGTAGAGCATCTGGGGGGCGCTCAAGGCACTGGCCAGGGGCAGCTCCATGATCGAGAATTGACCCGGCTGCTCCGCCAGCCAACGGTCCACCGTCCTGGGCTCGACCTTCTGTAAGGGAATCGAGCCGGGCCACAGTTCGAAGACGGCCAACGCCAGCACGATCGCCCCCGCCCGGTTGAGGCGCAGGCTGGCCTGCCGCGGAGGCGTCCCCGGCGGCGCGACCTCTCGCTCGAGCCAGGCCGCACAGCCGAGACCGGCCAGCACAGCAACTCCGAAGCTCACGAACACGGCGAAACGATTCCAGGCGCGCATCCCCTGCAAGGCCGGCAGCAGCCAACGCAGGAGCAGCGCCGGCATCGGAACCGTGATCCCGCCGGCGGCCAAAGCATCGTAGCCCTCGCCAGCGGGCAGCCGGGCCCCGATCGACTGCATGAGCTGGTTGAGACCGGCTGCCAGCGCCGCCGGAGCTGGGATCACCACCGGATGGCGGCCAAGGTGCAGTCGAGGCCCGAGGCTGAGCACGCCCGCGACGATCGTCAGCCATAGGTAGGCTCGGCTGTGCGGCTTGGCTGCCCGACTCGCTCCGTAGGTGGCAAAAAGCAGCGCCAGCCATCCGGGGCCGAGCACGAACTCCAGCGCGATCTGTGGATACTCCCGGGGGATGGAGAGCAGGCGCTCGCGCACAAAGCTGCCCCAGATCGGGTGTAGCCCGGGAGGCAGCAAGTAGTCGGTGAGGCTGGCCGACCAGAAGTCAACCTCCTCCAGGGGGATGATCAGGCGGATCTCCCGGCTCAACTGCCAGTAGGGCCATCCGACGCTCGCCACAGCCAGGGCCGCCACGGTACCCAGGATGGCCAACAGCTGACCGGTGCGCCGATCGGCCCTCTCTCTGCGCAGTTGAATGATCAGGAAGAACGATCCCAGCAGCCCCAGCCCGAACGCGTAGTAGGTCGAGGCCCAGGCGGCCAGCCAGAAACCCAGAGCAGCCAACAGTCCCCAACGGAGATTTCGAGTCGCCATCCAGCGCTGCAGGCCCAGAAAGAACAGCGGGATGCCTTCCACCGACATCAACGGGAGGATGCCCCCGTAACGCACGGTGTGATAGGGTGCCAGGACGAAGAGGGTACCGGCCAGCAGCCCAGGCCACTCGCGACCGGTCAGTCCCCTGACCAGCAAGTACGTCGCCCACCCCGAGATCAGGAAGGAGAGCGCCGCGAACGTGTTGTAGGCAACGATCTCGCCGAATGCCCAGGTGAGCGGCAGTCCCAGCACGGTGTGCAGCGGGGTCAATTCGGCGTGAGCCAGCGCGAAACCCTGGGGATAAAAGATGTGAGGCGCAACCAGCGGGCTTTGCTTCAGGTCCAGGAGCGCGTGCTTGAACCACCACAGCTTCCACAGGTATTCGTAATTGTCCGCCACATACCAGCCCGGGACGCGGTCAGCCCAATGCAGGACCAGCGGCCAGGTCACCGCAGTGGTGAGCAGGCCATAGAACCCCAGCGCCAGAAGGGGGGCGCTCCGAAGGCGCGCAAGGAATCGGTGGCCGGCCATGAGGGGGAGACCGGGGCCCAGAAGGCTCCACGATCAGCAGATCAGTGTATAACGGATGGAGACACCGCGCACCCAGGAGAGCCATGGCCGAGGGTAGGGGAAGACTGCTGCTGGGCACCCAGGGCTTCGCCTTCGACGACTGGGTGGGTCCGTTCTACCCGGCCGGCACGCCCAAGACCGCCTACCTGGAGCAATATGCCCGCCACTTTGCCACGGTAGAAATCGACTCCACCTTCTACGGCTTGCCGCGGGCCCAGGTGGTGCAGGGCTGGCGGGAGCGCACGCCGGATGGTTTCCGGTTTGCCGCCAAGTTCCCCAAACTGATCACCCATGACAAGAAGCTCCAGGGAGCGCAGGGCGACGCGGAAGCCTTTGTGGGGACCATGCGGGCGTTGGGCGACAAGCTGGCCGTGCTCACGTTGCAGTTCGCCTACGACTTCACCCCGGACAACCGCGACCTGCTGGAGGCCTTTCTGGCCGACTTACCCAAGGGGCCGCGCTACGCGGTGGAGTTGCGCAACCGGGGCTGGTTGAATCCGGACTTGGCCGAACGGCTGTCGCAGCACAACGTGGCGCTGGTCCTGCAGGATCTGCACTACATGCCCAAGCTGGACTGGATCACCGCCGACTTCGCCGTGATCCGCTGGCTGGGCCGGCGCCAGGACATCCAGACCTTCGACCGTATCCAAATCGACCGCACCGCCGTCCTAGAGAAGTGGGCCGAACGAGTCAGCCGGTTCCTGGACGACGGCGTGGATGTGTACGGCTACTTCAATAACCACTTTGCCGGCCACAGCCCGGCCAGTGCCCGCCAGTTCGCCGAGATGCTCGGATACCCTCTGTCGCCGCCGGACGGTTGATCGGCGCTGGTCCCAGGGTAGGGGTTCCTCCCGGCCTACGGAGCAGTAGACTGAGGGATGTTAGCCAGAGGGAGAGTCCACCGATGAGAACCCGACGTAATCTGCTGCGGCTGCTCGCACTGACCGCGTTACCCGCACTGTTGTTTTCCGCCTGCAGCCTGGCTGCCTCCGAGCCGGCCGAGCCGGCCGGGGTGGAGGCTGCCGCTCCCTCTTCGGATGCGCCTCAGCCGGATTCCGAACTGAGCGCCGCCCCGCTGGACCCGGAAAACGCTGCGGAGGCCTCCGAGTCCGGGGGCGAGGATGAGCCGGCCGAGGCCACTTCGGATCAGGTGCCGCCGGAGCAGGCCGCGCCGACCGAAGCCCCTGCCGAGTCCTCTCCGGCCGCGCTGGGCCCGGAAAAATATCCGGAGGGGATCAACCCGCTGACCGGGCTGCCGGTGAGTGATCCCTCCGTGCTGCAGGACTGCCCGCTGCTGGTGGCCGTCTCCAACTTTCCGCCCTCCTCGCGGCAGTCCCTTTCCGGCCTGTCGGTGGCCTCGCAGGTATGGGAGACCTTCATCGGGGAAGGCATGACCCGCTACTTGGCGGTCTTCTACGGTGATTATGCCGAGCAGTTGAACGGCATACTGGCCAACCCGCTGGTGGACGGCAGCAACTTCGCCATCGGCCCGGTCCGCTCCGGGCGGGTGGCGTTTGAGGACATCAAGATGCTCTTCCCCGGCGCTACCCTGGTCACCGCCGGAGCCTCGCCGGAGGTGGCCGAGCAGCTGACCGGCGTGCAGACCGCCTATGGGTCGGACCCGGAGAACATCAGCAGCGCCGGCCTGGAGGCCTCCGACCTGGGTGGCCTGCCCTGCCGGCATGGAAAGCCGTCCTCACTGGCCGGGCTGGCATTCGACCCGGCTCCGCCCGCGGGCGGAGATTCCGCTGAGTCTCTGCGGGTTATCTACAACACCTTCAACCAGGTGGGCTGGGAGTACGACCCGGCCCAGGGGGCCTACTTGCGGTCGCAGGACAAGGCCGACGGCACCGGCACGCTCTACCCCACCCTGGAGAACCTGACCGGCGAGCAGCTAGCCTTCGAGAACGTGCTGGTGTTGTTTGCCAACCACCACTTCGTCAAGCCCACGATCATTGAGATCAACCTGATGTTCGTGGAAGAGCACCGTGGTCTGCTGTTCCGCGACGGCCTGGTCGTCCCGGTGACCTGGTCCACACTACGCGGGGAATTGCGGCTGACGGACGGCCAGGGAAACCCGCTGCCGCTCAAGCCGGGGCAGACCTTTCTGGAGGTGGTCAGCTACCAGACCACCTGGAACCCCGACTCGCTCATCATCCGCTACCACAATCCCTAGGGACCATCCCACGACCGTCGAACAGGCCCCGAGCTTCCCACATGGCGGCCCCATTTCCGGCCCGCTGCGGAAGCCGTTGCGTCGATCCCGCCTATCGTGGGCGGGTCGGGGATTGAAGCTGGAGCCTCTGCTGCGCTACAATGAGAGCACCCTTCCGGGGCCTCAGCTCAGAGGAGCAGACCATGCCTACCTACATCATGCTCAGCACGCTGACCGACGAAGGCGCCAAGACCCTGCGGCGCAAGCCGGCGCGGATCAAGGAGGTCAACAGCGAGCTGGAAAAGGCCGGGGTGAAAGTCCATTCCCAGTGGGCCACGCTGGGGATGTACGATTTCGTCAACGTGGTGGAGGCCTCCGACAACCTCAAAATCGCCAAGGTCTCTGCTGACCTGGCCGCCCGCGGCACGGTCAAGATCATGACCTTGCCGGCGG
>Ga0214473_10011427_pt1 | contig 10421 bp, 12 predicted proteins | sample RVTome_7_FD_203509 | JGI IMG/M metagenome (GOLD analysis project Ga0214473, IMG submission 203509) | Soil microbial communities from uranium-contaminated site in the Upper Colorado River Basin, Wyoming, United States - RVT98D197 | ecosystem: Environmental > Terrestrial > Soil > Contaminated >... | reverse complement strand
TATTGCCGTCTTCAATCCTTCCAAGTCTGTTTGTTGCGTTTGTGTCAAAAAGCATAACCTCAACAAGCGAGGTCTTACCCGCTCCACCATGGGCGATTACCGCAAAGTTTCTAATTTTTTCAACATCAAAATTCACTATTCAACCCCCTTTAACGGCAGTGATTAGTGAATAGTAGTCAGTGAATAGTTAAAAGCAGAAGATGAGAAGTTAAGAAGTTTGGAAGTTAAGAAATTCTTACCTTCATATCTTCCCAGCTTTCTATCTTCTATCTCTTCTCTGTACTGTTCACTATTCACTGTTCACTGATAACTGTCGTTATAACCGGCTTATATTCTATCTTTGTTTCTGCCTTTCTGCTCCATATCTTAACTATCAGGAAACTTATTATAAGTGCAGCAAAGCCCAGAATAGCAGACACTATATCTGAACTTATTTTTTTAAAATATGCTTCGCCTATATTTTTACCGATGATTACTCCTGCTATAAAAGAGACCAGGGGAAATCCATATACGAATATTGTTCCTTTAAGATAAGTCCGGGGTTTTATAGAGACCTTAACTTTTTGCCCTGGCTTTGCCATGACAGGGTTTAACGCCTCTATCTCCATCCCCTCCCCTGCAGGTTCGCATATCCCGCGCACAGCACAACCCTCACATGTCCCTCTTCTCCGAATAAGGATTTTCGCCATAATACCATCTACTTCTTTTACTATACCGGTCTCTTCTATCATGTTTTCGTGATGTGTAATGCGTAATCCGTGATGAGCAATTCATTGAGAGTTAAGAATAAAAAAACTCATTACGCTTCACGCATTACGGATTACGGTTTTTAAATCATCCCCGTAGCAATTTATACTCAATACTATCCACAAGTGCCTGCCATGAGGCTTCAATTATATTCTCAGATACACCAACGGTTCCCCATTTGTGTGTATCATCCCCTGATTCTATCAGAACCCTTACCTTTGCAGATGTGCCGGTGCCTGCTCCCAACACCCTCACTTTATAATCTATCAGTTTAACCTGCTTAAGCTGAGGATAGAATTTTTCAAGTGCCTTTCTGAGGGCATTATCAATCGCATTAACAGGACCACTGCCCCTTGCAGCAGTATGCTCTAACTTTCCATCTACCCTCACCATTATAGTAGCTTCACTAAGAGGTTCCTCGCCTTCTTCCCTTTTCTCAACAATTACCCTGAAACCTATAAGGTCAAAGAATTTTCTGTGAAGTCCAAAGGTCTTTTTCATTAAAAGCTCAAAAGAAGCCTCAGCACCCTCAAATTGAAATCCCTGATTCTCAAGTTCCTTCATCTTCTTTACTACCTGTGCTACCTTGGGAGAATCAGGGTCAATCTTCAGGTTGAATTCTCGGGCCTTTCTGATTATGTTACTCTTACCGCCGAGATCAGAGATAAGAACCCTTTGATAATTTCCAACAAGTTCAGGCTTTATATGTTCATATGTATCAGGATGCCTTTCTACAGCACTCACATGGATACCTCCCTTATGGGCAAAGGCACTATCACCTACATAGGGCTGTCTCCTGAAGTGTCTGAGATTAGATATCTCTGTTACAAAGCGCGAGACTTCTTTTAATTTCTTTAATTGATAATCAGTTATACAGTCATATTTAAGTTTTAACTTTAGGTTTGGAATAATAGAGATCAGGTTGGCATTTCCACACCTTTCACCAAGTCCATTTATTGTCCCCTGAACCTGTGATGCCACAAGTTCTACCGCAATAATTGAGTTAGCAACAGCACAATCAGTGTCATTATGGGCGTGGATGCCGATTGGAGCTTTGAGCTTTAAGCTATGAGCTATGAGCTCTTTAATGATTCTTTCAATCTCGTGAGGGAGTGTTCCTCCATTGGTATCACAGAGAACAAGGCAGTCTGCTCCTCCGGAAACTGCAGCATCCAAAGCCTTAAAGGCATATTCCGGATTTGCCTTATATCCATCAAAAAAATGCTCAGCATCAAAGAATACCTTTTGAACCCTTTTCTTAAGATATGATATTGAGTTGTAAATTAAATCGAGATTTGTTTGAAGAGAAACCCTGAGAGCCTCTTTCACATGGAAGTCCCATGTCTTTCCTACGATGGTCACTCCAGAGGTCTTAGCAGATAGAAGTGCCTTTATATTGGGGTCGTCGTGAACCTCGTGTGATGCCTTGTGCGTTGAGCCAAAGGCAACGATTCTGGATGTTGTGAATTTAAGTTTTTTTACCTTTTTAAAAAACTCAGCGTCTCTCGGATTAGAACCAGGCCATCCGCCTTCAATGTAATGGATTCCAAGTTCATCAAGCTTTTCCGCAATACGCAGTTTGTCTTCAACAGAAAATGAGACATCTTCTGATTGAGCACCATCACGCAATGTCGTGTCGTATATCTCAATCTGACGCATGGGTTATTCTAACATATTACCTCTCTGTAAGATTAAAAGTCTCATGCAATATTTTAACTGCTGTTTCTATGTGTCTAACATCAATTACACATGAGACCTTTATCTCAGAGGTGCTAATCATCATTATATTAATACCTTCTTTTGCAAGGGTCTCAAACATTTCAGCAGCAACTCCAAAATGAGACACCATACCAACCCCGACAATGGAGACTTTTGCAACATCACTGTTCATATTAACGCCTTTTGCCTCAAGTTTATCAGACACATTTTTAGTTATCTCAAAAGCCTTTTTGCTGTCTGCCTTTGAGACAGTAAAAGAGATATCAGTTGCCTGGGTATCGCTACTTATATTTTGAACAATCATGTCAACAACTATATTTGCACCTGCAATAGCGTTAAAAAGATTTGCAGCTATGCCAGGTCTATCAGGCACCCCCATAATAGTAATCCTTGCCTGATTTCTGTCAGATGTAACACCTGAAACAACGATTTTTTCCATATCCTTATCCTCCTTTATAACAAGAGTCCCCGGGGCTTTGCTAAAGCTTGAGCGGACAACAAGGGGAACATTATATTTTTTTGCGAATTCAACAGAACGCCCGTGAAGAACCTTCGCCCCGAGACTTGCCATCTCAAGCATCTCATCATAAGAGATCCTTGCCAGTTTTCTCGCCTCTTTGACTATTCTCGGATCAGTTGTGTACACCCCTTCTACATCTGTATATATCTCACAAAGGTCAGCATTTAGCGCGGCAGCAATCGCAACAGCAGTGATATCAGAACCGCCTCTGCCAAGGGTAGTAACATCGGAAAACTCATCTATCCCCTGAAATCCTGCAACAACCGGTATTTTACCTTCATCCAGAGCGGATTTAAGCCTGCTCGCTTCAATACGCTCAATCATTGCCTTTGTGTGTGCACTGTCTGTGATTATGCCAACCTGTCTGCCTGTAAGGCTCATTGATTTACATCCAAGGCTTTGAATAGCCATGGCGGTAAGCGCACTGGTTATTCTTTCTCCGGATGAAAGAAGGAGGTCCATTTCTCTTTCATCAGGTGTATCTGTTATCTCATGAGATAACCTCACCAGTTTATCTGTCTCGCCTGCCATGGCAGAGATAACAACAACAACCTTATTCCCTTCATTTACAGTTGCCGCTACCCGTTCAGCTACTGCCTTTATCCTGTCAGTATTAGCTACGGAAGTACCGCCGTATTTCTGAACTATTAACGCCATATATCATCCCTTAATAAAATATCCCATCAACTTATACCCTTCCTTAAAAACCACTATATCTTTTCTCTCTCTGATAGATTCATCGAAGGTAACACCTTTATTTTTTACGTGAACCCTGCTGTCGTATATTGCAAACGGGACAGACTCGTCGGTATGCGTTCTTACTTTAACAGGTGTAGCATGGTCAGGTAAAAGTAATATTCTGTAATCTTTGAACGTCTTCATCCCGTTCAGTACAGTGCCTACTACAAGGAAATCAAAATCCTCAATCGCCTTTATTTTGTTTTTATAATTTCCGGAATGTCCAGCTTCATCAGGGGCTTCAACATGAAGATAAACAAAATCTACTGATTTGAGTGCATTAAGGGCAGCCTTTGCTTTACCGAGATAATTTGTATCAAGATATCCTGTTGCACCTTTTACATTTATAATCTTAAATCCTGCATAAATACCAAGCCCTTTTGTTAAATCCACAGCAGAGATAAGTGCCCCCTTAAGCCCATATTTATCCTTAAACTTAGGTACAGCGGGTTTTTTGCCCTGCCCCCAGAGCCAGATGCTGTTAGCAGGTTTTAGCCCCTGTCTTATTCTTTTTCTGTTTACAGGATGTGATAAGAGGATTTCAGTAGACCTCTCCATGAGTCTCTTCAAGACCTCTTCTCCATCGCCTGATGGTAAATACCTGCCGATTTCCCTGCCTGTAATATCATGGGGCGGAGTGTTCAGTATATTATTTTTTCCACCCTTCCATATCATAAGGTGACGGTAACTTACTCCCGGATAGAAAATAATCTTCTTATTACCCATTATATGATTTATCTCTCCAATAAGTATCTTTGCCTCTTTAGTAAGGATATGCCCGGCACTGTAATCCTCCATTACAGCCCTGTTCCTGTTTTTAGATTCTAAAAATTTCAGAGTGACAAGATTGCATCTATAAGCAACGTCTCTGCTCCTGAGTTTTATCCCTCTGGCAACTGCTTCAAGCGGTGCCCTTCCACTATAATATTTAGATGGGTCATAGCCAAAAATTGAAAGATTTGCTATATCAGAGCCAGGTGCAAAACCATAGGGAATGGTCTTTACCATCCCTGCCTCTCCTTCAGATGTAATCCTATCCATATTAGGAGTATATGCCTTCTGCAAACAGGTCTTATATCCAAGCTCTTTTATTGGCCGGTCTGCCATACCGTCACCAATAAGTACTATGTATTTCATATACAACAACCCCTTAAAACGTCCTCAACTGCCGTAATATCCGCTTTTACTTTGATAGGCGGTTTTGAAAATTTCAACGCACACTCAGGGTCCTTCAACCCATTCCCAGTAAGGGTGCAAACAATTGTGTCTCCCTCTGAGAAGAAATTCTGTTTTGATAATTTTATTACACCAGCGAGAGATGCGGCAGACGCAGGTTCACAAAAGATACCCTCCCTCGATGCTATAAATTTATAGGCACCAAGAATTTCCTCATCTGTAACAGACTCTATCAGCCCTCCGGATTCGTCCCTCGCAGCAACTGCACCTTTCCAGCTTGCAGGGTTACCGATACGGATGGCAGTGGCAATTGTTTCTGGTTTTTCCACAGGATGCCCGAGCACAATAGGTGCAGCGCCTGCAGCCTGAAAGCCGAGCATTTTAGGCAAAGAATGAATTCTTTTAACTGCGTAGAATTCTTTATAGCCTTTCCAGTATGCTGTTATATTACCTGCGTTTCCAACCGGAAGGGAGTGATATTCAGGTGCAAAACCGAGCTGCTCGCAGATTTCAAAAGAAGCTGTCTTCTGTCCTTCAATCCTGAATGGGTTCAGAGAGTTTACAAGGGCAATTGGATATTTTTCTGCAATCTGTCTGACAATCTTTAACGCCTCATCAAAATTACTTTCTGCCTGCAATACCATTGCCCCGTGTATCATTGCCTGAACGAGTTTTCCCATTGCTATCTTACCTTCCGGGATAAGGACGATAGCAGAGATATTGGCTCTTGCCGAATAAGCAGCAGCAGATGCCGATGTATTGCCTGTTGAGGCGCATATAACGGCTTTCACATTATCCTCCACTGCTTTTGAAATAGCGAGTGTCATGCCCCTGTCTTTAAATGAACCGGTTGGATTAGCACCTTCGTATTTAAAATAAAGGTCAATATCTTTTTTAATAATCTCGCTGATATATAAAGACTTAATTAAAGGGGTATTGCCCTCATTCAATGTAATAACAGGGGTTTTATCTGATATGGGTAAAAAATCCCTGTATTTCTCGATAATTCCTTTCCATGATTCCATAATTATTCCACTAAATCTCCTTCTGCAAATTTTACTTCTACGCCTCGTTGTTTAAGGTATTCTATTCCGTTTTTCAGGTTTTCTTCTGTGCCATCGAGCTCAAGGACCATCTCGCCAACAGTCTCTGAAACCCTTGCCCTTCTTATGTTTGGCATAATGTCATATTTCTTAGCCATAGTAAAAATAACAGGCTCTTCTATAAGGCTTTGTGGAAAAATCAACCTTACCCGCTTTTTCATTATTTCCTCCTTTCCCAAAAATTATCCTCCTGCAATTGCCGGAACTATTGAGACTTCGTCTCCGTCTTTAACCTGGGTCTCTTCAGCTTTGAGAAACCTTATATCCTCCTCATTCACATACACATTAACAAATCGCCTGAGTTTTCCTGCTTCAGATATTCTTTCGCCAAGACCAGGGTATTGCCTGTCTAAGTCATTAATAAGCTCAATAATTGTCCCTGGCTTACCATCTACCTCTTCTTTTCCTGATGTCAACCTCTGAAGTGGCGTAGGTATTCTTACTTTCACCGCCATAGATTATTCCTCCTTCTGCCTAAAAATATAAAAATCAAAAATTAAAATGCAAAATTATGGTCTACGACTTGTAGAGAATTCCTCAATTTTTCATTTTTCATTTTACATTTTGAATTTCTTTAAGTACTTCCTCGAAAGAAGCCAGATTGGGTTTAATATAATACGGCTTGATAGTGTGACCATCAAGTGCTTCCTGTGTCTTAAGACCGTTGCCTGTAATACATAATACAGTTAAACCGTCTTTCTTAATATAGCCTTCCTTTATGAGTTTTATTGCTGAGGCAAGGGTTACACCACCGGCAGTTTCTGCAAAAATGCCTTCAGTTTTTGCCAGCAGTTTTATTGCCTTTATAATCTCATCATCTGATACATCCTCGCCAAACCCACCGCTGTCTTTTATAACTTTAGTTGCATAGAATCCGTCAGCCGGATTACCAATGGCAAGAGATTTAGCAATCGTGTTGGGTTTAACAGGCTTTATAACATCAACACCCTGTTTTATAGCTGTAACAATAGGCGAGCAGCCTGTAGCCTGAGCAGCAAAGACCTTTGTGGTTACTCTATCAATTAGTCCAACCTCTTTCATTTCCTTGAAACTCTTCCATATCTTGGTCATCAGAGAACCACTTGCACATGGCACCACTACATTATCAGGAGTGCGCCATCCAAGCTGCTCTACAATTTCATACCCGTGTGTCTTTGAACCCTCTGCGTAAAATGGCCTGATATTTATATTTACAAATGCCCAGCGATATTTATTCGCAACTTCACTGCACAGCCTGTTAACCTCATCATAATTTCCGTCAACAGCAATCAGGTTTGGCTCATAGACAAGCGACGCAATTATCTTGCTGTACTCGAGGCTTGCAGGTATAAAAATAAATCTTTTAAACCCTCCCCTTGCGCCCTGGGCAGAAACAGAATGTGCGAGATTTCCTGTTGATGCACACGCAACAGTATCAAAATTAAATTCCCTTGCCTTTGCAAGTGCAACTGCAACCACCCTGTCTTTAAAAGAAAGGGTGGGATGCGTGACTGTATCGTCTTTTATGTAAAGCTCTCTTAACCCAAGAAGTCTCGCAAGATTCTCCGCCTTTGTAAGAGGGGTAAAACCAGTATGAAGGGCTTCAGAAGGCTCCCCTTCTATTGGCAAGAGTTCTTTATACCGCCATAGATTTTGTGTCCTTGATTGAATCTTTTCTCTTGATAGACTCTTTTTAATTTTATCGTAATCATAGACCACTTCAAGAGGACCAAAACAGAATTCGCACACATATATGGGTTCAACAGGATACTCCCTCTCACATTCTCTGCATTTAAGTCCCCTTACAAATCCCATTTTATTGCCTGCCTGTTATCATACTATAGTTAACTTAATCTCTTTAATCTTTTGCCCTGAATTTATCTCAAAAACCCTTGTCTCAATGTCGCCGTCAACCGGACCAATAATCATGTAACAGGCATTAGGATAAAGCGGTATATCAGGGTCACCAGGCCAATACGCCCTCATCACATCTGTCTGAGATGGATATGCTGAAGACGAGGGATGAGAGTGATATATCCCGATAATTTTCAATCCTGCTGCCTTTATTTCTTTCTCACATCTTAGATGCTCTGCTGATTCCATCTCATAGGTTATCTGTGAATTATTACTTATGTTTGTTATTCTATAGACCTTCTCTATTGTATTTTCTCTGCCTGCAAGAATACCACAAGCCTCGTTTGGATATGTTTCCTTGCAATGAACAATTATCTCCTCAAGAAGTTCTCTGCGTATTGTCATAGTATCAGATGTAATTTACCCTCTGAACTTGATTCAAAATCTTAACACAACTGACATTCTAAATTCTATACCAAGATAACCTAAAATTTCTTGACAATACAGAGGTTTTAATCAATAATTGACTCGTTAATATCCCACAGCGATAAGAGTTGTCATTGCGAGTGAAACGAAGCAATCCCGAAGTAGCATTGGGAAGATAATGAGTCCATTGGACACTTTAAATTTTAGAAAAGAGGTAAAATCTGACAAAATTTGTCAAAGGAAAGGAATTTCTGGCTTTCAGCCAGAATGAAAATATCCGCACCAGGTGCTGATAGCATCCCCGAATGGGAGTATATCCGCACTAAGTGAGAATGTGAAGTATTTGTGCGTAATTTCGCTGGATTTTTGGATATTCAAATTGACTATGTTTTTTGATTTCCTTGAGCCATTAGAAACCATAAAACTTAAATTGCTTAATGGTAAGGAAGTTTCCATTAAATTAGCAAGGTGGTTTTTCCAAAAATATGATTCTACGCCACTACTTGATCTTTCAAAAACTTATCTTTCAAAACCACTTGTTAAGTATAACGCCAGTTATACTTTCGCAGAACTTGCGATCTTAGGAGAATTTATTAACCATGGTTGGGAAGGTTGTTGGATCGATTCTTTCCATAAAAAAATATGGAATGCGTTTCCTGCAACTTCACTTCCGATTCAATTACCTCAAGAAATACAAATAAAATTGTCAAATTTGTTAATTGGCAAGAAAATAACAAAAATTGGCGCATGGGATATTTTAGCTTGGAAAGATGATTTTCTTTTATTTATCGAATCTAAGTCACTTTATTCGAAAGATAAATTACGAAATTCTCAGTTATCCTTTTTGCAAAAGGCTTTAAGGGCTGGTTTTGACAGTAATCATTTTCTAATCGTAGAATGGGACTTTAAATGATTACGCAACGAAACTACGCACAACAGCGGCTTGCCAAAATACCGCGCAACATTTTTCAATAAAGGGGTTGAGTAAAGAGGCTTGAGGGTCAGGTTGGTTTATTGACATTTGAGCAAAAAAGAAATGATGATTCAATTTATTGAATGCCCGCACTGACAGATAACATGGCGGAAAAGACTGACATTCAAACCTTTCAAACTTCTTTTGTCGAGATCCATAGAGAAGTTAACACCAAAAGGCTATATAGAATTATATTGAACCGATGGCAACAATAAAATGGTAAAATATTAAAAGGCTAAAATAAAAGGAGGTGCTAAAATGGAGACTTTAAAGGATGAGGTAATTAAGGCGATTTCAAAATTGCCTGACTCAGCAAATATTGACGATATAATGTATGAACTTTATGTGATTGATAAGGTCAAAAAGGGGAGAGAAGCAGCTGAACGAGGAGAGACAATTTCAATTGAAGATTTAAAGAGAGAAATGCAAACGTGGTAAAGTGGACGAAACCAGCCAGGCTTGACTTAAAGCAGATTTATGATTATATTGCGAGAGATTCTAAATTTTATGCGAAAAAGATTTCGCAAGAGATGGTTGAAAAATCTGAAAAGCTGAATTCTGCGATTATATCGTGCAGTACTCCTGTGTATAATCAGTCAGTTCTTTAATCGTTGGATTCTCACCGCATATTGGGCAATCAGGATTTTTTGGTATCTTAACCTTTCTGAAGTTCACCCCCAGTGCATCGTATATTAACAATTGACCGCTGAGGGGTTTCCCTTTCCCGAGGATTAGTTTCAAGACCTCAGCAGCCTGGAGGGCACCGATAACACCTGGCAAAACCCCAAGTACCCCTGCTTCCTGACATGAAGGAACAAGTCCTGGTGGAGGTGGATTTTCAAAGAGGCAACGATAGCACGGTCCCTCTCCTGGCAGTATGGTTGTTACCTGTCCTTCAAATCTGAGAATAGCACCACTAACAAGAGGTTTTTTAAGCATTACACATGCGTCATTGACAAGGTATCTCGTGGGAAAATTATCAGAACCATCCACTATAACGTCATAATCTTTTATAAGATTAAGGATGTTTTTATTGGTAATCCTATCTTTTACAGCTATTATATTAATGTCAGGATTTAATCCCTCAAAAGTTTTCTTAGCAGAGTCCGCTTTATTAACACCCAGGGTCTTTACATTGTGAGCAATCTGCCGCTGCAGATTACTGAGTTCAACATTGTCGTTATCT
>Ga0214473_10011426_pt1 | contig 10421 bp, 7 predicted proteins | sample RVTome_7_FD_203509 | JGI IMG/M metagenome (GOLD analysis project Ga0214473, IMG submission 203509) | Soil microbial communities from uranium-contaminated site in the Upper Colorado River Basin, Wyoming, United States - RVT98D197 | ecosystem: Environmental > Terrestrial > Soil > Contaminated >... | reverse complement strand
GCCGTACGGTTCGGAGAGAATCTGAATTCTCAGCGGTACATTGAAGAAAACGTCCGCGCGCTCTTGCCCGTCAACGAAGATCTCTCGGCACTCGCGGTAGTGGTTCCAGTCATGAAGCTCGCCGGAAACGAGGCAGACGGTATGCTTTCCGCTGTCGAGCGCACACGAAACGGGAGTTTTTCCGACCTCGATCGAATCAACATAAACCGTTCCACCCGCGACGTTTGAAGAAACCGTGACCGGCGATACATCGCTCGCTGCAACCTGCGGAAAGGAATCAACGGGACAACAGAGAGCAAGCATGGCGCCCGCGAGGAACATACTCATCATAGAGTGCCTCCCTCCTGCTTCAGAGCGACAACGGTGCGATCTTCGAGAAGGAGAATCATGGTGTCTTCCCAGAGCACCGGCGCAGTTCTGATGCGGCTCGAAAACGCCTCGTCCCACAGGACTCGACCCGTTGTCGCGTCAAGCGCGTAGAGATGCTTGTCGAGGGATCCGACATACAACACGTTCCCCGTGAGGAGGGGAGAAGTCGAGATCACTCCCCCTGCCTGGAACGTCCACAGGCTCTTTCCCGATTGTGCATCGACAGAGAGAACGTGCCCATCGGTTGTCGTGAGAAACAACCGGTCGGGGCCGACAGCCAGAGCGTTCTCCATCGTGCTGCCAACGTCGATCTTCCACACCAACTTGCCGGAATCTGCGTCAAGGCAGTACAGGGTCCTATCCGAGGATCCACAATACACCCGTCCTTTGTACACGGAAGGTGTCGCGACAACACTGCCGCCCGTCTGGAATTTCCACAGCAATGTACCGGACGAGGCCTCTACCGCGTAGAGCGCGCCGTCGTCCGCTCCAAAGAAGACCGCCCCATCGTCGGCGGCGGGCGACGACCTGATGGATTTGAATCGCGACGGGATGTGGTATCTCCAATCGATGGTGCCATCGATGCGGTGCAGACGGATCAGTTCTCCCTGCATCGACGTCACAAAGATCTTGTTTCCCACCAGCAGCGGGGAGGTTTCGATATCTCCCGTTTGTGCACGCCAGGCTACACCGCCGCGCAAAAGATCGTAGGCGACAAGGTTATTCTCGTTCCGTGTCAGCGGCACGTAGACGGTATTCTCCCACACGACAGGCGTTCCGGCGATCGCGGATCCAAGGTCCACCGCCCCCACGCGTTTCCCGTTTTTGATTCTGACCACGTGCAGCTCTCCATCAAGAGATCCGAAGACGACGAGGCTGTCGACGACGGCGGCAGAGTACTTCGCGAACCCGCCGTTCGTATCGTACTCCCATGCTTCTCTCAGCGGGGGACGAATCTCACGGCCAGTCGCGCTCATTCGTCCCATGTTCCCTCCAAACATATACCAATCTTCCGGGCCCATCCGGACAGCATCGTACATGCGTAGAACGTTGCAGGCGATAACGCCGCAGGTCAGGACGCAGAAGACGGCCGCCGCCGGCATGAACCTTCGGGCCGGAGAGAACGCGCGAATGGACGGTTCCGGTATCATGCCTAAAAATCCCAGCCGAAGAAAAATTGATTGAACAATCCCTGTTGCAGGGTATGGAAATCATTCTCGATTCTCTTCCCCACGTCGTACCGCAAAACCAGGAAACCGCCGATGTTGAACCGGACGCCCCCGCCGATGCTTCCCAGTGTCTCCTCGTACTGGTTATCCCAGGTGCTCCCCGCGTCGAAGAACAACGCTCCACGAAAACCCGCGAACGTCACTCCGCCGAAAGGAAAACGAATGGCGAATTGATCGATGAACGGGAAGCGGAGCTCGTGACTGGTGAGCCAGAGCTTCTTGCCGCGCAACGACCACCGCGGGTACCCCCGCAGATCCCAGCTTCCTCCCATGAAAAATCTCCGCGCCTCAACGCCATCGTTGAAGAATATCCAGAATCGCGCGGCGTACGCCGTCCGCTGCCCAAGGCGCATGTACCGGCGGTAGTCGGCAATGATGGAATAGTAGTTCGCGTTCGAGAACTGGATATCGGTCGTGTACGCCAGCGTGAGATTGTACCGGCTACCGTCGATGGGCCCGCTCGGGCCCCAGAGCGAGTTATCGTGCACAAAAGAGACCGCGTCGGAGAGAAACAACGCTTTGCGTTCGCGGATTTCGCCGAAGACCTCTTTGTCCGAATTGCTGAGACTGGTCGTTACCTCTATTCGTTTGAATTTTGAAAGTGGATAGCTGAGTGAGAAGTATCCTCCGAAGACGTTCTCGTAGAAGAAAAGGTCCGGGTCGGTGAGGTCGTACCGGCGGCCGGTGAAGCGGAAAATCCCGTAGGCGTAATTGGCCCGTTTATGGAGAGAAATGCGGGAGATCGCGATGTTGAAACTCTGGAAGAGTTCGTCCTGGGATTGTGCCGTATTATAGATAAGAAAGTAATACTGGTCGTTTCCCAGAACATCGCTCAGCGCGAGGAAAGCGCCCCCCGCCGTGCCGAAGACAGGGTCGGTTGATATCTGGCTTTGCGCCACGTCCAGGCTGTACTCGCCCGTGTACTTGAGGGCCTTCATTTCAGATTCCGCCGCGAGCGAGGACGGCTTCCAAGCATCCGAGAGCGGCGGCGCACCGGCAGGAGCAACAACGGCGGATGAATCATACCGCCCCATCACGTCATCGACCATGCGAATCTGGAAACTGAAATTCTCGAACGCCGTGAACACAAGACCTGCGCTGTCCGTCGGAGCGGGGTCAAATGCGCCGGTGGTGAAGTGCGTGATCTTCCGGATCGTCGGGGATGGACTTTCCTTCCCGTTGAGGGTCATCATCCACACGTTCCGCGCGTCATCCATATCCGAAGTGAAAACAAGCGCCCTCCCGTCCGCCATCCAGGCGGGCGAAGAGTAGCTGTTGTCGCCGGAGGTGAGATACCCTATCCGATGCGACGAGGTATCGTACAGAAACAGATTGTATTTTCCGCTCTGTCCGTAGGACGTCCTGTCGGAACTGAACGCAATTTTATCACCGGCGGGAGACCACGCGGGGTCGCGGTCGTCGTAGAAATCGTTGGTCAGGCGTGTCAGAACCTGACGGCCGAGGTCCCAGATGTACAGGTCGCTGCTTCCCGTTTTGTCGATCCCCGAGAAAACGATCATGCTTCCATCCGGCGACCAGGACGGGGAGCCGATCACCACAATACTCGTGAAACGCAGCGTCTGAATAATCGTCCGTTGTTCGGTATCGTAGAGGTGGAGGGCGTCGTTCTCTCCGCTCTTTGTGACGAACGCGAGAACGCCGTCTTTCGAGATATCCATCTTGCTCTGGAATAAATGGAATGCTTCGAACTCGTCGGTTTTCTCCCCTTCAATAACCAACTCCGGCTCCGACAACGGCTCGTTCAGATTCTTCCTCCATACCCCTGTGTAGCCCGTCTGGTTGCCGATGAAGTAGATGAACCTCTTCTTCCCTTTCGTGAAGAATACGGGCTTCGCGTTGAAACCAGTCGTGACGATCGCCTTCGAGGCTCCGCTCGGCTGGTCGTATTCGGCGAGAATGGGATAGTACTTCTTCTTCATGCCGTACGTCCATTCTTCGTCAAACTCCTTGTAATTCTTCCCGACGGTCAGCCTGAAGACGTCTTCGAACGAGTTGGATTTCCAGAAGTTCTCGAGGAACAGGAGGATTTTTTCTTCGCCATAATGGTCGATGATATATTGAAGGATGTTTTGTCCTTCCTTGTACATCAGGAACGTGCCGTAGATTCTATCCATATCGTCGAGCGGCACGAGATAGTTGCTCACCACGGCATCGCGCATCACCATCTCACCCTGAACGTCCCAATCTATCGACCAGGCTTCGGCGAGGCCCTCAACGAACCACAGCGGCGGCAGCCGGTCCTGCGTCTGCCGGTGATCGGAGAGCACTCGGCTGATTTTGCTGTGCATGAACACGTGAACAAGTTCATGCCGGATGACGTGGTGAAAATCCCACATCGAGCCGTTGTACGGAATGACGACGCGTCCCTTGAGAAACTCAAAGAAGCCTCCGACCCCTTCGGGGATGAAACCGGGAGTCACGTTTGTCTGCTGGAAATGCAGATGGGAACTGTAGAAAATGAGCGGAACGCGAACCTGCACGTTGTGATTGAACTTCTGTTCCAATTCCGTGTAACTCTGCTCGGCGATGAACGCGCCGCGCTCGGCAAGCTCCTTCATCTCGGGGTAGTAGTAGATGTCGAAGTGCTCCGTCTTCAGAACGTGCCACTCGAAATCGGTGTACTGGACTTTGTTGCGTCCGAAATAGAAAAACTGGGCGGAGGAGGTGGAAACGGCAAGCAGAAGGAGAAGACTATATCGGGAAAATTGCGTGTACATGCCGGACGCCACAAGGGTTCGTTGAAATACTAAATCCGAATTTCCAAATCCTCAATTCCGCTTCCCAGAATCCCGCTTATGAGCGGAATCCAAGAAGCGGGACAAATCCAAAATACAGGGGACTGTAATGTTCCAAAGCCGTATCGTTTCCATTATTCCCCGCCTGCGTCCTTCGGACTCCGGCGGGCAGGCATCATTTGCGCCGGTCCGAAGGACCCCTTCGGGGAGGCGCACCCGCCTCTGGCGGGCCACCATTCCACATCGGCCTGTACTCCGATTTACACCTTTGCCAGTTCCTCCTTCAGATAATCGATCACCTTGACCGGAGTAGGGTCGACGCCGTTGAGAATCGCAAGATAAAAGCTCGTCCAATCACCAAGATATATCAAAGAGAACATTCTCGCAAGCAGGGATTCCCCCTCGCTCTCGACCTCGACGATATCGGCGGCATAGGGACCGATGACTTTCTTCATAATGTCCATCCTCATTGCCACGCGGGGGTGCATACGCTTGTCCTTGAGCAACAGAACGGCCATTCCCTTCATCTGCTCCTTCAAGACATTCCATCCCACCAATTCATTGTGGTTCATTTCCGGAACGACATGCCCGAAGGCAAGCACCTTGGCGTTTTCGCTGAGCTGACCGCGCCAGCGCAGATTGACCGAATCATACCATTCCGCGCCCGAATAGACTATCGGCAATCTGTTGTACAGACGCGTCGCCAGCTCGAGCGCCCTGTTCATGCGTGAACCCAGGGCGGCATACTCACTCGATTTCTCGCGCAGCATTGCCACGGTCTCCTTAATCTGACCCGTTTTCGATTTCACGATACCGAGCTTCGCCAGGATGACAAGCACGGGAAAGAACGAATAACCGAGCGCCGCCCGGGGAGGCAATCCGGGGGGAATTTTCACCAACGCGTGTTTGTATTTTTTCGCCAGCCGTTCCGTCTCCCCGTTGGAACTCACACACAGCACCTGGGCCTTCCGCCGCGCGGCGTCGTTGTGTGCCGCGATCGTTTCCTCCGTGTTGCCCGAGTAACTCGAGACGATGACGAGACTGTTGGCATCGACATAGTCGGGAAGTACGTAATACCGATTGACTGCGAGCGAAACGGAAGCCTCACCGGCAAGAAAGGAACGAAGCAAGTCGCCGCCGATTGCCGATCCCCCCAGTCCTGTTACAACGATGTTCCGGATTCGTTTGGCGTTGAGCGAGACGCGCGCGTTCTTCCCTATCCGGAGCGCGTCCTTGACCTGTCCGGGGAATTCCACGAGCAGCTTGCGCATGTTGGACACATCGAGACGAACGATATTGTGTTCTGTCATCACTGCTCCTCACACAGAATTGGAAGGAAGGGGGATGTCGGGACACATCGTCCGTATGGCCTCCGTGACGTACGCCTCGACTTCCTCCGTCGTCGAAAACTTCATTGCTTCTTCAGCGACGCGACGCGCGTCTGCGAGTTTGACCGATCGTACAATCTTCTTGATCTCGGGGAGGAATGCGGGAATAACGCTCAGCTCGTCGAAACCCATGCCGAGGAGGAGAATCGTGGCGAGAGGGTCTCCCGCCATCTCTCCGCACATCCCGACCCACTTCTTCTCGTTGTGGGCCGCTGCAACGATCTGTGCAAGCGTCCGCAGGATAGCAGGGTGGAACTCACGGTACAGCCTCGACACAATGTTGTTGCAGCGATCGACCGCCAGGGTGTACTGAATCAGGTCGTTCGTTCCGACACTGAGGAAATCGACTTCGCGGGCGATTTCGGCGGCCATGTACGCCGCCGCCGGCACTTCGATCATGACCCCGAGGCGCAGGGAATTGTCGAACCGCGCTTTCCGGGTCCGCAGCTCTTCCTTCGCCCGTTTGACGAACTCCTTCGCACGGCGTACTTCGGAGACATCCGTCACCATGGGAAACATCACCGCGAGATTCTTCCGCGTGCTCGCCCGCAGCAACGCGCGAAGCTGCGTAAGGAAGATCTCGGGGCGGTCCAGCGATATTCTGATCCCGCGCCAGCCCAGAAACGGATTATCCTCCTTGATGTTTTCCGGTTCGATCTTATCCCCGCCGATGTCGAACGTCCGCATGATAACGGCGTGGGGATAGGCCCGGTCAAGAATTTTCTTGTAATTCTTGTACTGTTCTTCTTCGGAGGGAAACTCTTCCCCTGCGATCAACATACTTTCCGTGCGGTACAGGCCGATTCCTTTGGCTCCCTGAAGCTGGACATACTCCAGCTCTTCTTCGAATTCGACATTCGCCGAGAGTTCAACGGTATGACCGTCGAGCGTGGCTGCCGGGAGATCGCGCAGTTTCGCGAGTTTCGCCTCAAACCGGTGGAAAGTCTCGCGCTTCGTCTCGTACTCTTTGACGCGCTTGTGGGTGGGGTTCACAATGAGGATGCCCGCGTAGCCATCCAGAATCACCGTGTCTCCCGTTTCAACGTGATCCGTGGCGGCGTTGAGCGCTACCACGGCCGGAAGCTTCAACGAGCGGGACAACAGTGATGCATGCGACGTGATGCCTCCGGTATCCGTCGCGTAGCCGAGCGTCTCGTTCCGGCTCAAAATCATCGTATCGGCCGGTGTCAGCGCCGTCGAGACGATAATCGCCGCCCCTTCCAGGCGCGAAATCAGCTTCTCTTCCTGCAGGTTTCGCACGATGCGGTTCTTCAGGTCATCTACGTCGTGCGCACGCTCGTGCATGTAATCATCCGGCGCGGTGAGCATGAGGCGGCGGTATTTGTCGAACTCCGAATGGACGATGTACTCCGCGTTCTTCTTCTCGGACCGGATGCGCTGAACAAAGGCGTCATTGAGATACGGGTCGTGCAGAATCATGACCTGGGCTTCAAAAATCTTGGCTTTCGCATCGCCCAGTTTCTGCCGCGCGAACGACAGAATCTTCGATAATTCCTTGTCGGCCTTCGCGATCGCGTTGGCCAACCGCTCGATTTCCCGGTCAACCTCACCGTCCTTCAGCGAACGCTCTTCGACCCGCGGAATGTACTTCGCGTAGAAATATGCCTTCCCGATCGCGATCCCGGGCGACGCGGGTACTCCCTTAAGAACGATTTCCCGTTTGTGTGAAGTGGTTTCCGGCATCGGTGATCAGGCTTCGTCGAAGCCTCTTTCGAACAGGTCCATGACAGTCCGGGCAGCTTCCTCCTCGTCGTCCCCGTCAAAGCGCAGAGTGAGTCTCGACCCCTGCTCGGCGGCAAGCGTCATGACCCCGATAATACTTTTTCCGTTGATTTCCATTCCATCCTTCACAATAATGAACTCCGATTTATACCGGGCCGCGACCTTCACCAGCAACGCCGCGGGGCGGGTGTGTAAGCCGGCTCGATTCTTGATGACGACCTCTCGCTCGACCATACTGTTCACGAAGTCCGCTGAAGCAGTTCATCGGCAAGGCTCCCGAGCATTGCCGTTGCAGTGCCCGGAGGAAGACCGCGCAGGGCTTGCTGCGCGCGCCGCGTCGATTTCTTCACCATCACGCGGGCGTCGGCAAGAACACCCGCGCGTTGCAGAATGGATCTGATCAGCCGGACATCGTGATTCGAAATTGGCTCCCGCCGGAAAACCCGGAGAAGAACGGACCTGTCTTTTCCCCGTGTTCGCTCCATCCCGCGCAAGAGGGGGTACGTTTTCTTTCCCCGCTTGAGATCCCCTCCGGTCGACTTACCGAATTCCCGTTCGTCGGCAACCAGATCGAGAAGATCGTCCTGGATCTGGAAAGCCCGGCCGAGATGCTCGCCGTACCGGCGAAGAGCTGCGACCTCGCGTCTTGAACCTCCTCCGACAATACCTCCCAACACTGTTGCAGTCGCGATCAGCGCGGCCGTCTTCTTGTCGATCATCTGCACGTAGTTCCTGATGCTGACTGCCGACCGATGTTCGAGCTCTTCATCCAGTCCCTGACCTTCGCACACATCGTGGAACCCCTGGGTAAATGCGCGCGAAAGTTCAAACAGGCGGTCCGTGGCGCTTTGCAGGAGTGATTGATATGCGAGCGCCACCATGTGATCTCCGACGAGTATGGCGGCATTCCGTCCCCACTTCCGGTGAATCGTGTCGCGTCCCCGCCTGGTTGGAGCGTTGTCCATAATGTCGTCATGGACAAGTGTAAACGTGTGCAGGACTTCGATCGCGACAGCCGCGTCGAGCGCGCTACGCGCCGTGCCGCCGACCGCTTCACAACCGAGCAATGTCAGTATCGGCCGGACACGCTTCCCGCCAGCATCGAGGACGTAGCGAATCGGTCCGTAGAGCGACTCCGGCCTCTTCCCGCGGACACGTTGAGCCAGTCGCCGATCGACAAGTCGTTTATACCGTCGATACTCCTTCAGGAAGTTCACCGTCAAACCCGGTGGAGTGGGACTGACTGCAACCGCGCAACATTCCGGGCACCAACGAGGAACATGACGCCCCGCAACTCTCGTTTCCAGCGGACAATGAGATTCCGTAATGCCGACACACCTCCGCGGTGCAACGTCTGCAAGACGGGACGGGCCGCCGCGGCAAGGTCGGCCCCCAGCGCGAGTGATTTTGCTACATCCATACCGTTGGATACACCTCCGGATGCAATCACGACAAGACTGGGAAGTCGTGATTTCACGGATGCCACCTGTCGAATGGATTCCGCCGTCGGGATTCCCCAGTCCCAGAACGACGCTTCCGCTGCCGCAGCTTTCTCCTTCGCAGACCCGTTGTTGCTCCAACGCATCATTTCTATGCCCGCCCAACTGGTCCCTCCCGCACCGGCGACGTCGATGATGCGGACTCCCGCGTCGACAAGCCGCTGCGCGACGGAGGTCGAAATTCCGGCGCCGATCTCCTTCACGATGACAGGAACGGAAAGCCGGCTCGTCAACAGCTTGATCCCTTTGAGAACGCCGCGAAAATCCGGATTACCTTCCGGCTGGAGAAATTCCTGCAGAGGGTTGAGGTGGACGGCGAACGCATCGGCGTGAATCATCTCGACCAGCCGCTCGACGGGGGATACGTCGGTCAACCGCGCCACCTCCGCCGCTCCGAGATTTCCCACGAGTGGAATCGAGGGCGCGGCTTCGCGCACGATCCTGAACGTCTCGTGGTACGACGAATCTTCCAGCGCCTGCCTTTGACTGCCGACACCCATCGCGATCTGCAACTCCTCACAGATCTCGGCGAGTTTTCTGTTGATCGATTTTGCGTTGCCGTACCCGCCCGTCATGCACGATACCATCAACGGCATGGACAGGCGTTTCTTCAGAAACGTTACGCCGGGATCGACTTCAGAAAAATCGAGTTCAGGAAGCGCGTTGTGTTCAAACTCCCACAGCTCAAACCCGGAAGTCTTCGCCCGGAAGCCAACATCCCTGTTGAGTACCAGATCGACGTGCTCTCGCTTGCGTCGTGAAGTAGGTGTATGGTGAGAGTTTCGAGCCACGTGTGGTAAGTGCGGTTGTCATTATCGAAAAGCTGTTGATTTCCAATGAATTATACCGATTTGGAGGGTTATAAGCAAGACAGCCTGCACGAGGCCGTTTGCGGCCTTCCACCAACTACGAAGCTTCCAGAAGATTGATTTGCCAGAGATCCCTGTTGGTTACCCGAAGAAACGGCGCCAGCGCGAGAAGACCGGTCGGCCCGACGGTCTTCCGAAGATACCGCATTTCGTTCAATTTCTCTTTGACTTCCGCGTCGACGCTTACCTCGAGTCCTGATTCACGCGCGAGCAGGATACCCTTTGCGCGAATCGCCAACTCCGTGTAGATTCTCAACAAGCACAACATATCTGCAACGATCTCCGGCGCGAACTGGCTCTTGAGGGAATGGAGATATTTGCCGATGGGGGTCTCCGTAAAATTCCCCGTGAGAATCATGTTGAGAAGATCGACGTCACTGTCAAACCCGACGCCCAACCAGCGGCGTGTCGCCTCCTCGCTCCGCCGAAAAATCAGAACCATGGCGAGCGGAAGAAACGCGACGATGACGATAGTGTACAGCACGGGGGCGAGAAAGAAATGATTGTAGAAGGAATGCAACACCATCGCGACACCCAACGCCGGAAGAAATGCGACAAATCTGGCCGA
>Ga0214473_10011425_pt1 | contig 10421 bp, 13 predicted proteins | sample RVTome_7_FD_203509 | JGI IMG/M metagenome (GOLD analysis project Ga0214473, IMG submission 203509) | Soil microbial communities from uranium-contaminated site in the Upper Colorado River Basin, Wyoming, United States - RVT98D197 | ecosystem: Environmental > Terrestrial > Soil > Contaminated >... | reverse complement strand
GGTGGGGAGCGGAGCGGTGCTGCATCCCACGGTCGAAGCGTGGCCGGGGGACCGAGTAGAGCCCATGAGCCGGATCCGCAAGCTCACCGCCGACCACATGGTGATGTCCCGGCGGGTTGCGGCGCACGTGACCAGCTACTACGAGGTGGATTTCAGTCGTGTGGCCCGACTTCGCCAGGCGAAGAAGCGGGAATACGAGGAGCGCGGCGCGAAGCTCACGTTCATGGCCTTCGTGAGCAAGGTGATCGCCGGCAATCTGCGGCGGCATCCGGTGCTGAACGCCTCGGTGAGCGGCGACACCATTATCTACCGGAAGTCGGTCAACATCGGGATCGCGGTGGCGCTGGACTGGGGTCTGATCGTGCCGGTCATCAAGAACGCGGACGAGTTGTCGCTCGCCGGCATCGCGCGGCAGATGGCGGATTTGGCCGAGCGGGCGCGCACCAAGAAGCTCCAGCCGGACGAAGTGCAGAAAGGCACGTTCTCCATCACCAACCCCGGCGTCTTCGGCTCCTACATCGGCGCACCCATCATCAACCAGCCGCAGGTCGCCATCCTCGGCGTGGGCGTCATCGAGAAACGGCCCAAAGTGATCACCCTGGACGACGGCCAGGACGTCATCGCGATCCGGACCATGGGCATGCTGTCCATGTCGTACGATCACCGCGTGGTGGACGGCGCGGACGCGGATCGGTTCATGTCGGACGTCAAGCGGGACCTGGAGAACTTCCCCGAAGGGGCGGCCTGACCATGGCCCGGCGCACCATCGAGGTGGACGGCGAACGCTGGGAGGTGTACCCCTCCGGTCGGGTCACGGCGTACGATCGGGACGAATTCGGCCTGGTGTTCGAGAAGGGCGAGGGCCCCGACCGCGTTCGCCGCGTGACCCGCTACGCGCCGCTTGGCGCCCGGCGCTGGGACGTGGCCCTCGCCGAGCTGTCGGCGCCCGAGCTGGCCACGCTGTTCCGGCACTCGCAGCCCGCCTGGACCAGCCCCGAAGCCCGCTACGACAAACCCGCCGGCTGAGCCCATGGGCGGCGTGGACCTCCACCTGCACTCGTCGGCCTCGGATGGAGAGTGCGCGCCGGCGGACGTCCCCCGGCGGGCCCGCGCCGCGGGCTTAGACGTTATCGCGCTCACGGATCACGACACGCTGGCGGGCGTGGACGCCGCCTCCAAAACGGGCGACGGAGTGGGCGTCACCGTCATCGCCGGCTGCGAATTCAGCGTGGAAGTCAGCTGGGGGGAGATGCACCTCCTGGCGTACTACCTCCCGGCCGGGCACCGGGAGCTGGAGGATTTCCTGGAGGGGCAGCGCGGGGAGCGGGCCGCGCGTGGGCAAGAAATCGTCCGGCGGCTGCACCGCCTGGGCCTCGAGGTCACGGACCAGGACGTACGGGCGGCCGCGGGGACCGGCGCCATCGGCAGGCCGCATGTCGCGCGGGCGATGGTCGCTCTGGCGTTGGTGCGGCACGTCCAGGACGCGTTCGATCGCTACCTCGCCACCGGGCGCCCGGCGTACGTGGCCAAGCGCCTGCCGGCGCTCGCCACCGTGGTGGAGTTGGTGCGCGCTGCCGGCGGGGTGACATCGGCGGCGCATCTCAGTGAGCGAGCGGATCCTCAGGGTCTTGCGAGGCTCAGGCAGGCCGGCGTGGACGCGGTGGAAGTGGTGCACCCGGCGCACGATGACCGCGCGCGCCGGCGGATTGAACAGTTCGCCCGGCGGGCCGGGCTCCTGGTGAGCGGCGGGTCCGACTGGCACGGGGAGTCGCGAATGGACCAGCGGCGGGCGGGACTGGGTGCCGTGACGGTGCCGCCGGCCTGGGAGGAAGCGCTTCGCGCGGTGCACGAAGCCCGTATGGCGGGCACGGAGGTATAGGCGGTGACGGCATTGATCGCGGTGGGCGCCGAGGCGCCTGAGTTCGAGCTTCTGGGGCACGACGACACGACCTATCGTTTGCGGGACGTCCTGCAACGGCACCTGGCCCTGCTGGTGTTCTATCCAGGCGACAACACCCCCGGCTGAAACAAGCAACTCTCCGCCGTGCGCGACGAGATCGAGCAGTATCTTAAAGCCAATGTCCAACCGTTCGGCGTCAATCCGGCCGGGGTCGAGAGCCACCGGAAGTACGCCGAGAAGTTCAACTTCCCCTTCCCCCTGCTGGTGGATCAGGGGAGACAGGTCGCCCAGGCCTACGGTGCGGTGAAGCTGGGCGGCGTGGCCGTGCAGCGCAGCGTGGTGCTGGTGGGGCAGGATGGGCGCGTGCTGTTCGCCAAGCCGGGCGCGCCGGGCCCGGACGAGAGCCTGGCCGTTCTGTGAACGCCGCGCTCGCCGGCAAGGTGGTTCTGGTGACCGGCGGGGCGCGGCGCGTGGGCCGCGCCATCGTCCAGGCGCTGGCGGCCGATGGCGCCCGGATGGCGGTCCATTCTTACGAATCCGCGGAAGAGGCCAAGGCCCTGGTGGCCGAGCTCCAACGCGCAGGGCGCGCCCCACCGGTCGTGTTCGAGGCGGACCTCCGGGATCCCAAGCAGATCCAGGATCTCGCGGACACGGTGGTGGGACGGTTGGGCCGCCTCGACGTCCTGATCAACTCGGCCGCGGTGCTGCTGCGACAGCCGTTTGGCTCGGTCACGGCTGAGATGTGGGATGCGGTGATGGACCTGAACCTCCGAGCCTACTTCCTGCTGGCACAGGCGGCGGCGCCGGCCCTGCGGGCGGCGCGCGGTAAGATTGTCAACATCTCGGACGTGGCGGCGTTCGAGCCCTGGCCGGCCTACCTGCCGCACTCGATCAGCAAAGCCGGCGTGGAGATGTTGACCCGTGGCCTGGCGCGGATCCTGGCGCCGGAGGTCACGGTGAACGGCATCGCGCCGGGCCCCGTACTCCTGGGCGATGACATTTCCGAGGAGGGCAGGCGTCGGCTGTTGGAGACGATTCCCCTGCAGCACTTCGGGACGCCCGAGGACGTCATCCGGGCGATCCGTTACTTCCTGGCCTCGGATTACGTCACCGGCACCACGGTCGTGGTGGACGGCGGCCAGCTGGCTCGCAACCGCACCGAAGCGGTCCAATCCGGCGGTTATGTTTCGTCAACCTGAAAAACGCCCCGAACGGCGCGTGCGACCGGACCCCATTGATCGGCCGGCCTGGGTGCGTCGCGCGGTGGAGCTGTTCAATCAAGGGAAGTTCTGGGACGCGCACGAGGCGCTGGAGCAGATCTGGCGGTCCGTGCCGGATGAAGGCGAAGCCAGGGTGTTGCAAGGATTGATTCAGGCCGCCGCCGCCTTGTTTCACCGCGATCGCGGGAACTCTCACGGGGTGCGCGTTGTTGGAGAGGCGGCGCTGGACAAGCTTGCCGGGCCGCAGCACGAGGCGGTGGAGTTCGATACCGAGCGGCTGCGCGCCGACCTGGCGTTGGCGCTGCTGCAGGCCGGCCCCGCGCCCCAACTGCGACTGAGGACACAGTGATGGTCGAGACCAACGGCCGGTACGACGTGATCATCGTGGGCGGAGGGCCCGCGGGCCTGTGCGCCGCGATGTACGCCGGACGCGGCATGCTGAAGACCCTGCTCATCGAGCGGGGGCTGCCGGGCGGGGAGCTGCTGAACACCGAGGTGATCGAGGACTATATCGGCTTCGAGCACATCCTGGGGCGGGACCTGGCGGAGAAGATGGCCAAGCACGCCCGGAAGTTCGGCGCCGAATTCGTGACGGACACCGTATCCACGGTAGAGCGCGAGCCGGACGGCGGGTTCGCGGTGCGCACCGAGCTGGAGAAGACCTACCGCGCGCCGGCGGTCATCGTGACGGCCGGGGGAACCCCCACCAAGCTCGGTGTGCCCGGCGAACAGGAGTACGCCGGGCGCGGCGTGTCCTATTGCGCGGTGTGCGACGGCGCGTTCTTCAAGGGCGAGGTGTTGGCCGTGGTGGGCGGCGGAGACGCGGCGGTCGAGGAAGCCGACTACCTCACTCGCTACGCGGCCAAGGTCTACATCGTGCACCGCCGCGATCAGCTGAGGGCGTCGGCCATTCTCCAGGAGCGGGCGCGAAACAACCCCAAGATCGAATTCGTGTGGAACAAGGTCGTGGAGGAGATCGAGGGCGAACCCCGGGGCGTTACCCAGCTCAAGCTCCGTGACACCGTGACCCGGGCCGTCTCGAAGCTCCTAGTGGGCGGAGTCTTCGTGTTCGTCGGTTTCCGGCCCAACACCGGCATCATCAAGGAGCACTTCCAGCACGACGCCCAGGGCTACATCGTGACCGACACCAACATGATGACCTCGATTCCGGGCCTGTTCGCGGCTGGCGACGTCCGGGTGCAGCTCACCCGCCAGATCACCACCGCCGTGGGCGACGCCACTACCGCCGCGATCGCCGTGGAGAAGTACCTCGCCGAGCGCCGGGAGCAGGCGGCCGTTGGCGCGTCTTGACGTCATCACTCTGACCAACGGCGCGTTCGCGCAGAACTGCTACATCTTGGTGGACCGCGACGCGCGTGACGCGGTCATCGTAGATCCTGGTGAAGACGCCGACCTGTTTCTCCGTCGCGTCGCCACGGAGCGCGTCACCCTCAAGGCGGTATGGCTTACCCACAGTCACGCCGACCACATCCTCGGCGTCGCCCGGGTGGTTGAGGCCGCCGGGGTTCCGGTCTACCTGCATCCTGACGACCGGCCGTTGTACGACGCATTGCCGCAGCAGGCCGCCTGGCTGGGGCTCACGCCGTCGGTACCGCCTCCGCCGGACCAGGCGCTCGCTCATGGGATGCAGCTCCACCTCGGCGGGTTGGCCTTCGAAGTCCGCCACGTGCCGGGGCATTCGCCGGGGCACGTGGCGTTCGTGGGCCACGGCGTGGCCATCGTGGGTGACGCCTTGTTCGCGGGGTCCATTGGCCGCACCGATCTTCCCGGCGGGGATGCCGCGACGTTGCTCACCAGCATCCGGGACCAGCTGCTCACGCTTCCGGACGCGACCATTGTGTACCCCGGCCACGGACCGGCGACCACCATCGGCCAGGAGGGTCGTGGCAATCCGTTTTTGACGGGAGCCGTGCGTCTTGTCTAAGGGCCGTGGACGGAGTCGGCGGTCGGGTGCCAGGGCTTCCGGGGGCGCCCGCGGTGCGGGTGGCGGGCGGCCTCGCGGCCGCGCCCAACCGCCCCAGGACCCCGCGACCGACCCTCACCCCGCGCAATGCCAGCGCTGCGGCTTCGCCGTACCTCCCAGACCCTGGGGTTGCAAGAACCCGTGCTCTAATTGCGGTTTCATCTATCCACTGGGCGACTGTTCAGACTAGTTCATGCTAGACTCCTAATCGAGGAACCACGGACCCCTTGAGGACGGGTGGACCAATGTCCGAGACCCGAAGCGAACGCGATCCCCTTGGTGAGCTGGCCGTACCGGCCCGGGCGCTATACGGCGTGCAGACCGAACGGGCACGCCAGAACTTCCCCATTTCCGGTCTGCACCCGCTCGCCGCCTTTGTGGACGCCATGATCTGGATCAAGAAGGCGGCGGCACTCACGCACAAGGAGACCAAGCGGCTGGACGCGAAGCTCGCCGACGCGATCATCCGGGCGGCCGACGAGGTGCTGCAGGGGCAGCATCGGGACCAATTCGTGGTGGATCCCTACCAGGCGGGCGCCGGCACCAGCCACAACATGAACGCGAACGAGGTGCTCGCGAACCGCGCCAACGAGATGCTTGGGGGAAAGCGCGGCGAGTACAAGCCGGTGCATCCCAACGATCACGTGAACATGGCGCAGAGCACCAACGACACCATTCCCACGGCCATTCGTCTCGGGGCACTGGCGATGGTCCCCAAGGTGGACGCGGCGCTCTCGCGGCTGGCGTCGGCGTTCTTGGCGAAGGGACGGGAATTCGACGGGATCGTCAAATCGGGGCGCACCCACCTGCAGGACGCCACGCCCATCCGGCTGGGCCAGGAGTTTGCCGCCTACGGTCACACGGTGGAGCGGCATCTCGAGCGGATCCGGCGCGCGGCGGACGACCTGAGAGACCTGGGGATCGGCGGCACGGCGGTGGGGACGGGGCTTAACGCCGAGCCGCGCTACCCGGAGCTGATGGTCAAGCACCTGAACGCCATGACCGGGTTCCAGCTCCGCGTCGGCGCAGACCGCGTCCAGCTGATGCAGTCCATGGGGGATGCGGCGGCCTTCAGCTCGGCCCTCCGCACCTTCGTCCTGGACCTCAACAAGATCGCCAACGATCTCCGCCTGCTGGCGTCCGGTCCGAGGACGGGACTGAACGAAGTTCTCCTGCCGGCCGTGCAGCCCGGCTCGAGCATCATGCCCGGGAAGGTCAACCCGAGCATTGCCGAGATGGTCAACATGGTGTGCTACCAGGTCATCGGCAACGACCTCACCATCGCGGCCGCGGCCGAAGCCGGCCAGCTCGAGTTGAACGTCATGATGCCCGTGATCGCGCACAACCTGATGTTCAGCATGGAAATCCTGTCCAACGCGTGCGCGGTGTTGGCCGAGCGGTGCGTGGAAGGCATCGTGGCGAACGCGGAACAGTGCGCGCATTGGCTGGAGCGCAGTCCGGCGTTGGTGACGGCGCTGGCGCCAAAGATCGGATACGCCGAGGCGGCGAAGCTGGCGAAGGAGGCGGTGGCCAAGAACGTCACCGTCCGCCAGCTGGTGATGGATAAAGGGATCTTAAAAGGAAAAGAGCTTGACGAAGTGCTCGATCTCGTCGCCATGACGGAGATCGGCGTGCCGGGCGCGCGGCGTGCTTGATTTCGTAGCGGGCGACCCGGATATTGCGCCCAACGGGAGGTAGTCGTGCGGGTAACCACCTGGGCAGAATACGGATTGATCGTGGCGGCGCACCTGGCGCGGCGGGGTTCCGAGACGCCCGTGCCGGCGCGTGAGCTGGCGGGGCAGGAAGGATTGCCGGCGGACTACGTGGAGCAGATTCTGCTGAAGCTCCGGCGAGCCGGCATTGTGCGCAGCGCGCGCGGGGCGCGTGGAGGGTACACGCTCGCCCGCGCGCCGGAGGCGGTGTCGGTGCGGGATGTGATTGAGGCCGCCGAGCGCCGCACCTTCCAGGTCAACTGCGACACCCATCAGGTCCACGCCAACCGCTGCGCTCCGGACGCCGACTGCGCCATCCGGCCGGTGTGGCGCGCGCTGCAAGTTCGGATCGACCAGCTGCTGGACAGCGTGTCGCTGGCCGACCTGGCGCGGGGCGAAGCCGCCGTCGAAGAGCTGGTGAGCCAATCCGTCTGACGTGGCGCCGTAGGTTGCGTCGCGTCGTTCTGTGAACAATGGCGACCAAACCACTCGGAATTCCCACCGACCTCACGCACGAGGAAGCGGTCCGCTACTCGCGGCACTTGTTGCTGCCGGAAGTGGGACCGGACGGCCAGGCGCGACTGCGAGCGGCGCGGATCCTGGTGATCGGGGCCGGAGGACTGGGATCGCCGGCCGCCCTGTATCTCGCCGCCGCGGGCGTGGGCACGTTGGGCCTGGTGGACTCGGACGCGGTGGACCTCAGCAATCTCCAGCGCCAGATCCTGCACGGCACGTCCGGTGTGGGTCGATCCAAGCTGGAATCCGCCGCGGCCCGCCTCAAGGATCTGAACCCGCACGTGCGGGTCGAGACCTTCGAGGCTCGCCTCACTTCCGCCAATGGAATCGAGATCCTGCGGGATTTCGACGTGATCCTGGACGGCAGCGACAACTTCCCCACGCGGTACCTGGTCAACGACGCCTGCGTGTTGCTGGGCAAGCCCAACGTCTACGGCGCCGTCTTCCGGTTCGAGGGACAGGCGTCGGTGTTCCATGCGGCCGCCGGGCCCTGCTACCGCTGCCTCTACCCGGAGCCGCCGCCGCCGGGGCTGGTGCCCTCGTGCGCCGAGGGGGGCGTCCTGGGAGTGTTACCCGGCATCGTGGGCTCGCTGCAGGCGCTCGAGGCGCTCAAGCTGGTTCTGGGCGTCGGCGAGTCGTTGGTCGGGCGATTGGTGTTGGTAGATGGTCTCACGCTCCGGTTCCGGGAGCTGGCCCTGCGGAAGGACCCCGCGTGCCCGGTCTGCGGGGAACACCCGACGGTGCGCAAGCTGATTGACTACGAGGCTTTTTGTGGGTTAGGGGCGACCAATGCCATGACCGAGGCCGAAATCACGCCCCCCGAGCTGGCGGCACGGCTCAAAGGGGACGACATCACGCTGTTGGACGTCCGGGAGCCCTTCGAGCTGGATATCTGTGCGCTGGACGGGGCGCTTCACATCCCGCTGCGCGAATTGCCTCGCCGGCTGGGAGAGCTGGACCCGGGCCGGGAGATCGTGACCCTGTGTCACCGCGGGAACCGCTCGCTCCAGGCGCGAGACATTCTGAAGGGAGCGGGCTTCGGCCAGGTGCGAAGCCTGCGGGGTGGGGTGGATGCGTGGGCGGTGGAGATCGATCCGGGGATGAGCAGGTACTAGTCCGGAATCCGAACGATGCCGAAGGGGGGATTCGAACCCCCACGGGCTATTGCCCACTGCGCCCTGAACGCAGCGCGTCTACCAGTTCCACCACTTCGGCCCATGGCCCGCTTCAGCGGGCTGCGAATACTCGCATCCCCTGAGCGGCCCGTCAACCCGGTTCCTTGACCGCTCGGAAATGATTACCTATCTTGCACTTAGCTCATGTCTGCCCAACGTCGGCCGGGTGAGTCCGGCACCATCGTGGCCCGGAACCCCAAGGCCCGCCATGACTACCACATATTAGAAACGTGGGAGGCTGGCCTGGTGCTAACCGGGAGCGAAATCAAGTCTGTGCGGAATCGAAAGGTGAGCCTGAAAGAGGCGTTCGGAACGGTCCGGAATGGTGAGGTGTGGCTCGAGAGTATGCACATCACGCCCTACCAGTTCTCCGGCTATTCGCCCCAGGACCCGGTGCGCCGCCGGAAGCTGCTGTTGCACAAGCGGGAGGTCCGGCGCCTCATCGGCGCCGTGGAACAGAAGGGGCTCACGCTGGTCGCGCTGGACCTCCACCTGTCCGACGGCCGGGCCAAGGTGACGTTGGCGCTGGCGCGGGGTAAGAAGCTTCATGACCGCCGAGAGGACCTCAAGCGTCGCGATGCCGAGCGTGAGCTGGCGCGTGAGATGAGCCCCCGCCGATGACGCTGTCGCTGCTGCTGTTGGTGATGGCCGGCGGCGTGGATCCGGGCCGGCCGGCGGGTTCGGTCGCTCCGTCCACGCTCACCGTCGCGACCGCACGCGGCGAGGCCCTGGTGCCCGTACTGTCGGATCGCGGGCATCCGGCGGTGGAGGCCGCGCGGCTGGCACAGCTGCTGCCCCTTCAGCTGGAAACCAGTTCCGGCTGGGCGGTGGTCACCTTCGGCGGCCAGCGCTTCCGGTTCCTGCTCGATGCGGCCCTTTTCTTGGACGGCGATCTGGCAGTACCCCTGGTTGGCGGCGCCTATGTGCGGCGGGACACGGTGTACCTGCCGCTGCAGTGGCTGACCGACTACGTGCCCCGAGTGTTCAGCGAGGCGTACCGATACGACCCGCTGGCCTTCCGCTTTGAGGAAACCCACCTGGCCCCCGTGATCCGGACGGTGCCCCAGGCCCCGGCGATCGCGCCCCGCGCGGCGCTCCCGCGGCCCGCGCTGCCGCCCGGGAGTCCGCTCAGCGCGGTGCATACGGTGGTGGTCGATGCCGGTCACGGAGGACGGGACCCCGGGAATCCGGGTCTGGCGTTCCCGCGCGGCGTACGCGAGAAAGACGTGACGCTCGCGCTCAGCAAGGTGCTCAAGGAAGAGCTGGAGCGCCGTGGCGTTCGGGTGCTGCTCACCCGTACGGCGGATGTGCTCATTGACCTCCAGGAACGTGCGCGCGTGTGCGCCGGCCAATGCGACCTGTTCGTGAGCGTGCACGTCAACAGCGTTCCGCGGCGCGGCGGTTACCAGCAGGCCGCCGGGTTCGAGACCTACTTCTTGAACGAGGCTCGGACCGCCGAGGCCCAGCGGGTCGCCGCCATGGAGAACGAGGCCCTGCGGTATGACACGGGGTACGATGCCAGCCGCGACAACCGCTTCGCGTTCATCCTCAAGGACCTCCAGACCAACGAGTACCTGCGGGAATCGGCGGCGTTGGCCGAGGCGGTACAGCAGCAAGGGGCGCGGGTGCATCCCGGCGGCAACCGCGGTGTGTCCCAGGCGCGCTTCATCGTCCTGAGCACCGCCATGCGCCCGGCCATCCTGGTCGAAACCGGCTTCAGTACCAATGCGGCCGATGCGCGGTTCCTCACGTCAGCCGAGGGCCAGCGCCGGTTGGCGCAGGCCATCGCGGATGGGATCGTGGCGTACCTGGTGCAATACGAGCGTAAGATCGACATCTCCAACCCCCAATGACCGCGGTGGGCACCGCGTCGCCCATCGCCGTCTTCGGTACCACCTTTCAAAATCCCATTCT
>Ga0214473_10011424_pt1 | contig 10422 bp, 12 predicted proteins | sample RVTome_7_FD_203509 | JGI IMG/M metagenome (GOLD analysis project Ga0214473, IMG submission 203509) | Soil microbial communities from uranium-contaminated site in the Upper Colorado River Basin, Wyoming, United States - RVT98D197 | ecosystem: Environmental > Terrestrial > Soil > Contaminated >... | reverse complement strand
CGCGACAAGGTCGTGGTCGCCTATGCCTACGACAAGGTCAACCGCGTCGAGATCGAGAGCGCCCGCGGCGCCGTCACCCTCGCGAAGGACGGGAACGCCTGGAGGATCACCGCCCCCGAGCCGTGGAAGGCCGACGGCGGCGCCGTCTCCAACCTGCTGTGGACGCTCCGAGACCTGCGCGCCTCCGGCTTCCTCGCCGAGGGCGCCGGCGAGGTCTCCCGCTATCTCTCCAGGCCAGACGTCACCGTCCGGATCTGGGAGGAAGGGGCGAAGGCGCCGAAGACCCTCCTGGTCAAGGCTTCCTCCGAGAGGCGGGGCGGCGCTCCGGCGGCCGTCGCCGCCGTGGAAGGCCAGGGGCCCGTCACCCTGGTCGAGGGCAAGGCCGTGGACGACCTCTCGCGGACGGCGATGGATCTCCGCGACCGATCGGTCTTCCCGGCCTTCGAGATGAACGACGTCAAGCGCGCGCGCGTCACCGCGGCGGGCAAGCTCCTCGTCGTCGAGCGCAGCGGAGAGAACCAGTGGAAGGTGATGGAGCCCTCGCGGGGACCCGCGAAGGAGCCGGGGGTCGCCAACCTGCTCCTCTCCCTGAAGTCGCTCCGCTGGAAGGAGATCGCCTCCGCGAAGGGCGACGCCGCCGCGCGCTATGGCCTCGACCATCCCGGGATCGAGGTGAGCCTTTACAAGGCCGACGGCGCCGAGGTCGGCACGCTCCTCGTCGGAAAGCAGGAGGGAGAGCTGACCTATGTCCGGCTCAAGACCGGCCCCGCCATCTATGCCGTCGAGAGCAAGCTCGTCGCCGACCTCCGCAAGGCCCCATCCGACATTCCGGGCTAACCCGCGCCCCACGCCCTCGTACGGAGGTGAGGCCGGTCCCGCCGGCGGTTCCCCGGGGGGTGTAGAATACGCCTGCCGCGGCTGCCGTCGCATCCGTAGGTCGATGGGAGCGGGGAGGGGCAAGTGAACCGACACAGCCGATCCAGTGCGCTCGCAACCGCCGTCACCGTCATCCTGGCGACGCTGGGGTTGCTGTCCGAGCCGGCCGCCGCGGGGAGCGAGTCGCCCGCGCCTGCAAGGCGTCTCGTCCGCACCCACGATGGGGGCGTGATCCGGGCGGGCAATACGCTCACCGTCCAGCCGCGAGGCCGGGTCGTCGTCCCACCGGGCAATGTCGTCATCGGCGCGCCCCAGCCGCCGTCGCACAACTTCGGGCCGTCCTATCCCTTCGGCTACAACTACAAGGGGCAGTCGGCCGTGCTGTACGGCTCGCCCGCTCACGTGGCGCCTCGCTTCATCCCGGGACACTGGGGCCGGCGCTGGGTGCCGCAGTACTACGCCTATGAGGTCTGGGTGCCCGGCTCCTATGCCGACGACGGCGGCTGGGTGGACGGGTACTACGAATCGCGGACCGCTCAGTCGGGAGGCTACTACCAGCAGGTCTGGGAGGACGGCTACTGGGCCCGGTGATGGCAGGATATGAGCGATAGCCCGTATCTCAAGCAGATGGAGCTGGGGCCGATGCAGAACTTCGTCTATCTCATCGGCGATCCCCAGACGCGCGACTGTGTCGTGGTCGATCCCGCCTGGGACATCGACGCGATCCTCGATACCGTGGCCCGGGACGGCATGAAGCTGGGCGGCGTGCTCGTCACCCACACCCATCAAGACCACGTGGGTGGCCATCTCTTCGGCTTCGACATTCCCGGGGTCGAGGAGCTGCTCGGGCGCGTGTCCGCCAAGGTCTACGTCCACAAGGCGGAGCGGGAGTTCCTCAAGGGATTCGGCTCCGACCTCGTCAAGGTCGACGGCGGCGACACCGTCCAGGTGGGCCGGATGACGCTGAGCTTCATCCACACGCCCGGGCATACGCCCGGCTCCCAGTGCTTCCTCGTGGACGGCAGGCTCGTCTCGGGCGACACGCTCTTCATCCGCTCGTGCGGGCGGACCGATCTGCCCGGCAGCGATCCCAAGGAGATGTATGAGTCGCTGACCCGGCGCCTCGGCGCCCTTCCCGAGGCGACCGTCGTATTACCCGGCCACAACTACGGCGGAACCTCCACCACGATCGGCGAGGAGAAGCGCCAGAACCCGATGATGCGCTTCTCCTCGATGAGCGACTTCTTGCGCGCGATGGGGGGCAGCCCCCGGCCGGCCTGACCTAGCGATCGCTAGATCGCGGTGGCTCCGCCGTCCACGAAGAGTACCTGGCCCGTGATGAACTCGGGGCAGGTGGCGAAGAAACGCACCGCCTCCGCGACGTCCGCGGGCTCTCCGTGCCGCCCCATGGGGACTCGCGCGGCGAGCCCCTTGCCGGGCTCGGGGAGCAAGCCCTCGGGCAGCAGCACCACGCCCGGGCCCACGGCGTTGACCTGGATGCCCGGCGCGAGAGCCGCCGCCAGCCCCTTCGTGAGCATCACGATCCCCGCCTTGGAGATGCCGTACGGGATATAGCCGGGCCAGGCTCGCGTGGCGCCGACGTCGGCGATATTGATGATGCGCCCGCCCCGCCGCCGCATGAACCGCGCGGCCGCCTGGGCGCAGAAGAACGCGCCCTTCACGTTGACGGCGATGATCCGGTCGAACTGGGCGGGCGTGGTGGCGGCAAACGGCGTGCGGAAGAAGACCGCCGCGTTATTGACGAGGATGTCCAGCCGCCCGAGCCGCCGCACCGTCTCCGCCACGAGCCGCCGGGCGTCGGCGGGCTTGCCGATGTCCGCGCCGATGGCGACGGCGCGCGCCCCCAGCGCGCGCAGCTCGCCGACGGTGATCCGGGCCTCGGCGGCGGAGCGCCGGTAGCCGATGGCGATGTCGGCGCCCGCGCCGGCGAGCGTGAGGGCGATCGCGCGCCCCACGCGCACGGCGCCGCCCGTCACGAGCGCCACCTTGCCGGTCAGTTCCTTGACTTGCCTGTGGCCGTGTGGTCTCATCTGGCCGCTATGCCGGTGTGGCTGCGCAATTGGCTCAAGGTTCGCTTCATCACCGGCTTCTTCGTCACCGTTCCCGCCATCGCCACCTCGTGGCTCCTGTACGTCTTCTGGGACGCGATCGACGACTTCTTCTCACCCGGCTACCAGCACCTGTTCGGCCGCCGCATCCCCGGCCTGGGCTTCCTGACCGGTGTCGCCCTCATCCTGTTCATCGGCACCGTCGCCACGAACGTCGTCGGCCGTCGGGTCATCGCGCTGGTGGAGCGCCTCTTCGCCCATGTCCCGATCTTCCGGAGCATCTACCCGTCGGTGAAACAGCTCCTCGAGTCTTTCTCGCCCGAGAAGCGGAACTCGTTCAAGTCCGTCGTCCTCGCCGAGCATCCGCGCAAGGGCGAGTTCGTCTTCGGCTTCGTCACCGCCGAGGTGCTGCTGGAGGGCGCCGAGGGCAAGCGTCAGATGGTCACCGTCTTCGTCCCCACCAATAACCTCTACCTGGGTGACGTCATCGTGCTCCCGCGCGACGACGTGTTGCCGACGGGGCTGACGGTGGAGGAGGGGATCCGCATCATCCTGTCCGCCGGCACCGCGACACCGGCGCGCCTGCCGCGCGAGCGCGCCTGATTCACGCGGGCACCCAGCCGCGCGCCCAGCCACGGACGGCCTCCCCCATCGGGAAGAGCTTGCCGAAGAAGAAATGGTCGGCGCCCTCGATGCGCGCCGCCGCTGCCCCGGGGAGCCGGCTCGCGAGCCCATCGAAGTCCGGCAGCGGGCAGTACGGGTCCTGGGTACCGGCGACGAGGAGCAGTGCGAGCGGGCCGGGATCGAAGGCGGCCAGATCGAACATGGCGAGCGGGGGCGCGATGAGGCAGAGGGCAGACAGCGCTTCCGGCGCTGCCACGCGGCTCGACACCCAGGCGCCGAACGAGTAGCCGGCCAGCCCGAGCGGCCTGCCCGCGGGAAGGCGGGAGCGGAGAGCGGCGAGGGCCGCCCGGACATCATCCTGCTCGCCCTCGCCGCGGTCGTGGGCGCCGGTGGAGGCTCCGACCCCCCGGAAGTTGAAGCGGAGGGTGGCCAGCCCCGATTCCCGGGCCACCTCGGCCGCCCGAAGGACCACGGGGTTGTCCATGTCCCCGCCATAGAGGGGATGGGGGTGGCAGATGACCAGGCCCCCTCTGGGGGCCTCAGCCGAGCCCACGCGCCCCTCGAGCGTCGGTCCAGTTCCCACGTCGATGACCACGCGCTCCTCCACTCTGTCGAACCTCGCTTTCTCGGACCCGATTCCCCCGCCGGCGGCCGCGGAGGGAGGGAATATACCAGGACGGGCGGCCGTCTCACGATTCGGGTATTCTACAACCATGCTGAGCCTTGGCTGCCTCTGGAATCGCTCTCGGCTGGAGGGCTATGTGGACGGAGCCCTCGGCCATCGCAATTCCAGGCGGGTCGAGGCCCACCTCGGGTACTGTCCCCGCTGCCTGGCTCGGGTCGAGACCTTCCGCCGGTTCCGGGCGCTGGTCCAGGCCGCGTCGTCGGACCCCGGAGAGCCCGACTGGCCCGGTTTCTGGCCGGTCGTCCATGCGCGCATCCTTCGGGAGCGGCCGAAGGCGATGCGCGATTCCTGGTGGATGCCTCTCTGGAGTCCATTTTGGGGGCACCCGCGGGTCGCGTTGGGAGGCGTTCTGGCGGCTGGGCTGATCCTGACCGTGTCGCTCTGGCCCGCGAGCGACAACCAGGGCTCGCTGGCCTGGGCGGGGCCCGTGGTCGTCCAGGCCGTGAGCACGCCCGATCCCGACCGGAGCGTCATGGTCTACTCGAGTCCGGATCAAGCGCTGACGGTGATCTGGCTCTTCAGCGCGGACGTCTCGACCGACGAGTCCTAGCCCGACTTCCGCCTACTGCTTCAGTTTCTTCAGCTTCCGCCTACTGCTTCAGCGCTGCCAACCGTTCCCTCGCGAGAGGCGCCTCTTCCGACTGCGGGAAGTGATCGATGAGGTACTGGAGCCGTGCCTGCGCCAGTGGTGTCTGCTTGAGCGCGGCGAGCGCCAGGGCCTCCTTGTAGAGTGCGGTCGGCACCTTGGCGCCCCGGGGATACGTCACGATGACCTTGCGGAACTCCTGAACCGCCTGCTCGAACGTCCGCCTGGCCTTGTCGGCCTGTCCCTCGGCGGCGGCGGCGGTCGCCAGGCTGTAGTACGACTCGCCGATCCCGTACTGGGCGGTGTCGGCGAGCGGTGAGTCCGGGAAACGGCGGAGGAATTCCTGGAACTCCGAGATCGCGAGCAGGTACCGGCCACGGCTGAAGTCGAGATAGGCGGCCTGGTAGCTCTCCTCCCCGGCACCGGCTCCCGAGGGCGGCCGGGCCGGCGGCGCTGGGACGACGCGCACCGTCGACGGCGGCGGGGCCGGTGCCGGCACCGGGGGAGTTGCGGGTGCGGGCGGAGCGCTCGGGGGCGCTGCCGGCGGCGGGGAAGGCGCGCGCACGGGTGGTGTCGCCGGGCCGCCCTGGGATGACTGGCGGCTCAGGCCATCGAGCCGCCGGGAGACATTGTCCAGCCGGGCCGAGACGCGGCCCAGCTCCGAGGACATCGCCTCGAGCCGGGCGGAGATCGAGCTGAGCTGCCTTCCTGTGTCGGTCGACTGCTCCCGGGTGCGCCGGTCCATCTGGGCGATGGCCTCGGCCTCGCCCCGTTCCCGGCGAGCGGAGAGCTTGAGCACGTCGACGTCCTGCCGGAGCTGAGCGACGTCCTCATGGAGGGCGTCGCCCATGAGGTCGGCGCAGCCCGAGACGAGCAGGAGGCTTCCGAGAAGGAGTGAGACGGCGAAGGGGAGCCCGAGGCTCCCCTTCGCTCGACGCCACTTCACCATCGCGACCCGGAGTGCGGCGCTACTGGGCCTTCACGAGATGATGGGCCCGGCGGTTCCTCGCCCAGCAGGCCTCGGTCTTGTCGGTGCACATCGGGCGTTCCTTCCCGTAGGAGATGATCGTGATCCGGTTGGTTGCCACGCCCTGGGCGACGAGGTACGTCATCGTGGACTTGGCTCGGCGCTCGCCGAGAGCGAGGTTGTACTCGGCGGTGCCCCGCTCGTCGCAATGGCCCTCGATCAGGACGAGGTTCCGGGCATTCGCCTTCAGCCAGGTGGCATTGGCGTCGAGGATCTTCGCGTCTCCCGGCCGGATATTGTACTTGTCGAAATCGAACTGGATGTCCCTGAGGTTGGCACTGGCCATGAACTCGCTCGGCTTCGGAGGCGTGGCGCTCGGCGCGGGAGCGGGCGTCGCGGGGGTCATGGTCCCCGGAGCGGGCGTCGCAGGCGTCGACGGCGGGCTCACCATGCTCGGCGCGGTCGGTGCGCTCGGGGTGCTCGGCGCGGCGGACGCCGGCGGCGCGGGCGCAGAGGCCACCGACGTGGCCGGTCGCTTCGGACATCCCACGAGGAAGACGGTGAGAGCGAGCAGAGGAACCACGAGCAGCACACTTCCCCGTTGACGTGCCATGATGTCAGATCCTCCTTTGTGAGCCGCCGGTGAGCTCGTTCGCGTCGCCCGAGCCAATCCTATCACGGAAGGCGGGGAGACCAAGCGCCACTTGTCGTTTCACCGGGGCCCTTCGTGAGTAGCTGCTGCTCCGAGCCGTCGGCCAGCATGGTGAAGAGCTGAAAGGCGCCGATCCGGCTCGACTGGAAGACCAGGTGCCGGCCATCGGGTGACCACGACGCGCTCTCGTTGCTGCCCGGGCCGGCCGTGAGCCGCCGCAGGTTCGAGCCGTCGGGATTCACCGCCCAGATGTCGTGATTGCCCTGGCGGGACGTGAAGGCGATGCCGTCCCCTTTCGGAGACCAGCGCGGCTGCGTATTGAACCCGGCCTGCGTCAGCCGACGCACATTGGCGCCCTCGGCGTCCATCACGAAGACGTGGGCGGGGCCCGCGCGGTCGGAGACGAAGGCCATCTCGCGGCCGGTCGGCGACCAGCTCGGCTCCGTGTCGATGGCGGCATTGCTCGTGAGCCGCCGGAGGGCCCCCGTCGCGACGGTGAGGAGGTAGATCTCGGAGTTGCCGTCCTTGGACAGGGTGAGCGCGACCGCCTTGCCGTCGGGGCTCCACGCCGGCGAGCTATTGATGCCGCTATAGCCGGCAAGGAGCTGGATCGGCCGTTTCTCGAAGGCGAAGAGCCGGTAGAGATAGGGGTAGCCGCCCATGTAGGAGGTGAAGGCGATGGAGCGGGTGTCGGGGCTCCAGGCGGGCGAGAGGTTGATGGACTGGGTGGAGGTCATCTTGACCGCCCCCACCCCGTCGTAATCCATCACGTAGACCTCCTTACCTCCGCCGCCGACGGACGTGTAGGCGATCTTGGTGTCGGCGATGCCGAGCTCTCCCGTGAACTGCAAGACGACCTCGTCGGCCATCTTGTGCGCGAGCCGCCGCGCCTGGGCGGCCGGCATCTCGACCTTCTTCGCGGAGATCAGCCGCTGCTCCGGCGAGGTCAGGTCGTACAGGCGCATCTCCGCCTCCACCCGATCGCCGCGGATGGTGATCAAGCCGTGGAGCGCGGCATGGGCGCCGGACGCCGCGAAGCTGGCCCAGGCCTCGCGCACGGCCGCGGGGTTATTGACGGGGAGCGCGGGCATGCCGGCGCCGACATTGAAGAGCGCCGAGTAGTTGAGGTCGTTGCCGAGGACCTCGGGCACGCGCTTGACGAGCGTCTGGGGATCGGCGCCCGCCGCCAGCGTGAAGTCCGGGATGGCGATATTGAGCTTCTTCGCCCCGCTGGCGATGACGTTCAGCAGGACGTCGGCCGCCTGCGGCCGGGCCGGCGTCGGCGAGGAGAGCATCCCTGCCGCGGCCACGACGAGCGCGGCGGCGGTCACGGCGAGGAAGGCGCGGGCGGGACGCGCGCTCATCCGCGCTCGCGCGCGAGGTCGAAGCGGAAGATGACCTTCAGCGAGGCCTTCGACCAGTCCTGGGGGAGAGGGGGGAAGGGGCTCGCCTCGACGACGGCGCGGAGCGCGGCCTGGTCGTAGAGCGGGTTGCCCGAGCTCTGCTCGATCCGCGGCGGCCGGACGGATCCGTCGCGCTCGATCTCGACGAGGACGAGCGGCTTCTGCTCGGGCTCGTTGATCCGGTTCTGGCGCTGCCATTGCCCCTGGACCTTCTGGAGGATCTGGCGGAGGTACCACGCGTGCGGGAAATCGGAAGCGTCCAGGGAGAGGGCACCCACGCCCGCCGGCGAGCCGGTGGGCTGGCCCATCGTGGCGCTCGGCGCCGGGCGGCTCTCGACCGGCTTGTCGACCTTCTCCGGCCGCGCCGTCGGCGCCGTGCGGGCCAGCCGGGGCGCCCCGAGCGGCGGCAGCTCCTTCTCCCCCGCGCGCGTCTGCGCCGGGCGCGAGGGCAGGCGGGGGGCCGACCACGACGGCTCCGGCAGCCGCGCGGGCGCGGGGGCGGTGGTCTCGCGCGGCGGCGGCTCGGGAGCGGGCGCACGCGACGGGGGCGCCGGCGCGGGGGCGCGCACCGGCAGGCTGGGTGCAGGCGGCGCGCTGGCCACCCCCACGGCCGCCACGGCGGGGACGAGGTTCACGACGTACACCTTCGGGCGATTCCACGAGCCCCACATGAGCACGCCCGCCAGGATCACGAAGAAGAGCACGTGACCGATCGCGGAGACGCCGATGGCGGCCATCGGCAGGCGCGCCTCGCCCGGCGCCGGCCGGTGCAGGGCTGCCGGCGGGCGGCGGCGCGGGGACCGATCGAGCCGGGGGCGCGCAGGGAGTCTCCCGGCGACGCTGGCCGACATCATCGCGCCCGCGAGGGCTCCGTCACCATCCCGAGCTTCTCGATGCCCGAGCGGCGCACGCGATCCATGGTCTCCACGACGAAGCCGTACTGCAGGGCCTGGTCCGCTCTCAGATAGATCGTCTTGTCCTGCCGGTTCTTGAAGAGGTCCCGCAGGTGCTGCTCGAGGGTGGCGAGCGGGACGGGCTTGTCGTTGAGGTAGATGGTCTGCTCCTTGGTCAGCGTCAGCACCATCCGTTCCTCGACAGCAGTCGGCTTGCCCGCCGTCTTCGGCAGGTTGACGTCGATGCCCCGGTACATGAGCGGCGCCGTCAGCATGAAGATCAGCAGGAGGACCAGCGTCACGTCCACGAGAGGGATGATGTTGATCTCGGCGAGGGTGCCGCCGATCCGCCGGCTCGAGCTCCCGCTTTCGAAGGAGTCGACCTTGATGGCCATGCCTAGGGGATGCGCGCCGGCTTCGGCGTCGGCCGCGTGAACATGTTGAGCAGGTCCAGGCTGAAGCCCTCCATCTCCGACGCCCAGTACTTGACCCGGTTCACGTAGAAGTTGTAACCCATGACGGCGGGGATGGCGGCGCCGAGCCCCGCGGCGGTGGCGATCAGCGCCTCGGAGATGCCGGGCGCCACCACGGCCAGGTTCGCCGAGCCCTGCGCGCCGATGTTCTGGAAGGAGGTCATGATGCCCCACACCGTGCCGAACAGGCCGATGAAGGGCGCGGAGCTGGCCGTCGTCGCGAGGAAGGGGAGGTAGCGCTCCATCCGCTCGATCTCGGTCCCGGCCGCCCGCCGCATCGCGCGGTTGACCGCGTCGAGGCGCTCGGGCCCGATCCCGTCCTCGCCGTCCTCGAGGACGCGGTCGAGCATCTCGGCTCCCCCGAGGGCGCCCGCCACCTCTTGCCCGCCCGCCAGATAGAGCTGGGCGAGGGGGCTCTCACGGTGCTTCTTGGCGGCGGCGTAGACGAGCGAGAAGCGCCGCATTTCCCGGAACACGCGGACGAAGCGCAGCGACTCCCGCCGGATCTTCCGGAATTCCCACCACTTCTCCACGATGAGGGCCCAGCAGATGATCGAGAATAATCCGAGCACGATGAGGACGAACTTGGCGACGGGGCCGGCGCTCAGGACGAGATCTGCGATACCGCCGTTCACGCTGGGGCTTCCCGGCACTCGATACTCCTTGTCCTGTGTGATGGTCCGTGGGGAATTTCTTCATCGAATGATACCGACGCCCGCGAAGAGTGTCAATTAATTTGCGTTCAAAATCTGTGATTTATTTGACAGAGCGGCGCTGTCGCCGTATAAGGGGACGGTGATCAAGACGCCCGTCGCATGCGCGCCGCCGCCGTCGGCCCGTCACTGATGTTCCGCTCACCCGGTCCGATCGCGTTCCAGGCCGGCCCCCTCACGCTGCGCTGGTACGGCATCCTGATGGCCGGCGCGATGGCCCTCGGCCTCTGGCTCGCGCACCGGGACGCGCGCCGGCGCGGCCTCGACCCCGAAAGCCTGCTCAAGGCCGCGGAGCTCGCGCTCCTGGGCGGCCTCGTGGGCGCGCGCCTCTACTATGTCGCGTTCAACCTGGACTACTACGCGCGGGTTCCCGCGAAGATCTTCGCGGTCTGGGAAGGCGGTCTCGCGATCCACGGCGGCGTGCTGGGCGGCATCCTGATCGGCGGGGGGTATGCGTGGCTGCGCTCCTTGCCCCTTCCGG
>Ga0214473_10011423_pt1 | contig 10423 bp, 9 predicted proteins | sample RVTome_7_FD_203509 | JGI IMG/M metagenome (GOLD analysis project Ga0214473, IMG submission 203509) | Soil microbial communities from uranium-contaminated site in the Upper Colorado River Basin, Wyoming, United States - RVT98D197 | ecosystem: Environmental > Terrestrial > Soil > Contaminated >... | reverse complement strand
TCAAGGTGGACACCGGTCGTCGCTGCCAGCGCCAGTGACGACGACGAGAACACGAAGGCATCATCATGGTTCGTCCAGTACAGGCACTGGAAGCCGGGTCGGTCAGAAACGATGTGCGTCCGAAGACTCCTTCCGTCATACAGGATGACAACGAACGGTGCGTTCAGCTCAGTTAGGGCACATTCACCTTCATTGAGAAACGCATCGAGAAGATGGTTTGCGAGATCACCGGCTCGGACGTTGTGACATCCGCGAGCCAACGGGTTACCCATGCAGGCAAGCCAGCTGCCTGTGGCGTCGTCTCGGGCGAAGCCTTGACTGCGAGAGTGAGGCAGCCACATCTTGCACGCCATGTGGGTCCCCGACGCCAAGTCCTCAGAACAGAGGCCGTCAAGCATGGCGTTCAAACGTTGCCTCAGCTCCCGGTAGAGTCGGCGGTGATGCTCCTGGATGCCTTGCGGAGCAAAGACCATCGAGAAATGAGCCAAAAGAGTAGACTCCCTCAGTGATCCGGATCAGTGATCGGCAGTCTGAGAATACACGTGAATGCCTGGCGCCATGGACGTGCGCGGGCACACCACGACAGGCAACCTGGGCTGTACGCCCGGGACGACACTGAAGGCCCCGGAGCCCACAACTCCGAGCATGGCATAGAAAAGGCCCTCCGCGCCCAGAAGGCCAGCTGAGGTTATCGCAACTGCCATTCCCACAACCATGCTTCCCACATACCAGCTTGCCGTCTTGAGAACGTCGCCACAGCCACTTCTGAACACTCTTCGTAAGCGTGCCAGAGCGTGCCCGAGGGCCCCCACGAACAAGACCACAGGAAGGCCCCCCCCCCTGCAGGCCATCAGAATGTACTGGTTACAGACGTCCGTGTAACCCCTCATGTCGAGCTCTGGGCCCCATCCAGGATCCTTGAAGCCGTATCCCAGCAGCCAGTACTCCGGCAGTTTTCCCACAGCAACCTCAAGAAGTCGGGCGCGGTACCAGGCGGTCCCACTGCTGAAGGTCACGTAGCCTACGAGGTGGTAGAAATGCCGATTGCTCCCAATCTCTGCGGCAAGGGCTGCCAGCAACACGAGGCAGAGCGCCGGCTTGGCGAGGCTCGGCCTTACACTCAACGCCATCGCCGCACTGGAAGCAACGAGTCCGAGCAAAGGTCCGCTTGACATCGATGAGATGGTACCGGCGAACGCGCTGCCTGTCGCAATGAACCCGATGGTTCGCCATGTCCCGCGCTGCCGGACGAGGAGCAGCATCATCGGAAGCAAGACCACAAAGCAGAACCCAAAGCTAATGCAGCCACCGACGGCCCCGCCAGCCCGATTCAGGCCCCAACGCAACTCCGGGCCCTCGCCGCCAACCGCTCCCCCGGAGAGAAAGGAGAACTGCCCTAGCCCAGCGTACGGAGACCAACCGGCAACTGATTCCACCACCGCCAAGACGGCGACGGGGATGACGACCAGCGACAACCCCTTCGCCAACCTCACGAGATCTTGCTGGTTGTGAATCACAGACCTGGCTATCACGTAGGGTACGATCATGTCGAGGAAAGCGCCCCCCCGGTTCTCCATGACGATTCCCAGGTCAGCGCGAAGAGACAAAGCCACGGCCATCGCCGCGAAGGAGCCGACGAGCAAGACGTCGAGCACTGTCCACCGGGACTTGGCACGCGACCTGTGGTCCAGGAGCACTCGGCAAAGGAGAACGACGACGACGATCCGGTGCGCATTGATGGACACAGTCCCCAAGGAGACAGCAAGATAAGGCGGGTACAGCATGTACAACGCAACGTAGGTCACCAGGCCGTCAACGGGACCCAAGATAAGGACCATTGCCGACCCAAGAAGCGCCACAGCGATGGTCACGAAGGTCATGCGCCCAATTGCCTCTCAGTAATACTTCCGTCCCAGAAGGATCCGCAGGATCGTTCGTCCTGAGTCAGCGCGGCCGGCGACGAGCGCAGCGATATCGCATCTTTGTAGAGAGATCGCTCGGTACGTAACCGTGCGGCTGCGCGCAGCCGCCTCACGCCGCGCCTGCACACGAAGCCGCTCTTGTACCCATCCCTCAGCGGCAGGCTCAAGCGACACCACGCCGCCAGACGCAGCCTGTTCGGTCACACGTGCCCCAACAGCAGTCCTGGCTAGCACCAAGGAACGACCAAGCCCAATGTCTATTGCCTGCGGCGCACCCCAAGGGTCGCCGACCGAGAGATCGGCATCTCGAGAAACACCATCTGCACACAAAAGGCACCGCAGCGCAGGCACCCCGCCCGCCAGGAACCTCCAGGCTTCTGCATAGGGCATTCCGCAAACAGGTCCCTCACCGTCCCACGCAGAAAACGCCCCCGGCCATCCCAGACCTCGATAGGTGACCTTGCGCACCTGACCCATGTCCACGCGGCGAGCCCTGAGTAGCTCGACAGTGCGGTTCCTTGCCGGTGTTTGCGCACAGAACAACCCGATTGCCAGAACGACCCGCTCCCTCAGAAGAGGCGTCACCTGCTGCAAGTTACGAACGGCCGAAATCTCACATGGCTTGCCCACGAAGGCGTATCTTCCCGGAACGTCCAAGATCTCTTGGATCGCCGTGCACGCAGAGGCGGGGCTGTACCGAGAGCCCATTGACAGAAGCACGGCCTCACGAGTACGCGCAACCCGCGAGCAGTTCTGGAACGGGTGTTCGTTGTCCGCAGCAACGAGCACCGCTCCGTCGATCTCCCGTAAGGCCAATAGGTATATCAACAACGCCGAGATGAAGCCGCCCGAAGCTGCATCGCGCCTAACTGATTCGTCTGTGGCGTGAGCGAGGTAACATGCTGCGCACGTCCCAGATGCCTGCCGTTGGACTGTGCCACCACGGCTCAGGAACTCGACACTCGGGCAGACGGTGCAGCAGCGCTCGCAGGACTTGCACCGCTTGGCATCGACCGCTGCGTAGTTGTAGCGCTCACCCTCGACCATTGTGAGCGCCCCCTCAGGACAGGCCACCGCACAGGCACCGCAACCACAGCAGAGCCGCTTCTTCACCACATCAACAATAGCGACCCGCCTACGAGTGCAGGCCATTGCCCAGAAGCTCCCGGAATACGCCGCGGACCTTTGCCTTGGCCGCCGACAACGACTCAAGCAATCCAGTGCGAATGCTCTCGCGTTCCTGGAACGCCTGCCTGACAATCTCGAGGATTTCCCTCTTGGTCATCGTTCGTGGATCCGCAACCAGCGCCCCGACACCCAGTGATTCGAAAACCCCGCGGAACTTTCTGCTGTAAGCGATGCCGACCGCGGGGATCCCCTGCGACAGAGCAGCGATGCACGAGTGCAGTCGCGACCCGACGAAGAAGCCACACTGGCCGATGACATACCGCATTTCGCCCGGCCCAAAGCCATCCCGCACTGTCACGGTCCGCATCCGCTCCTCCTCAGCAAGTTCGTGCCAGACCGACTCGCACGCGCTCAGGTCATCCTCAATGTGACCAGCCTTGGTGCGAACGTGAGGGATGAGAAGTACCGATACGTTCGACTCCTTCAGCAGCACCTTCAATAGCTCGACAACGACCGACCGGTAGTCAAGCCGTAAGCCAAACTGGTTGTTCCTGCTATAGCCACCGTTCAACAGGAGGCCATTGACGTTAACGCCCACGAGAACCGACGACCGGTGTTCGTCCGCAAGGCCCAAATGCTCGAGTCCTCCAGGACGCTTGGACTCGAGCAGCAGGGCCACGTCGGGGGCATACTCGATGCGGACCCCGGATCTGCTGCCAAGGAGCCTCCTTGTATCCTCCAGCCCTTCAAAGTCCCGCGAGTAAACTACCCTGGCTCGCTTCAAGGCGAACCGAGCCAGCCACCTGCCCACTCGGCTCCGAAAGGGACCAACAGTCTGAGGAAGGAATACCACCTCCTTTGTTGTGCTAAGGAGGAGCAGTTTTGAAAGGACTTGGCACACTCCGCGAGTGGGACCATAGATGTCTGTAAAACTGTCTCCACCCGAGAGGTCAGCAATGACATCAGCGTCGAACAGCGAGCGAAGCACGGGATTGCCGCTCAGGAGACGGGCGCGCCACCCAGGTAGCGGGACCAGCCGCCAGAAGAACGCCCTGGCAATGAGGTTAAGAATGTGGTTGCTCTGAAAAAGGTTCTTTGAATACCGAACACTTAAGACCGGAATGAGCACGTCACGGCCGCGATGATGGAACACGGCCTTCCCGGATTCGCGCACGCACATGTCGACAATCGATATGCAGGCATCCGGATCCTGATCAAGGATGCCCTGCAGCGTGGCTTCGGCCAAAGCGCTGACGCCCAGGTTCCCAGTTGCGTAGGATGCTCCGGTCAAGACCACGCGCATTCTATCGGCCGTCACCAAAGCACATCCCCGATCCCGCAGCCGCCGCCAACACGCCTCCGCCGGTAAGCTGGTACGCGCTGAGCAGGCAGCCCGACCAAGTCCTCGCGCACTGACCCTGATGAATGAATAGCCTAACTCTGACTGTCATCTGGCTTCATCACCTTCTGAAGACAAGCCTCGAGGTGCTCCGCTGCTCTCTTCCAGGTAAAGTGTCTCACGGTCTTCGCCGCCTCCATACAAACGTGCTCCCTCAACCGATCGTTGAGCAGCAGCTCCTTGGTCGCCCGAACAAGGGCATCGGCGTCACCGACGCGCACCAGAAACCCGTTCTCCCCGTCCCGAATGATATCACGCGTGCCGCCACAGTCTGTGCTCACAAGGGCACAACCGCACGCCATTGCCTCTAATACCGCATGAGGAAAGCCCTCTGAGGCGCTGGCCAGCATCCACACTTTACACCGCCCGTAGATGGACCGGGCCTCCTCAAGACTCGGCATTCGAATGTAGGTAGCGCCCGCAAGCCCTCGTGGTCGGCGACCCGTTCCAAAAAGGTGCTGGTGCACAGCAGGCATGTCGGTCGCGAGCCGTTCCAGTACGGAGCGAAGCGTCGTCGGGTCTTTCCACGGCTCTGGCTGGTAGATGGATCCCACGCCAAGGCGGGCGCTTTCATTCTCAGGAGGGAAATACGCAGACCGATCCACTCCGTTCGGCACCACCCCAAGAACCTCCTGACCACCCACCTCCCGGACCATGTCCACGAGATGTGACGCCACTACGATCTTCGGCAGCGGCAGTCGCAGGGCCCTGTTGAGGTACACGTCCACATCGGGCAACGCTCCATGGATGCTGTGCAGCCCTGGTCCACATTCGACAGGCAGTCCGGCGATCTCCAGCGCTGCCCAAGAGCCCATGCCGACGAGCACTTCCCCAGGGGCGAAGGTACACCGGTCCAACTGGCGGAAGCCCTCTGACACCCCCGAGAATGATGGGAGCCAGTCATTGCCCTTGCGGTACCGTAGGGAGTAGTACACGTTCCTGCAGATGCTACGCAGCGAGATCGACTCCCGTCGGTACAGTATCCGCACGTCATAGCCTCGGCCTATTAAGGCGTTGCCCAGACAGACTGCGCTGTTGATACTCCCAGCGCGCCCCCGCCGAGGGAGGACGAAGGAGACCTTCATGCGTCCCACCTGCAACGGGTCTTCATCAGACGCCCAGCCAAGACGCGACCGTACGAGGCCAGCGTGAGCCGATCAAAGGGACCCCTTCCATTCGTCACCCTCATAGGCTCCGTCGGTCGACGTCGGTCTGCGACCGAGAAAGGACGCCGGAAACTATCTGAACCAAGTGGCTCTTGCCGGCGCGAAACCGTGCTCCGGCGACAGCTAGCGCCGACGATCTCTCATGGCGTTCGAGGACGGCATACCAGAGCAGCAGAGAGGCCATCAGCAGAGAGAACACCAGGAGCGGCGGAAGTGTCCACCAGCTGTAACCCATGAGGACTGTGCTGACTGGTCGAAGGAACACAATGAGCACCGCAGCCACGCACGATGGAGCGGCTATGACGCGTCCCCAGTACGTCCAGAACCCAAGGCCCAGGTTCCGGGCCACCACCAGGGGCTGAACTGAAACCTTGCTCAACATGATAGGACTGACGATGCCAAGCGCCACTCCGTTCATCCCGAACTTCGCTCCCAAGAAACAGGCGAGAGCGACACAGGCAAGGGTCTCACCGACCTTCTGGGCCGCGTAGTACCGGTGCCTTCCAGTGGCATACAGACTGCCGACGGCAGGCCAGGTTCCCAGCTCCAACAGATGCCCACCGACAAGAATACAGAAGACCACAGCGCTTCCTTCGAATCCAGGCCCAATCCAAGCAGGGATTAGGATGTGAGCAAGTCCCATCAGGCCGCCTCCCAGCAACGCTACGAAGGCCACCGTGAAATGACTTGCGCGGAGGAAGAAGGCGCGAAGGGTCACACAGTCGCCCGAGCCGTACAGGATGTTCATCCTGGGCGATGCGATCCCGCCCAAGGCAATGCTTGCACCCCGGAAAAGTGCGAAAGGCGTGAGCGCCACCGTGTAGAGGCCCGCTTGCCCAATGCCACCGACGCGGGTCACCACAGGCACGGCAAACCGGGACTGTAGGACGAGCGCGCAGATAACGACAAAGGCCGCGGCGCCAAAGCCAAGTAAGGGTCGCGCCGTCCGCCATTCCACGTGGGAATGGGACATCCGGAGTTGTGGAACAATGCGCCGAGAGCGCCTGTATACCAGGACCTGACTGATGCCGGTCGCCAGGCCCGTGCCGATGGCAAGGCCCAGAACCCCAGCTCCTGATAAGACCAAGACGAGCCCACCGACCGAGCGCACGATGCTGCCAGCAGTCTGGATAGCGCTCATAGCCACGAAGTCTTCGGAAGCCAACAGCGTCCCTTCATACACCGACATGACGAGCGTGATGCATACACCCGTGGCCGAAAGCATAATAAGCCACCTGAACGTCCTGACGTACTCGTGGGGCACCTTTAGGATCGAGAGGGCCGGCCCGGTCGCACCAACTGCGAACACGAACACCAGCACGGACGCGCCAACGAGAAGCGCCCCGCCTGTAGATGCCACTCGGTTGAGTTCCTCCTCGTCCCGCGCACCAATGGCATTGCCCATGAAGCGGGCCATTGCCTGGCTCAGCCCAAGGTCGAAAAGACCGTAGAACCCTGCGAAGGAGGCCGCCAACCCCCAAAGGCCATACGTCTCCGCGCCGAGCGCGTGGACCACTATTGGGGTCACGACGAGGCCGAGCACGGTGGTCACGGCTAAAGCCGCGCAGCGGCTGACGGCTCCCAGGACCAAGTCCGCTCGCGGCTCTCCGTTCAGCGCCGGCACGTCATTCCCCGGCTCCGCCAACCGAAGAGCCCCTTCTGAGCTACCTTGTTGCCGCCTCTTCGGGCGCATCAAGGTGCTTGCAAGACTGTCACTGGCCATCACACTACGGGAACCGCTCAAGACTTCACGCACTGTCTTATCACGTCGACGAAGCGCTGTGCGACCCGCGAGGGAGCGAGCACTTCATGATGGGTCGAAGCCCAATGGCTCAGCCTGTTCTCTCGCCACGCTTCATAGAATCGCCCCAGGGCTCGCGCCGCGCCTTCCGTGTCGTCATAGTCTACCCTAATGCCACCCCCACCCCTGCTAAACATATCGCTCACTGTCCCAGCCGCCGGACTGATCGCCAGTACCGGCTTCTCGGCACACAGATAGTCGGCCAGTTTTGATGGGAAGAATATTCCTTCCTTGACAGGGGCTTCAATAAGCACAGCCACCGAGCAGCCAGCGATCTCACGAAGGCTCTCCTCATACGGCACGCGAGGCGTAGCTACCACGTTGTGGCTGATCCCGTGCTCCGCGGCCCATGAAGCCACTTCGCCGCCGCCTGCACCCACCATCTTTAGCATTGCTGTGCTCTTCGCCTCGGGATGTCCTTGCAGGAATCTCTGGAAACCACCGAGAAAGCAGGAGCCTCCGCGCCCGAAGTCCGAGAGGTTGCCAGCATGGAGGACCACAAAACTGTCTCGGCAGTCCTTGTGACCCACCGCCTGACCGATATGAGGAATGATGCGAACCAACCCGTTCTTGCGGCGGTCACCACCCCGAAGGTGAGCCTCGGCTAAGCGTTCACAACAGAACGTGACGGCGTCAGCGTTCGCAAGAACCCTCCGCAGCGCCCAGACATGGCTAAGGGTGGGCAGCAGAGGCCCCGCTTGCCTGAAGGGCTCGGGAAGCAAGCCGCCGTACGCGCAATCGTTGAAGTTTGCTATCCAGGGTGAGCCAAACCGACGCTTCAGGTGGAGTCCAACAAGATGGGCAGCCAATGGGTGTGACCGCGTGTAAACAGCGTCAAACTCTTGCTCAGCCATCAAGTCTCGCGCCGCTGCGCAGAACATGTCCACCAGTATCGGATGGGTGAACAACGCGCCGTACTTGAGCGCACTGTGGACCTTTCGTAGCCCCCCAAAACGCCCTTGCCCATCACCGCCGACCATGTGAACACTGGGTCCTAGTCGATCCCATATCAGAGAGTGGTCTTCGCGGTAGGAGCCAGGTCCGAATTCCACCGTAGGCGAAGCCGTCAGTACCCTAACCTCGACCCCTGCGTCGAGCAGCGCAAGCACCAGCTTGGCGCTCACAAACGCTTCCGCGCTGGCAGCGGGCGGGAACCGGGGGCTTATGCACAAAATGCGCAGCGCACGTCGCACTGATTGCTCATTCATGTCCGCAACGCCATAAGATCGAGACCACTGTCTCCCGTGCTGTTCCATTTCGTCTCCAGCATGCCTGCCGGAGCGCCAGGGTCAGGCCCATGGGCATACTAAAGTCAACGCCATCCGGAAGTAAGGCGCGGCGGCTCAGTGTGCACCCCGTTCGCCTCGATAAAACAGCCTTCGTCCGACAGTATCAGAGCCCGAACGTCCTCTTGGTTCTGCGCACGAAGTCTGGGACGCAATCCCTGCATGTCAACATGGCCAGGTGCAGCCGGAACCATTTCTCTCGGTTCCACCGCAACGGATACCGTCCCTGCAAGCCGTCATGGATGACCTGCAGATATCGATATCTCCAAGGCTCGGTAGACGTGGGCCAGCCAAGCGCATGGGCACCCACGTGTCCAGCCTGCAGAATCGGCGGCTCATACGGAAGCCTGGCTTCGCCATTCAGCACACATTCCTCATCGCGACAAGTAAATCCGCATGGCCGACGCTTAGATGCACGCCTCTGAGCTCAGGGCGAAGCGCTCGGCTTCTTGCTGCACACAGCCACCAAATACCGTGGGACGGAGCCAGGCTGCCACTTGCATATGCGACGGCGTGGTGCCGTCCCCCGCTCAGGCCCTCGGGCTGCCAGTGACCGCAGAGGGCGAACAACACGCGCCAACGGCGAATAGTCGACCAGGTATCGCATGCTGGACAGTTCATTCTGCGCGAACATGCCCACAAGGGGGAAGAACCGCCTGAGGAGGGCATGAAACTCCAGCTGCTCGAACTCGTGAACATGGAAAGGATTCGTGGGCCGCATGCGTCCCACCGACCCAGGACTCCAGACCCTCCTGTTCGGAGTCGAGATGATCAACGTGCCGTACCGCGATAGCGTCCGATACACTTCCGAAAGGAAATCGGCCGGAATCGGCACGTGCTCGATAGTCTCGAAGGAGACGGTAAGGTCAAAGGCCCCATCGGAGAATGGCAGCTCGACCGCATCCCCAATGACAAACAAGGTCCCGGCGCTGCCGTAAGTCAAATGTGCGAACATCACCGCTTCGCGACAGATGTCCACGCCAACAGCCAGCTTGGCGCCGCTTCGCTTCAGCATGTCAGTTCCATAACCTACCCCGCACGCCACGTCCAGAATTCTCGCACCCAACGCGAGCGGCTGCGCGAAGGCGTATCTATCGACGTGATGTTCCACAACGCTGACCGGCGTTGAGCCTGGTACCATCCGCTCGCCCGTGAATTCCATGCAACTCGTCCCGACATGGAACTGACCCGATTGGCCGGCGACCAGTCTGGCCCGATCCAAGTCACGCGCGGCCAAAAGAGCCCTCAAGCCTGCAGGGCCGTCCCTCGGCCCCGAAACGAACACTGCCGGTTCGCTCGTTCCACTCAACCCGACCGCCGGTGTTCAGACCCTTCGAAGAGCTTGCGCACCATTCCCAACACGTATTGCAGGGCTGCACCCAAAAGCTCCGATCCCCACAGGCACACCAGCCCCACGCGCCCATTGTGTTTGCGCACGTAGTAGGCCTCGCTTTGGCCGAACAGCGCCTGGCCCGTCCACCGCAGCTGGCGCGTAGACGCGCCCCGTACGTGCATTATCCGCGCTCCACTAAAAAGAAAAACCTTCCACCCTCTGGCCGTTGCCCTCCTGCAGAAGTCCGTTTCCTCGAAGTAAAGGAAAAAACCTTCGTCGAACAGCCCGACGCTCTCCAAGCAGCTGCGGCGCACAAGCATCGCGGCTCCCGACACTGACTCGACGAGCTCTGCCTCCGCAGGCGCGGTTCCGCCCCTGGCCTGTTGGG